>WNGD01005279.1_pt1 | contig 12548 bp, 12 predicted proteins | sample 5400671 | NCBI WGS metagenome assembly WNGD01 (sample SAMN13153369, study PRJNA577476) | soil metagenome | isolation source: 40 cm soil or saprolite under grassland replicate 2 | place: USA:California | collected 2016-06-15
AAGCGCTCCCCATTTCGCTGAATCGCTCCACGAGTTCGCTTAGTTGCTTTTTCAGCCTCGCGATTTCTTCTTCTTGTGTCAAGCCCTGAGTTTATCAGAGAGGTTCTTTCTGCTTGAAGAAAACTGCTAAAAGTCTGCTTGATCGTGTTCTCATCGCCTACAATAAGACTGCCAACATCTCCTGTGATAGTTATGTTGGCTGACCTTGCTGCTTTCTCAATAGTCGGCTGTAGTTCAATAAAAAACTGCTTCAGGTCTTCATTCGCCTGTCTGTCTTCAGACATAACTTCCCCTATCACCTTTCGCAGGTCACCCTCATCAAATTGTTTGCCTTGGAGTGGCTCGACAAGCTTATTTACAGTGTTACCTCGCAGATGAGGACTGAGTGACCTCAGTTCCTTTTGAACTGATGTTGTCACAGTCGACGCTACCAGTCCGGCGGTTGCAGCTCCCACTGGCCCAAGAATGGGAAAAGTAGCCACGCTTATTATAGCAGTAACAGCCGTTTTAGTCGTCCAGTCGATTACTCGATCCGCCATTTCAACAAAAAAGTTGTTTAGGCCCCTTTCCACCTTATGGTGGACTTCCGACTCACGAAGATCTTCCGAAAACTTGCTTACCTCCCCCTTCTCGTGGACTTTCGACTCACGAAGGCCTTCCGAAAACTTGCTTACCTCCCCTTCCGCCTTCTCCAGCGCCTCCTGTTGCTGTGCGAGTTCGCGACGCACCTCGTCCACCTGGTCGCGGTGCTCCTGGCCTTCCTTGGAGAGTTGACGCTCCAACGCGGCTCGCTCTCCAGTGAGTTGGCCCAGCAGGGGCTCAATCTGGTGCACCTGGTCACGTACCTGCTCGGCCAGCGCTTCGTGTTGCTGCTGCTCTCGATTCAGAGCGTGTTGCAGCTCCACCGCTTGCTGCTCTACGAGCGTCGTCATGTCCTGGCGAAGCGTTGTAAGTGCCTCCTGTTTTGATTCATACCGTTGGCTCATTTGCGACCTGCCTTGCAGGGGATCCTCCTCCCGTTGCGGCAGATATTTTGATCTAGACCTTAGGATCCCTCGCGACCTACCTTGCAGGGGATCCTTCCTGGCGCGTTTGTCGTCTATCTCACCAGAATCATACCGGCCCATTTGCGACTCCTTTAGGTATCCCTATCAGTTTGATGATCTTCCCTCAACAACTATCAAACCTCGACTTCAATATTATACCTCATAGATACGATTGGAAGGGAATAAGCTGGTTTGTGCCATATACAAAGAGGTTCTGTCACATAACTAATGTGACAGAACCATATTTACTTCTGATGAGATTTCAAGCGACTTGAGGTCACTTTTACGACACTAATCATGGCAGAAAAACGACAAGGGGCGAGGGAATCGAGTGGTCTACTTTTCGCTTAACATTTTGAAAGAACACTAGGTGTGGTGGTCTACTTTTCGGCTATCAAAAACAAGCGAGTACCAACAATAACTGGCTATGCTTAAAGCTCATAAAACTGATGGTGATTATGAAGACGATAACAAAAGATGTCACTAACAGGGTGTTTTGGTCAAGCGAGTGTTGAAGAAAAAACATCCTCAGCAGAAGGAGATATAACAAGTACGAATCGGCGATGAGGAGAAACATCAAGCCGAGTGATCCCGCGAATCCAAGATGTCTGTCACGCTGGAGAAGTGCCCTATATGCAGCGCTTAAATTTTCTTTTTTGTTTTTACCAATTGGAATGAGGTAAGGGAGAACCATGCCAACAACGCCCAAAATAATACTTACTACCACACCAACGAATTGCCAAACCGGGTCACGCAATGGATCACTATTCGACCAGTGCATAGCTGATTTCCTCTTCTCCCAGCAAAAATACAAATCTTTCTATTCATGTATACGCAAAGTAGGAGATTAATTTAAATTAGAAGATTACAGTCTTACCCAAGACAATCCACAGCTAAGTCCATGACTTCTTCTTCGATTGTGGCGGTTGCTGATACTGCGGTTGTTGCGGTTGTGGGTTTTGTGGTGGTTGGAATTGCCCTGTATCCATGTTCTGTCTCTCCGTCTACTTTTCCCAATATGTATGAGGTTCCATGTATAGAGACGAAATCAAGCGGTTCGAGTAACAATGAGTGATCCAGGGTACAATAGTTTTTGTTCGGCGTGGAGGCTAAGTTCTAATCTTCCCCAACTTGTTTGATGCGGATATGTACAATAACCCTTGTGCCAGTTGGATACAAACTTTCGCTTGGGAACACATTCTCTCCTGGATAGAGAGGGCAGTAAAATTCCAACTCTACATGGATAATGCGACTAGCTACAAGTTGAGGTGTCATGGGTGAGGATATGGCGGAATTAAGCGACGCAATAGTTATAGCGTCCTCAAGATTTACGGCTTTAATAATCTTCCAAAGATCATTAAGCACTCGCTTTGGAATTTGAGCGTCTCTTTCTGGATGGATTGACGCTTCTGTATTCACTACAATACCGTCTCGGCCTTTTAATTGAATTTCCTTATGCAGCTTTATTATTGAAACATCTCCAGTTACTTGGGGTAGTTACAAAGTTGCTCTCAACAGAGGCCAACTAGTGAGAATATCCTATGTTGGGGAGATTATACCCAAAGAGGCATTTCTTATAAGCAATTTAACTTTTGAGCCTTGACTATCTAAATACCGTATGAACGCCTCAGAAGTCAGGGGAGCGTATCTGTTAAAAGCTTCCTTCCTCTGTCTGCTAATATGGTTAGCATAAGTAAATTCCATATAATTGAGTATCCCCAATTTTTCGGGGCAATTGAGCGAGTTTCTTATGAAGAAAGTCAAACGGCGCAGTTCCAAATCAAGTTCACTAGTAAGATATACATCCATTCCCTGATCGTAAATATCCAGCATTTGTGCCACAAACTTTTCGCAAGCAAGCCGCACTTCTGCTGCGAACTGATGCCGATTTGAAGGATTTCCCCATCTATATTTATTGTATTCATTAACCAATTTAGACAGTGCGATATTTATTGGAATATAGAGAGTTTGGAGATGGGAAATGATGTTAGCTCGATATTTTTCTTCCAACCTCTGTTGATATGCAACCTCTAGCTCTTTGATCTTCTGTTTGGCTGCTGAAGATGCTGCAAAAGCTCCTGCAATTGCTCCTACAGTTCCACTTCCTAAAATGGCAATTACAATTTGTGCCCAAAACGGAATATTATTCACGGCAAATTCTCTTCACTATTATTTCGATTAAGTTATTATTATTAACGAATGAGAAGACAAGTCACACTTTTCAAGAAATGTACGACGTGGAGGCTAAAATTTTCACTCCCAAAGACCTGGCTGCATTCTGGCAGTTCGGCGTAACGAACGTCGTTCTCCTATATTAAATGAGGTATAATTCTTCTAGAAGCAGTATAAAGGAGAGTAGGGGATGGACTCGCTTCGAGATAGTATATGGCAATTTGTAGGTGTTGTCGTTGCTATTGTTGGTCTCTTTTTTAATGCTTTTGCATTTCCAGATATTACTACTCGTCTGATTGGAATTATTGTTGTGCTATTTCTCGCAGTGGGTATTATAATCCTCTCAAGAACTATCAAACCAGAGAAAGGAAAAACGCCTGAGAGCATAACACCGTCAAATCCGGCTCAAAATGAGAGTATTTCAGCAGGTTTATCAATGCCCGACATTAATAGAGATCGTCCTTCCTCTACAATAGAGAAAACTGCAATGCAATTGATTGAGGAGGGTAACCATAGGTATCTTCAAAGAGATGACAGAGGGGCGAAAGCATTTTATGAGAGAGCCTCAATTCTTAATCCTGGTAACTCTCTTCCTTACTACTATTTAGGAAACATTTGGTATAAAGGTGGTCACTATGACGAGGCTCTTGGGTATTATCAGCGAGCAATTCAACATGATCCTGTTGATGCTCGCGCTTATTATCGTAAAGGAATGACACTTGAATGTCTAGGACGAGGGAGTGAAGCCAATAAAGCTTATAAGCAGGCAATCGCTTATCATTCAAGTATAGCATTCATGGATAAATCCCCTGTGAACGATATAAATTTTGACTTTGTTAAAATATATTATAAAGTAAAGTCTATGATAGGATGGGCAATACTGATAGGCATAGTTATCCTGGGTCTCATCGTTAATATCTTCCCTACAAAAGCTAATCAAACTAGCGCAATCTTCCAAGTAGTTACTATAGCAGAGATAATATTTTTTATACTCGTCTGGATTTTTATCAAGATTTCGCGGATGAGGTTGCATATACATATACCTTCTAGTGAAAAGAAAAATAAATAGTGGAGGAAGTACACTTTTCGGATAGGTAACCATTCAGATGTGCTAGAAAGCAAGCTGTAGGTTATCTGCCTGTAATCGAGGCGTCTTTTTGATGGATCGGGTTATGTTCTCACTGCTCAAACCGTTCGTCTTTTATTCGGTTCCTACCTCTTACAATCAGTCTCAACAAACGGTCGTTTTATGATACCAACGTTTTTACCACACTCAAGCTGAGCTCATCTGATTAATTGCTAGTATCAAAAAAGGTATTAAAAAACATAGTATCATGTATTGACTCATTGATGAGTTAGTGAGACAATCGAAGCATGGCCACCACCGAGCAAAAGCAGAAGTTATTGAGAGCAAAAGTCGCCCTGGCTATGCGTGACGAGTTCGGTAAGGTTCCCAAAGAGGCAGACATAGACTATACCTTTCACCTGACTAGAGTGCTCTACAAAGCCGTCTTAGGCACCCATTACATACGAAAGCAGCAACACAAGACTGGTCAGTTACCCTTATTCTAGGGCAGGGCGCATGTATGCTCATAGGCTACGCTAGAGTCTCCACCCACGAGCAGACTCTTAACCTGCAATTAGACGCCCTACATCAAGCCGGTTGCGATAAAACCTATACCGATACCATCAGCAGCGCCAAAGCCGAACGGCCAGGCTTACAACAAGCCCTCGACCAACTTAGAGCAGGGGACACCCTCATTGTCTGGCGTTTAGATCGTCTTGGCCGATCACTCCAGGAACTTATTACTCTAGTGAACACTATTCATGCCAAAGTCGCAGGCTTCAAAAGCCTGACTGAAAACATGTACACGACCACATCAGGCGGTAAGCTCGTCTTTCACTTCTTTGGAGCACTCGCTGAGTTTGAGCGTGACATTATTCGAGAATGCACCAGGGCAGGACTAGAGGCAGCGAGAGCCAGAGGCAGAAAAGGCGGACGGCCACCGCTCGACAAAGACCCTGCAAAGCGTAAGAAGATCGAAATGGCGAAAGCCCTGCATGCCGACCCACGCCATACCATAGAGGAGATTTGCGATACGCTGCATATATCCAGAGCGACGTTGTATAGGTATATGAGGAATTAAGTGAATTAAAAGTCATAGTACAGAGAAGCGTGAGTCAAGAAGATTTAGGATACAGTCCGCTTCTATCGAGCCACTCGTCAACAAATCGGTCACTATTCCCTGCATAGCCGAACGATCGGGTAAACTCCTGCACAATCTCATATAGTATCTCAGTTCGTGTAGTAGGATCATTTAAATCGCTAACAGTCGGCTCAATCTTCCATGCGAAGTATCCCTGTAAGTTTCGGAGCGATGTATATGGGCGCTGGGGACGATCTGTGAGTAGAAGGGCAGTATTATCCAGAGTAACTAAGCTCACGTTACACATGAGTGAACCTGTATAAGCCAGTTTGTCGTAGAGCTTACCAGCATATCTTAGGGTTGCTTCTACGGAGGCTAGAGCGGGGCCGAAATAGATGAAGTCGTTTGGCTCATTCTCTTGCTCCTGTAACACTCTTTCGTATGTCGCTACCACCCCAGATCTTGTTAATAAGCTAAAATTCGTGGCGAGGCCCCGGGTGCCTGCTTCGTATTTGTATGCACCTTCTTGGAAGACTTTTGTCTGGCTATCGACCTGAGGATATTCATAGCCAGGTAGCAAAGTTGGGATGCGCTCATTCATCAAGTGTATGTTAAGTGTTTGCACATCACACATGATTTCTCTAGGGAAAAGCGGCACAAGCACCGTCCGCAACATGCCCAAATGATAGATAGGTTTTATATCGGGACCGATTAGTACTCTTGAATCTTTCCTTTTATCTGTACGATTTTCAGCTTCAAATATATCCTTAACGGCTTCAAGGGCCTGTTTGCGTAGCTCAACTGATCGCTCTCGTTTATTCCTTAAAAAATCCCACTCACCATCAGTCGCAAAGCGCTCCCAATCCGTATGGCCAGCTCTGTCAGCACGACGCACGTACAACTGTGACCTATTAAATAGCCAGTGCGGTGCTTCGTGGCTTTCAGGAACATAGATGAGAACAAATGTTTTGCCATTCTCCGGTTCGCAGACATGCACATCTACACTGAGGTAGGGGTACATGTTATCGACGATCATGCTAGTGACGCTTAGTGGCAACGATTCTTTCCATTCCATGCCTTCGACGGGCAGCTTTGGTTTATCATCCTCGTCGTCAACACCCGCGATAATAAAGCCACCTCTCGTATTGGCAAACGCCGCCATAGTTTTAAGGAGCGACTTGCTTGTCAGGTCGCTCTTATAATCTAGGTTAATACCTTCTCTAACTTGCTTATCACAAAAGATTTTAACGTCTTGTATAATCACTTCGCTAAGCGGCTTACCAAATATACTTGTTTGCATGGTTATACCTACCGATCTATAAAACAAGAAAACCACCATACCATTGTAATCATGACCCATCCTCCGGCTTCGTCCGCGAATCCCTTATGAACTTCTCCAAATCTTCACGTCGTACCAGATATGCTTTTCCTGGCCGGTAGGCGGGGAGCTTCTTAGATCGTATCCAAGCGCGGATCGTATCAAGCGGCACACTTTTATCAAGCAGCTCATAAATATCCTCAACCGTGAGCCAGTCCTTCTCTTGCACGGCAACACCTCAAAAATAGATGTAATCTAAGCTATTCAAGCCAAGTATACAAGCCGCGTCAAATGTCCCCTATCCTAAGCAAATCCAATCAAACATTATTAACTTTAGAATAATATGCTATACTCATGTAAACTATCTATCTCAAGTAACGCAAGCATCACGAGGGAGAGTTTACAATGCCTGTTATTTCTGTCACCCGTAGTTTTTCTGTTCCAGTGCTCTTAGACATTGAAAACCCGGAGTTTGCCCGCCTGTACGAGCTTGGCGTGTTCTGGGCCATGTACGGCGAGGAACAGGGCGACGGGCCGTACCGCGATGACTACCTGATTGAAAACATGGAGCGCGGCATCAAAGACGGCTGGTACGACAGCCTGTCGTCGCCCTGGTTCGCTTCCGTAGGCTTTTACTTGGGGATGGTGCATGGCGGCATGCTTGACCCAACCACCTGCCTGCTTCGCCCTTCAGAAACATTAGTTGTTTTGACAGACCCGGATTTCTCGCAGGGCTACCATGTTGGCCGCGATTACTATTTTACCGAAGCATTGTTAGAAGGCCGCCAGTTGACCGACACGCTGTTTATTGAAGCCATCAATAGCCTGGCGCTCGATCACGCGACATACCACGATCCCGAAGAGGTTATACGCTACAGCTTAGGTTGCCGGATAGGAGAGCTGAGCGGGGCACTATTGCCGCAAACCGTAGCTGTCACTCATCAGTAAGTTGTTCGTTTATATAGTAGAAGTTTTGTTCGATTGTCTGAAAGGGATATGCCTGTGGCAACATCAGAGAAATCCGCTACCCATCCAACCGTCGTCGATATTTACTGCCGCGTCAGTACCGACCCGCAAGAGGACAACACCAGTCTGGACGAGCAGGAAGCCGCCGGGCGGGAATATTGCCGCGCCAACGGGCTAATTGTCGGCATGGTGCACCGCGAAACCTTTAGCGGCTACCAGTACCGCGAGCGTAAGAAGCTGTCGCTTATGCGCGAGCGCTACCGTGAAGGAAAAATACAAGGCGTCGTCATCCGCACCTTAGACCGTCTTTCCCGTTCCCAAACCCACGTTGCTATCTTAATGGAAGAGATGGAGCACTACGGCATTACCCTCTACAGCATCAAAGAAGTCATTGATGACACTCCTATGGGGAAATTCGCCCGCATGGTCCTGGCTTTTGTCGCTGAGATGGAGCGCGAAAAAATTATGGACAGGACGGTAACGGGCAAAATCAATAAGGCCGAGCAAGGCAAGGTGGTGAGTGGTAACAAAGCGCTCTACGGCTGGAAATGGGTGCACAACGATAAAGGCGAACGTGACTATTTGGTACTCGATGAAGCCCAAGCCGCCGTTCTACGGCAAGCAGGCCAGGAATACGCCGACGGAGTTTCACTGCGCCAAATCCTCAAGCGGCTTGAAGCAGATAACGTACCGGGACCAGGCGGCGGCCGCTGGTATCCGCGAACCTTGCGGCATACCCTCACCGACCCGCGTATGACCGGCAAAAACGTTCAGATATTCGTCAACCACAAGAAAGATGCCAAACAGCATTTGGCACCTGTGGACTTACCCGACGGCACCTACCCGCGCATCTTAAGCGATGAGGAATATGCCAAAATCTTGGAACGTTCCTCGCTCAATGCACAACAAGCCAGCCGCAATTCAAAGTATCCCGAGATGTTTTTATTGCGTGCCGGTTTCGCACGGTGCGCCTACTGCAAACAGACGATGATGGGAAGGCGGTTCCCCTCACGTGGCGGTGACTGGTTTGGCTACGAATGCTCGAACCGATCAGGCAAGTGTACGCGGTTCGCTGTTCCGGCAGTTAAACTTGATGCGGCTGTTTGGGACGTCATGGAGCAGTTGGCAGATCACATCCCGTTAATTGAGCAATCTATACGTTTGGCGATGCAAAACCGTTCATTAGACGAAGACCTAAAAGCGACTGACGCTGCGCTGACAGATTGGAAAGCCCAGGTGGAAAACTACGAGGGCGACCTGCAAAACAGCAAATTACGCGGCACAACCCGCGTGGGCATTCTGAACTTGCTTGACGCCGCCAACACAATGGTTGAACAGTTGGAAGGGCAGCGTGCGGAGCTGGTTATGCACACCGTTGACCGCGATAAGGTACACGCTGAATATGAGAAAGTCCTCGATTGGTGCAAACAGATCAAGAGCGAACGGGAAGAACTGACCTACACCCAAAAGCGCGACTTTTTATACATGCTGGGCGCTACCGTCTTAGTCTACAAACAGGAATATACCGGCGCAGAGCCAACCTGGGACATCCGGGTCGCCTTACCAAAAGTCCAAGAGATCATATATCAGGGGAAAGGAGCCGCTTTTGGAAATTCTCTTTCCACAGATATGACCTTGCGAGTATCTCTTCCGCGCTTTTCATTGAGAAATCCGTAACGCTGCCGCCCATGATATGGGCGATTTCTCGTACACGCTGTTCGGGGCGCAGTTCGTTTACAATCGTAATTGTGCGCTCGTTAAAGATTTGCTTATTGACATTGTAATGCGTATCGGCGAAAGTAGCAATCTGCGGTAAGTGTGTGACACAGATGACCTGGTGGTTACGCGTCAGTTGCCACAGCTTTTCTCCGACAATCTGCCCGCTTCTTCCGCTGAGACCTGCATCAATCTCGTCAAAGATCAGTGTAGGGGTTGCATCGGCAGCCGCAAGGATCGTCTTCAGCGCAAGCATTAAGCGCGACGTTTCGCCACCGGATGCTATCTTCGTCAAAGGCTTAAGTGGCTCGCCCGGGTTGGGAGCGATCAGGAACTGCACGCGGTCAATGCCGGTCACATCGCAGAAATAATGCTGCTCGGGCTGCCCATTAATGCTTGCTGGCACTCCGTTTGGGTCGGGAACCTGCCCGATTTCGGCAAAAAAGCGCGCGCCTTTCATGTTCAGATCGTCCAACTGCTCTTCCATTGCCGTCGCCAGTCGTGCCGCCGCCTCGCGCCGCCTATCAGAAAGCTCCTGGGCGATGTGCCCAATCTCCTGGCGGAATTGACCATCCTGCTGCTGCAAGGTTGCGATCAGCTCATCGCGATGGATGATACCCTCGAGTTCCGCCTGGTCTTTTTCGGCGCGCTCCAGGATTTCCTCGATAGTGGTAACACCATATTTTCGTTTCAGCCGCGCAATCAGGTCAAGCCGCTCTTCGATCTCGGCCAGGCGTTGCGGATCATCTTCGATATCGCTCTGGTAGCTGCTGATGCTCGCGGCAACATCCTCCAGGCGATAAATAGCCTCAGACAGGTTTGCCTCATGCTCTTCCAAACTCTTGTCGAGGCGGGAGAGTTCGTTCAATGCCTTGAGTGCAGGACGCAACTGGTCGAGTGCTGGCCTGTAATCATCTGCACCCTCGCCGCCTTTGAGAGACTCGTACACGAGCGTGCACAGTTCGCGTAGCCGTTCCGCGTTGTCCAGTACTTGACGTCCCTCTTCCAGTTCTTCTATCTCGCCCGGTCGTAGTTCTGCCTTCTCGATCTCCTCGATCTCGTAGCGCAGAAATTCAGCATGGCGGACCAGTTCGCTTTCATTTTGTTTCAGTTCGAGTAGCGTCTTGCGTGCATTGCGCCACGTGGTCACTTTGGCGCTAAGTTGCTCGCGCAATGGTAAAAGCTCGGCATAGCGGTCGAGAAAGTTGACGTGCTGTTCTGGACGCAGCAGGCTCAAATGCTCGCTCTGGCCGTGAATATCCACCAGCCAGCTTGCCACCTGTTGCAGCACCTGTTGCGTAACGGTGCGGCCATTGACGCGTCCCACTGTACGCCCGGAAGCGAAGATATCGCGGGAAAGGATCAGCAGGCCGTCATCAGGAGCGATGTCGTAGGCATGCAGAAGCGTCGCGAGCGCGATGCCCGCGTCGGCGCTTTCTGCATCTGCATGACTGGACGCGATAAATCTTGCTCCTACATCAGCCTGTTGTGTATCAGCCTTTGCCAGCGTGTCAAACAGGGTACCTGCTCCATTTGACCCTGCATCCAGCGTAGCCTCGAATGGCTGCCAGTTATCGCTAATGGGCGGCAAAGCTCCAATAGAAAAGACTCCTTCAACTGTTGCGCGCTCGCAGCCAGCACGCACCATCTCGGCGCCGATTTTGCCGCCAAGCAGAGCACCCACAGCGTCAATAATGATTGATTTGCCCGCCCCTGTCTCACCTGTAAAAACATTGAACATGCGATGAAGGCGCAAGTGCAGGTTATCGATGATTGCAAAGTCTTTGATGTTTAATTCAAGTAACATGAATTCTCGTCGACTCGTCACCTTTCAGCTTTGCATGAATCTTCTGGTAGAAATAAGTTGGCGGCCTGCGCCTGAGAAACCTGGTAACATGCTGGCTCTTGTGCACATGAACCTTCGCACCATCCTTAATCTCGCGGTTGATCTGGCCGTCCGCTGAAAAGACGCCATTTTGCCCGCCGGTAAATATCTGCAATTTTATCTTCGTATCCGGCGGCAAAATCAACGAACGATCAGACGCGAGGTGTGGTGCAATCGGTGACAGCACAATGTTCTGCACCTGTGGGTGCAACAGCGGCCCTCCTACAGCCAGGTTGTAGGCCGTCGAGCCAGTTGCGGTCGATACGATGATGCCATCAGCAAACGTCGTGCTATAAAAGTCATCATCAACCCAGGTGCGTATTTGTACTACACGCGGCCACATACCACGCGCAATAACGATATCATTTAGAGCGAGTAACTCTTCGCACATGCCATCCTGATCGAGCGTGGCAAGTAGCATAGTCCGTTCATCGATCCATACCGAGTCTTCTCGCTTCAGGTAATGGGGAAGTTCTTCGAGCACCTCGCCAGGCTCAAGTTCGGTCAGAAAGCCAACCCGTCCAAAATTGACAGCCACTATCGGGAGTTCGGCATACGCGCAGAGGCGGGCAGCATGGAGAATGGTGCCATCTCCGCCCAGAACCAGCGCGAGGTCGCACTCCATAAGTAAAGGGTCAGGAGTCTCTTCACTTTCATAGCGGCTATCGAAGCCGCGTACATCATATCCTTGCTGTTGTAATGCTGGTATGAGCTGGTTAGCAACTTCCGAGGTATCCTGTTTGCGCCCCTGATAAAAAATCGCAATTGCCTTCACCACAATCTCCAGATAGGCTGTAGCAGTTCTCGCTCTCGGGCCTCTCTCCAAGGCCCTACTGGGCACACCCTGGCGAAATACATCAGCCTCTAGAGGTATCCCATCGCTGCTATGCTGTAATGGTACGACATGCCGCTCTGCTTGTCAACCATGCTCGTCGGGCCTGCCACGGCCTATCAAGGATTGCGCAGAGTGCCCTCTGTTGCAAGTCTGGTGCATTCTCGCTTCGCTCGCCCCGAGAAATCGGGGGTACGTCCCTTCGGCTGCGCCTCAGGGCTTCGGCTCACTGGATAAACTTGTGCTGAGCCTCAGCGAAGTATCGGCACTAGGTGCTGGATACATCCGCACTCTACTGTCTTAATCCCGCTCCAGAGGCTGCATTAGCAGCGATCTGTTTCAAGTCTGTTTCATTTTGAAACAGATTAATTACTGGGCCCCTTGCTTGCTTATTGACGCTGAAAGTGAGAAGTTGAGTCATGGTAATATAAGATCCTCCTTCCTGAAATTCATACACTTCCTATAT
>WNGD01009864.1_pt1 | contig 12547 bp, 11 predicted proteins | sample 5400671 | NCBI WGS metagenome assembly WNGD01 (sample SAMN13153369, study PRJNA577476) | soil metagenome | isolation source: 40 cm soil or saprolite under grassland replicate 2 | place: USA:California | collected 2016-06-15
CACGCCGCATTCGAAGAAGCCGTTGACCACCATCAAGTCCGGCGTTATGCGAGCGAAATATCGCGCGAGAGCGCCGGAGGGTCCACATGTTTCCGTCAGTCTCGCTCCTCGCGCTCGGTGGCGCGCTGCTGGTCGCCGACGGCCTTCCCGCTCTCAATGTCGAGCCCGGCTGTCGCGCGGCGGCGAAGATGGGCGACAGCTTGAGCCTTGATACGAGCCTGCGGCAATGCCTCGCCGACGAGAAAACTGCGCGTGACGAGCTGGAAAAAGAGTGGACGCAGTTTTCGGCGGCGCTGCGCGAGCGCTGTGTTGCCACCACCGAAACCGGCGGCAATCCCAGCTACGTCGAAGTTCTCGTCTGCCTGCAAATGGGCCGCGACGCGGCACGCATGGACAAGCCTTCGGATCGCGGCCGGTCGAGGGATTGAAAATTGCAGCACCGAGAGCCTGCAAACACAAGGATTATCCTCGCATGATGCCCACCAATGCTCCGACTCGCGTTGCGCCATTGACGGGTAAACGCGAGGCTGCACCGGTCGATGTGAAAGAGCGATCGACGCCGTCGCCCAAAGACATCAGCCGCCACTTCGTCAAGCCGCTCCTGAAGAGCCACCGAGATTTGCCACGGCCAGCCTTCGACTGCATCGCTTTGGTGCTGCAAGGAGGGGGCGCACTCGGGGCCTTTCAAGCTGGCGTGTATCAGGCCCTCGCCGAGGCAAACCTGCATCCGGACTGGGTGGCCGGAATTTCGATCGGCGCCATCAACGCGGCGCTGATCGCGGGCAACCCACCCGAGACACGGCTCGAAAAGCTGCGCGCCTTTTGGGAGCAAGTCACCACCCAGCTCCTGTTCGATCCCTTTGGGATCGCCCACTACTGGTTGCGCGGCGATATGGGTCACGTGTTCCTCAATCGCTTGCGCGCCGGCGCGACCCTGCTCGAGGGCGCTCCCGGCTTTTTAAAGCCGCGGTTTCCGCCGCCTTATCTGTCGCCACCGGGCACCGCCGAGGCGACTAGCTGGTATGACACCACGGCGCTGCGGAGCACGCTTGAGCGGCTGGTCGATTTCGACCGGATCAATTCCGGCGAGATGCGGTTTTCCGTCGGCGCGGTCAACATCCGCAGCGGCAACTTCGTCTATTTTGATTCAACCTCGCACAAGATCCGGCCCGAGCACATCATGGCGAGCGGGGCGCTGCCGCCCGGTTGTCCTGCCGTCGAGGTGGATGGCGAGCTCTATTGGGACGGCGGTCTCGTCTCGAATACGCCGCTGCAATGGGTGGTCTCGGGCGACACCCGCCAGGACACGATCACGTTCCAAGTCGACCTGTGGAGCGCGCGCGGCAACTTGCCAAGCGATCTCAACGACGTGATCTCGCGACAGAAAGAAATCCAATATTCGAGCAGGACACGGGCCAATACCGACGAATTCAAACATATCCAGTGCCTCCGAATGGCCCTCGCGAACCTTCTGGAAAAGATTCCGGCCGACGTGCTCGAGTCAGACGAGGGCAAACTGCTGCAGAGCGTCGCGGACCGCAACGTGTACCAGATCGTGCACCTGATCTATCGATCGAAAAACTATGAAGTCCAATCCAAAGATTATGAGTTTTCTCGCACCAGCATGATCGACCATTGGAACGCCGGCTATAACGATGCGGTCCGCACGTTGCGGCATCCGGAAGCGCTGCAGCGGCCGGTGAATGGTCCAGGCGTGGGCACGTTCGACATGGCCGTCGACGGCCGCGAATGAGAGCGACTTCGCTCGATCTCGACTGAATCACAAGGAGCAGAGCATGAAGGAAGCAGAGGTCAAGGCGCGCGCATTCGCTATGCCGTTGACGAGCCCGGCCTATCCGCCCGGCCCTTATCGGTTCGTCGACCGCGAATTCATGATCATCACTTATCGAACGGACCCCGACAAACTGCGCGCGATCGTCCCCGAGCCGCTCGAGGTCGATGAGCCTCTCGTCAAATACGAGTTCATCCGCATGCCGGATTCCACCGGGTTCGGCGACTACACCGAGACCGGACAAGTCATTCCGGTGCGCTTTCGCGGCCGCAAGGGCGGCTACAGCCATTGCATGTTCCTCAACGACGAGCCGCCGATCGCGGGCGGCCGCGAGCTTTGGGGATTCCCGAAAAAACTCGCCGACCCGACGCTCCATGTCGAGATCGATCAATTGGTCGGCACGCTCGACTACGGTCCGGTCCGGGTCGTCACCGCCACGATGGGATACAAACACAAAGTGGCCGATGCGGCGGCGATCCGCGCCTCGTTGGCGGCGCCGAATTTTCTGCTGAAAATCATACCGCACGTCGACGGGACGACGCGTATCTGCGAACTGGTCGAATATTATCTCGAGGACGTGACGCTCAAAGGAGCCTGGACCGGTCCCGCAGCGATTTCGCTCACGCCGCATGCGCTCGCCCCCGTTGCAGAGCTCCCGGTACTCGAGGTCGTCTCGGCCGTACATCTCATTTGCGATCTCACGCTCGGTCTCGGCAAGGTGGCCTACGACTATCTTCAGCCCTCGACGAAGCGAGAGGCAGCGCCCAAGCGGGCCACGGCGGGAGTGGCATGACATGCGGCTCAAGGACAAAGTTGCCATCGTAACCGGCGCGGCCAGCGGCATCGGCAAGGAGATCGCCAAAGCCTTCGTACGCGAGGGAGCGCGCGTCGTAATCGCCGATTTGAATCAAAAGGCCGCCGATGCGGCCGCGGCCGAACTGGGCGACACTCGCAAGGCCCTCGGCGTAGTCATGGACGTGACGGATGAGCAACAGGTTGAGGCCGGGGTCGCGCGCACGATCGAGCAATTCGGAAAAATCGACGTGCTCGTGAGCAACGCCGGCATCCAGATTGTCGCTCCGCTCGATGAGTTCAAGTTCGCGGACTGGAAGCGGCTATTGAGCATCCATCTCGATGGTGCATTTCTCACCACGCGCGCCGTCCTGCAGCGCATGTACAAACAGGGCTCGGGCGGCAGCATCATCTATATGGGATCGGTGCACTCGAAGGAGGCCTCGGTGTTGAAGGCGCCTTACGTCACCGCCAAGCACGGACTGATCGGGCTCGCCAAGGTCGTTGCGAAAGAAGGCGCCAAGCACGGGGTACGCGCCAACGTCATTTGTCCCGGCTTCGTGCGCACGCCGCTGGTCGACAAGCAGATCCCTGAGCAGGCCAAGAAACTCGGCATTTCAGAGGCCGACGTGATCAAGAACGTGATGCTCAAAGATACCGTCGACGGCGAATTTACCACCGTCGCCGACGTGGCTGAAACGGCGGTATTCTTTGCCGGCTTCGAGAGCAATGCATTGACCGGGCAGTCCTTGGTCGTGAGCCACGGCTGGTTCATGCAGTGACGCGCGCCGTCGCACAGAACTGAATTGAGGCGCGTCGCAAAGCACAGCGCGGCGTAACTGCAAGGGCGCCGTTCGGCGCGCCGCCACAATCCTGCCACGTTGCGCTCCACGCGGCCTCGACGGGCAGAAAACTGCACCCAATTATCGGCAGTAGCGTCAACGGCTTACCATAGCGCGACTGCGCCCGAACCACTGCGTCTGCCTAAACGGCACGTTTGAACCTTTGCCCCTCACCCGCGACTAATAGAGACGCAAGCCACCGCCGTCCTCGAGAGGGTTCGGAGAAAGAGTGGATGCGGCTTTCAGGGCGAGGTAGGTCATGACTGTACAAACCAGACACTGGCTCGACTACGACCCGATCGCTTTATTAGTGCTGGTCGTCGGGATCGGCGCGGTGGCATTGCTTGCGCTGAGCATCTAATACCAACCCTTTCTGTTCGTCATTCCGGCCGAGCCGCGACAGCGGCGAGAGCCGGAATCCATAACCACCGCCAGTGGCTATGGATTCCGGGCTCGCGGGCACACGCAGCCAAGCTTGCGCAGGCTGCGTAAACTTGCCTGCGCTGCCCGCGCCCCGGAATGACGAGTCAGAATTTACGCGGCGGTGGTTGCATCCGCCCCGCGCAGCGGGGCAGATCTCACTTCAGCGATTATTGGTTTCTCGGCACTAGAGCGTGATGATTTTTGATTGGATCGTCGGCCTCTCCTTGATCATCGGCGGCGCTCCACCTGTGTCCCGGATGCGGTGCAGCGTGCAGCGGAGCGGAACGGTGCACCGCTGACCCGGGACCGCCGCGGGCCGTAACGGTCCCGGGTCTGCAGCGCACCATTGCGCCACAGCGCGTCGAAGACGCGCGTAAACGCGCTTATGGCTTCATGCTGCGCTGCGCCCGGGACACGAGTCAGCGGCTCACCCGACCGCGGTGCCGCCGCGATTCCAGCCGCGACCGCCCTCGCCGTAGATTTCGAAGCCGGCGTCGGTGACGGCGACCGTGTCTTCGAGCTTGATGAACCCGCGCTGCGGGTGTTGCAGCGTGGTCTCGACCGAAACCACCATTCGCGCTTCCAGCGGGCGGCTCGCGTCGTAGGCGTCGTAGGGCACGGGACCCGTTGCGGTCAGCCGCGGCGCCTCGTGGCTTACCAATCCCATGCCGTGGGCAAGGAAATGCATGTGGTTGTGGTGCTTGGATTTCTGCACCAGCGGCTCGGCTGCGGCGTAAATTGCCCTGCCCGCAATTCCCGCCTTGATCGGTTTCATCGCCGCGCGCTGAATCTGCTCGATCTCGGCCAGCAGATCCTCGAGCTCGGGATCCGGATCGCCATGAATTGCCATCCGGCACAGGTCCCCGATATAGCCATGATAGTTGCCGCCGGAGTCGAGCGAGAGGATATCGTTCCTGTTCCACTTCTGCTCCGAGGGCGCGCGGTTGAGACTTGAGCCCGCCGTGATCAGGCAATAATCGAAGACGAGCCCCCGATCGGTCTCCTCCCGCCGCAGCGCTTCGGTCAGTTCGCGTTTACTGGCGCCTGGGCCGTGATTTGCGATGACCGCCAGCATCGACTCGATCACGCGCTCGGACGCCATGCGCAGCTTGTGCAATTCATCCGGGCTTTTCACCGCGCGCAGCCGCTCGAGCACGAACAGCGCATCGACGATCTCGCTGCCGGAAAACGCATTGCGCAGCGCGGTGCCGGCGTCGACCGGCAGAAAACCAAGTTCGGCGCCGATCCGGCGCGGCTTTAATCCCAATTTGCGCAAGTAATCGATCGCCTTCTGCATGGCGTCGATCGTTCCGGACGAATTGGTCTGCGACTCCGGCACCCAGAAGGGGTCGTTCTCTTTCTGGTAGCCTTCCATGCGATGGCCGAAATAACCCGCCTTCTGCCGCCCGCCCTTGGGATAGACGAGTACCGGCAGATAGCGGCTCAAGCCCATTGCATCCATGGACTCGAAGAAGAAGGCGCGGTGCCCGCCGAGCAGATACTGCACATTGTGTTTGGACGTGACGACCAGCACATCGATTCCGGCCTCGTCCATCAAACGATCTAGCCGATCCGCGTCGAACGGAATTGACGGTGCAACTTGTTTGACGACGTCGAGCATGAGCAAAGCTCCTTCTGGATCGACTTCTTGCTGGATCGACTTCTTGTGCCCCGATCGCGCGTGGCGCCCTTGGCGGCTGCGGATCATATACCAGGACCGCACGATCGGGCCATGCCTTCGCTTCACGGCAGGTGCGCCGTGCGCGCGCTCGAAATGGCGGCACGTGGGCGGCGAACCGTCCGCCAGGCTCAGTTCCGATAGCTCGGATCGAGGCGGTCGAGCATACGAAGGTAAGCCGGCCAATCAGCGGCGCCGCGGCCGCTGTCGTGCTTTTCGTATTGCATCACGGTCTTCTTGCAGACCTCAGGCGGGATTTCTATCAACTCGCCGCCGGTTGCTTCCATGCTCAACTGGATTTCGGCCGCCTCCAACAGGTGTTTCATGAGGATGAAAGCCTCGCGCGCAGTCCTACCTACCGTGAGCACACCATGGTTGTGCATGATCATCGCGCGATTGTCGCCGAGGTGAGCGATGAGTCGATCGCGTTCGTCAAAGTCTTCGGTAATTCCCTCGTACGGATGGTAGCCGAGAGAGCCGAAGAAACGCACCGCCTCCTGCGAGATCATCCGTAAGCCGCGCTTGAGTCCTGCAATTGCCATTCCCGTTCGAGTATGCACGTGAACCGCACAATTCACGTCGGCTCGTCCCCGCAGAATCGCGCTGTGCAGCGTAAAGCCAGGACGATTGACGCCAGCGCGCTCATCGAGGTCCTCATCCATGTCAACCTTGACCAGGTTCGAGGCCGTGACCTCCGTCCACAATAGCTCGTGCTGCTTCATCAAAAATTTTCGAGCTTCACCGGGGACGCGCATCGAGCAGTGATTGTAAATCACATCGTCCCAGCCACGATGCGCGACCAGACGATAGACAGCGGCGAGGTCCACGCGGCTCTGCCATTCCGCAGAGGACATCGTGGTCGCTGGGGTCGCCTTGGTTTGGATATTCACGGCACAACTCCTCATGCTCATCGGCGGACAGACGCGCGTAGCGTCACCTTGAACCTCGGCATGGTAATCAAACCAGGCTCCTGGTTCCAGCGAGGCTATCGCATTTGGGCGCGGCAAAAGTCCATATCGCGCTTCGCGCTTCTCGCGCTGGGTCCCGGGTCTCGTTCCGCTCGCGCAAGAGCGCTCGCTGCACTCGCCCGGGACACGAGAATTTGCGTGTCCCGGACGAGCGAGCGCCAGCGAGCGAAGAGCCGGGACCCAGGGGCCACCCAACGGATAGGGGCATATACATTCCTCACAGTGGCCAAATGCAATTCCCCTGCTGGTTCCAGCGAGGCCAGGACTCAGAATTCCCGGCCGATGAGAAGATGGTCGAGTGAGATCGTGCCGCCGCCGTGCACCAGGAAATATAAGGCGGCGACCGTCCACATCAGCGTGTATTCGAGGCCGGTCTTGTTCCAGAAATATCCGCCCACGCGCCACCGTTCATAATTCGATACGATCAGAAAAATGACGATGGGCCCGGCCACGAGCCGAGTGAATAAGCCGAGAGCGAGCATGGGGCCGGCAACCAGCTGCGTCAGCGAGATGGCTGGCGCCCAGAATTTTCCGGGCCGATAGCCGTCGCGATCGAGCTGTTGCGCCAATTGCCCCAAGTTGTGCGACAGCACGCCCGTCGACGGAAACATGCCGAAGGTATTGCGCAGCCCGTGCGGGACCAGTGCAAATCCCACCACGGCACGCAACAGCGCCTCGGCCCACGGAAAGAGGGCCTCATACGCCGGCCCGAGTTGCGGGAAGATGAGCGGCGTCGCGTCAACCATCCTGCGCGCACCGCGATCAAAAATCAGAGCCTGATCTCGCCGAGACTGACGCTGGCGCCCAGATGCGCTTCGACGGAGGTCTTGCTCCGGCCCTTCGCGGATATCTCAATGACATACGTGCCGGAATTCTCGTCGAGCTTGTCGAATTTGAAATCGCCGTAATTGTCGCTTGTCGTCTCGGCGACCGTTCTACCGTCCTTGATGAGACGGATACTTGCGCCCTCGAGGCAATCGACCGCGCCGTTCGTCTCCGCCGAGAGCGTGCCGCCAATGAAACATTTCGAGTAGCGCCACAGATTGCGGTAGTAAACGCGGGGACGAGTGCCCAAGTCCGGCTTCATCACTTCGAGATGTTCCTCGCGCGCCATGCGCGCCATTTCGTCATCCTCGACCTTGATCGCACGCATGGCGCCGGTCGGGCACGACTGCTGGCCGCGGGTCTGTTGCCAGCCCTGGTCAAGGAGATGGGCATCGAACGGCCAGATCTGCGGAAGCTGCAATTCTTCGTTCCACCAGATGTGCCCGTAAGGGCAAGCGTCGAGGAGATCCTTGCGCCCCCTCGCCTTCTCCGGATCGATGAGCACGATCCCGTCGTCCCGCTTCCTCACCGCGTCGCCGGCCTTCGCCATGCATGGCGGGTTGTCGCAGTGATTGCACATGGTCGGAACATAGGCGATGTCGATCATTGGCACCTGCCCGCGCTCCTTCTGCAGGATGTTGATCCATTTGTGGCCGTGCTTCGGCATCGGCGCGCTGTAAGGCGGCCAGGCATTGCCGATATATTCATCCATGACCGCGAGCGTGCACAGGTTGCAATTCGTGCACTCGGCCACGTCGATGATCATGTTCCATTTTTGCATTGCGTGACCTCCAGGCGAATGGCGGCTAGACGGAACCCCGTCCTATCCTCCGATTCGCTTCTCCTTTTTGTTTATTTCGCGGGCACGAGGTGCGCGGCTTCGAGTGTCTCACGGACCTGCTTGTCCTTCTCCATGCGCGCGAAGGTCTCTGACATGTGCTCGGTGCGCCCATCCCACAGCTCGACCTGAACCAGCGCATTCGCGCCGGCAATGGAGTGGGTCGAGTTCGTCTGCGTGCGCTCTGGCGTGAGTAGATTGAGACAGCCGCCCCGATCGACCGATTTGCCGGGCTCACCCATCGGATCGTAGATCGCGGACGACTCGTAACCGTGGCAGACGCCGCGCGGCAGCCGCTGCGTTGGCAGCGCCGCACAGATGACCGCGCCGCGATCATTGAAGACTTTGACCAGGTCATGCTTCTTGATGCCGCGCTCGTCGGCATCCGCCGCATTGAGGCGCACGAGCCAGTAGTAATAGCCGTCGACCTTGACCCGATGGTCCTCGATGTTGAGCAGGAAGGAGTCCTTGCCGTCCCCTTGGGTGTGGAAGGAGTACTTCGAGTGCGGCGTGAGGAGCTGCAGCGGATAACGCCGGTACATTTCCCCTGAATGCGGCCCTTCCCAAGACGGCTCGTATTTAACGATCGGCGGTCGCTCCGGGTCTTTAAAGCGCTTGAGGCTGTTGCATTCGAATTCAAGCTTGCCGGACTGGGTCTGTAGCCCGCGCAGATATTCCTCCGCATAATCGGATGGCAACGGCTGTGCCTCCGGCACGTCTTTTTTACGATTTTCCCAGAACCAGCGGAACGACACCGGCGCGCGCAGCTTCTCCTTCTCCGCTGGCAAAACGTAGTAGCCGCGTCTGACGAACTTTTTCCACGAGATCACCTTGGGCATATCGGACGCGAGATAGACGCGCTTGACCCAGTCGATTTCATTGACGCCTTCCGAGAAATAGTTTGCCAGGCCGAGCCGTTTACAGATCTCGTTGAAGATCCAGAAATCCGACTTCGATTCCCCGAGCGGCGCGATGGCCGGCGCCTGGAAGATGATGACCCGGTGATTCAGTTGCTGCTGGCCGTGGTGGCCGTAGCCGCCGAGCCCCGCCCACTCGCTGATATCGACGCGCTCGAAATTGGTGCACGCAGGCAGAATCAGATCGGCGAACTTGGCCTCGCCCTCGAACCAGATCGATTGGTTGACCACGAATTCGAGATTTGGCGACTGATACATCCGCACCCAGCGGTTGGTGTTGTTCATGGTCGAGAGGATGGAGCCGCCGTACTTGTACATCATGCGCACGGGGGCGTGGCCGGGCGCCGGGTATGAGAATTTCGCAAATTGATGCTCGATGGATTTTCCGACCCACGGATAACCTTCCGCCTTTCCGTCGGCGATCGCTTCCGGTGTGCGCAGCCGCGGGATGCGCTGGAAGGTCGTCGCCATGCTCGGCAACTGCGGCATGCGTTGATAGAGCTCGACCGGCATCGCCGTGTTTTCGAGATCGCCCGACATGCCGCCGTCCGCATAGCCAGGGAAATAGAACTGGAAATCGAGCGGGCAGCCCCATTGCAAATTACCCATATTGACGCCGGGCTTGCCCAACCCCTGCATCGCGGTCAGGCACACCATCACGCGCGCCCATTGGATGCCGGTCTGATTGCGGCACGCGCCGCCGTGACCGTTGCCCCAGCCGCCGGGCGCGAGGTAGACGCGCTTCTTGCCCCATTCGCGCGCGAGCGCGCGCACGTCTTTTGCCGGAACGCCTGTCTCTTTCTCTTGCCACTCCGGCGTCTTCGCAGTGCCGTCCTCCTCGCCGAGAAGATAGGCCTTCCACTTGTCGAACCCGACCGTGTGCGTCTTCACGTATTCCTTGTCGTACAGGTCTTCCTTGATCCAGACGTAAGCGATCGCCATCGCCATCGCGACGGAAGTCGTGGGCCTGGGTGCGAACCACTTGCCCGGCAGGAATTGCGCGGACGCGTTGTAGTATGGATCGACGTGCACGACCTTGATGCCGAGCTTCGGGTTCTTCAGCCATTGCCGGCGAACGGTCCCTTCTTGCGCGCCATAGGAGCCGCTCGTGCTCTCGGGATCCGCGGCCCAGAACACGATCATGTCGCAGTTCTGCAAGCAGTCCTCGACTGTGCCATAAGTCTCCGACTGGCCCACGCGAAGCGTGTATCCCCAATGGTGCACAGCGCCCCAGTACCAGCCTTCCCAGCTGTCGGGATTGTGATGGATCTGCGTGTAGCCGACAGCGTTGCGGAAGCGGAACAGCGCGGAGAGGTAGTAACCGATATTGCCCCAGGTGTGGTGCGAACCGTGCGATACCGCCATCACGCCGGGACCGTAGGTACGCTTGAGCCGTTTGATTTCGCCGGCGACGAGATCGAGCGCTTCCTCCCAAGAGATGCGCACATAGCCGGACTTGCCACGGTTTTGCGGGTTGCGCTCGCCGTTGGGGTCGAAGTCGACGCGCTTCATCGGATAAAGCAAGCGATCGGGCGAATAGACGATCGATTTGGCGTTTTGGCCGTGCGGGGCGAGCGTGGTTTTGCGCGGCGGGGTGAATTTCAGCCCGCGCGCCTCGATCGTCCAGGGTTGAGGGTCGTCGGCGCCGAAGTTGATCGGCGTCATACGGACGATCTTCCCGTCCTTGACATAGACGAAGACCGGTCCGCCGTTGGTCATGTTGCAGTAGCGCATGGTGCCGTCGGCAAGCCGCGTGCCGATCCTCAAGCCGACGCTCTGGCTCATCATGATGGTCTGCGCAAACCAATTGCTCAGATCTTCCGGTCCCTCGACTGTGAGCTTGAAATCTTTTTGCGCGTTGATCTGGTCGAGCCAGTTGATCGGCGGCATGAGCAGGGCGGCGCCGAACGATGCAGTCTTGAAAGCGAGCGTGACGTCCGCATCCGGGCGCAGCCCTGCGCCGGAGCTTATCCTGCCGTCGCGGATCGCGTACCAGCGGCCGATCTCCTCATCGCGCGCCTTGAGCTGCGCGACGAGATTGCGCTCATTAAGCCGCGCTCGGAATGTGGGATATCTCCAGGCCGCATACTTGAGCAGTTGTGCCATTCCCCACAGGATGATTTTGAACTTCATCTCTAAGAGCATGGTCGCCTCCTCACCGGCTTGCCGGCCGGACTCTTCTTGTAAGAGTGATTAACGATATTTTCGGCCGTTTGCAGCAGGCGCGCAATATCTAAGAGATGTATTCCGGCCAGCGGCGTGCCGGCGCGTTGCTTTCGCGGTCACGCTGGCGAGACGACCTCATTCGGCTCTCAGTCCTGCGGTCTTCACCACCTGCGCCCATTTCTCGATATCAGCGCGCAGATATGTCTCGAACTCGCCGGGCGTCATCAGCAATGGAACCGCGCCCTGTCGGTCCCACGCCTCCTTCACGTCTGAGCGCGCGATCACCTTGTTGATTTCGGCATTGAGCCTGTCGACGATTGTCTTCGGTGTTCCGGCGGGCGCCATGATGCCGAGCCAGATGGTGGATTCGTAGCCGGGCACACCCGCTTCAGCGATGGTGGGAACCTCGGGCAAGACCGAGGAGCGCTTGGCGGCGGAAGTGCCGAGCGCCCGCACCTGCCCTGCCTTTACGTTCGGCGCCATCGTGGTGATGGCATCGAACGCCATCTGTACGTGGCCACCGATGACGCTGTTGCGCATTTCACCGGACGCTTTATGCGGCACGTGCACCAAATCGGTGCCGCTCATGGCTTTGAACAGTTCAGCCGCCATGTGATAGGGCGTGCCGGTACCCGAGGACGCGTAGTTGAGTTCGCCGGGCTTTGACTTTGCATAGGCAATGAATTCCTTGAGGTCCTTTGCTGGCACCGAGGGATGGATCACCATCACCAGGTCGGAATAGTTGATCCCTGCCACCGGCACGAAGTCGCGCATCAACTGAAACGGCTTGTTGGCTATGAGCGATTCATTGGTCGTGTGCGTGTTCGACATTGCGAGCAGCGTGTAGCCGTCAGGCGGCGACTTGGCGACGGTGTCGGTTCCGATGATGGAGCCGGCGCCAGGCCGGTCCTCCACGATGAAGGGCTCCTTGAGCGCGTCGGAGAGGTGCTGGGCGAGAACACGGGAAAAAACGTCGGCGGGCCCGCCCGCGCCGAACGGCACGATGATTTTCACCGTGCGCGTTGGATAGTCCTGGGCCAGCACGGCGCCGGGCCTGAACACACTCAGACCGCCAAGCGTGAGAGCAAGTGCGACGGCCGCCATGCTGCGACGCGATACAATCATTCAAAATCTCCCTTAGCTTGACGGCGATGCACCATAATGAAGAGCCGGAACTGCTTCAACGGAGGGCCTGTGCTCTGGACCTGTAGTGCTCGCATGGCTCTTTGCGCGAATCGTCCTGGCCAGGAAGCTTGCTCCGCAACGTTTCGCCAAACGGCGAAGCCTCCGCCCATCGGGAATCGAT
>WNGD01005283.1_pt1 | contig 12545 bp, 11 predicted proteins | sample 5400671 | NCBI WGS metagenome assembly WNGD01 (sample SAMN13153369, study PRJNA577476) | soil metagenome | isolation source: 40 cm soil or saprolite under grassland replicate 2 | place: USA:California | collected 2016-06-15
GCACGACGAGGGGGCGCCCATGCCGATCACCCCATTCCTGGACGACACCAAATTCGACCTTGAGGCCAAGCGCGTCATGGGCGTCGCATTCGAAATGGCTAGGGTTGCCCTTGGGCTTGCGGACCGCGGCGATCTCGCCAACGAAATCATCGCCAAGCGAATCATCGAGCTTGCTAAGGCCGGCGAGCGCAATCCCGATCTGTTGTGTGAAGGCGCCCTGAAGGAATTTCGCGAGCGGCGGCCGTAGACGAAGCGCCCCCTGCGGGGCCGCGGCGGCAATTTCGGCGCCTATTCAACAATCAATAGCGCGTACAAAGTACCCTCACCGGGACCTTTGTCCCGCACGATGCCGCGCTCCGCCCGCGGCACGTTCGCGCCGATCGAACGAGAAGGGGGACAACATGACTTGGCTCGTGCAACCTCGGCTCGTCAATGATCCCTTTTCGGATCCCGCGCTGTTCATCGATTTCCGTTTCGGCCGTCGGGCGCTGCTGTTCGACCTCGGCGACGTGACGGCGTTGTCCGCGCGCGAACTCCTGCGCGTCACGCACGCTTTCGTTTCTCACACCCACATGGATCATTTTGCCGGCTTCGATCGCCTGTTGCGGCTGTGCCTCCACCGAACCGGCCCTCTTCACCTGGTCGGTCCGGCTGGCTTCCTCGATCAGGTGGAGCACAAATTGAGGGCCTATAACTGGAATCTTCTGGATGAAGATTCGCTCGACTTCGCGCTAACGGCGGCCGAGTTCACGGGAGGCGCCGTTGGCGGTGTTTGCGAGTTCCGCGCGCGGGAGGCGTTCCGCCGGCGTGAGCTCGCGTCACGCCCGCTGGCGCCTGGCACGCTGCTGGACGAAGAGGAGTTTCGCATCGAGAGCGTCGTGCTCGATCACGGAACGCCCTGCCTGGCCCTCGCCTTCCAGGAAAAACTACGGATCAACGTGTGGCGAGCGGGCCTCGATTTGCTCGAGCTTCCGGTCGGTCCCTGGCTGAATGAAGCGAAGCGCGCGGTGAGGCGCGGGGCGCCGGACGACAGCCCAATTCTCATCCGCGACGATCTTTCCGTTCCCCTCGGCGTGCTCAAGCAGCACGCGCTGCGCAGCGCGCGTGGACACAGAATCGCCTACGTGGTCGACGCCGCTTTCCATGCATCGAACATTGCACGCATTACCGAGTTGGCGCACGGCGCCGACCAGCTCTTCATCGAGACGGCATTCCTGGACGAGGACGCCGGGCTCGCCGCCGAAAGGCGCCATCTCACCGCTGCGCAGGCGGGCTCGCTCGCAAAGAACGCCGGCGTTTCCCGGCTGGTGCCGTTTCATTTCTCTCCTCGATACATCGACCGGGAGGATCTACTCCGGCGCGAAGTCGAAGCCGCGTGGCGCGGATGAGCGGCAGGCATGTGCTGCGCGCATGCGAGGTCGCCGATTTTGCCGAGGACGGACGCCCGAAATCGAGATTCCTCAGCAAAAATTCCGAAGCGACGAGGTGCGCCGATGGATGGCACTTGAATTTCAATGACGCGCTTCGCAAATGAACTGGTGCGATGGGCGGCATCAGTTCGTCCGTCGCGTTCCTCCCAAACTTGGGCCGCTTGTAACGTCAAGCGGCCTTTTTTTCATCGCGCCACCGGTCCTCGTCCGCGCGGCCGCGCGGCCGCGCACAAACAGCTCACCCCTTTGCCGCGGGGGCATGCGATGTCCAAGCCTGCATCATCTCGATCGGGAACGGAAACACGATGGTCGAGCTGCGCTCACCCGCGATATCGAACAAGGTCGCGAGATAACGCAGCTGCATCGCCTGTGGCACCGGCGCCAGGATTTGAGCGGCGTCGAGCAGCTTTTGCGCCGCCTGCTGCTCTCCCTCCGCATTGATGATCTTGGCGCGGCGGATGCGTTCGGCCTCGGCTTGGCGGGCGATCGCTCGGATCATGCTCTCGTCGAGATCGATGCGCTTGATCTCCACGGTCGACACCTTGATACCCCACCCCTCGGTCTGCTTGTCGAGCACGTCCTGGATGTCGGCGTTGAGCTTGTCGCGCTCGGCCAACATCTGGTCGAGGTCGTGCTTGCCCAGCACCCAGCGCAGCGTGGTCTGCGCAAGCTGGCTGGTTGCGGCGAGATAGTTGTAGACCTGAATCACCGCCCGCTCGGCGTCGACGACGCGGAAGTAGATCACGGCATTCACTTTGACCGATACGTTGTCGCGCGAAATCACGTCCTGGGTCGGCACCTCGTCGACCACCACGCGAAGATCGACCCGCACCATCTGCTGCACCAGCGGCACGAGCAGGAAGAACCCCGGTCCCTTGGTGCCGGTGTAACGCCCGAGCGTGAACACGACGCCGCGTTCGTATTCGCGCAGGATGCGAACCGCCGAGAACAAGATGATCACGATGAAAATCGCCAGAACGGCGATGGTGGCGAGGGAAAGCATTGGTCTTCCTCCTTGTGGTCGGTGGGGGATCGTCAGGCCGGTTCGACGACGAGAACGAGGCCCTCGCGGTTGATGACTTTGATGCGAGCCCCCGGCTGCAGCGGCCGGTGAGCGCGCGCACGCCAGATCTCCCCGTTGACCCGCACTCTTCCCTCGTCTCCGTCCCACGCCACCGTCTCGCCCTCGGCGCCGAGCAGCCCCTCCTTGCCGGTGACGACAGGACGCCGCCGCGACCGCAGCAGCATCGTGAGCACCAGCAGGAACAGGGCGGCGGTCGCGGCCGTCGCCGCGCCGACCACCGAAAGCGAGAGGGTGAAGCCCGGCGCGCCGGAGGGAAACATCATGATCGCGCCGATCACGAACGCGACGATACCGCCGACACCAATGACGCCGAAGGAGCCGATATGGGCCTCCGCCACCATCAAACCGATACCGAGGAGCACCAGCGCCGCACCGGCATAGTTGATGGGGAGCAGGTTAAGCGCATAGAGCGCGACCAAGAGGCTGATGCTCCCGATCAGACCAGGGGCGACCGCCCCCGGATTGAGGAATTCGAATATCAGACCGTACACGCCGATCAGCATCAATATGAAAGCCACGTTCGGATCGGTGATGACGGCGAGCAGCTCGGTCCGCCAGTCCGCCGCCGCCGTCACCACGTCGAGTCCCGCCGTCGCCAAGCGTTCGGCTTTTCCCGCCACCTTCACCGTCCGTCCATCGATCTTGCGCAGGAGATCAGGCACGTCATCGGCGATCACGTCGATGACGTGAAGCTTGAGCGCCTCGGATGCCGGGAGGCTGACCGCCGTGCGCACCGCCTCCGCCGCCCAGTCGGCGTTGCGGTCATTGAGCTCGGCCAAGCCGCGGATGTAGGCCACAGCGTCGTTCACCGCCTTGCGGGTCTCGGTGTCCGCCGGCTCGGTCGAGGCGCTCGTGTTGCCCTCGCCACCCTTCTCCTTACCTTTTTGCCCGGCCGGCTGTTCCGGAGCACCGCCCGGAAGGCGCGGGACCCGTCCCAATTGGATCGGGGTGGCGGCACCGAGGTTGGTGCCTGGAGCCATGGCGGCGATCGCGCACGCATAGGTAATGTAGGTGCCGGCACTCGCCGCCCGCGCGCCGCTCGGTGCCACATAAGCGGCAACCGGCACCGGCGAGGACAGGATGGCGCGAATGATGGTGCGCATGGACGTGTCGAGACCACCCGGCGTATTCATGCGCAAGATGACGAGGCGCGTGTCGGGCTGCCCGATCCCACGAAGCTCACGCACAACGTAGTCGGCAACCGCCGGACCAATCGCACCGTCGATCTCGAGCACCACCGCGCGCGGCGCCGCCGCAACTTCGCTCGCCGGCAAAGGCAGGGCGACCATTGCGGCGAAAAGCGCACGCGCGACGCATCGGCTCAGACATGCATCGACACGGCGGGCGGAGGCCCCAGTCGGCGCCGAACGCATGGGCCGCCTCCTCGTTGCGCGCCGCCCGGGATTTGGGATTGGCGGCGACTTCCCCTCGCCTGCTGACGGATCGGCCGCCGAAGGAGACCGGACATGACATCAGGTGGCGGGCGTTCAATCTTCACACGCGCGGCCAAATTGGGAAAGGCCTTCCCGCGGATACTCGCTGCGCGCCGGCGGACCGAGGAGATAGGCGGCGCTGTGGGCTGCGCTTGCGGCGGCGCCTCGGCGCCAAGTCATCGGTCTTGCGGTCAGACCGGTTCGGCTCAAGCGATGGCGTCAGCCGCAACAGCCGTAATGCCCAACGGCGCGAAGCTTTCGCGCGTGGCGGCGACCGAGCCCTCGACGTCGATGCCGCGGCAAGCATCCTCGATCACGACCACGGCAAAGCCCTCGCGGCGCGCGTCCTCGGCCGAGTAGCGTACGCAGAAATCGAGCGCGAGCCCAGCAACGAAGACTCGCGTCAGGCCCCGCTCGCGCAGATAACCGGCAAGGCCGGTGGAGGTCTTGCGGTCATTCTCGTAGAAGGCGGAGTAGGAATCGATCCTAGAGCGGAAGCCCTTGCGCAAAACGAGCTGGGCGTGCGGAATCTGCAAGTCGTCGTGGAATTGCGCACCGGCGGTGCCTTGAACGCAATGATCCGGCCACAGGATTTGCTCTCCGTAGTCGACCGTGACGGTCTCGAATGGACGTTTGTCGCGATGACACGATGCGAACGAGTGGTGGCCGGGAGGATGCCAATCCTGCGTCAACACCACGTGGTTGAAGCGCGTAGCGACGCGATTGATGATCGGCACGACTTCATCGCCGCGCGGAACGGCGAGTTTGCCGCCCGGACAGAAGTCATTCTGGACATCGACGACCAGGAGGACGTCGCTTTCGCCAACCGTGATCGTGTCGGTCATCGCTTCGCCTCCTGCTTGTGCGCCAAGCGTCCATCGACTTCGGCAGCAAGCCGTCGCAGGGCTTCGCTCACCTCGACGGGATAAGATGCGTCGGGTTCGAGCCTGCGCAGAGGCTCGGGCAGGCGCGCGAGGTCCTGCGCCGCTCGCGCTCGAATCTCGGCAAGCGTGGGCCACGGCTCGAGACGCTTTCCCGCTTGCATCACCAATTCGATCAGTGGCTCGCCGGAGCGATCGTCATCCTCCACGGACAGGACGTCGCCCGCCATGCGGCCGTCCGAAGCGAAGCGGCGCCACACCTGCTTGCGGCCAGGCCAGGTGGCTTTGCCGGCAGAGCGCTTGCGCCGCGCGACCCCGGCGTATTCCTCGAGCTTGTAGGCGCAATCGAGCCCCGGCGCGTCGGACGAGGTGGTCAGACTGCTTCCGATGCCGAACCCGTCGATGGGCGCGCCCGCGCGGATCATATGCGCGATCGAGTTCTCATCGATGCCGCCGCTGGCGAAGATGGTCACGTCGCCGAGCCCGCCTTCGTCGAGGATGCACCGGACGTTCTTGGACAGCGCGACGAGGTCGCCGCTGTCGAGACGCACACCGCCCACCGCGATGCCCGCGGCTTTAAGCCGGGGCGCGAGCGCCACAACCTTACGCGCCGCGGCCTCGGTATCGTAGGTGTCGATGAGCAGGGTCAGATTCTTGGGCCGCGCGCGGGCGAAATTCTCGAATGCCTCGGCCTCATCGTCGTGCATCTGGACGTACGAATGCGCCATGGTCCCGAAGATGGGGATGCCGAAGAGCTTGTCCGCCAGTACCGTGGCAGTACCGGCAAAGCCCGCGATGTAGCTTGCGCGCGCGGCCAGCAGGCCGGCCTCGGCGCCGTGCGCACGGCGCAGGCCGAAATCGACGAGACGCTTGCCCGGCGCGGCAAGCACCATGCGGGCGGCCTTGGCGGCGATCATGGATTGGAACTGCAGGAGATTGATCAGCCGCGTTTCGACGAGCTGGCCTTCGGGCAAAGGCGCCGTCACGCGCAGGATCGGCTCGTCGGCGAAGAACACCGTGCCTTCCGGCATGGCGTGGATGTCGCCGGTAAAGCGCAAACCGGCGAGATAATCGATGAAATCTTTGCCGAACCGTCCGGTTCGCGCGAGCCAATCAAGCTCATCGGGCGCAAAGCGCAGGTTCGCAAGAAACTCGAGCACCTGTTCGAGCCCGGCCGCAATCAGAAAGCCGCGCTGGCTAGGAAGCTTGCGCACGAAGAATTCGAAGCTCGCGGTCTTGGTCTCACCGCGATCGAGATAGGCCTGCATCATGTTGAGCTGGTAGAGATCGGTCAGCAATGCGCTTGTCGCCGGGTCCATGCTGCCACCTTCGCACACGATGCCTGCCGCGCAAGGAAGCCGCGGCCCATCGCGATCGCCTGGAGAGCGAACGCGGTTCCTATTTTAACCTCAGGACCGGCGCGTTGGGTCGAGTTTGCACCCGCCCGACGCTGGTCCCGGCACGGGGCGCCACGCCCGCCTGCCGTTGCGCCTAAAAGCTTGTGTGCGGGCACGGAGTCCCTAAGCTTGATCGCAAATCCCGTTGCAATGGCGGGGCAGGCGTTCCCGTCGCCGCGAGGCAAGCAAAAGCACAGAAATCGAGGGATAAAGAGCCATGGCCGACGAAGGGCTTCCCGTCATTGCTCGCTTCGAGGTGCATCGGCGCAGCTATCTCGCACCGGACGGCACGGTCCTTCGACCGCTCCCGAGCTTTGCGTCCGACACCGACGTGCTGCTCTCCCTTTATCGCGGCATGGTGCTGACGCGAGCCTTTGATCTCAAGGCCGTCTCGCTGCAACGCACCGGGCGGCTCGGGACCTACGCCGTTTCGCTCGGCCAAGAGGCGGTTTCGGTCGGCATCGCCAGCGCCATGCGTGTGGAGGATGTCGTGCTTCCCTCCTATCGCGACAACGGCACGCTGCTGTGGCGCGGGACGAAGATGGAGGAGATCCTGCTGTTTTGGGGCGGCGATGAGCGCGGCAACCTTTCCTCCGGCCCCGCCCACGATTTTCCGTATTGCATCCCAGTCGGATCCCAGGCGCCGCACGCCGCCGGCGTCGCCTACGCATTCAAGCTCAGAAAGGAGCCGCGCGTCGCAGTGTGCCTATTCGGCGATGGCGCCACCTCCAAGGGCGACGTGTGGGAGGCGATGAACTTCGCCGGCGTACACAAGTTGCCCCTGGTGTTCGTCGCCAACAATAATCAGTGGGCGATCTCCGTGCCGCTGAAGCTGCAAACGGCGTCGCAGACGTTGGCGCAGAAGGCGATCGCCGCGGGCTTTGCCGGCGAGCAGGTGGATGGCAACGACGTCATCGCGGTGCGCGCCTCAGCCGAGGATGCGATCGCGCAGGCCCGCGCCGGCGCCGGGCCGCGCTTGATCGAGGCCGTGACCTATCGCCTCAGCGACCACACGACCGCCGACGACGCGGCGCGTTACCGCCCGCCCGAGGAGGTTCAGGCGCGCTGGAAGGAGGAGCCGATCGCGCGCCTGCGCGCCTATCTCGTAAGTCAAAACGCGTGGGGCAAGGCGCAGGAGGAGCAACTCGCCGCCGAATGCCAAAAGCAGATCGAGGCGGCGATCGAACGCTATTTGGCGTCCACGTCGCGTGCGCCGGAGACGATGTTCGACCATCTCTACGCCGAACTCCCGCGCACCTATGCCAGCCAGCGGGCGGAGCTCACCGGAGGCTCCAATGCCTGAGGTGACGTTGGTCGAAGCCGTCAATCTGGCGCTTGCCCGCGCCATGGAAGAGGACGCCAACGTCGTCGTGCTCGGTGAGGACGTGGGCGTCAACGGCGGCGTCTTCCGCGCCACCGTCGGGCTGCAGCAGCGATTCGGCGCCGAGCGCGTGATCGACACCCCGCTGGCGGAGCTGTTGATCAGCGGGCTGTGCGTGGGCATGGCGGCGCAGGGCCTCAAGCCGGTCGGCGAGATCCAGTTCATGGGCTTCATTTATCCCTGCATCGATCAACTGGTGAACCACGCATCCAGGCTGCGCAACCGAACGCAGGGGCGGCTGAGCTGCCCCATGGTCCTGCGCACGCCGCATGGTGGCGGCATCCGTGCGCCCGAGCATCATTCCGAGAGCACCGAAGCAATGCTCACCCATATCCCGGGCCTGCGCGTCGTCATGCCGTCCTCGCCGGAACGCGCCTATGGCCTCCTGCTCGCCGCCATCCGCGATCCGGATCCGGTCGTGTTCCTGGAACCGACACGCATCTATCGTGCGTCGAAAGGACAGGTGGACGATAACGGCGAGGCTTTGCCGCTCGATGTCGCCTTCGTGCTGCGGCAAGGGCGGGACGTCACCCTGATCAGCTGGGGCGCCGCGGTGAAGGAGACGCTCGCGGCTGCCGACGAACTCGCCGCGCAGGGGATCGAGGCGGAGGTCATCGACCTCGCCACCCTTAAACCGTACGACGAGGAGACCGTGCTGGCCTCGGTGATGCGGACCGGACGCTGCGTCATCGTGCACGAGGCGGCGCGGACCGGCGGCTTCGGCGCCGAGATCGCCGCGCTGCTCGCCGAGCGCGGGCTCACCTCGCTGCTGGCGCCGGTGGCGAGGGTCACGGGTTACGATACGATCATGCCGCTTCCGCGGCTCGAGCAACGCTATATCCCGTCGGTTGCCGGCATCGTGGCTGCGACCACCAAGGTCTGTCAGTTCGCCTGAAACCTCCCGGAAATCTTCCATGCGCCAATTCATATTGCCGGATCTCGGCGAAGGGCTCGAAGAGGCTGAAATCGTGACGTGGCACGTCAACGAGGGTGATCGCGTGGTCGTCGATCAGCCGCTCGTGTCGGTGGAGACCGACAAGGCCGTCGTCGAGGTGCCGTCCCCTTGGAGCGGCCGCATCGCGCGCTTGTTCGGCGGCAAGGGCGATTTGGTCAAGGTCGGGGCTCCGCTGGTCGAATTTGCCGAGGGTACGCAAGGGGACACCGGGACGGTGGTGGGCGAGCTCGGGCAGGAGGAGAAGGCGCCGCGAGGCACCGAGGCCCCGGCCCCGACGCCGGCGCGAACCCTTCAGGTCCTTCCCGCGGTCAGGGCGCTGGCGCGCAAGCTCGATGTCGACCTCAACCTCGTGCACGCCACCGGCCCCGGCGGGACGATCACGCGTGCCGACGTCGAGCGCGCCGCCAAGAGCCTGGCCGAAGCGGGTCCGGCCGAGCCGCTGCGAGGCATGCGCCGGGCCATGGCGCAACGCATGGCGGCGGCCCATGCCGAGGTGGTTCGCACCACCGTGAACGACGAGGCCGACATCGACGATTGGCGCAAGGGCGAAGACGTCACCATCCGGCTCGTGCGCGCCATCGCGTCCGCCTGCCAGGCCGAGTCCTCACTCAATGCCTGGTACAATGCCGAGGCGAGCGAGCGCAGGCTGATCAAGCGCATCGACATCGGCATCGCGGTCGATACCGAGGGCGGCCTGATCGTACCCGTGTTGCGCAATGTCGGCGAGCGCGACGCCAGCGACCTACGCGCCGGCCTCGACCGGCTGCGGGCCGACGCCGCGGCGCGCTCGATCCCGCCGGAGGAACTGCGCGGCGCGACGATTACGCTCTCCAATTTCGGCATGATCGGGGGACGCTTTGCCAACCTGGTCGTCGTTCCGCCCCAGGTTGCCATCGTCGGAGCGGGCCGCATCGACCAACGCGTGCTGGTCCACAACGGTCAGCCGGCGGCGCGGCGCGTGCTGCCACTGTCGCTCACCGTCGACCATCGTGTGGTGACGGGCGGCGAGGCAGCGCGTTTCCTGGTGGCGCTCAAGGCGGACCTCGAGCGGGCATCCTAGCCCGCGAGGATACCCAAGTGCTACCAAACTTGACCGCTCCCCGCCTGCAGGTCAGCGTTTCAACACGTCTCAGGTACCGGCCGCGTGCAAGGTCGAGAGTTCTTTCGCAAAAACGTGACTTCAGTGTTTCTTGGAACTCTGTCCGCGCGGCTTTCGGCTTTTCCGGCTCCATCGAAAATCGCGCAGTTTTCGCGATCTCAACTCTTCAAGCTCGGAATGAGCTTCGTCGCGTTGCCACTTCCGATGTCTCCTAGCTGCTCCTCGGTAAGGCCGAGATGCCGCAAGTTGGTGATCTGGTCGAGCGGAAAGTACGGATAATCGCTTCCATACGTAATTTGCGAGATTGGAACGAGCTTCATTAGCGCCGCCATCGCGGGCGCGGACGTTGCATTTGCGGTGTCGTAGTGGAGGCGTTTGAGTTCGCCTTCGATGCCGTCCGGCGCAAATTCCTTGAGATTCGGCCGCCTTCCGTAGAAAGCGTCGATACGGCCCGCCATCATCGGAATTGTTCCGCCGGCATGGGAGAATAGCCACTTGATGTCGCGGTAGCGCGCGAACGACCCGCTCAGAAGCAGGCTCGTGACGGTGCGAGTCGTGTCGTGCGGCACCTCGATCACCGCCGGGAAGGTGCCGACGCTCAGCTGGCTGCAGCAGGCTGCGACCAGGGGATGCACATAGACGACGGCCTTGCGTCGGTTGAGTTCCTCGAGCACGGGCTTGTACACCGGATGGCCCAACCATTTGTCGCCGTAATTGGTCTGCAGGTTGATGCCATCCACCTTGATGACGTCGAATGCGTGCTCGACCTCCTTGAGCGTGGCATCGATATCCATCATCGAGAGCGGTGCGAAGATCCCGAAGCGCCCCGGATAATCCTTCCGCATCTCGGCCGCATAGTCTTGGCACATCTTCGCCGTCTTGCTCGCCGCTTCGGCGCCATCGTCAAACCACAGGCCGGGAGTGGATGCGAGCGACAGCACCGCCGTCCTGATGCCACTCTTGTCCATTTGTTCGACCGCCCTGGCTGGCGTCCAGTCCGGTACGCCAGGATAGGGTGGGATCTTGCGCGCGCTCTCCCACTCCATCTGTCGCTTGAGATAGGGCGGCGGATAAAAGTGATGATGGGTATCGATCAATTTCCTCTCTGCCTGACCGCGCGCGGCAGGCGCTGTCAGTATGGCTGCAGCACCGACAGCTCCGAGCCCTGCGAGAAACTGGCGTCTGGACGCATGGCTGGACGCGCAGATTGGGCAGTCGTTGAAATTCATGGTCGTTCTCCCGGATGTCTTCTTATGGAGCGAGTGCGGCCGGCATCCTCCGCCCGGTTCTCGCCATTGCGTTTTGCCGCCAGCAAGGACGGGCCAATCCGCCACCTCGAGGCTAGCATGCGCCGACGTCCGCTCACAGAAGGCATCGTCTTTATTCCCTCCGCGACGCGGCACGCCGACGATGACATCTAATCGATCGAGATGTTCGCCTCTTTCGCTAGTCCGGTCCAGGTCGCGAACTGGCTGGCCACCAGTGCACGCATCTCGGCGGGTGTGGTCGCGCGTGGATCGCCGCCCATGCTCTCGAGCTTGTTCTTCACGTCGGGCACTGAAATGGCGCGGCGCACCTCGGCATTGAGCTTGTCGACGATCGGCCTTGGCAGCTTCGCGGGACCCGCGAGCCCGGTCCACGAGATGACTTCAAATCCCGGGATGGCTTCCTCCGCGACCGTGGGCACGTCGGGAAAATCGCGCCAGCGCGTCTTGCCCGTGACGGCGAGCGCGCGGAATTCGCCCGAGCGGATGCGCGCGCTGATCGGTCCTGACGTCGCCGCGATGAAATCGATGTCCCCTTGCAGGAGGCCGGTCATGGCCGGCGCCTCACCGCGATAGGGAATGTGCAGAAACTTTGTTTTGGTCTCGTTGCCGATGAGTTCGACCGTGGTGTGTAGGATCGAGCCCGCGCCGGCGGAGCCGTATTTCAGGACGCCGGGATTTTTGCGCGCCTCATCGATCAGTTGCGTGAGTGTCTGGAAGCGAGAGTCCTTGCGCACGCAAATAAGAAACGGATAGAAGCTTGCGACCGAAATCCATTCGAAATCTTCGACGACTTTGTAGTTTACGTTCCTGGAGAGCGCGCCATGCGCGGGGTGGGCACTGGGAACGACCAGCAGGGTGTAGCCGTCCGGCTCGCTGCGCGCCACAGCCTCCGCGGCGAGGCTGCCGGCGACGCCGGGCTTGGGCTCGATGACGATCGATTGCCCGAGCCCTTTCGACATCTCGTTTCCAAGAAGCCGGCCGATGATGTCCACGTTCCCTCCCGGCGGGAAGCCGTGCATGAACTTGATCGGACGATTAGGATAATCCTGCGCCGCCGCCGCGCTGGTGACCGCAATCAACACGACAAGCGCGGCGGCGATTATCCTGGTCATTGTATTTCTCTGCCCGTAGGTACTTGTTTTTCGAGATCGTGACGGCCGTCAATCACGGCCTGCGCGCCGGCGCGCGCCACAGGCTCTTCGGCGTCAGGCAGTGAACGGTGACTTCGCTGCCGGTGGGCGGTGCGATACGACAATCCATGGCTACGCTCGCCAAACCGTAGGCATCGAGTCGATCCAGCTGCCGCTTCTCGGCGAGCAGGTTGATCATGGCCATCGATGCGGCATCCATCGCCTTGTTGAGATCGGCGTTGGTTCCAACGGTGACGTAGTCAGTCGCCGTTTCCTTGCTCGGCAGCGCCGCCGGAGGCCTCGCCCTAGCCTCCTTCGGATTGAAGCAGAACGTGCCCTTCACGATGTCGACGACTTCGGAGATGCGGCAATCCCAGCGCTGCATCATGATGCGCTGGGCGTCCGGCGCGGCGACGCGCCGCTCCTCCGTGATGAACTTCACGGTCTCCGACTTGAGAATCTCGAGCGCCTTGTTGAGGTCTTCATC
>WNGD01017036.1_pt1 | contig 12544 bp, 14 predicted proteins | sample 5400671 | NCBI WGS metagenome assembly WNGD01 (sample SAMN13153369, study PRJNA577476) | soil metagenome | isolation source: 40 cm soil or saprolite under grassland replicate 2 | place: USA:California | collected 2016-06-15
ACCGCCGCGCTCACGGCTGCGACGACGTCCTCCGGCGTGTCCGTGCACGGCGCGCACGCGCGCAGCGCGGTGCGGGCGTGCCCGGCCGCCAGCGTCGCTGCGACACCGTGCGGGCCGACCTCGCCGACGGCGATCCCCGCGCAGCCGTCGCGCAGCGCGACGACGTCGTACCAGATTCGCGGCGGTGTATCGCCGATGGACCGCACCGCGAGCTCGAGCGCGTGGAACTCCGGGAGCGCAGCGGGGAGCGTGGCTGTGGTTATACGGCGCCCGAGCTCGTGCAGCCGCGAGCGCTCCACCGCCGCCGACGCCGTCTCCGCAAGATGCAGCAGGATGGCCTCATCGACCTCGGTGAAGTCGCCGCCGTGCTTGCCGAAGAGCTGGATCGAGCCGAGCTCACGACCGTCCAGCGCCGTCAGGCGCGCGCTGAGCCGGCCGCGGATCGGCCCCGTCGCGCCGACGAGCTGGGCGAGGGCGGACGACGTCGGATCCGCGGCGAGCTCCGCCGCCGTCAGCCGCGCCGTGTCCGCGTGCCCGGAGATCAATGACGCGAGCTTGACCAGCGATTCGGGCCGGATGTCCGGCCGCGCGCCGTCGCCGGCATCCGACGAGGCGACGCTGACGAGCGGCACGCGACCGTCGTCGACCACGAGGCTCGCGAGACACCAGTCGGCCGCCACGAGCTCCCGCGCCTGCTCGGCGACGAGCTGGAGCATCTCTTCCAGCGCATTCGGCAGGTCGAGCGCGAGCGACGCATCGGCGAGGAACGATGAAAGCTGGCGCAGCATCGCTGTCTGCCGCCGTTCGACCAGCGCCGTCTCGCGCGCCTCGTGGAACCCGCGCTGCACCATCTCGAACGCCGAAAGGCTCTCGAGGAAGAAATCCCCGGCCGCGGCGGCGACGCGCTCGGCTTCCGAGGGCCTTCGCTGGTCCGCGAGCGCGGCGAGCAGCGCGCCGTGATGGACTGCCGCGAGGTCGAGCACGCTCAGGCCGTCGCCGACGGCGCGCCGACCGAGCTCGTAGGCTGCCCGCAGCGCCGGCTCGCCGGGATCGACCCGGTAGGCGGCGAAGGCCCGCTCGTAGTGGCGCTGGAACTCACCGGTGCGCGCGCTCATGCGTATCTCCCCAGGACCCGGACGATGACGACGAGCGCGTCGTCGCGGCCGCTCGCGTGCTCGGCAAGGATGTGCTCTGCCATCAGCTCCGGCGGCCCGGTGAGTTCGCGGTCGTCGGCGAAGCTCCCGTCGACCCCGTCGGTTGCAAACACGACGAGGTCGCCGCGCCGAACCGGCAAGGTCGCCGGCGCGAGCGGCGGCAACTCGTGTCCGGCCGCGCCGCCGCGCAGCAGCACGTCCTCGACGGCGCCTGGCCGGCCGGAATCCGCGCGGATGAGCCGGCCCTCGACGTTGCCGACGCCGAGCCACGTCATCGTCGCTTCAGCGGCGGAGAACGATGCAGCACTGATCGCAGCGCCGCGCGTCCCGCGTAGCGCGTCGTCACAGCGTCGCACGACGGACACCAGATCCTCGCCGGCGAACTCGCGCAGGATCGACGTGGCCGCCGCTGCGGCACGTGCGGCCTCTGGCCCGTGCCCGAGCGCGTCGATCGCGGCGACGAGCGTGCGGTCGCCGGCCGCAGCGACGACGGCGGCGTCGCCGGAGGTCACCTCTCCCGGCAGCGGCCGCGAGGCGACCGCCCACTCGAGACCTTCCGCGCGCCCCTGCTCATCCACGACCGGATCGCTGCTCGCGGAGCCGCTCGAGCTCGTCGCGCACGCGCCACTTCTTCATCGTCACCGTCGTTCCCTTGCCACATTCGGACTCGATGCGGAACTCATCCATCAGGCGTCGCGCGCCGGGCAGCCCAAGACCGAGACCGCTCGACGAACCGTAGCCGTCCTGCATCGCGGCGGGAATATCGCGGATGCCGGGCCCGGAATCGCGGGCGACGACGACGAGCCCATAGCGCGTATCGTCGTACACAGGGGTCATCACGATCTCCCCGCCGTCGGCGTGCACGACCATGTTGCGCGCGATCTCCGAGATCGCGGTCGCGACGAGAGTCGCGTCGGTGCGGGAGAAGCCGAGCCGCGCCGCGAGCGCCCGCCCTTCGGCGCGCGCCTTCACCATGTCCGGGTCGACCGCGATAGCGATGCGAATCTCATCGGCCATCCTCGTCGACTCCCCGCGTCGCGCCTTGGAGAACGGTGATGCCCTCCTCGAGGTCGAGCGCCGTCTGGAGCGGCTCGAGATTGAGCTCGAACTGCACCATCGCCACGGCGACGTCGGGCTGGATGCCGACGATCACCGTCTCCGCGCCGCGCAGCCTCGCCGTCAGTGCGATCGTCCGCAGGGACCGCGCAACGAACGAATCGATCACGTCCAGCGCCGTCACGTCGATGACGATGCCGCGCGAACGGAACTTGCCGACCTGGTCGGCGAGATCGTCACGCAGCCCGAGCACCTCGCTGTCCGTCAGCGCCGCTTGGATCGATGCGATCAGGTAGTCGCCCTGCTTCAGGATCGGAACCGCCACGCGCGTGTCACTCGGGCGGCACACCGGATGCCGCAGCGACGTCCTGGATCACCCTGTAGCCGAGCAAGCGCTCTGCCTCCTCGAGACCGCCCTGCAGGTCGCCGACCGTTCTCATCATGCTCAGGTCGACGCCGAGGTCGACGAGCGTCTGCGCGATGCCGGAAGACAGGCCGGTGATGATCGCGCTCGCGCCCATCAGCCGCGACGCCTTCACTGTCTGCACGAGGTGGTTCGCAACGGTCATGTCGATGCTCGCGACACCGGTGATGTCGATCACGACGACTTTCGCGCGGTTCGCCTGGATCGCGTCCAGCAGCTGCTCGGTGAGCTGACGCGCCCGCTGTGAGTCGAGCACGCCGATGATCGGCAGGATCACGAGCCGGTCGCGCACCTGGAGCACGGGCGTCGACAACTCGCGGATCGCGGCCTGCTGCTCGCGAATCACGCGCTCCCGCTCCTCGACGAAGCTGACCCCGACGGTGACGGCGATCCGGTTCGCCGCGGGCTCGTACGCGTCGAGAATGCGGTTCAGGAACCCCGGGTCGTCCTGGTAGTGGACGAACAGCGAGCGCGCGAGCACGTCGCGCAGCAGGAGCACGATGCCGAGCACCTCGTGCGTCTCGACGCCGCGACGGATGATCCGCTCCGAGAGGTCGCGCGCGTACGCCTGCAGCGTCTCGACACTGCCGGTCTCGAGCGCGTCGACGTAGTTGTCGTAGACGGCGGTCACCTCCGAGAAGATCTCGTCCGCGGTCATCACGCCGAGCAGCTGCGCGTCCGTGATGCGCCGCACCCACTCGTCGCGCAGCTCCGTGCGCCCCTGGCGGAGGTACGCGACGAGCTCGCGCAGCAGCGACGTGTCGATCTCGGGAGCCTTCAGCGGCGGCTGCGGCAGCGATTCGGTCGCGCGCTCCATACGGCCTGCACTTCCCGCTCTGCGCCGAGTCCAAGCATCGCCCACCGAGGAGTCGTCAGACCCCCTCGGCCGGCCCCCGGCCGCGCGCGCCGTCGAGGAAGAGGCTCGTCACGACAGCGGTGGTGGCCTCGACGCCGAGCGAGGGTGTCGAACGGAGCACGCTGACGACGAGGCCGACGAGCGACTCGCCCAGGGACGATGCCGGCACGTCGGCGCGGATCTCCCCCGTCGCCTGCCCGCGTTCGAAGACCCGGCGCAAGGGCTCCGCGACGGCGGCGTCGAAGTGCTCGGGCTCGGGCCGCACGTGCTCGCGCTCCAGCACGACCAGGCGATCGCCGACGGCCGCGAGGGCCCGAACGGCGCGCCCGAGCGCCTCATCTGTTGCCACCTCCTCGAGCCGCGCCTCCGCCAGCCGGTCGCCGGCGTCGCGCACGGCAGCGCGTGCGAGCTCATCCAGGAGCGACTGGCGGCTGGGGAAGTAGCGGTAGACGGTCGCCCGCGCCAGGCCGGCCGCAGCCGCGACGTCGCTCATGCTCGCGTGCTCGCCGCGGCTCGCGAGCACGCTCGCAGCCGCCTCGAGGATCGCCGTGGCGACGCGGTCACGCAGGCTCGGGGGGCGCGTAGACATCGGTGTCGCAAGTGAAGTTTAGCTTTCTCGAAATGGGACATCAATGTCTCATCATGATGCTCCCTTGTATCGAGGAAGGAGGTGATGGCATGACGATCCGCCCGGGCGCTTCCCGCACCGTCCCGAGGGAGGAGCTGGAGGCGCACGCGGTCGAGGCGCTGCCGGAGCGGCCGACGATGTCGCTCCTCGGCGGAAGCCTGTTCGCGGCGCCCGTCAACCCGACCGACGTCGCGGGCTTCGTCTCGCAGGCGTCGGCCGCCGGAGGCGACACGAACCAGACCGCACCCGTCGTCCAGGGGCTGACCTCACCGCCCCAGCTACCCACCATCTAAGGAGGTGAACCACCGTGTTCAGCTACGAACTGCAGACGCACGCCGGCCTCGACTCCGTCGAGCTCGAGCGAGAGTGGATCGAGGCACTGCCCGAGCGGCCGACGATGTCGCTCGTGAACGCGAACCTCGCGCTGCCGATCAACGCAGCCGTGGCCGCCAATGTTCTCTCGGACGGCGCGATCGCGGCGGCGAACGCGCAGCAGCAGACCCCGATCACGCAGGGGCTGATGATGCAGCCGCCTACGACCACGACCGGCTGACGACCACCGACCGACCGACGAAAGGAGAAGAACGATGACGTACGAGAAGACCCACGGCCTGGCGCTCGAGGAGCTCGAGAGCCACACGGCGGAAGCCCTGCCGGAGCGGGCCGCGATGTCGCTCGTGAACGCGAACATCGCGGCACCGATCAACGCCGCCGTCGCGCTCAACGCACTGAGCGACAACTCCGTCGCGTACGCGAACGCGCAGCAGTACGCCCCGATCACCCAGGGCATCTAGTGCGACCCGCCGGGGAGGGGCCCGCGGGCCCCTCCCCGACCACCGAACAGGCTCATGTTCCCACGCCACATCTTTCGTAAGCTCGTCTCGCGGCCGCGTCGGCAGGCGTTGCCGAGGCCGCGCCTCGCCGACGCCGTCGAGCTCCTCGGCCCCTACAAGGACTCGGGGTACAAGGAGCCGCCCTATCTCGCGCGCCGCGCGGACGGCCAGATCGTCCAGTTGACGCGTCTGCTGCACCTCGTCGCGGCGGCGTGCGACGGCCGCCGCGACGCGCTCGAGATCGCGCAGCGCGTGAGCGACGACTTCGGCCGCACGCTGAGTGTCGAGAACGTGCTGCACCTGGTGGGGCGGAAGCTTCAGCCCATGGGGCTCGTCGCCGGGCCGGGCGACGTCGCGGCCGCTCCGCGCGCCACCGCGCCCCTCGCCTTCACGGTCCGCCGCGCGATCGTGCCGGCCGCAGTCGTCGACGTCCTCGCGAAGCTCTTCAAGCCGCTCTTCCGCCCGACTGCGATCGGTGCCGCGCTCGCGTCGCTCGGCTTGTTCGACGCCTGGCTCGTCACCCACGGCGACGTTGCTGCCGGCGTGCGCGAAGTGCTCGCGCGGCCGGTGCTCCTGCTGGCGTTGTTCGGCCTGGCGCTGCTGGCCACGGTCTTCCACGAGATCGGTCACGCAGCCGCCTGCCGTTACGGCGGGGCCGTTCCCGGCGCGATGGGAGCGGGGCTCTACCTCGTCTGGCCCGCGTTCTATACCGACGTCACCGACGCCTACCGCCTCGATCGCCGGGGGCGGCTGCGCACCGACCTCGGCGGAATCTACTTCAACGGGCTGTTCGTACTCGCGCTCGCCGCGGCCTACTTCGAGACGCACTTCCGGCCGCTCCTCGTCGTCGCCGTGCTGCAGCACTTCCAGGCGCTGCAGCAGCTCGTACCCTGGGTTCGGCTGGACGGCTATTACGTCGTCAGCGACCTCGCGGGGGTGCCCGACATCCTCAGCCGCACGCGGCCGGCGCTGCTCAGCCTAGTGCCGGGCCGGTCGCTCGACCCGCGCATCGCCGAGCTCAAGACGTGGTCCCGGACGGTGGTCCGCCTCTACGTACTGACCGTCGTACCGGTCCTCGCGGCCATGTACATCCTCCTCGCGCTCAGCCTGCCGCGCTTCGTCGGCCAGGCACGGCGATCATTTGTCGCGGACGCCGCGCGCACCGTCGCGGCATGGCACGCGGGCGACCTCGCCGCGCTCGCGCTCGCGCTGCTCGGCATGGTCGCGCTGGCGCTGCCGTCGCTCGGCCTCGCACTGATCATCGTCCGCACCGCCGGCGCCGTCGCGAGGCTTGTCGGCCGCATGGTGCTGATGCGGCCGTGGCTGCGCGCCTTCGCGCTCGCGACCGGCGCGGTCGCGCTCTTTGCCGTCGGGGCGACGACAACGCGCGCGCGCATTCGAACCGCCGCCCGCCGCACGACGTCGACGCCGCCCTCGGCAACCGTCGAGACGATGAGCGCCGCAACCACGCCGTCCATATCGACGCCGTCCACGTCGGCTACGACTACCGACGTCGTGACCACCGCGCCGACGACCACGACCGCCGCCACCGACGCGACTTCGACAACAACCGACTCGACGACCACGTCGTCGACAGACACGAACGAGGTGAACCCATGACGTCGAAACGATTCACAACGATCGCCGGCCTGCTCGCCGCCGCGGTGCTCGCTGCTTCTATCGCGATCGCCGCACCGCCGCGTGCGGACGCCTCCGGCGGCGATGACGTCGTCGCCGCTGTGAACACGAAGGACGGACGGTTCCTCTACCGGGTCAGGCTCTCGATCAAGCGGGTGACCGGCGATGTCGTCGACAACGCCAACGTCGCGGCCGCCGTCGCGAGCTGTGACTCGTGCGAGACGGTCGCCGTTTCGATCCAGGGCCTCCTGCTCTTCAGCGACCCATCGGTGTTCACGCCGACGAACTTCGCCCTCGCAGCGAACGTCGGCTGCTCGTTCTGCGACACGCTGGCCTCGGCCTATCAGTTTGCGATCCAGGCGGGGCGGCCCGTGCACCTGACCGCGGACGGTAACCGCGACGTCGCGCAGATCAGGCACCAGCTCGAGGCGATCCGGCACGAGGGGCTGACGATCTTCGAGATCCAGGCGCAGGTCGATGCGCTTGCGCAGCAGCTCCTCGGGGTCCTCCTGACGGAGGTGGTAGGGCCACCCGCCTGAGCCGCAGTGCCGTGCTCTCGGCGGCAGTAGCGCAGGGGCGGAGCGGCGGGCCCTCCGTAGCTCCGCCCCCGCTTGCCATACTGGCCGGGTGAGCTGCACGCACCTCGGCGAGATCCAGGTGAACACGCTCCCGGCCGAGGTCGAGGGCTGCGAGGAGTGCCTGAAGAGCGGCGGCTGGTGGGTGCATCTGCGCATGTGCGAGATCTGCGGGCACATCGGCTGCTGCGACCAGTCGCCGAACAAGCATGCGACCGCGCACTTCCATGAGACGTCGCATCCGACCATCCGCTCGGCCGAGCCGGGCGAGGACTGGTCGTGGTGCTATGTCGACGAGATCGCGTTCGAGCTCGGTTGATGCTCTGGCCCCCGCTCCCGTACGACGCGTGGAAGGACACCTGCGACACGCTGCACATGCAGCTGCAGGTGATCGGCAAGGTGCGCCTCGCGCTCTCGCCGTTCGAGCCGCAGTGGGCAAACGTGCCGCTCTATCTGACCGGACGCGGGGTCTGGACGTCGACGATCCCGCATCCGAGCGGCGAGGTGTTCGACATCGACGTCGACCTCGTCGACCATCGCGTCGCGGTGCGCACCGGCTCGGGCCGCGTCGAGCGCGTACCGCTGCAACCGCCGGTCGCGAGCTTCTACGCGGAATTGATGGCCGCGCTCGAGCGAGCCGGCGTGCCGGTCGAGATTTCGGTGCTGCCGTCAGAGGTTCCCGATCCGATTCCGTTTCCCGAGGACACCGTGCACGCGAGCTACGACGCCGCCGCCGTGACGCGGTTCTGGCGGGCGCTGCTCGGCGTAGAGGCGGTGCTACGCGAACGGCGCGCGCGCTTCCGCGGGAAGGCGCCACCGGTGCAGCTCTGGTGGGGCACGCTCGACGTCTCGATGTCACTGTATTCCGGCCGTCCGGTCACACCGCCTTCCGACGCGGACGTGATCACGCGCCTCGGCGGCGACGAAGAGCAGTTCTGCGGCGGCTTCTGGCCAGGCAACGCGCGGACGCCCTATGCGGCCTTCTTCGCGTACATGTACCCGAAGCCCGACGGCGTGGAGCGCGCGCGCTGGTGGAACGACGAGCTCGGCGAGTTCCTGCTCCCGTACGACGACGTGCGCGAGACCGGCGATCCGCGGCGGGCGCTGCTCGACTTCCTCGACTACACCTTCGATCAATGCTGGACGTCGGAGTCCGGCCACGTATCGCTAAGCAGGTAGCCCTCCGGGAACGGGTCTGGGCTTGGCGGTCACGACGATCTCGGGGATCCCGGCGAGTGCGCGCGACACGGGACAGACCGTCTTGACCTCGGGCTCGAGCTGTCCGAGCTGCGCCGCCTGGCTACTTCTGGAAGAGCGCGAAGTGGGTGCGGGGACTGCGGCTGGCGCCGACCAACGAACCCGGCTTCTGGGAGACGAACGGCTACCACATCGACGGAGATCCGTGGCTGGAACAGCGGTACTGGGGCGACTGACCTGGCAGCCGGCTGAGGTCGTCGCGCGGGAGCGAGCCGTGCTCGCCAGATTCGGACACGCACCGAGGGACGGACGTCCGAATCCGGCCGATCTGCGCTGTTCCAGGCTAGGGTGAGCGCGTCCTGCAACGTGCCCTCGCCCACCTCTCGGTCGCCGAGACGAGCAAGACGATCGACGTCCACAGCCGAGCGAGCTCCGCGGCGCTGCGTGAGCCACTGTGAGCGAACGCGAGTTCTACGCGAACACGCTCGCGCCGCGCGCGGCTAGTGCCCCTTCCGGTAATGCAGCCCAGTTTCTCGGTCGCTAGCACCAAGCCAGAGGCCGCACTCGGCCGCCGCGCAGGCTGGCAGCCTGCGCAAGGTCGAGGGTGGACTCTGGCGCCGCGTGATAGCGGGCGAGAAGCAGCCTGCGCAAGGTCGAGGGTGGACTCTGGCGCCGCGTGATAGCGGGCGAGAAGCGGGCTTTCATTGCTGGAAGGGGCACTAGCTCGCTGACGACATCGCGAGGAAGGCCGCCCATTCTAGTGTGACGGCAGACCCGGCCGTGTTCTCACAGGGAAAGGGAGGTCACTTGTCCGCCACCGACGAACCGATCAGCTTCGAGCAGCACATCAAACCGCTCTTTCGGGAGGGAGACCGTGAGTCGATGATGGGGGCGTTCGACCTCTGGTCACACGACGACGTCGCCGGGAACAGCGCTGCCATACTGGGGCGCCTCCGCGAGGGTTCGATGCCCTGCGACGGCGCCTGGCCGGACGAGCAAGTCGCCGTCTTTGAACGCTGGCTCGAGGCGGGAGCGCCCGCCTAGGCAATTTCGTGGCCCGGATCTCGCTCCCTGCGGCGATCAACGAGGTGGCGGCTCGCGATCCCGTCCTGGCGTGGAAGCTCGACCCACCGCCCACCGCCAGGGAGCTCGCGCCGCTGGGCGACCGCTTTCGGCCCTACCGCTCCGTTGTCGCCCGCTACTGCTGGGCAGCGGTGCCGCTCTTCCGGCGCGGCGGCACCGACCCCGCCCTTCGGTAGCACCTGGTCCGCAGCCCGCCCCACCGCGAACGGTCAGCCCGGCCATGACATCGCCACGAGGCAGGGCAAGCCCGGCAGGGAGAATGCACGCGTGCAGCAGCCCGAGTCGCAGTCCGCGGGTGAGCCGGGCCGTCAACGCGTCGTCGTCATCGGCGGCGGCTTCGGCGGCCTTCAGGCCGTCCGCAAGCTCCGGCGCGCCGAGGTCGACGTGACGCTTGTCGACCGGCAGAACTTCCACCTCTTCCAGCCACTGGCCTACCAGCTTGCCACCGGCGCGCTCTCGGCGGCCGAGATCGCCGTGCCGCTTCGCTGGGTGCTGAAGCGCCAGCCGAACGTTCGCGTCGTGCTCGCGGAGGTGACCGGTTTCGATCTCGAACGGCGGCAGGTCGTCCTCGACCGCCTCCCGAACGGTCGGCGCGGGGCGACCCTCGGTTACGACACGCTGGTCGTCGCCGGGGGATCGCAGTACTCCTACTTCGGCCACGACGACTGGCGCTCACGCGCGCCGGAGCTGAAGTCGCTCGCCGGCGCCGTCGACATCCGCAACCGGATCCTCAGCGCGTTCGAGGCGGCCGAGGTCGAGCAGGACGACGAACGGCGGCGGAGCTGGCTCACGTTCGTCGTCGTCGGCGGCGGCCCGACCGGTGTCGAGATGGCCGGTCAGATCGCCGAGCTCGCGCGCGACAGCCTGCGCCGCGACTTCCGCTCGGTCGACACTCGCACCGCACGCGTTCTCCTGGTGGAGACCGCCGACCGCATCCTCACCAGCTTTCCGCCCTCGCTCTCGCAGAAGGCCGAGCGCGCGCTCGAGCAGCTCGGCGTCACGCCGCTCGTCGGACACACAGTGGTCGACGTCGACCCTGCCTCGGTGAAGATCCGCTCCGGGAGCGGCGAAATCGAGGACATCGCCGCGGACACCGTCATCTGGGCCGCCGGCGTCGCCGCCTCCCCACTCGCGGCAACGCTCGCGGCGGCCGCCGGGGCCCAGGTCGATCGCGCTGGACGGCTCCCCGTCACACCCGACCTCACGGTCCCCGGCCACCCCGAGGTCTTCGCGATCGGCGACATGGTCCAGGTCGTCCAAAGCGACGGCACAATCGCCCTGTTGCCCGGGCTCGCGCCCGTCGCGATGCAGGAAGGACGCTACGCCGCCCGTGTGATCCGCAACCGCCTCCGCGGTCGCGCCACGCGGCCTTTCAAATACGTCGACAAGGGCAACCTCGCCACGATCGGCCGCTCAAAGGCCGTCGCCGACATCAAGGGCATACACATCAGCGGCTTCGCCGCGTGGCTCACCTGGCTCCTCGTGCACCTCTTCTATCTGATCGGATTCCAGAACCGGCTGCTCGTCGTGACGCGCTGGACGTTCAGCTTCTTCACCCGCGGCCGCGGCGCACGCCTCATCAACGAGAGCGGAGCGAACGGCACCGCTGAGACTCACCGCCCAACCCGCGAGAGCCGGCTCCCGAGCGACTAAACCGGGCGCAGGAGTCGTCTCTCGAGCACGAGCGGCAACAGCAGATCGCGATAGCCGTGGTCGTCGAACAGCACCGTGAGCTGATCGCCGTCGTATCGCTGGACGGTGCCTTCGCCCCAGCGGTCGCTCGCCACGCGCCCCCCTACGGCGAACGGCTCGACCGCTTGCGCCCTCGGGGCGCGGGCGCCGTCGTTGTCGCACTTCCCGCAGGGTCCTGGGTAGTTCTGGCCGAAGTAGGACAGAAGGAAGGAACGGCGGCAGCCCGTGTGCTCCGCGTACCGACGCATCATCTCCAGCCTCGAGCGCTCCACTTCAGCTTCGCGTTCCGTCTCGGCCTCCGACGCGCGCAGCGCGGTGGGCACGCTCAGCGTCCCGCTCCAGCGAAGCTGCCCGTCGGCCTGCCAGGCGGCGGCACCGAGATCGACCAGGCGGACGAGCGCCGCGGTCAGCGGCCGCGGACCGAGCCCGAGCGAGGCCGCGAGTTGATCGACGGCGATCTCCCTCGGCGTCGACGCCAGCCGATCCGCCACGCGGGCGACGACGCCGCCGGGAACACCCCGCGCCGTGAGATGTCGAGCCATGGCGAAATCCTCGGGCCGGTACAGCAAGCGCGCATGCGCCGCTTCCTCGTCGCGGCCGGCACGTCCGAGCTCCTGGTAATACGCGTCGAGCGAGGCCGGCGGATCGGCGTGCAGCACCCAGCGCACATCGCGTTTGTCGATCCCCATCCCGAACGCCACCGTCGCCGCAACGATGCGAGCCGAGCCGTCGAGAAACGCATTCATCGCCTCGCGCCGGGCACGCGGCGAAAGCCCCGCGTGGTAGAGCGTCACCTGATGGCCGGCTGACGCAAGTGCATCCTCCGCCGCCTGCGCGCCGGCGTGGGTGGCGGCGTAGACGATTCCGGAGCCGGGAAACTCGGAAGCCGACCGCTCGATCTCGCGGCGCTTCTCCTCGGCCGAGCGGACGTGATGGACCGACAGCTCGATATGTGGCCGATCGAAGTTGCCGATCACAACCTCGGGATCGCGGAGTCCCAGGCGCCTGCAGATCTCCTGCCGCACCGGCGGAGCGGCAGTCGCGGTCAGGGCCAGCCGAACGGGCGCCTCGAGGGCGTCGGCCTGCGCGCCGAGGCGCATGTAGTCGGTCCGGAAGTCATGACCCCACTGGCTGATCAGGTGCGCCTCGTCCACGACGAAGAGTCCCGGTCGCGCGCGACGCAGCGCCTCTCTGGTCTGCGGGTTGGTCAGCTGCTCCGGCGCGACGAACACGAAGGCGTCGGGCTCGCACGAGGAGAGAAGCGCGGCCGCCCGCGCGCCCACCGACTGCTGCGAATTGAGGACAATCGCCGACAGGCCGGCGGCGCGGAGATGCGCGAGCTGATCGTCTTGCAGGGCGATCAGGGGCGAGACGACGACCGTCGGCTGGGCCCGCAGAAGGCCGGCTA
>WNGD01005285.1_pt1 | contig 12543 bp, 14 predicted proteins | sample 5400671 | NCBI WGS metagenome assembly WNGD01 (sample SAMN13153369, study PRJNA577476) | soil metagenome | isolation source: 40 cm soil or saprolite under grassland replicate 2 | place: USA:California | collected 2016-06-15
CTTGTAGGCGGTCAGCCGCTCGATCGGGGCCCGCGAGAAGCAGAGCAGCGTCACGTCGCGGTGGTTCAGGTGGACGAGCGAGCCGTCGAGCCCGTCGCCCAGGCTCGTGCAGCCCGGGCAGGCGCTGAGCGTGTAGTCGGGGCCGAACATGATGTTGTAGGCGAGCAGCTGTGAGCGCCCGTCGAAGAGCTCGGCGAGGGTCTTCTTGCCGTCCTCGGTGTCGAACTCGTACTCCTTCTCGACCGGGACCCAGGGGAGATCGAGACGCTTGCTCTTGATCTCCTCGTTTCGCTCCGCCTGCTCGGCCTCGAGCTTGGCGAGCTCGTCCCGGGTCGCCTGCCATGCCTCGCGGGTTCCGATCTTGTGTTCGGTCATCTCATCTCCCTCCGTCGGACTCGAACGGTCTCGCGCGAGCCGATCCCATCGTCGGATCGCACGCTACCGGGATCACTAGATGAGACCTGTGGGGGCTCGGAAACTCATCGCATCGGCCCTCGAACCGCAGCTCTTGCTCAAGGCTCCGCAGTAGCTGGAAAACGCTCTGAACTTGGAGAACCGGGCGTACCCGTCAGGGGAATGCGCGGCCGAGCCATGGAGCGTCTGAGGAGCCTAGCGGTCGCAACTGGTGGCAACCGGTGGCAAATAGGAGAGCCTCGCCCTGGTCCCCGAACGACGCAGGTCGACGGAGAGCTCGAGTCGTGCACCTGGTGCTCGTCGCCGCACCCGCGCTCGGCGTTGTACGCGGGCAGGACTTAGCCGTCCGTCACGCGTGCGGGTTCGACCTGATCGAGTGTCGCCGCCCAGCTTGCGAGGAGGTTCAACGCCTCCTCCGACTTCGAACCGGGCTCGGCGGTGTAGACGAACAGCATCAGGCCTGCGTCGGCTGCAAGCCCCATCGTCTCGAAAGTGAGTTCGAGGTCGCCGACGACAGGGTGCTGGAAGCGCTTGACGCCGGTGTCGTGGAAGCGAACGTTGTGCGCCGCCCACCGAGTGCGGAACGTGTCGCTCCGCGTCGAGAGCTCGCCGATGAGGTCCGAAAGGCCACGGTCGTACGGGTCGCGGCCAGCTTCAGAGCGCAGGATCGCGACGGCGTCGGTCGCAACCTGCTCCCAGTCGACGTAGAAGTCGGTCGCGCGCGGGTCGAGGAAGATGAAGCGCGCCGAGTTCGCAGGCCCGTGCGCACTGTCGAAATGCTGCGCGTAGAAGGCACGACCGAGGCGGTTGGCGGCGAGGATGTCCATGCGCCCGTTGCGGACAAACGCTGGCGCTCCCGTGATCGCGTCGAGCATGCGCTGCACGCTCAGCCGAACCCGTTGCTTCGCCGGCCCACGACGTGTTCGAGGCCCCGCGTGCGCCCCACGCGCGAGGTCAAAGAGGTGCGCGCGCTCGGCCTCGTCGAGCTGAAGCGCACGAGCAAGCGCCTCCAGGACGCTCTCCGAGACTCCGCTCGCATTGCCGCGCTCGAGGCGGGTGTAGTAGTCGACGCTGACCCCGGCGAGGAGGGCGACCTCTTCCCGGCGGAGCCCCGGAACCCGCCGGTTCTCGCCGTACCACGGCAGGCCCGCCTGCTCGGGCGTGATCTTGGCCCGTCTGGAGGTCAGAAACTCGCGGATCTCGCTTCTCGCGTCCACAGGACGAGGGTAACTCCCCGCTGACGAGGCTGAGGGTGACTGCCAGTACCCGGATCAACAGGGTCGGTCATTCCGCGCCGGCCCGTGCTTCAGTGGTCGTCATGCGAGCAACTGTCATGTACGGCGCCGGCGACGTTCGTATCGAGACCGTCCCCGACGCCCACCTCATTGAATCCACCGACGCTCTCGTCGTGGTCACCCGTGCCTCCATCTGCGGCAGCGACCTCTGGCCCTACAACCAGATGGAGCCCGGCGAGACGGGCCAGCGGATGGGGCACGAGTTCATCGGCGTCGTCGAGGCCGTCGGCGACGACGTCCGCACCGTGAAACCCGGTGACGTCGTCGTCGCGCCGTTCGCGTGGTCTGATGGCACCTGCGTCTTCTGCCAGGCAGGTCTGCAGACCTCGTGCCTCCATGGGGGCTTCTGGGCACGGGATGGCATCGACGGGGGCCAGGGAGAGGCGGTGCGTGTCCCTCAGGCGGACGGCACACTCGTCGTCCTACCGGTCGGCGAAGACGACGCGCTGATGCCGTCGCTTCTCACGCTTTCCGACGTGATGGGCACCGGCCATCACGCGGCCCTGGCCGCCAAGGTCGGCGCTGGCAAGACCGTCGCTGTTGTCGGCGACGGCGCCGTCGGCCTGTGCGGCGTGATCGCCGCCCGCCGGCTCGGCTCCGAGCGGATCATCATCCTCGGCCGTCACCCCGACCGGATCGCACTCGCAAAGGATTTCGGTGCGACCGACGTCGTCAGCGAGCGCGGCGGCGAAGCGGTCGAGCGCGTTCGCGAGCTCACCGACGGCTTCGGCGCCCATTCCGTGCTCGAGTGCGTCGGTCACGGGCAGTCGACCATCACCGCTCTCAGCGTCGTCCGGCCGGGCGGCGCCGTCGGCCGCGTCGGTCTTCCACAGCAAGAAGCGATTCCGACCACGCTGACGACGTTCTTCGACAACGTCACGATCGGCGGCGGCCCGGCGCCTGCCCGCGCGTACATCGAGGAACTGCTCCCGGACGTCCTCGACGGAAGGATCGAGCCCGGCCGCGTCTTCGACCGCGTCGGCTCGCTCGACGAGGTGCCAGACGGCTATCGGGCGATGAACGAGCGCGAGTCGATCAAGTTCCTCGTCAAGTTCTAGAAGGACACGCGATGCAGAAGCGACAGCTTGGAAACAGCAACCTGGAAGTCTCGGCCATCGGGCTCGGCTGCATGGGCATGAGCTTTGGCTATGGCCCAGCTGCCGACAAGCAGGAGATGATCTCCCTCATTCGGTCAGCCTTCGAGCGCAGCGTCACCCTCTTCGACACGGCCGAGGCGTACGGGCCGTATACGAACGAAGAACTCGTGGGCGAAGCCCTGGCGCCGGTGTGCGACCAGGTCGTGATCGCAACCAAGTTCGGCAGCCGGCCGGAGCACATCACAGACGTCGTCGAGAGCTCGCTCAAGCGCCTCAAGGTCGACACCATCGATCTGCTCTACCAGCACCCCTCGACATCGATGTGCCGATCGAAGACGTCGCCGGCATGGTCAGGGATCTGCTCGAGGCAGGGAAGGTCAAGCATTTCGGGCTCTCGGAGCCCGGCGTGCAGACGATCCGGCGCGCTCACGCCGTGCAGCCCGTCACGGCGGTTCAGAGCGAATATTCGCTGTGGTGGCGACGCCCCGAAGAAAGAGGTGCTGCCGACCCTCGAGGAACTCGGGATCGGCTTCGGGCCGTTCAGCCCGCTGGGCAAGGGCTTCCTCATGGGCGCGATCACCGAGAACACGACCTTCGACAGCACTGACTTCCGCAACATCGTTCCCCGCTTCACATCGGAGACACGGAGGGCGAACCAGGCGCTCGTTGAGCTGCTCGGCGAATTCGCGGCCCGGAAGCAGGTGACGCCCGCTCAGATTGCCATCGCCTGGCCACTCGCGCAGAAGCCGTGGATCGTGCCGATCCCAGGTACCACGAAGCTCCGCCGCCTGCAAGAGAACATCGGAGCCGCTGCCGTCGAACTGACTCCCGACGATCTGCGTGAAATCGAGAGCGCCGTCTCGACTGTCCCGGTGCAAGGCGACCGCTATCCGGAAAGGCTGGAACAACTCACCGGCCGCTGAGACGCGCGCGCGGATCGCAGAAGGAGAACAGCCCATGAGCACATGGACGAGCGACGAGCTCGACAGGATCGGCAAAGCAGAGGAGCTCAGGATCGCATCCGTGAGACGCGACAGCACGCTGCGAAGGCCGGTGACGATCTGGGTCGTCCGCCACGGCGACGACCTCTACGTCCGCTCCGTCAACGGACGCACGTCCTCGTGGTTCCGCGGCGCCCAGTCGCGCCACGAAGCTCACATCGAAGCCGGCGGCGTCGGCAAGGACGTGCTCCTCGTCGAAACGGACGACATGATCGACGAGATCGACGCCGCCTACCGTGCGAAGTACCACCGATACGCGGAAAGTATCGTCGGGAGCGTCGTCAGTCCGGAAGCGCGATCCGCCACGCTCAAGCTCGTGCCCCGTTAATTACGTGCCCCGTTAATTAGACGATCGGGAGAACACCATGCACATCACGAGAAGCTCCATCGACACGAACGCCGGGTCGAGCGACTGGTTCACAGGCGCGGTCTACATCGACTCGGTCGCGGCGCCGTCCGAAGGCTCGCGAATCAGCGCGAGCAGCGTCCACTTCACGCCGGGCGCGCACACCGCCTGGCACACGCATCCGAACGGCCAGACGATCTGGGTGACCGAAGGGATCGGCCTCTGCCAGCGGCGTGGCGGCCCGATCGAAGTGATCCGCCCCGGCGACCGCGTCTTCTTCGAGCCCGGCGAGGACCACTGGCACGGCGCCGCGCCGAACCGGTTCATGACCCACCTCGCGATGCTCGAGGTCGACGACGAGGGCAACGCCGCGACCTGGGGTGACCACCTCAGCGACGAGGAGTACGCAGCGGCGCCGACGATCGACAACTGAGTCGACGCACCAGCGCGCCGTCCACGGTAGTTCACGATGTACGGTGTCCGACCTTCGCCCCCGATCCCGCCGTCATCGAGCCGACCGAGGGGCCCCTTCACCAGCGAGCGCACGCTCGCGAGCCAATCTTCTGCCACGCGCTCAACCTAACGCGCGTGACTTCGTACTGCCGGCCACTCTGTGTCCGGCGAAGGAATGCGCGCGTCATCGTGCGCGGGCACCGTCCAGGAAGACGGAGGCGGCCGCTGCGCTGGCTTCCTCGAGGCCGAGTCGCCCGCGTTCGGTGAGCTTGAGCGCGGCGACGAGGGCGCCGCCGAAGAGCTCGAGCAGCACCTCGGCGGGAAGGTCTTGTCGGAGGAGCCCACTCTCGATGCCACGCGCGAAGACCGCTCGCATGGGTGCGGCGACGAGTCGCTCGATCTCGTCTGGGTCGGCCTCGACTTGTTCGCGAACGAGCACGGCGTAGCGGTCGCCGACTGCGGTCAGTGCGCGCACGATTCGCTCGATCGCGTCTTCGACCGAGGCGCGTTCGAGGCCGGCGTCGGCGAGGCGCGCGGCGGCCTCAGCGAGGGCATGGGAGGCCAGCGCATCGAGCAGCGCTTCCCGATCGGGGTAGTAGCGGTACAGGGTGGCACGGCTGACGCCGGCCGCGCCTGCGACGTCGGCCATGTTGGCGTTACTGCCGTGTTCTGAGAGCGCGTGGGCAGCCGCGTCGAGGATCGCGGCTGCGGTGCGGTCGTAGCGGGGGACGCCTCTGGCGGCGGATGTCGCGGGCACTACGGAACTCCGATCGTTGGACTTCGTGTCTCAGGACAAGATAGCGCTGTCTTGACACTGTTGCAAGATGCTGGTACAAAACTGTCTCATGAAGATACGTCCACGTCACAACGCGCCGCCGCCCCTCGAGCGGCGATTCAGCCGTACCGACTCGAAAGGAAGTCGCTCATGAGAACTCTCGCCGGATGGTGCGTCAGGCACCGCCGCCTCGTCGTCACCGGATGGTTGGTTGCCCTGATCGGGCTGACCGCGATCAGCCACAGCGTCGGTGCGAGCTACAAGGACAGCTTCAGCCTCCCGGGCACACAGAGCTTCGAGGCGCTGAACCTTCTTCAGCAGGTAGCCCCGAAGGCGTCGGGCGACCGCGAACAGATTGTCGTCGCTGTCGAGCAAGGCAAGGTGACCGACCCGGCTGTCCGCGGCCAGGTCGAGGCGATGCTCGCGAAGGTCGCGACGCTCGGGGATGTCGCGTCGGTCGCATCGCCCTACGGACCGACAGGAGCGGGGCAGATCTCGAGCTCGGGCGAGATTGCGTTTGCGAACGTGACGCTGACCAAGCAGGCGGCCAAGATCACGACCGGCCAGGCGAAGAAATTCGTCGATACCGCCAAAGCGGGCGCGGGGAACGGCGTCCAGGTCGAGGTCGAAGGTCAGGTCGCGAAGTCGGCGACCCGAGCAAGTGTCAGCAGTACCGGTCTCGGTGCCGCTGCGGCGTTGGTCGTCCTGCTCTTGGTCTTCGGTTCGCTCCTGGCCGCGACGCTGCCGCTGCTGACCGCCGGGATCGCGCTCGGAAGCTCGGTCGCGGTGATCGCGCTGCTCTCCCACCTGCTGAACACCGCTTCCTTCAGCTCCGAGCTCTCGCTGCTGATCGGCCTCGGCGTCGGCGTCGACTACGCCCTCTTCATCGTCACTCGCGTCCGGCAAGGCCTCCAGCGCGGAACACCGGTCGAACAGGCCATCGTCGACGCGATCGACACCTCCGGGCGAGCGGTCATGTTCGCCGGGATCATCGTCTGCATCGCCCTCCTCGGCATGTTCGCCCTCGGCGTCAGCTTCATCTACGGAGTCGCGGTCGCGGCGAGCATCGCCGTCCTGTTCACGGTCGTCGCCGCCTTGACGCTGCTGCCGGCGCTGCTCGGCTTCTTCGGCACCCGCGTACTCGGTCGCAAGGCTCGCCGGAGGCTCGCGGCCGGAGAGCTGGCCAGCAGCGACGAGTCGCCGAGCTGGGGACGCTGGGCCCGCACCCTCAGGGAGCGGCCGGCGTTGATCGCGGCCGCCGCGGCAGCATTGATGCTCCTGATCGCCGTTCCGTTCTTCTCGATGCGGCTCGGCTCCGCCGACGCCGGCTCCGACCCGGCCGGCAGCACCACCCGCAAAGCCTACGAACTGCTCGCCAAGGGCTTTGGCCCCGGCTACAACGGCCCGCTCCAGCTCGTCGCGCAGATCAACAACCCAGCCCAGGAGGCGGCGTTCACGACCGTCACTGCTGCCATCGCCAAGACCAGCGGTGTCGTCCGGGTAACCGCGCCGACGCCGATCCCTGGTCAGGCAGGCAAGCCGGGAGTCGCTACTGCCGACGTCTACCCCAGCGGGTCGCCGCAAGACGCATCCACGACCAACCTGCTCCATCGTCTGCGGGACACGATCGTTCCCGCGTCCAGCAGCAGCGGCCTGCACGTCCTGATCGGCGGACAGACCGCGATCTTCGACGACTTCGCTGGTGTGCTCAGCAGCAAGCTGCCTTTGTTCATCGGAGCCGTAGTGCTGCTCTCGTTCCTGCTGCTCACGGCGGTGTTCCGCAGCCTGCTGATCCCCGCGGTCGCGGCGCTGATGAACCTGCTCACAGCAGGCGCCGCCTTCGGCCTCATCACGGCAGTCTTCCAGTGGGGTTGGGCCGCCGGCCTGCTCGGGGTGGACACGACGGGACCGATCGAGGCCTTCGTCCCGGTGCTGATGTTTGCGATCGTCTTCGGCCTCTCGATGGACTACCAGGTGTTCCTCGTCACACGCATCTACGAGGAATGGCACCGCAGAGGCGACAATCGGGAAGCCGTCACCCACGGGCTCGCGGCCACCGGCAGAACGATCACGGCGGCCGGCGCGATCATGGTTCTCGTCTTCGCAGCGTTCATCCTCGGCGGCGAACGAGTAATCGAGCTCTTCGGACTCGGGCTCGCAGGCGCCGTCTTCCTCGACGCGCTCGTCGTCCGGTCAGTGCTCGTCCCCGGCCTCATGCTGCTCGCCGGCAAGGCCAACTGGTGGCTGCCACAAAGCCTCGACCGCCTACTCCCACACCTCAACGTCGAGGGCAGCGCCCACCAGCACGACAAGGGCGGCCAGCCCGACCCGCATGCACACGTCGCCCCCGCTCCGCAACCCCTCCTCGAAGACGCAGCCGCCTGACACTCAGCCGCGTCGAGTCGCGCCGTCCGCGAGGTCCTCGCGGACGGCGCGACTCCGGCTGACCGAGGATCTTGTTCGGCGGTCTCGAGCGCGGCGGTCAGTTCAGGCGCCCGACGTGCGGCTTGATGCAGATCCAGATCAGAGCTGCTTGACGAGACGCAGCTCGCGCACGTGCGTGCCGCGGAAGTCCGAGGTGCGGACCGAACTGTCCGGGCTGTACCCGGCCGCTGCGTAGACGGCGAGTGCGCGTTCGTTCTGCTCGTGCACGAACAGGAACGCCTCCCGGCAACCGGCAGCGCGCAATGCCTCGTGAGCGGCAGCAAGGAGCGTGCGGCCAATCCCGCGCCCGGCGTGGGCGGGATGAACGAAGAGCAGGAACATCTCACCGTCCGCCGGATGAACGGCGGCGTAACCGACGATGCCGTCGGTTTCGTCCACCGCGACCAGGAGCACATTCGGCGGCATGTGGTCGGCAACGAGCTGATCCCAGTCCTGCGGCGTGAACATTGGCTCGGCGATGAGCTCGCCCAGGTAGGTCCAACCGGCGCGGACAGCCGCGTCGAAGACCGCCCCGATGGCGGCAGCGTCCGCGGAGACGGCGGGTCGAAGTGTGATTCGCGCCGTCTGCGGTCTCATCTCGTTCACGAGATGCCGCCGAGGGCGCTGGGAAGTCGCATCTGAAAGTCGAGCACGCCGACCCACGTCGGGTGAAGGTCGACCCTGGCCATCCGGGTGCCGGGTTGATCGATTTCCCCGAGATACGCGCGAGCCGCTTCGTCGCCCAGGTAGCGTCGAGCCGCCGAGGCGTATTCCGGAGGGATGCCCTCTACCTCGCTGATGGTCACTCGCCCGCGCAGTGTGAGCACCTCGGGCGGGAACGTCTCGGTATCGATCGTGACGGCGACATCGGGGTTCGCCCGTAGCGCTCGAAGGCGTCCGGCTGCGTGACGAACGTGCGGCGCCGCCAGAAAGGTCGGCATCGCCAGCACCTCACCGGTCCAGTGAAACCACGTCGCCAGCACCCGCGGTGTCCCGTCCCCAGCGATGTAGGCGAAGCGCGCCGGGATCCTCGAAGCGAGCAAACGCTGTGCGACATCGCTCTCCAGGAGGCCGAGATCTCCCTGCCTCAGTGCCATCGGATCACCGCTCTGGGCCATCGGTCTCCTCTCCCCCTTTTACGCTATCCGTGTGAGACCCGCCAGGGCCCGAGAACTCATCGCCTCACAGCGAAGCCGGTCTCGGCTGCGGCACCCGGGGGGCGGCTGCGGAGATGGGCGTCCAGCGGGAAGTTTCGGGAACCGTTGCCGGCGCGAGAGTGAATTACGCCACCGAATCGACGGAGCCGAGGCGTCGGAGGTGCGACGCGCGGCCGAGAGCGTCCGCTCGGCCCCCGCCTCTCCGTCTTAAGCGGAGCGCACGACGGAGAACCTGGCGCAAGCAAAATCGCCATTTTGCGCGAGCTCGTCGAGGCGCAACTCGATCCGGCGAGGAAGCAGAGGCGCACCCGCACCCAGAGTGAGCGGCGCGATCGACACGAGGACCTCGTCGAGCAGCCCCGCTTCGGCGAACTGACCGACCAGGTCTCCACCGCCGACGATCCAGACGTTCCGGCCCCGCGCAGCCTCGACCATCCGCTCGTGCACGGTCGCGACGTCCATGCTCGTGAACTCGATCGGCGCCCCGGATACCACCCGCAGCTGCCTGTGCGTGAAGACCCAGCACGGGATCTCGTACGGCCACTTCCACTCCTGCGGATCCTTGCCGGCGAACTCGTGGTCGAGAATCCATTCGTACGTCGTCGAGCCCATCGCCATGGCGCCGACGTCGGCGATGAAGGCGCCGTAGCTCAGCGGCCCATCGGGGTCACGGTTGCGCGTGAACAGCCAGTCCAGTGAGTTGTCGGCGTCCGCGATGAAGCCGTCGAGAGTGGTCGCGGTGTAGTACTGGGTGAGGCTCACAGTCCACATCCTTTCCTTGCCGGACCACTCGCGCTGCCCACACGCGCATCGTCCGGCCCATGACGGCCCTAAGGCCGCATGCGCGCAGCCCTTGTCGTATTCGTCGCCGCGGAACCACGGTCCTCAGGCCCTGACGCGGTACCGGAGGTGAACCGCCCCGTTCCCGAAACGGCGTTCGTCCAGTAGTTCGAGCTTCAGATGGACGTTGTCCGGGAGAGATCGCTTGCCGCCTCCGACCACGACCGGCGAGAGGAACAGATGGAGCTCGTCGACTAATCCGGCCTCGAGCGCACGGGCGGCAAGGGTGGGGCCGCCCACTGTGATGTCGCGTGCCGCTGTCGCCTTCAGCTGCCGGACCGCCTCAGGGTCGAAGACCGGCTCGATCCGCGTCCTCGCGCTGGACACCGTCTCCAAGGTCTTCGAGTAGACGATCTTGTCGGCGGCCTGCCAGATCTCCGCGAAGTCCTGCACGTAGGGCGGCTGGTCGGCGAGGGTGTGCGCGGTCTCCCAGAAGACCATCACCTCGTACATCCGGCGCCCGTAGAGGTAGGCGCCGATCGGCCGCTCGAGGTCATTGACGAACCTGTGCACCTCCTCGTCCGGTGCCGCCCAGTCGAACCTGCCGTCCTCGTCCGCGACGTAGCCGTCCAGCGACGTGATTGCCGAGTAGATCAGCTTGGCCATGGCGAACCTCCGTCCTCACTCATTCGGCCCGAGCGGAAGCCGGGAGGTGCTCCTCCGCCCAGCGGGTGATCTGTTCGAGCGCCGGCAGCAGGGCACGGCCCGCGTCGGTGAGCTCATAGGTGACGGAGACGGGCGGTCCGGCGTCGACGGTGCGGGTGGCGAGCCCCACGTTGCACAGCTCACTGAGTCGGTCGGAGAGCACCGAGTCGCTGATGCCTTCGACCGCGCGCGAGAGGACACGGAACCCGACTGGGCCGCCGCGGAGCGTCCCGAGTACCACCCCGGTCCAGCGCCTGCCGAGGAGGTCGAACGCGCGCACGAGCGCCGCGTCGGCGCGAGCACACGCTTCGGGGTCGACAGACGGCTGTGGTTCAGGAGCAGCTTCCACGGAATACCACTAGCACTATCGCCGTTACTCGTCTCATAGTAGTGGCTAGTCTTCTACAAGTCCAGAGGACATTTGATCATGGAAACTCTGTCGCAACCGCTGAACGAGAGTCTGGACTACGGCCAGCCGCTCGAGTTCGGCTACTTCCTCGTCCCTGACGCCGGCGACCCGCTCGGCGTGCTCGAGACCGCGCGCTTGGCCGATCGTCTCGGCTACGACCTGCTCGGCGTCCAGGACCATCCCTACCAGCCGCGCCACCTCGACACATTCTCGTTGCTCGCCGCGATCCTCGCGCAGTCGTCGGCTGTGCGCGTCTTCGCAGACGTCGGCAACCTGCCGCTCCGGCCGCCGGCGGTGCTCGCGAAGGCCGCGGCGACGCTCGACCTGCTGAGCGGCGGCCGTTTCGAGCTCGGCATCGGTGCCGGCGGCTACCTCGAAGCGGCGCACGCGATGGGCGCGCCTGCCCGGACGCCGGTACAGAGCCTCGAGGCACTGGAGGAGGGAGTCGCCGTCATGCGGGCGATGTGGAGCGGCGAGCGTCGCGGCATCCGCTTCGACGGCCGCTACTACAAGCTCGGGGGCGTCCACCCCGGGCCTGCACCGGCGCACCCCATCCAGGTCTGGATCGGAGCCAACAAACCGCGCGCACTCGCGCTCACCGGGCGGGTGGCAGACGGCTGGGTCAGCCCGCTGATGTCCTACAAACCGCCCCGCGAAGCTGCACAGGGAAACCTCGCCATCGATCGCGCGGCCCGGCAGGCGGGCCGCGACCCGCGCGCGATCCGCCGCATCTACAACTTCCAGGGTGCGTTCTCGAGCGCGACCGAAGGCCCTGCCGCCGACACGGACCAGGGCATCGTCGGCCCGCCCGAGCACTGGGTCGAAGTTCTGACGCATTTCGCGCTAGACGTCGGCTTTAGCACGTTCGTGCTCGTCGCGCCGCCCGACCCGACCACGATCACGACCTTCATCGAGGAGGTCGCCCCGCAGGTCCGCGAACGCGTGACCGTGCGACGGGCGTCCACTTCCCCGCGACCGACAACCTCGAGAGGAGCGGAAACACAATGAGCATCACCCGCGCACCTGACCGCTTCACGACGCTGCCCGACGACGACACGCTCGCGGCGACCGTCGTCGCGCTCGAAGAGCATGGATTCAGCGTCGAAGTCGTCGCCGACCTCGATGCAGCCCGCGAAGCCGTCCTCGCCCGCATCCCCGATGGCTCCACCGTGATGACCAACACCTCGATCACGCTGCAGGAGACCGGCATCGCGGCCGCGATCGACAGCGGCGGCCCGTACGAATCGGCACGCAACAAGATGCTGGCGCTGGACTTCGCCACCCAGCTGCCAGAGATGAAGGCGATCGCCGGCCAGCCCGAGTACGCCCTCGGCAGCGTGCACGCGGTCAGCCGCGACGGAACGCTCGTCATCGCCTCCGCCTCCGGCAGCCAGCTCGCCTCCTACGCCTGGGGTGCCGCCAACGTGATCTTCGTTGTCGGCGCCCAAAAGCTCGTCCCCAATCTGGACGCGGCACGTGAGCGGATCATCGAGCACAGCCTGAAACTCGAGGACGCTCGAGCCTACGCCGCCTACGGGCAGAACAGCCGCGTCGGAAAGATTCTCGAGATCCACCAGGAGGACCCCGGCCGCATCCACGTCGTCCTCATCCGACAGGCGATCGGATTTTGAGAGGCCAGGCGAGAGACACCTCCATGAGCGCACCGGCTTTCGAGGACCAACCGGAG
>WNGD01015801.1_pt1 | contig 12536 bp, 9 predicted proteins | sample 5400671 | NCBI WGS metagenome assembly WNGD01 (sample SAMN13153369, study PRJNA577476) | soil metagenome | isolation source: 40 cm soil or saprolite under grassland replicate 2 | place: USA:California | collected 2016-06-15
TGCCCTCGCGCTCGTAACTTGCGGCGAGGGGGATCGAGTCCATAGAAGCGTCGCAGGCTGCCTTTCCGGCGGCATTCGCTCCCCGAATCCACGCGACGGTGAGCCCTACCCCCATCTCGCGAGCAACTGCGTCGGCTAACTCCACCTGAAAACCCCACAGGCCGCCAAGATGGCTGGGACGGTTTGAATAAGGGAGCGCGCTCGGGTTGGCACAGAGTCGGAGTGAGCCGCGTTGCTGCACCTCCTCGAGCGACGCTGCGTCCGCAAGACGGGCCGGCATCGCGGCCAGGGAAGCCATCAGCGCAAGAACAACAGCGCCCCGAGCCCGCTCCTTCTCGGCTCTCACGACGGTATCTCCTTCGAGCTCCGGGAAGTGTGAAATTAACCCAGACCAGGGAACTGTTCTAATTCACATGCGGGAGCGAGCACCTACAGCCGCGGCCCCCGAGGTGATGGGAGCCAGCAGGCAAAGTAACGGGAGCGCACGAAAACGAGCTGGGTAAGTTGGTGCGCGATCCGGCGGAGTTGTAGATAGCGCATTTGAGCTGGCGCTGGCGGACGGGAATTTCCCTTATTGAGGCGGATATCCTCAAAATCGAAAACTACTCCCGAGTTTGATCTGGAGCCAACATGCAGTGGGCTGCTTATTCGATCACCTCGTCGGCGCGGGCGAGCAGCGAGGCCGCTGCGGTCAACAGCCGGAAATGCCGCAAGCAGCTACTTTCAGCAGCAGCCGCGGAACCGGCCCTTGCCGACCGCGTAACGGGCGTTCTGGCGGTCCCGGAAGAACTCTTCGTAGGTCATGATCGGCTGGTCCGGGTGGAACGTGTACCGATGCTCCACGTAGGTCTGATAGTCAGGAATCCCGACCATGAGGCGGGCGGTTCGGATGGTCCATTCCTTCAGCGTTAGAATGTCAGGCATGGCTCCCTCCCGGGACGGCGCCAGCGAGCCCAACCTCGATGGCGGTGACCTTGGGATTTCCCAAGGCCTTACGGATGCCGATCAATCCGTAGACCGTCATTGCAAGCACCACCGCAACGAACAGAGCTGCGAGCGTCGCATCGACGTAGTCGTTGAAGATCACCCGATGCATTTCCTCGAGCGTCTTGGCCGGCGCGAGGACTCGGCCGGCCGCGGCGGCGTCGCTAAACACCCAGGCGTGGCTGATGAAGCCGATGGCCGGAATAGAGCTGAACACTTTTTGCAGCCCAGCCGTAAGCGTGCAAATCAGCAGCCACAGGGCAGGCACGATTGTCACCCAGGCATAGCGCTCGCGCTTCATCTTGAACAGCACCACCGTGCAGAGGATGAGTGCGATCCCGGCCAGCATCTGATTGGATATGCCGAACAGCGGCCACAGTGTATTGATGCCGCCCATGGGATCGATGACGCCCTGGTACAGGAAATAGCCCCACGCTCCGACCGCAAGGGCCGAGCCGATCACGTTGTTTGACCACGACTCGGTGTGCCGGAATGAGGGAATCACGCTGCCGATCATGTCCTGGATCATGAAGCGAGCGACGCGGGTGCCAGCATCGACCGTCGTCAGGATGAACAGCGCCTCGAACAGGATCGCGAAATGGTACCAGATCCCCATCAAGGCCCGGCCACCAAACATGCCCGACAGGATGCTCGCCATTCCCACCGCCAACGTCGGTGCGCCGCCGGTGCGCGATAATAAGGTCTTCTCGCCCACGTCCTGAGCAATCTGAGTGATCACGTCGGGCGTAATGCTGAAGCCCCAGCCGGAAACCACTTGTGCTGCCTGGGCGGCGGTGGTGCCGATCAGCCCGGCCGGGCTGTTCATGGCAAAGTAGATGCCGGGCTCGAGCACGGTGGCCCCGATCATAGCCATGATGGCGACGAACGATTCCGTCAACATGCCGCCGTAGCCGATGAAGCGAGCCTGGTTCTCGTTCTCCAGCATCTTCGGGGTCGTTCCCGAAGCGATGAGCGAATGGAATCCGGAGACGGAGCCGCAAGCGATCGTGATGAACAGGAACGGGAACAGGCTGCCGGACCATACCGGGCCAGTACCGTCGATAAAACGAGTAACCGCCGGCATCTTCAGGTCGGGCTGTACCAAAATGATGCCGATCGCGAGAAGGGCCATGGTTCCGACCTTCAGGAACGTCGACAGATAGTCCCGCGGCGCGAGCAACAGCCACACCGGCAGCACCGAGGCGACGAAGCCGTAGCCGATGATGATCAGAGCCAGCGTCTCGCCGCGCAGATCGAAAAACGCCGCAAGCTGCGGCGTCTCGGATACGGTGCGGCCGTAAATCAGTGTCACTAACAACAGCACGACGCCAATGGCCGACATTTCCCCAATACGGCCGATTCGGATGAAGCGGGCGTAAACGCCCATCAGCAGTGCGATGGGGATCGTACAGAACACGGTGAAGGTTCCCCATGGGCTGCCCATCAGGGCCTTGACAACGACCAGGGCCAGGACGGCGAGCAGGATGATCATGATCACCAGCACGCCGATGAGTGCAATGCCGCCGGCCAAGGGTCCCATCTCCGAGCGAACCATGTCGCCGAGCGAGCGGCCGTCACGCCGGGTGGAAAGGAAGAGTATGGTCAGGTCTTGAACCGCGCCGGCGAAGACGACGCCCGCAAGGATCCACAGCGTGCCGGGCAAATACCCCATCTGGGCAGCCAATACCGGGCCGACGAGGGGACCGGCGCCGGCGATGGCCGCGAAATGGTGGCCGAACAGCACGTAGCGGTTTGTCGGGACGTAATCGAGCCCGTCGTTGTGCCGATGTGCCGGCGTCGGCAGTGTTGGATCGACGCCCAGCACCTTGTCGGCGATGAAAAGCGCGTAGAACCGGTACGCGATGAAATAGATGCAGAGCGCCGCGATGACGAGCCAAGCGGCGTTGACGGTCTCGCCCCGGTTGAGCGCAACAATCCCGAACGACACCGCGCCCAGCGCAACGATACCCGCCCATAGGAGTTTCGTCTGAATGCCATTCCGGGTAGTGACAAGCGTGCTCATCGCGTCCCTCCTCATTACCGGCTGCCCCGTCTTGCTCGATCCGATACCGGCGGGACAGAGTCACATCAATCTAGCAAACCTGCTGCCCCTGCGACAGCAGGGGTAGCAGGTCCGCCGGGTGGTGGGTGTTGGAAAGTTGAGGTCCTGCCCAAGGGAGTAACGGTGGGGGCCTCCAACGATTTCCAAAGGAAAAGCGCAGCTCGGGTGATGGATTCGCTACATCGGTCGAGCCGCTCGTCGATAGCACCAATAGATGGGGCTCCACATTTTCGTTCGAACGCGGCTTTCAAGTTCGTCGCGGCTTGTTGGTTCCACCAATCCGTCAGCCTGGGCCTGAGCCGCCACCGCGACCGCTATGCGATAGGATACCTCTCGTAGCTCCGTTACGGGCGGCAGAAGATTCGCATTCGGATCGAGGCGCGTGGGGGACGCCTCGGCGAGCGCTCGCGCGGCGGCCATGAACATACTATCGGTGATGCGCCGCGCACGGGCGGCGATGGCACCCAGCCCAATGCCAGGGAAGACATACGCGTTGTTGGTCTGGTCCACCCGCATATAGACCCCGTTTTTGAGCATCGGAGGGAAGGGGCTACCGGTGCCGATGACGGCGCGCCCGTTTGTCCAGCCGAGGAGGTCCATCGGGGTTGCCTCGCTCCGCGAGGTTGGGTTGGAGAGCGGAAAAATGATCGGATGCTCCGCGAAGTCTGCCATGGTGCGCACGACATTCTCGGTAAATGCGCCCGGCTGGCCAGAGACGCCGATCAGTACTGTCGGGTGGGCGTTGCGCATGACGTCCAGCAGCCCAATGCGATTCGGCTGTTCGAGCCGCCAATTCGCCACCGACGAGCGCGACTGTACGAAGGGCCTTTGAAAAGCCAGGGTGCCTGGCATGCCTTCGACGAGCAGACCATCGCGATCGACGAGAAAGAACCGCGATCGAGCTTCCGCCCTGGAGAGCCCCTCGGCCATCATGACGTTGAGCAGGAGCGAGCTGATGCCCGATCCAGCCGAACCCGCTCCCAGCACGGCGATGCGATGGGCCTTCAACGGCACGCGCGTCACGTTCACGGCCGAAAGCAGGGTTCCGGCGGCCACCACGGCGGTACCCTGAATATCGTCGTTGAATGTGCAGAGCCGGTCACGGTAAAGCTCGAGCAGCCGGGTAGCGTTGTTGCGTGCGAAATCCTCCCATTGCAGCAGAACATGCGGCCAGCGATCGATGACCGCGGATACGAACGCTTCGATGAAATCGTCGTAAGCCGCCCCGCGGGTCCGCTCGTGTCGCCAGCCGACGTACACCGGATCGGAGAGGCATTCGGGGTTGTCGGTACCGACATCGAGCATGATCGGCAGTGTGCTTGCGGGGTGCAGACCGCCGCAGCCCGTGTAGAGCGCCAGCTTACCGATCGGAATGCCCATTCCGCCGGCGCCCTGGTCGCCTAGGCCCAGTATGCGCTCGCCGTCGGTGACCACGATGGCTTGCACGTTGTCAAAGTGCACATTGGCCAGAATGCGCTTGATCCGGAGTTGGTGCGGGATGCTGAGGAACAGACCGCGCGGCCTTCGGAAAAAACGGCTGAATTGCTGACAACCAAGGCCCACGACCGGCGTGTAGACGATCGGCAGCATCTCTTCGAGATTGCGCACGAGCAGCGCGTAGAACAACACCTCGTTCGTGTCCTGCAGGCCGCGCAAAAACACATAGCGCTCGAAATCGTTGGGCAATTGCCGAAAGGCCTGCAGCCTGCGGCTGACTTGCTCGTCTAGCGTCGCGACATTGGGCGGGAGTAGGCCGTGTAGATCGAAGGTATCGCGCTCCTGCTCCGTGAACGCCGTCCCCTTATTGAGCAGCGGATTGTTCAGAAGATTATAACCGTGCAGATCTGTCTCGATAAAGGGAGCGTCCGATGACCCGTGTCCGTATTCAATGCTCATGCGTAATCCTCTGAAGACTCGCGAGACTGCGCATTTTTTTTGCCGACCAGACGCACCTTGCCATAGCCGGGTGGGCGCGCATGAGCAATCAGTGCAGCTTCACATGCGGCTCGGTGCGGCGAGTGAGAGCCCGCGCGATGGTGTCGAGGGTGACCTTGACGGGCCCGTGCAGGGCCTCCTGATGCATCAAATAAAGCGAACGGTACATCAGTCTGGCAAAGTAGCCTTCGATCAGCATGCTTTTCCCGACGAGGAAACCCATCAGACTACCAACCGTGCTGTACTCGCCGAGCGATACGAGCGAGCCGAAGTCTCGATACACGAAGGGCTGTAGCGGCTTGCCTACAAGCCGTCGGTTCAGCTGCCCGACGAGGTGGGTCGCCTGCTGGTGAGCGGCCTGAGCACGCGGGGGAATCGGTCTTGTCTGGCCCTCGGGCAGCAAATATGCGCAGTCGCCGATCGCAAAGATGTTCGGATCGCGCGTGGTCTGGAGCGTCGGGGTGACGATCAGCTGATTGGTTCGGCTGACCTCGAGACCGTCGAGATCGCCCAGCAGATCCGGGCCCTTCACACCCGCCGCCCAGACGACGAGCTCCGACGGGATGAAATCCCCGCCCGCGAGCTCAACCCCGTCGCGCCGGACCTGGCTGACCTTCGCATCGGGTCGTACATCGACCCCGAGATCCGTCAGCAGCCTGGCGGTGGCTTCGGAGATTCGCTGCGGCAGCGCCGGCAAAATGCGATCGGCGGCTTCGATGAGGGTAATGCGCAGATCCTTTGCGGGATCGATCCGATCGAGGCCGTAGGCCACCACCTCTCGCGTCGTGCGATGCAGCTCGGCAGCCAATTCCGTGCCCGTGGCGCCCGCTCCGATGATGGTCACGTGCAACTGCCCCGGTCGCACTGGACCCGGTTGCGCGTGTGCCCGGATGCAGGCATTCACCAGCCGCTGGTGAAAACGGATCGCTTGCTGTGGCGTGTCCAGGGCGATGGCGTGTTCTTTCACGCCCGGAGTATCGAAGTCGTTGCTGATGCTTCCGACGCAGATTACTAATGTGTCGTACCGAAACGAGCGCGGTTCGGTGATCTGGTTGCCTTCCTCGTCATAGGTGGCCGCAAGGTGCACCTCCTGTCGGCTCCGATCGAGCCCGATCATCTCACCGTAGCGGTAGCGAAAATGGTGCCAGTGGGCCTGCGCGAGGTAATCCAGCGCGTGGTGGCCCACGTCCATGCTTCCGGCGGCTACCTCGTGCAGCAGCGGCTTCCACAGGTGCGCGCGCGAACGGTCGATCAAGGTGGCATCTGCTTTCTTGCGCTTGGCGAGTTTGTCGCCGATGCGCGTTACGAGCTCCAGTCCCGCGGCGCCGCCGCCCGCTACGATGACGTGGTGGAGCGAAGTCCTGGGCTCCGCGGCCGACCTGCGGGCCAGCGCGGTCTCGGAGGCATTGTGCAATGCAGGCTCGTGGGACACGATACTTGCCTGGCCGGCCGCGCCGGCGTTGTCGCGCATTCAGTCCGATAGTCCGGCGATACCGATCTGCCGGTAGTAGCGAATGGCGCCGGGGTGAAGCGGCAGAAACGTATTCCGCGTGATGTTGGCGGGAACCGTCGCGGCCGCCGCTGCGTGCACCTCCATCATCTGCTCGTGATGTTCGAATGCCGCCTTGACGAGAGGCCGACGGTCTGGTAGGGACGGATGAGCGACGGATACGTTCCCGCAGGAATGCGCGAGGGGGTCAGCTCCGGCATCGCGAGACGCAACGCGGCAATCTGCTTCGATGTCAGCGAGATGTACTGAACCAGGTCCTTGGCCTCCAGCTCGATGAACGATGGAAACGGCACACCGGCTGCCACCGCAAGCACGTCGAGGCTGCGCCCGTGCATCTGCGCTGCGAGATCGGACCAGTCGCCGTAGACGAGGTCGGCCGGCACTTTCAGGGCGGCGAAGAACTCGGGAACGTAGGCGGCCGAGGTGCCGCCGCGCGGGCCGACGCCGACGCGCTTGCCGGACATTGCTTCGATGTTGCGAATCCCGGAATCCTGCAGGACCAGAAAATGGAACGGGGTATCGTACATCGGAAAAGCCGCCCGCATCGCCCGCGCCGGTTTGCGGCTCGACCACATGCCGGTAGCGTTCCACGCTTGGAGTGCAATGCCCGTCGTGACAAATCCGAGCTTCGCCTCGCCGGCCTCCAGGAGCTCGATGTTTTGCGCGGGACCCTCGGTGGGCAGCATGGTCACCGGAAAATCGAGGGCAGCGGTCAGTATCTTTGCCAGTCCCTCGCCATAAACGTAATAGGTCCCCCCGGACGAAGCCGTGCCGATGGTGAGGGAGTCCGGCCAGTTCGGCTCGGCCGACCGGGCCGGGCCCAGCCAGAGCAGCGCCGCGACCGCGATAATTGCTGTCCGAAGCACATGGGCATTCATGGCTCATCTCCGATACAGCGGCGCGAGCTGCGGCTCTCTTCCCTTAAGGGACGAGCGGAGCGGGCGGAGTCATCACCTTTTCAGGGTCCTCAGCTGCCACCTCTGTCTCATGTTCGAGTTGTTGGCGCATGCGTGCTTCGTCGAGCGCGCCCTCCCATTTGGCCACGACCACGGTCGCAACGCCGTTGCCGATCAGGTTGGTGAGAGCCCGTGCCTCCGACATGAAGCGGTCGACGCCGAGAATGAGCGCAATGCTCGCCACCGGGATCGTGCCGACCGAGGCAAGCGTTGCGGCGAGAACAATGAAGCCGCTCCCCGTGACACCCGCTGCTCCCTTCGACGTCAAGAGCAGTATGCCGATGATGCCGAGCTGCTGCCATAAAGTGAGCTCGGTATTGGTTGCTTGTGCAAGGAATACCGCCGCCATCGTCAGGTAAATGCAGGTGCCGTCGAGATTGAACGAATAGCCGGTCGGAACGACCAGGCCGACGACGGACTCCTTGCAACCCAGGTTCTCGAGCTTCACGATCATTCGCGGCAGCACCGATTCCGAAGACGACGTGCCGAGCACGATCAAGAGCTCCTCCTTGATGTATTTGATGAATTTGATGATGCCGAAACCCGTCAACCAGGCAATCGTTCCGAGAACGACGAAGATGAAGATGAGGCAAGTCGTGTAGAATGCAGCCATCAGCTGGCCGAGGGAGAGCAGCGTGCCGAGACCGTACTTGCCGATCGTGAACGCCATGGCTCCGAACGCACCTAGCGGCGCGACTCGCATGATGATGCCGACAATACCGAATAGCGCGTGCGAGACGATGTCGATGAAGTTCAACACCGGCCTCCCGCGCTCGCCGAGCAGGAACAGCGAGAAGGCGAACAGGATTGCGAAGAACAGGACCTGCAATATCTCGCCTTCGGCGAATGCCCCGACGATCGTCGAGGGAACGATATTCATCAGAAACTCGATGGTGCTCTGCTGTCCGGCCTTGGTCGTGTAGACCTGAATTGATTTGGTATCGATGGTCTTGGCGTCGACATTCATGCCAACGCCGGGCTGGAGGATGTTGATTACGATCAGGCCGACGATCAGGGCAAAGGTGGTAACCACCTCGAAATAAACAAGCGCCTTGATGCCGACGCGCCCGACCCGCTTCAGGTCCTCCATGCTAGCAATGCCGTGCACCACGGTGCAGAAGATGATCGGCGCGATCATCATTTTGATCAACTTGATGAAGGTATCGCCGAGCGGCTTCATCTGCTCGCCGACTTTGGGGTAGAAATACCCGAGTAAAATACCGATGATGATTGCGCAAACCACTTGAAAGTAGAGATGCTGATATAACTGCTTATGTCGGGCCGGTGCCGCGTGAGCCTGAGCTTGTGCCATCGTTTCCTCCCCGAATCGCGATTATCGCTGCGTCGCCGCCTCGACAGCAGTCACTGCCGTCGTTGCAACCCGTCGAACCGTGCTCGCTGGGGCATCAGCTTGGTCATCCATCGGCTTCCTACACAAGAAAGGGTTCTTCCGGGCACCCACGCGGTCTGACGGCCAGTCGAGCTCACCGGCCTCACATGAAGCGACCGATGGCTTCGCCCCACCCTTTCTGCAGCGCAGCAAATGCCTTCTGTGTCGCGCTCTGCATGTCGCTCCAGGCCTGTTCGTTGGCTTCCCGAACCCGCTGCAGCAGCGCGGTAGCCTCCTCGGCGTTCTGTTGCAGCGTCGCCATCGCCTTCTCGTACTCGGCACTAGCGGCGGCACCGGCTTCACCGAGGCGTTCTTGATGTTCTTTGATTTGCGCTTGCCAGACATCGATTTGTGCCTGGATCTGGTTTGCGAACTCCTGCTTCAGTGCCATATTCGATTCTCCTTTGCGCACTCACTTCAATGTTTCTTCGGCAGATAGAGATCAGTAATTGTGCCCTCGAAGGCCTCGGCTGCCATGCCGATGGTTTCGGAGAGCGTCGGGTGCGGGTGGATGGTGAGGCCAATATCCTCGGCGTCGGCGCTCATCTCGATCGCAAGCACCGCTTCGGCGATCAGATCGCCCGCGTTCGGGCCGACGATGCCACAACCAATTACTCGATGGGTGTTGTCGTCGAACAGCACCTTGGTGAGCCCCTCATCGCGCCCGAGCGAAAGCGAGCGTCCGCTCGCCGCCCAAGGGAAGACACCCTTGCCGAACTTGACGCCGTTGGCCTTGGCCTCGTTTTCGGTAAGGCCGGCCCACGCCACCTCGGGGTCGGTGTAGGCAACGGAGGGGATCACCTTGGCGTCAAAAAAGCGGTTCCGGCCTGCGGCGGTTTCGGCCGCAACCTTGCCTTCGTGCACCGCCTTGTGCGCGAGCATCGGCTGGCCGACGATGTCGCCGATCGCGAAAATGTGTGGCACGTTAGTTCTCATTTGCCTGTCGACCGGAATGAAGCCGCGCTCATCGACCGCGACGCCCGCGTTCTCGGCGCCGATCAACTTTCCATTCGGTCGCCGGCCGACTGCGACGAGGATTTTGTCGAATACGTCGCGCGCCGGCGCTTTGCCGCCCTCGAAGTGGACGACAAGGCCGTCGGATCCGACTTCGACCTTCGTTACCTTGGTCTTGAGGTAGATGTTCTCGTAGCGAGCCTGGATCCGCTTCATCAGCGGCGTGACAATATCCTTGTCAGCGCCGGGAATGATCTGGTCCATGAGCTCGACCACGGTGACTTTGGCGCCGAGCGCATGATAGACTGTCGCCATCTCCAGACCGATGATCCCACCGCCGATGACGAGCAGCCGCTTCGGGATGCCGTCGAGCGCCAGCGCGCCCGTCGAGTCGAGCACGCGTGGATCCTGATGGGGAATGAAGGGAAGCGTCAGCGGCTCGGATCCCGCGGCGATGATCGCCTGCTCGAAGCTCACGGCCACCTTCGCGCCGCCATTGCCGTCGATCGCCAGCTGGTTCACTGCGGTGAATCGCCCATAGCCGTCGAGGACCGTGATTTTCCGCTGTTTTGCCAGACCGCCGAGACCTCCTGTCAGCCGCTTGACCACCCCGTCCTTCCATCCGCGCAGCTTGTCGATCTCGATCGCAGGTTCGGCAAACCCGATGCCATGCGCGGTCATTTCCTGGGTCTCGCTGATGACCTTGGCGGCGTGGAGCAACGCCTTCGACGGAATGCAGCCGACGTTGAGGCATACGCCGCCGAGGGTCGGCCAACGGTCGACGATGACGACCTTCTTGCCGAGATCGGCGGCACGGAAAGCGGCCGTGTAGCCGCCGGGCCCGCCGCCGAGCACGAGGACCTCGGCATGATGATCGCCGCGGGCGGCGACCGGCGGCCTCGCCGCCGCACCGGGCGCCGGCGAACCACCCACCGCAACGGCAGCGGTCCTGGCCTCGGCCGTTTGCAATTTCAGGATGAGGTCGCCTTGCGAAACACGGTCGCCGGTTTTGACCTTGACTTCGGCCACAATTCCCGTGGTCGGCGAAGGCACCTCCATGCTGGCCTTGTCGGACTCCAGCGTGATCAGCGGATCATCGGTCTTGATCGCGTCGCCCGGGCCGACGTGAACCTCGATGATCGGGACCCGCTCGAAGTCGCCGATGTCGGGAACCTTCACCTCGATCGTGTCATAGAGGCCGCTGGGCGATCCGTAGCTGGCCTGCCCGCCGCCAGGCGCCGATGCAGCATCCTCCTTGATGCGCTCCTTCGGAGGGATGGCCGCCGCACTCTCGCCCTCCAGAACCACGATCAGGTCGCCCTGCGAGACGCGATCGCCGGTCTTGACCTTCACCTCGCGAACGGTCCCCGCCTGCGGGGCGGGGACTTCCATCGTGGCCTTGTCCGACTCGAGCGTAATGAGCGGATCGTCGACGTTGATCGTGGCACCCGCAGCGACATGGACTTCGATGATGGGGACGCTCTCGAAGTCGCCGATGTCGGGAACCCGGATTTCGGTCGTGCTCATCCCATCTCTCCGCACCCAGGAGACGCGTGCTGTCCGCGGCTCACAGGACCATTCGGCGCACGTCCTCGAGCACGTGGCAGAGGTGGCGGGCGAACCTGGCCGCGAGCGCGCCGTCGATGACCCGGTGATCGTATGAGACCGAAAGCGGCAACATCAGTCGCGGCCGGAAATTCTCGCCATCCCACACCGGCATTGTTTTCGAGCGCACGACGCCGAGGATTGCAACCTCGGGCGCGTTGACGATCGGCGTGAAGGCGGTGCCGCCGATGCCTCCCAGGCTCGAGATCGTGAAGGAAGCGCCTTGCAAGTCGCTCGCTGCAAGCTTGCCATCCCGCGCCTTCTTCGAGACGGCGCCGAGCTCCCGGCTGATATCGTGGATGCCTTTCCGGTCAACGTCGCGAATGACGGGCACAACCAGACCCTCGGCGGTGTCGACGGCAACCCCAATATGGTAATATTTCTTTAGGATCAGGCTGTCTTTCTCGGGTGACAATGAGCTGTTGAAATCCGGAAATTGCTTGAGAGCCGAGACAGACGCCTTCATGAGAAATGCGAGGAGAGTGACCCGGAAGCCCTGCTCCTTCGCCGCAGTGTCAAGCTCCTTCCGGTAGACCTCGATTTCGGTGATGTCCGCCTCGTCCTGGTGCGTGACGTGCGGTACGTTGAGCCAGGCGCGATGGAGGTGGGGCCCCGAGAGCTTCTTGACGCGGGGCAGCGGCTTGGTTTCGATTGCGCCGAACTTCGAGAAATCGATGGCCGGGATCTCCGGAATGCCTGCGCCCGTGGGAGTTGCCGGGGCAGTCACGGGGGCGGCAGGCCCGCGAAGAAAGTTCCTCACATCTTCCTTGGTGATCCGGCCCTTCTCGCCGGTCCCCCTGATTTTCGTGAGGTCGATCTCGAGCTCGCGCGCAAGGCGGCGCACCCCAGGGCTCGCATGCACCTGACCCAAATCCACAACGCCGCGTTCCACGGCGCCGGCCGAAGGGGGTTGGGCTGGCGAAGGCATTGGGGGAGCTGGCAACTCGGACGGCCTCGGCTCCTGCTGCGTGACCAGAGATGGCGGCTGCATCGTGGCGCCATCACCATCACGCATCAGCAGAATCGGGGTGCCTTCACTCACCCGGTCGCCGAGCTTGATGAGCAGCTTCTCGATGGTTCCGCCGGACGGCGCCGGTACCTCCATCGTGGCTTTGTCCGATTCGAGCGTGATCAGAGGAT
>WNGD01010877.1_pt1 | contig 12535 bp, 16 predicted proteins | sample 5400671 | NCBI WGS metagenome assembly WNGD01 (sample SAMN13153369, study PRJNA577476) | soil metagenome | isolation source: 40 cm soil or saprolite under grassland replicate 2 | place: USA:California | collected 2016-06-15
GTCCGGTCGTCCTACGTTTCGGGCATCGCCTCGGCGGGAACCCCAATTCGTGATCTTCCACACAAGGAGGGACACGATGGCTAAGACCGTACGAGACGCGATGACCCCGAACCCCCGTTGCATCACCCGCTCCACCTCTGTCGTCATCGCCGCGCGCATGATGGAGGACGAGGATGTCGGCTCCCTGCCGGTGGTCGATAACGATGACTTTCTGGTCGGCATCGTCACCGACCGAGACGTCGTGCTACGCGTCGTCGCCGCCGGACTCGACCCAGGCTCGACGCAGGTCGGCGACATCTTGACCGAGAACCCAATCTACGCCTATCCGGAAGAGCCGCTCGACGAGGCGCTCGAGCACATGGCCTACCGGCGTGTGCGCAGACTGCCGGTCGTCGAATCGGACCGACTGATCGGGATGCTTGCCCAGGCCGACGTCGTCCACGAGGTGAAGGACAAAAAGGCAGGCCACCTGGTGGAGGAAATCTCGCAGCCGGCGAAAGTCTGAACCGTCTTCGATCTCGCACGTGCGGACCGATCTCGGTCGGAGCAGCACACGCAGGCTCTCTGGGAGCCGCTTCCCGAGTAAACCCCCTGAGACTACGGGCGAACGCCGCGCGAACGGCGCGTCCGTGCGGCGAGTCGCTCCTCGAACTGACCTTTCAAACGCTCGGTCGTGACGTGACGTTCTGTCTCGACCTCCACCGGGATCTCGACCCTGATCTCCGCAGGCTCGAGGCGGACGACCTCCACGTGGTCGGACACGTGCTCCCGGTATGAATGGTCATAGCACTCGCCTTCTTCAAGAGAGTCTTCACGCGGTCGCTCCCGATGAATCAGGCGCACGGCCTGATTATCGCTGAGGTTTAACGAACCTGTTGCGTCAGTACGAGCGCGTGGGGGCAGCCCCTCGCGTCCGGTTACAGCTCGTGAGCGGGGACAATCGAGCGGAAGTGTCTCTCGACAGTCTCGAGCGTCTCAAGAACCGGCCTTTGTGCTAGGAGCTCGGTGTAGTTCTTCGAGCCCTCACGGTCGTGGCCGCGACCAGGATCCTCGGGTGGAAGATGACCGATGGCGTGCCAACGCCAGCCGCCGGGTGCTGCGGCATCGGGGTAGACGGCGGATGCCAACTGGTGGTGGCAGCGGTCGCGCACGTGGCGAAGGCCGTCGAGATGTCGGTCCTGCGGCTCGACGAGCCGGAACCACGTGTCCCAAAGTGAGTGGGCCCAGTTCAGGGCCTCAAACAGCGGCGCGTAGACCTCACTAGAGCTGGCTGCTCCGATAGCCGCCTGCTTACGAAAACGCTCGACAGCGTTCACGTAACCGCGAACCAGCCAGGAACCAGGTGTAGCGCCGAACATACGCACCTATCGCGCCGCCGATCGTTTTGGGCCCATCCGGGCCCGTGATGAGTCTGGCAGGTCGAGAAGAGCCTGCCTGAGGAGGAACTGTGCGACAAGAGCACGGTGGAGCGCAGCCGCCGGGAGAGGCGGCCGCGCTCCGTGCTTTCCATTCGACGCCGACGATGTCGCTGTGGCGTTTGCCTAGCGGCTGACCGTCAGCACCTTGCTCCTGGCGGTGATGTAGCCGGGTGCCGTCTGTGAGGTCGGCATCACCACGCGCAGCCGCGAGCGGCCGTGGTGCAAACGCACACGGAAGGTCGCCGACGAGCTAGCGTCGAGGATCACCTTCTTCAGCGTCGCCACCCCGAGCGAGCTCAACCGCTGCACGAGCACGAACTTGCCGGCGAACGAGCGCGCCGCCGTCACCTTGGTCGAGAAGGTGCCGGTCGAGAGACTGACGAGCGCGAGCGTGATCAGCGGCCGCACCTTGACCGTAACCGTCGAACTGGTCGCGCTCTTCCACTTCGCCTCGTAAGACGTCTCGATCGTCGGCTTGACGACGTCCGTCCAGTGACCGCCGGCGGTCGTGGTTACGCTGCCGAGCATGCTGAAGCTCGTCGCATCAAACGGCTTGGCAAGCACATCGACCGTCTCGCCAGCCTGGCTCTTGGAGACTTTGCCCGACAGGGTGACGCTGCCCCCGTAGACGACACTCGGCCGCGAGCGCGAGATCGTCACCGACTGCGGCGGCGCCGTCGTCCCGGCGGTGACGACAAGCAGCATCACCGCCAGGGCCGCCAAGAAGACAACTGTCCTACGCATCAAAAACCACCTTCCTTCGGAATTGCGTGGGAGCGAGAAGCTCCACCGAAAGAGATGCCAACCGCTGCCGAAACTCCCGCTCTGCGCGGTAAAGACCCTGTAAATATGCCGTTTTCTGCCGCGAGCGCCGCGATCGCGCCTGGAGGCCGGTTCCGGTGGCGGGATCAACGACCGCGAAGGGCTGGAAGTTGTACGAGAACTTCTACGAGCACGAGGACCACGAAGAGATCTCGACGTCGACGGCCAGATCACGACCGGCGAAAGGCGGTCAGGCGATGCGTTTGAACGCGACATTCGAAAGGTCCTGGCTCGCGGCCAAAAGCTGGAAACTGAACGGGTTCTCGTCGAGTAACTCTGCGAAGGCGCGAAGTTCATCACAGCGGTGATGGAACTGGTCGAAATAGAGATACGAGCCCGGAACAAGCCTGTGCTTGACGTGCTGAAGCGCGATCGAAGAGGAGCTGTAAAGATCAGCATCCATCACGACCACGAGCACCTCGTGCTCAGGCCAACGGTAGTCGGGCAAAGTCTCTTCAAACCATCCGGCGAAGAACTGAACGCGCGGGTCGTCGATTTCTGGCGGCCGGCCACCGGTCGAGAAGTAACCTCGTTCGTGCCCCTCAATGCTCCAGTCGTGGGGAAGGCCGAGAAAGCTATCGAAGCCGTGAAGAGCTGAACGCGGATTGTGGAGAAGCTCCGACCACCGCCGAATCGAAGAACCCTGCGCGACTCCGAATTCGAGGTAGAGGACTTGCCGCTCGGCAACCTCGGCGGCGATCCGCCGGAACAGTTCGTCGCGCGAGCTAACGCGCGTACTCGGACGAAACCCGTGTGCTCGTAGCCACCAGCCGACGTGTAGATAGTTAAAGACACCGTTGAGGTTGTAGATCGCCCGCGAACTGCAGACGGAACCAAGTCGCGTCAGCAGGACCTTCGCGGTCGCCTTTCCGTCCAAGATTTCTGTCTCCCCTCGTTGGCGGCGCTCATCCAAGCTATCGGAGGCAACGCGCGCAGGCCGCTCCCGGCGGCCACGGTGGCAGCATTTGGTTACCCGGCCAGCGCCGGACGATGTTTCGGGCTCTGTTCACTGTCCCGAACAGCCAAGGCCGTACGTCGCCGGACTCATGCGGCAGGCGCCGGCGTCCCTACAACTCCCGAGAGTTGGATTGGGCATACTCGAGGGCGTGGCCGAAGACGAGTCGTCCAAGGCGGACGAGAGGGAGAGGCTTTCGCCAACCGCGGCGGATCGGGGGCAAAAGCACAGCTTCGGCGAGTTTGGGTCTTACGTGCCTCAGGACATCCTTGATGTCTCCTTCCCGGTCGCGGTCCGCGGCTACGACCGCCGGGCCGTTGATGCGTACAGGAAACGCGTCAATCGCGTGATCGCGGAGCTCAAGGTGAGAGGCTCGCCGCAGGCGGCGGTCAGGCACGCGCTTGAACAGGCCGAGGAGAAGGTTCAGGGGCTCCTTCAGGCCGCGCGGGAGGCTGCGGAGGAGATCATGGCGAGCGCGCAGCAGGAGGCGGACGAGAGCACCGCACGCGCGAAAGGAGAGGCGGCGGAGCTCATCGTCAACACGAGTGCCGAAGCGGATCGTATGAAGACCGAGTCGGACGAGCTCATCGCCAACGCACGGGTGGAGGCGGACGACACCGTCGCGAAGGCGAGGGCCGAGGCCAACCAGACGCTTGCGGACGCGAATGCGGAGGCGCAGAACACACTCGCGCGCGCGCAGGCGGAGGCGGACGAGGGCCGTCAGCGGTTACAGGAAGAGCTTGCGGCGCTGCGGGAGGGGGCGGAGACGCGAAGGAGCGAGATCGAGGCTGACACCGAGGCGGTCTGGAAGGAACGCGGCGAGCTGCTCGAAGACGTCCGCCGGATGGCCGGCGGCCTCGTCGATTTGGCCAACGCGGCGGCTGCCCGCATCCAGCGGCGCGAGCCCGCTGGGCCGGAGGAAGAGATGCTGGAGCCTGAGGCGGGAGATGAACGCGCGTCACGGGAGGTCGCGACGGACGAGTCCGGCCAGGCTACGCCGGCGGTCGGGTCCCAGGACGGCGAGGATGACGAGTCTCGCAAGCAGGGCGCGGAGAGAACGGCATCCGGGGCGGACACTTAACTGGAAGTGCGCAGGCCACCCTCGCCGGCGTTTTGGCGGTCGTTGAGCGCGCCCGTGGGCGACCGATACCACGAGGAAGAACAACCTCGTTAGGAACTACAGCTAGATCTGAGCCCTGCTCACGGATAGCTGAACGCAAACGAGTGAAAAGGGCGGCGCGAGTCGCCCTGCGCCGCGGATTAGGAGCCCGAGCTGACCGCCCTCTCCCCGTGGGGCCGCCAGCCCCCAGGCAGACGCAGCCCGGGCTCATTCAAAAGACACCGCCGGTCGCCTGCGCTTGCGTTGCGGTTAGGTGCCCAGGGCGCGACGTCTACAGCTCACGCCGCAGTCGGTCGACCCGGGGGAGAGCAGAGCCGACCGAGTGACCCTGGGCGTGCCTAGCGTTCGACTCAAAGGTAGCGGCTCCTGTGTGCTGGCACGATCGCTCTGTGGGTAGGAGGACCCAACTTTTACTTTGCGTGATTCTTAACAAGGCTTCTCGCGCCTAGTGAGCCATACCCGCCCTCCGGGCCAAGTCCGTCGCGCGGCAACATTCACCTCACCCTGAACACCTCAGGTGCGCATTGTCTGCCGTCTGTGCTTCCCAGGATTGACTTCTGGGCTTGACCGCGATACATGAACCGCCAAGAAATCTCGCACACGCAGCAGGCGCGGGAGAGCTCGGCCCGAGGTGCACCGTATCCCGGCGGCGCGGATCGGCAACGGCCAGGTAACGATCACCTACCCGCCCGCCGCACCACCCCAGCCGCCACCTTCATCGGGCCGGCACGGAAGCCGATGCTCGCTGTCGGCGGATGAACCCGACGCAGTTGCCGACGCAGAGCCTCGAATCGTGCGGCGTGATCTGGGCCGTCCACCTCGCTCTGTCGATGCAACGGCCACGCCCGCGGGGAGGTTACGGCGTCCGAACGGCCGGTCGCTACTTGTGGCGTATCACGTTCGCCTGCTTCGGCTCTTCGACCTCTTCCGGCGGTTTCTCCCTGACCTCTTTCGCCGCGCGAGTTGGCGGCAAGGTCGCCCAATCCTCTGTCTCGTAGAGCTCGGAGATTCCTCGGCCAATCGTTCCGAGGATTCGAGCCACTGCAAACGCCACAATCAATGAGAGGCCCACACACGAGCCCAACGCGATCGCAATCCAGACCCACATCGGCATCTCCCACTTCGATGCCGCAGCGACGCTTTCCTTGCCTAGTCAGCAAGCTACCGGAACCGCAGTATCCGGAGCCACGGCGTCAAGCCCGTACTCCGTTGCGAGCCGCCGCAGGGTCTCCGGCCGCTCACCCTAAAGAGTTAGGCCTGAGGTGCCGATTCCCGTAGGCAGCGGAGCGGCTGAAGGGGACCGAGGGGGCCGCAGCCTTGCGTTCTCCGGAAGTCGCTCCGCGCAACTGGGACAAGGGGCGTCACGGCGCCGCCCGACTTCGCTCTCCCCGGTTCGCGCGGGCGTCAGTCGTGCGCGTTTGGATGCATCTGGCCGCGGTGATCTTCTTGTTGGGGGGCCGGCGCGACGAGGGGTCTCGCCCGGGAAAGCCCCTGCGGCGAACGTCCCGAGTGTTTCCGCTTGCGCGCGCTGGCCCCCCGCCAAACTCGATCCCCAACGGGAGCCCGAGCGACCGCCAACCCGACCGCTTGGCTGCGGCGGCCGAGTCACTCGGAATCCTCACAGCAGACGCCGTGCCTTGCAGAGACTTGCGGTATCTCAACCCGGCCCTTCGCAGCGAGGCGCAAGTTCTCCCCTCGCGGTGAGTCAATCACTGAGGAGGGGGTTATCCCGGCGGGCCGGACGACTGACGGCGAAACAATCGTTCGGCCCGCTCGGCTTTCATCGCCGCGGGCGACTCGTCCTCGTTCCCGCCTAGTTCGCCCCGAAGGCTAGGCGACCCTCCACATTCGTCGATTGAGCCGGGATAGCCCGTCGATGAGGCTGCCCCTCAGATGCGCGCATACGCCCTCGTCGAGATCGGAGACCGCGCGGCGATCGACGTTTTCCTGTGCCGAGACGACGCCTTCACCGCGCTCGAGGCGGCGGTGCAAGACGAGCCCAACCGGGCCTACGTTCTCAGCGTCGTGCCAATCGAATTCGACGAGCGGGACGTGTCGGCGAACTAGCCAGTGCCCTTCGACGGCCGCGACCCACGATGGTCTCGGGTGAGAGGTCGATCCGAAATCGCTTGAGGGCAAATCCGCGGCGAACTCGCGACCCGACCGAAACTCGAAGACCTGACGCTCGGGCCCGATCGATGAGGAGCGCGCTAAACGGGCCGTTCGGCTCTTCCGCGACGATCATTTTCGGCTCCGCGGCGCGGCCGAGCCAACGACCGCGCGGCTCTCGGATCGGCGGTTGCGATGCGAGCCCGGCGCGCCCCGAGGGACTGCGGCGACCCCCGGGACGCAAAATGCCTGGGCTCGCGCGCCACCGTACGCCCGCGGGTGCTGACTCGCAACCGGCTCGGAGAGAGCGCGCACCGAGCGACATTAGACCGCAGTCGGGATGCTCTCTCCCCCTAATCCCCGCTGCAGTGCGCGCAACGGAATCTTGTCTCTGTTAAGCGAGTCTCGTCAATAGGTCCGGTGGCCCGTGCGAGCGACCATGGCAGTTGATGGAGTTGCACGAGAGTCGAAGCGAGTGACGCTTGGAGAAGCCGGAGGGGTCAGCCCTCGCAATGCACGAGGGTGCTGCGATTGGCGAGCGCGCCCTCTACCCTGGCCAGTGCACACAGACGTGCTGCCAACGCTCGTGAAGTGCTCGGCGAACGCTCGAGCTCAGTTCACCAGCAGGGAAGGATCGTCCACTGGTGGATTGACCCACGGTCCTGAGAGTCCCTGTCGCCCTTCCGCCAAAGGGCGACAGCTATGCATTGAGGAGTTTCGTCGGCCGATCCCTCAACTCGCCCGCGTGCAGCGAATCGGTGTTCGGGGATCGACTCTGTGGGTTCGGCGGTGGACGATGGCGTTACCGCGTTTGCCTGTCGTTTGGAGGACGCCCAGTGCTCTCAGGCAGTAGGTCATCTGTTGGGCGGTCCGGCGCTCGATTGCGGCTGCCTCGGCGAGTTGGGCGGTGTCGAAGAGTACGGGCAGGCCGGGCGGGAGCAGACGCGCGGCGTCGTCGGGGCTGGTGATGCGGAGGCACTGCTCGACCGAGACAAGCCGACGACCGGACACGACCCAGCCGTGTCGGCGGAACGCCTTCCCGTGTCGGTAGACGCGGAGCTCGTCTTGGTGGGTGAGGAGCACTTCGAGCTCGAAGTGCGAGCGGCAGAGCAGCGAGGGGATGCTGACGAGCCGGTTGAAGATGTCCTCCACCCGTCCGCGGCGAGGTGAGCGACGGACGGACAGGAGCTCGCCCTCGTCGGAGAGCCGGATGATCCTGCGAACGAGCGGCAGCGGTGCGACCAGGCGCACCCGATGCTGCCGTGTGAGCAGCTCGAGCTTGCGACGCAGCGGTGCGAAGCTACCGGTCTGGATCTCGACCAGCAGGCCGCCGCGGACAAGATCAACGACGAAACCGTCGACGACCCGTTCGATGCGATCGCCGGGGCGTTGGTACCAGTTCTTGAGCTGAGCGTGCAGCGCACCCTCGTTCAACGTCCCGATCGCCGGGATCTCAGCTTCTTGGGATGCGGCGACGTCGAGGACGGAGCGCACGATGACGCTCCTTCTGCGCCGCGGCGCAGTTGCCTTCGCCGGGTCACCGGCCGGCCGCGCGGGCGACCACCCACAACGGGAGAAGAACGACAACCTCCCCCGTAGAGCGGGCGCGTGTTCGCGCGTTCGTCCTGCCATCGGGGCGGACCACTGGATCCGAGGCCCCTCGCTGGAGCCGATTCAGCTAGCGGGACGGCAGCGTTCTCGTGCGCTCGTTGCGCCGCGCTGCCTAGTGTGAAATCTTGACGAGCGCCTCGACCTGCTGGGGCTGAAGGTCGAGGTCCGGATGGGCTTCCTTCGCGTGCAGCTCAACGTGCTTGATGAGCTCTTCCTTGTGCTTGATGAGCTCTTCCTTCGTCTCCGTCGTGAATGAGCCTGGGCAGTCCACCCCGGCATCGGCACACCTGATCGAGTAAGCCATTGTTCTCCCCCTTCAGTCGGTGACTTCGGTGCCACTCTTCCACCGGGACGAGCGAGCGTCAACCGACCACCCTCTGCGCGTCGCCACCGTCCGCGGCCCGCGGGGTCTCCGAACAAAGCCGCGTTTGAGCGCCGCGTTCGGCTGCGACGCAGTCGCGTTTCCAACAAACCGCGACAACCCGCGCTTCCCCGACGGGAGCGCGAGAATGAGGCAGAGGCGTTGAGCGCCGACATTAGTGCGATACGTTTTCTAATTGAAAGAGCGAGACGGCTCGCCTGCGACCGCGAACCGCGACCGAGAGAGCGCGCCAGGCATAAGCTCCTGCTCAACTCATCGCACACCTAGGAGGAGCTAATGGCAGCTACGGAAGTCAAGAACTTCGAGTCGCCCGACGAGACTCGCCCGTTTGAGGGAAATGGCAAGGCGGACGTTGTCAACATCGGCGGCCAGACGGTTGGTCGCGGCACGTTCGAACCGGGGTGGCGCTGGTCGAACAACGTGAAGCCGATTGCCGGGACTGACTCTTGCCAGGTTGCGCACCTTGCCTACGTCCTCTCCGGCCGAATGGGAATCCGGATGGAGGACGGGAGCGAGGTCGAAGTCGGAGCCGGCGATGTTTTCGCCTGCCCGCCCGGTCATGACGCTTGGACGGTCGGTGACGAGCCGTGTGTGGCCGTGGACTTTGGCGGCTTCGGCGAGTACGCCAAGCGAAGCTGACCAAAGCCGAAGCCGCACAAGCAGGAACGAACAGGGAGGCCAGCGACTGCCTGCAGGACTTCTGGTTGTCGCAGATGAGCCGAAAGACGACACGGAGCCAGAAGCCCGCTCCCTAGAGCGGATTCAGCTAGCCTGACGGCAGCGTAGTCGTGCGCTCGTTGCGGCGCACTGACTGCCCCCTGTAGGGGATTGTCTCCCGGTGGGGCTTCTGTGGCCATGTTCGAGATTGGAATGTCTGTCAGGCACCGAGGACGCCTGCACGTCGTCGTCGGATTTACTCCCATGAGCGTAGAGCCGGGGCTGCTCGAGCTCGAAGACGTGCAGAGCGGCCGGATTCGCCTCGTGGAGCTAACCGAACCCGATCTCAAAGTTGAGCCGGGCGGGCGGGCGCAGCTGCGCCAAAACGAAGCGCGTGACGAAGCCGACACCCTCTAGAGGGACCGGCGCGCCGCTGCGCACAACCCAGCGCTTCCTGGGCTGCTCTGCCCGCTCTCCTAGAAGCACACGGCACAAATCGTGAGACGTCCGCGGCCTTGGAATACCAGCGGCCTAACTACTCGAAAGCATCTATAGCAATGGCGAGCCTCTGATTCCCCTTCGTTTCGAACCGGCGAGAGCAGCAGGGTGCGTGAGTCGGTAGACCCGTCGGTAGACGCGCCCCGAATCGCTTGCACGTTGCGAGCTAAACGCCCGGTCGCACACACCACGAGAGCCGTTTGGGTTTCGATTGAATGGTCAATCAGTTGAGCTATGCGGCGACAGGGGAGCGGCAGCAAGCCGGTTGCGCGAGAATGGGTTGGCTACACCCCAGACGGTCAACGGCTGGTCGTCAGACGTGAGGCCGATCTCTGGGTTGTGACCTCTGACGCCCGCGAGCCGGTGCGGCACCATCTCCTCGATCTCGCACTGATCGAGGCGATCCGCGCCGATGTCCGTGCGCACTCAATCGGCATCGACTACGGCGAGTGGACGCGACTCATCGCCGACAACATCCTCTCGACATGGCCGGCAGCCGACTAGAACCTCCTGAACTGATCGCCTCGTCGGCACTGGCCGGGTCACCTTCGAAGGTTGCTACGCGTGCGTACACCGTCCGCTCCTTTCGTTCGGTCGTCTGGCAGCCCGATGAGTGTAAGTCTGAGCTGCCTGGCGTTGTGCGAGGATTTCGGAGCTGCCGAGGGAAGTGTGGAAATGGTCACGCCGGATCTGGACGAGTTTGCCGAGCATTACCACCAAGCGCTGGACGAGTTCTTTCGGGGCAATCCCGAGCCTGCGAAGACGCTCTACTCCCATTCGGATGACGCCAGCCTCGCCAATCCATTCGGCCCGGTCGCGATTGGATGGCAGCAGGTTGAAGAGACGATGGAACGGGCCGCGTCGAACTACCGAGACGGCAGGGCCACCGGCTTCGAGACGCTCGCTAGGCACGTTACGCCCGACCTGGCCTATCTCGTCGAGCTCGAGCGGTTCGAAGCCAAGGTCGGCAGTAGCGAGGAGATCGCCTCCGGGGCGCTCCGGGTAACCAGCGTTCTTCGCCCGGAAGGCGCAACCTGGAAGATCGTGCATCGCCACGCGGATCCAATCACCACTCCTCGATCGGCGGAATCGGTGGGTCAGAGTTAGATCTCCACCCGCGTTCGGTCAGTCGCCTTATTAGTCGATCGTCAGTCGTCGTGGCGATGCTTCCAGAAGAACCAGCACACAGCAGTCAGGATCGCGAGTGGAATCACGATCGACCCGAGAATGACGAACGCTGTCGCCTGATCGCCGGCAGCGGAAACCACATCCGTCGCCGCACGCCCATCAGGTGATCTTGCATCGCTGCGCTCCTCTCCCGGTTTAGCGGCGCGTGCTCGCCTGCCGCGTCGCGGCGAAAATACCGGCCCCCCGCAACTATTAGTCGCGCGCGGACATGACGCGAAGCGTCCGCAGCGCCGCTTCGTGACACCACAGGTGTAACAGCCGCACGGGGGGACGCTCAGCTGTAGGCGCGCGCGCGATCTATCACATTTGCTCGTTCGACGTAACTAGTGAAGACCGCCTCGGCGTCAGCCCGGACGGTAGGTACATCCGCGGAGGCCAAAGTGGACTCCTCGTTAGTCGCTCGTCTGCTCCTCGGTTGGCTCCTCGCGATCACTAGCCCCGTCTCGGGCTGGTGTCGAGTCCGGGGTCGGTCCATTCGACATGACGGATGCGCCCGCTCTCGACGTCCTCGAGTTCGAGAAGTCGCGGGGTAGCACCCATCGGTGTGACTCCCACGACGACGTGCAGGCGTCCTCGATAGGTGAGGAGTGTTCCAAGGTCGACCATGGCCACAGATGCGCGCTTGTGTGCGCAACGAAGGAATCGGCGCTCGGGGCCCGCGGCGCCATCCCTGGCTCTACCCCAATAGCCGGCGCGGGAAGAAGAGTGTTCTCATAGCGCTCTTGCTATTATAGCATTAGTGCTATGGTCACAAATCACCGCTCCTCATCGCCCGTCCTATCGCTCGCCTGCGGGGTAATCGGGTGGCTGCCGCTTGACCTGTCGCTCGTTGCGGCTCTAGCAGACAGCTCGAACACGCAAGATCCGTCCAAGAATGCAAAATCGAGAAGAGATTCGCGTCTGTTCTGACAACAGGGGCGGCTCGTCAAACGTCGTTTTTGCTTCGGATCGAGTATTTGGGACCTACAGGAACCGGGGTGTCGGCGTACAACGCGTACCGACGGTACGGAAGGCGGCTGATCCGCCGCTAACGGGGGTTAGCTAGCGGCCGTGGACTCGGCGGTACAACTCGGTGGCCGCCGCGATCAGCTGCGCTCTCGACGGCGCCCTCTTCGCGGTCGAGCTGAAACCGGTGCCGACGAGGTACTGGAAAGGCCCATCCGAGAAGTAGATGTTGTAGCCCTTGAAGCCGCTGCCGGTCGCGATGTAGCCGTGCGCGCCGGGAATGCTCGAGACGCTGAAGGGTTTATACCCACTGACGCTGCTGCGGAAGTACGCCAGTTCCGAACGCGCTTCGGCGCTCGCTCCTTTCGCCGTCTTGAACTGGGCGGCGACGCTGAGCGCATCGGCGTTGAGCGCCCTCGAGTAGCAGTAATCAAAACGGCGATTTCATGTAAGCCGCCGCTCTATCCACTGAGCTACGGGGGCTCGCCCGGAGGGACGCCTCAAATGCCGACAGGAACTGCGGAGGTTTCGCATCCGGTTTGTTCCACGGGTCCCTGCCGCCCCCCGACCACTAGAGAAGTTGACGTCAGAGGAGCTCGCGTGATATTCGCGCGCGTCAAGCGTAAAAAGCTCAACCGTGCGTCACATGCTCGACCTGGGCGCGGTTTTCGCGGTTTGTTGGAAGTGCGACGGGCGGCGAGAGCTGGGCGCGAACGCCTAGAAGCCCGCAAATGAAGCCGCGCCGTAGACCACCCTGTTGGCGCAGAACCGTGCTCCCGCCGGCAGCCACCGGCGTCGCCCGCTGTTGGCATCCGCGCGAGCTGCTCGTC
>WNGD01005290.1_pt1 | contig 12532 bp, 9 predicted proteins | sample 5400671 | NCBI WGS metagenome assembly WNGD01 (sample SAMN13153369, study PRJNA577476) | soil metagenome | isolation source: 40 cm soil or saprolite under grassland replicate 2 | place: USA:California | collected 2016-06-15
CGCATCCCAATCGTTTCCCGGAGTATCGTAGAAGCCGCAGTAGCAGCCTGCCCAGTGGGGGAAATCGGAGAAGGCCTTGTCGAAGAACTTCAGATAGTCTGAGAGGAGCTCCGGCTTGAGTTCTCGGACTTCGATCTGAGCAGTTCGTTCCATGGACAATGGAAAGGGTCTCCATCGTATAAACGGGTGTTGGGCGAGCAGAAATTTGTTTCAGAGTCAGGCAAAATGATAAGTCCGATAATAACGAGAGCAACAACGTGAAACTGGATAGCTCGCCTCTCAGGATGGAGTTTCTCCGCAGGAAGCTCAAGTTCGTCCATGACACCATGGAGGAGCAGGGTGTTGACATGTGGATCACGTTTACCCGGGAGGGAAATGAAGACCCGCTGGCCCAGGATCTTCGGTTCAGCGGTCTGACATGGAGGTCCGCAGCGGTCATCGAGCGGAACGGTCGACGGACCGCTATTGTTGGGAGCTTGGAGTCCGAGACGGTAAGACAGCAGAAATTCTACGATGAGATAATCGGGTATGGCAGCGAGGGAGCGGCGCCCAAGCTGAGTGATCTTGTCAAGAAGAGGAGGCCGCGGAAGATTGCCGTGAACAAGAGCCATGATGAGGGTGCTGCTGATGGCTTGACATCAGGCATGGACACGTATCTCAGAGTAGCATTGAAGGATTATGCGAAACGGCTGGTCTCAGCGGAGGATCTTGCTATCGCCTTGCGGGCTAAACTGGTGTCAGGCGAGGTCGAGCTGGTAAAGAAGTCTATCCGAGAATGCGAGAAGATCTACGACGATCTGGAAGATGCGATCAAGCCCGGGAAGAAGGACAAGGAGGTTCACGAGTTTGCGCACAAGCTTCTCAAGGAGAGAAAGCTCAGCCCTGCTTGGGCGATTGACCGTTGTCCCTCCGTGCTCGTCGGCAACAATCCAATGGGCCATGTCGGCTACTATGGTGCTCGGATCAGGAGGGGAGATTTTGTCAAGCTGGACTTTGGCGTCAAGTACGACGGCTACTGCAGCGATATTCAGCGGAACTATTTCGTCGGACCCGGAATCGTGCCGAAGGGAATGGCGCGCATGTTCAAGACTGCAAGAGAGGCAAACGACGCGGCTCTCTCGATTCTCAAGCCTGGTGTCCCGGGGTACAAGGTTGACGAGGCTGGACGAAGACTGATTGTGAGGAGAGGCTTCTCAGAGTACAAGCACGCCCTGGGACACGTGTTGGGACGGAGTACACACGAAATTGGACCATTGCTGGGTCCGAGGTGGCCGAACAGGTATGGTAAGCAGGGAGAGAAGCCTGTGCAGAAGGATATGGTCTTCACCATAGAGCCGTCCGTGACCAGCAAGTTCGGCACCTGCAACCTAGAACAAGATGTTCTAGTGACATCGAACGGATACCGGGAATTGTCGAAGCCCCAAGAGGCGATAATCCAACTTGGATGAGCTTGAAGCGAAGCACAACCGACGTGTAGATACACTACGAACGATTTTTTCGGATAATAAGAACGTCCATTTGCCGGAAGGGACTAGGCCTTAGCTGGACTGGTGTTTTGAAGTCGTTTTCTTACTACCGCGTACCAGTCAGGGTCTCTATTGATTTTGCCAGGTCTATAGTAGACCGACGAAGAGAATGAGTCTGGATCCAACGCAACAATTTTCAGATTGACGAGTATGTTTTGATTCTAAAGCGATTTTCGACGATACGATGCCATCGAAAAACAGGACTGAATCGTCTCTTTGGGTTGCGCAACCTCAGACCCGGATATTGGTGGTCTTGCCTTTCTGATAACGTTCTGAATGATTACTTTGAAGCCTTCAGAACATCCCTGTTTCTCGGCATAAGCGCCTTCCAGATAATGGATGCAATCAATACGACAAATCCAACAAGATATGACAACCAAAACGCCGGGCTCGAAGGGGCGGAGTTGTAAACGTATGAAATGTGGACGAGTGCGACCTGGGATTGTAACATGAAGAAATAGCTGGAGGTGGTAATGAGGTATTGAATGGTGCCGTTGGCTCCAAACCCGAGCGACGTAGCCGCACCGACTGACGAACTGTTTAGGTCGATCAAGTGGTTGGCTGGCATAACCCCCGCTAACACGGGTGAATTCGATTGCCAGTAAAGCGTCACTGCTGCCCCGATTGTGACTGGAAGTTGAACTGTGTAGTAGCCTCCGACTGTACTCATGGTTTGCGGGACGTACGTCCTACTTCCGGACTGCGCTCCAGTCGCCCCAAACGCCACGACGAGCAGTATGAACGCCATGCCGAGGTAAGGGAGGGATCGTCGTAATTTCGGATCTGGCCTCTTTCGAAGGGACTTGCAAAGATCTATTGTCTTTCTGTCTGCATCGACATGTTTGAAGTATGACCCATCGAAAAGTGCACTCACCTCATACAATATTGCAACTGAGCCAACGGCTGATATTACGAGAACACCCGCTTCATCTGCGGATGATATCCCGCCGAGTTCGATATTCATGTAGTATAGCTGGTAAGATAAAGCCGAGACAATTGCCGCGATCACGAACCAAAAACGAAAGAATTTGGCGTTTTGAAGGAGAGCGGTGGACCGACTTAGAGGTGAAAACCAATTTGGTAGGGCGTAGGTTTCGTATGTCAGCTTAAGTTCGGCTAAAATATCAGACTTGCTTGATTCGTCAGCGATGAGATATGCAGATGCAGTCGACGCAATCTTGTTCCATCGACTAAGATTTACATATCCAAGGGATGAACGCACGAAAAATCCGACCAACATAATTAGAGTGAAGAAAGTTATGCCGAAAGTAGTCAGATCGAATGCACCTTTTATTATCACGCCTGTGAGAATCAGGGAAACGAGCACAAGTGCCCAATTGATGTTTGAGTGAAGCTGGTTGAACGCCTGAGGGATCTCACCATTTGCCTGTTGAAAGATTTCTTTTGCCCAATCCTCGTCACTTCGCATGTTAGCTCGCCTTAGCCACTAGGTTTAGGATTGGGGAATGGGTGTAGACCTTCTCCACACGGAATCTCGTAGCCCTCAAAATTCTTGATAGTGAGCGAATCCCGTAAGGCTTGATGAAAGTTTTGATCGGAGTTCGATAACCTCGGCCAATCGGGCAATACACGCCAGTATCGTTTGCCGTCTTTACATCGTAGAAGGACCTGACGCCAAGAACAAGTCTTCCCCCATCTTTGAGCATGCGTCGAGTGTTACCCAGCAACCTCCGCCTCGATAGCTCAGGGCAGATCGTCTCGAGGACAAACGTGATTATCGCAAAGTCGTGCTCAGCGCGTTCTAGCTTGTTCATCACAACACCTCCGCTTTTCCTGAAGTTTTCGTAGACTTTTTCGTATCTAGATATGACAGTAGGGCTCTCCCAGACTGCAACGTGAATCCCTTTCTCGAGGAGAAACATGCTGTTTCGAAGGCAGCCCGATCCGATTTCAACTGCGTCCTTGGATTCCTTGAACCAATCCTCTTGCGTAATCTTGGTCACAATCTCAGCGGGTCTCGAAAAATTCCGTGAAGCGTTTGCTGGAAGAGTCCCGTGTCTACAAAGACTGTTGGTGTAATTCTTTGCCTGAGCGTCAGACGGTCCTTCTTGCAAAAACCTTCAATCCCTCCAATGCCTTTGCCCATAAAAGGCAACGGGCAGGTCGACACTTTTTGCGAAATTCGTGGCCGCAGCCTGATGGATAGTCGCCGAGAATTATCGAACGGAACTCGTCTGAGACGAACGCGTTTACTTTCGCCCTCCAAAGTTCATTAAATACTGCCCGGTTCACGTCAACCTGCCTTGAATGCCTACTATTCTGATGAGGAAATCCAGAGGCAACTTGGACATCTACAAAGAGCGAGAGGTGTTACCGATGAAGAGCGCAAAACCGTCATGTCCCGCCTGGAATCGAGACTTGCCGACCAAGGAGAACTCAGATGGGTCCAATGCCCTGTCTGGAGGCACAGGCTTTACGAATCATCAAAAGCATACGGAGTAGAGCTGTCCACCATCAACAAGATGATGAGATACGTTCTTGAGGGCGAACAACCGTCAGTCATGACCGATGCTTCGACTCAAGGTTAGGCGAGGCCGACACCAGGAACCCCAGCTTTGTCGGGATCCGTGTCTTTGGACGGAGGAGATGAGTTGAGCGAATCATTCGTCGAGAACATGGTTTCTGTCGTAATTGGAGCAATACTCGGCTTCCTCAGCTCAATTGGTGCGCTTGTATATCAGCAGAGATCAGAAAGAAACGGGTATAGGACCCGTCTCAAGCAAGAGCTAGAGCTAATCCGGGAGAAAATACAACCAACGTCAATTCCAATCTATTCGTGAACGCAACATTTCTGACAGACTTCTTCGTACTAATGAGGCAAGACCTCGTCGGAAAGGTAAACGCTAGTAGGTGGGATGCTATTCTGAAGGCGTACTTCGCCATCGAGCGTCTCCGCCTCAGCGAGCCCCTTATGCAAGAAAAGTATAGAGCGGCCCTCGAATCTATCGACGTTGCATTAAGGACCCTTGGTTAGGCTCTCGGCTTAATAGTGTTGTTGATTTGCGAATCTAGATCATGCTGCTTCAATAGCGCTGAGCTAACACCCGCTGATCGTGTGCGGATCATTCTTCTGTGACTATCTCTTGATCCGAGACACTCAGGAGTCTAGTGCGAAATGCCAATTTCGTGACCTCGCGCAACGTGTCCTCCCCTAACTTGAGAGTTCGAAGCTCCTTTATGGAATTTGGCCGAAAACGAAAACTGCTGTCGTACGAGTCTTTCAATCTAGGAATAAGTTTCGAAGCATCTATTACTAGGACATCCCTTGTCCCTGGCAAGACAATTACCCCTGTATACTCCGGAAGTTGCAGAAGTTTCTTGAGATTGAATGCCTGTGACAAGAGAAAACAAATCCGAGGCTCGGAGTATTCTGAGTGCTCGAAAACCCCTGGATCTTCCCGAAAAACCTGGATAGATGGGAGAATGGATGCAAGAACGCCTGATTCAACGGTGGCCTTTGCCGCCGAAATCAAAGCCTCCCGTACCTTCTCGAGATTTCCAAAATGACAAGATACGCTATCTACAACCACATTCGTGCATGTCGGGTGGTCCTCGCTATTGCCAATTTTGCAGTTGAACCGGATCTCTGATCGAATCATGATTGACTCTTTGATCCTCTATTCTTCGCACGACTTCACAAATACCACCTAGGCACGAATCGCCTTTCAGGTCGGGGTTCAATCAATTTGTCCAAGAAATCAGGGGCACTCTCGCCAACCTTTCGAAGGAAGCGTGCAACCATGTTGGAATAATGGATCGAGACAGGCGACTTTGTTGGGAGTTGCGAACCAGTGTGCATCTTCGTCAAGGCGAAAATCTGGTAGAGCAGTTTGAATTTTTCTGACATGGCCAAGGAATGGCCCATCTCTCTATCATGTATCTGAATCCAAATTGGGCAAGGCCATCCTCGTTTTTCTTCAACCCAATTGTAGGTGGGGGTCGTTGCGAGAACGAACTCTACAGGAGAAAGGCAGAGGAACGTCCCCCCGCGTAGCTCGAAGCCCGCCCCGCCGTAGTCAGGTCTGAATATCCTCGGGACATCTGACTTGACGATAGAAATGGGGATAACTTTCTTCAAAGTCGTCGGGGTGCCTGATGCTGCTAGCCTCTTCACTTGTTGAAGTTCCTGGCCAGAGAAAGATCCATCCTTGTGAATAATTAGATTCGACACCTCTCCAATGGAGGAGAAAATCTCGGATCCTTTTTCTTCAAAGAGAAGATTCTCCTTGCTTGGCCTGTAAACGTGCTGGTGTACTATTCGGGCACCTCGGTTGTCGAATATGAATAGCGGGGCAGCGAGTGGGATAGAAGTCCTTTTTTGCTCTACTAGTTTCATGGGCTCCTTTATCTGAGGGAATACGCGCGCAACGTCGTACCCCATGATTGCAGAATCCTCGAGCATTGAGTCCGCAAAATCAGCGCCGAGAGCGGTCAGAATTGCGCCGATTTTCGCTAGCAGGTTGCAAGCTAGTCCAAATACGGCAGTGGAACTTCTGCTCCTGCCGACAAGAGATCTGTCTCTTGACTCTGTTCTCCTCTCGTCATTCGCAATTACCTGCACAGGAATACCCTTCCTCATTATGGCAGTCTTTGGCTCGGTGTAGATTTTCCTAGTATCCTCTGAGGAATCCATGAACCTAGGTACGACACAAATTGCGCAATCATACTCTCGATCCCTCAGGTTGGCAACTCTCTCCTCGAACCCCAACCCCAGAAAATCTGTTACAGTTTCCTGCTTAAAGGAAACATCGATACCAAAAGTCGGTTTGAGGCCACGGTAACCACCCACGCCCTTAACAACAGCTTCTTTCAGGGAGGTCCATTTTTCAACAAGAGACTGGTGTACGAATTCAATTACATTTGCCGTCGACGGGGCATCAAAGGGTTTGAGTTCAGGGTTATCAAGCAGATCATTCAGAGTTCCTTGATATCTAGGGGTTTTGCCAGGATATACAGTGAATTTGTCCATTGCACCCGATGAACCAACCCTCGAAAAGGACATCGGAGGTCGCTCAAAGATTCCCCCAGGGGTATCAAATTCCGAGGAGATCACATCAGTGTCCAGCACTTTGGAAAGGGCAGAGAGCTCGAATGGAGTCGTGTCCACCTCAAATCCGAAGTCAGTAGACATGATCATCATGGGCTTCAAAATACGGGTCCATTCAATCGCTTGTTCTAGTCTTTCTTTCGCACTGATCAACCTGAGTCTGGAGATGAGCCTAGAGAAGTACTGCGGGTCCTCCGAGTCTAAAGCCTCGAAGTTGACAGACGGATAGAGTGCTTCACATGAGTATAGCCTGGGACCACGGGAAGTACCCACTATGGCGAGCGGTGAGTCTTTTTTCTTTAGGTTAAGACGTGCATAGAATTGTTCGGCAAACTCGATAAAGGATCTTCCTGCCAGGACTGGATCCTCTTTAACTGGATCGCCGGCGAATCTGTTTTGAAGTATCTCAAGTACCTTGCCAGTTCCTCCCCATGGCATCCTCACATACGGAAAGGAACTCGAAACCTTCGAGGGCCTAAGACCTTTGCTTCGAAGCAGACTGTCGAGATTCTCATGATGTCGAATAGATGATCGGGGAGTTGACCCCATGAAGAACATTGAGGCGTCGGCGAGTCTTAGAAACTGAAAGTCAACTCCGCGATACGCCCGAATGCCTTCCAGGAAAGCGCTCTTTCTGGGAATATCAGAATCAATCTGCCGCTCTAAATCTACAACATGCCCATAACCCTGATCATATCGCGAGCTAGCGAATCCTCTAATATGTTCGAGCATCAGTCTCTTGCAGATGAGAAAATCCATTTCATGCTCTAGGGGACTTAAGGTGATTCTCCTCGGATCTCCGAGGCGTATCTTGCATTCTTCTTGCTCGATTCCGTAGGCGAAGAGAGGATCGGTCACAGACCCGGCGTTCTCACCTTTGTGGGTAAACACGAGAGAGCAACGATTTTTCTCTTGCTTTACGGCTGCACAGAATCCATTCGAGTTTAGCAGTTCTGCTGCATGCCAGTATCTGGATGATTCGTCTGAGATAAGGTCGTTTACTCCATGACCGAAGTTAACCTTAGCCTCGAACGTTTGCAGTTTGTTCGCTGCGGCAAGGCTTTGTGATGTTATCTGAAATAGTTCAATTTTGTAGTTGTCAAGAACTGCAGTCACTTACGGGGGCGCCTCAACAACGAATCCTCTGAGCATCTTAGCGTCGAGCACATTGCCACCCTCAAGAAAGAGAAAGCTTCCCCGGTAACCAGCGACTCTACCTTTCGACCGCACCCACGGCTTGAGGTGCAAGCGTTTTCTGTTGAAAGCTCTATCTAACAGGAAACTACTTGGCTGAAGATAATTCGCCAGGAAGGACACTATTTTTGTTTCGGCTCTAGCGAATGGGTTTGTTCTTCCAGCTGAAGATATTATCTTCTGCACGGACTCGAGCACCAACGCATCACTCCTATTCCAATCCCCGCAAAACTCACTCAATTTTTCGTCTCCTCTGGGCGCGGTCCTTTGAACCCTTTCCACCCCGAATGGGGCGATGGAGGACAAATGTGCACTGAGGAACTCAGCCAGTTGTCCTTCGAGCAACCATGCATTCTCGATCCCGATGAAAGGATAAAGCAATAACGCGGAGTTAGCGCCTTGGTACAGAAGCCTGCCTATCAAGTTTGGAAGATACGCGTTACCAACCTTCAACGTATCGGCAAACCTAGTTACATAGAGGCCGAAGGCCCTAGTGCATACGAATGCAGCGAATTCTTCATTTCCACATACGACCTTTAGACCATCACAGGAGGGTCGTCTACTAAGGCAATCCACGTACTCCTTGCCTTTTCTGCAGGAAGGGCATCGTTCATCCCTGACATGTTGCGAGATCGTCGAGCCAAAGGGACTCTGATTGTTCTTGGTTGAACATGGGACACTCGCTCCTTCCCATTGGTTTCCAGAACAGAAACGTAGAGCGGGAACGTAATCAATTTGGGTGCCGTGTCGCAGCTCCTTGTATGACAGGGACCCTTCAACATCTCTAATTGCTAGGGTGGGAATTCCGACCGAGTATCCACTGAAATCGTCGGGCAGAGGGCCTGGATAACTCATCCTCAGCACTTGAAAATATTGAAGAGGGTTCTTTCTGATTCTTGAGATCGTGTAGCCGGGGCTGGACTCTTTCAATTCTTCATATCTCATCATGGCCAAATGTTGTGCTACTCTGAGCAGTACATCGTTGGACTTGTCATCTAAAGGCCGAATCGTCTCGGCCCGCTTCTTCAATTGCTCTTGCGCATCTGACGGAAGAAGAGCGTAGTCGAAGCCTGGAGTGACAACCCCATTTCTGAACGTTATGGTCTTGATAGTTGCTACGTAGCGAAGCAGATTATTTTCGAACAGATTGTCCAACAAATTATCCAATATTGAGACATAGGCAAATCCCACAGACGAAGGGTCCCATGAGTTCTCTGGAAGCTCAACAGTTTGCGCGTCATAAAGCAATGGTTCAATGTCTTCGAATCTTGCACGTATTTCTGACAGGGTTGATTTCCTGTTCTTCTTAGGTACCTTCAACTTTTCCAATTGGGACACAGAGTCTTCGCGTGCAACGATCGCCGATACGACCGTCGGTACATCGAAGTTTTCTTGCAGATTTGAGCAGGCAAGGGCCACGTGATAGCTTTCTCGCTCCAAGAATCTCACCGTTGCGACTGTGGTTCGTGTGCCAGCGAGTTTGCTGAGTCGGCTCTCACGCTTTACGCTTTCTTCTTGATCATTTTCAGATAGTATTTAGCGAGTTCATCGGCAAGCAAGTGATGCGCGGCCAACTTGTCTGTGATTTGCTGAACAGTCACAGTCCCGAACACGAAGCTTGATAGTGAGTTGAAGAATCTTCTAGTGTTTTCCTTAAGTTGACTTAGCTCTTCCTCCCTCATGGCCCACGCATCCTGCGACAGAAACGCGTCTTTCGCCAGCGTGTTCGCAGGGTGAATCATGACGAAGAGTGCATCTGACTCCTCGTAGTTTTGCTTGAACCAGCCAAAGTCATTGCTAAGCTGTCCCGCTTCTTTCTTGGAGATTTCCTTCTTACTCTCCGCAACCATGTTCTTGCATTCAATTACCCAGTATCTCTTGTCCTTGATATGCCAGAGATTATCTGGGCCCTCACCTGTCTTCTTCTCCGGACGGTGGCCTTGGAGGCCCAATGCCGTTCCTAGTTCATCGATTCCCTCCTCAAATTGATCCGACAAGGCGTTGAACGACAATTTCTCCAGAATTCCATTGGTTTGCAGCAAAAGTGCATTGTATGATTCGCGTTCCTTGATCCACCCAAGCACTCGTGCTGCCTGGGAAGCTCCGGAGGGCGCAAGTTTGGAATACAAGATTCCAGTAGCAGGCCTGAATAATCGTTCATTTTCCGTATGGGCCTTTAGCTGCGTTTCCATCGAATGAGTTTGATCTACGGGATATAGAAAAGTCCCCTTCTGCTGAAGGAACCAACCTTTGTCTGCTGGAGCTGAATTGGTAATTAGAACATCGATCTGTTGAATTGCTTTGTCGTAATGTCCTTGTTCCCAGAACGTTTCGGCTTGTCTCTCCGTAACCGCCTGGTCCAATTGATTCTTGTTAATCTGCTCGATTTCGAGGGTCGACATTCGTTCCTTGTAGTATTCCTTCCAAGCTTCGTTTCTCTTCAGACATTGACTGATCAGCGTCTCTATGACACTCAGCTTCCCTCCTTCTGCCTTCATCTCATTTGCAAGATCTTCTCCTATTTTGGTCTGCAACTGGGCTTCTTTTGAGAGAAACTTTCTCTTGCTCTCCTCAGAGAGGAAGTCGGTGAGTCGATCTCCTGTGACCACTACGATACACCAATCACTGGTCCCACGGATTCCCCGCCCCATGCCTTGCTCGACTCTTTGAGCCAATTGACGACGCATTCGGGCTGAGTCGGGCCTCATGTCCTGGACGTAACGATCCATCAAAGAGCCATAGGAAGGCAGTGAGTCTAGACATAGAATCCTGCAAGTAGTGTCTGGCAGATCGACACCATCATATTCGTTGACCAATACTAGGACCTCTTTGGCGTTGGAGGATTTTATCTTACTCTCCAGGTCAGTGATACTTCCGTAGAGATTGTCGACGTCGGTGGTCTTTGCTCCTCTGGATTCCCAATCTTTCGCATGGAGAAACGAGGGTGTCAGTGCTACAACTCCAAAATTGCCGTTCTTCTTTGCCAATCCCGAAATCCAATCTATTACCCGGTCACGCGATATGCCTGTGTCGACAAGAGTAGGCATCACAATTAACCGCTCTCCACTGTATTTCACATCTCCAGAAGATATTGGATCTGCAACACTCTTGGGATCAATGCCCATGTCTCTCACCAAAAAGGCGTCCTCGGTCAATGTAGCAGAGAGCAGTATTCTTCGTCGCGCCGTTGAGAATGAAGGGATCAGGCTAAGTGGAAGAAGCCTTGGAGAAATCTCCAAACCTTTTCCAGAGAATATGCATAGACATCGATCCACTCTATTCTTGAGAAGATCCCACACGAAGCGAAGTTCAATGCTTTCTCTGTCATTACTGAGTAACTTTAGAACTTCGCTATGTTTGTCGTGCCAGGCCCAAAATGGGACGGCCATAACTCCGTCGAATCCCTTGGAAATATCTGTGCATGTACCTGGTGCCTGGTGTCGTAAAGTTTCCTCGAAAAGCTTCCACAGGCTAGCGTAGAGAGGATGCTTCTTTCCGCTAGGCTTTGATCTTGCTGGAATCTTGATCGAGAAAGCTTCACGAATAATATCGAGTGACCTGTGAGCGTCATCAATGACAATCGCCCCTAGATTCACGGGTTCTCGATCAGAGCCGCTGACTCCGAAAACGGATCTCCCGTTGAAAAGTTTCTTGCAATTCGTAACTAGGATTGCTTCAGAATTCAGAAATTCTTTCGGAGGTTTGCCGGATTGCGAAACTTCAGTTGAAAATTGGACAGTTTTGATTCCAAATGCCCTCGCTTCATCAGCGGTTTGGGTAACCAAATAGTTGTTGGGACAGAGATAGACTGCCGGACCGTCTCCTCCGTTGAGGTACGATTGCAACACAAGAAGGCCAATTAGGGTTTTACCCTGACCCGTGTGCAACTTGACAATGACATCTTGACGGGCCCTGAATTCTGAATTCCAAGTTTTGAGAACAGATTCTTGAGGCGGTCGAAGGTATTCCTTTCCGCTCTCCTTGTCCAAACCGGCAAAAATTGACACAGGGTCAGTCGTCTTGGTAAGTGTCTTCTTTTTCAGGAGTTTTTCAAAATCAACCAATACAATCAGCACGTTTCAGAGGCGGCTATTATACAAAGTCTATCTGCCGTCGTTCATTGCGAGAGATCGTCTGAGAATGCCTTAAGGTCCTCCCAATGCTGCGACGGTTCTTGTGGACAACTTAGGGGGAGGATGCGAGGTGGTCGAGGATCATGGTGGTGGGTTCGTAGTATCCGGATGTTCCCTGCGTGGTCTCTCTCGGGTTGTTGTAATGTGTTGATGGTTTTTGTTTGCGTGTGTCGTGGTGTAGTTTCCTTCCGAACCGGGTGCGTTCCGATGTTCCTTGAGTCCGGTCCACCGTTCCCCTACTCCGGTCCCTTGTTAGGTTAGATAAGGGGCGTAGGTGAGCGCGCCCCGCCGGATGCCGGCTAAGGTGCTTGGCGAACACGGCTTGTGGGCTCGCCTAACCGGACATCTGCAACGCTGGACCCGCCGGGGCGGGCGACGTTGAACACCAGGCGGCGCAGGAAAACGTCGTCGCCCACCACCTCGAACCTCGAACTGGGCGTAAAGTCTGGAATGAGGTCCGCTGGGCGCCTGCATGACCCCGTACAGGGTCACGAATTCACTGACGATGAGTTGGCCCATGATGTCTCCGCGCGCTTAGAGGCAATCCCCATGAAAAAGGGTTTGCAGGCCAAGGTTAAGTGACGTAGTCGCGCGATTTCAGCCCCGGCCGT
>WNGD01005497.1_pt1 | contig 12532 bp, 10 predicted proteins | sample 5400671 | NCBI WGS metagenome assembly WNGD01 (sample SAMN13153369, study PRJNA577476) | soil metagenome | isolation source: 40 cm soil or saprolite under grassland replicate 2 | place: USA:California | collected 2016-06-15
CCATTGGCGCTTTGGGTTTGGTCATCCTCTGGTCTTTCTGGACGCGCTTGCATAGGGTTACCGCGCGATGACGGCCCCTAGCGCCCCTACTAACCCTCCGCCGACTGCCGCCCGAACCCATCCGCAAGGCCGCTATCTCGCGCGGCTCTCGCTGTTGGCCCTCGGCGTGGTGTACGGCGACATCGGGACCAGCCCGCTGTACGCCATGCGGGAGGCGTTTCACGGCCAGCACGGGATTCCAGTGACGCCCGGCAACGTGCTCGGCGTGCTGTCGCTGATCTTCTGGTCGCTGTTGTTGATCGTCACGGTGAAGTACCACGTGGTGATCATCCGCGCCGACAACAAGGGCGAGGGCGGCGTGCTCGCGCTCATGGCGCTCGTGAACGGCAGCCGGGTGGCGCGGGGCCTCATCGTACTCGGCATCTTCGGAGCGGCGCTGCTGTACGCGGACGGAGCGCTGACTCCGGCCATTTCCGTGCTCTCGGCGGTGGAAGGTCTGGAGATCGCGGTGCCGACTCTCCAGCACTGGGTCATTTTGCTGACGTCGCTCGCGATTCTGGTCGGGCTGTTTCTGTTCCAGAAGCGCGGCACGGCGGGGGTGGGGGCGATCTTCGGCCCCGTGATGCTGGTCTGGTTTCTGACGATCGCCGTTCTGGGGCTCAATGGGATTTTGCGCCATCCCGGTGTTATGGCGGCGGTACTGCCGACGCACGCGGTCGAGTTCTTTGCGGAGGACCCGGGACGAGGACTGCTGGTGCTGGGGGCGGTCTTCCTGGTTGTCACGGGCGGCGAGGCGCTCTACGCCGACCTGGGGCACTTCGGCCATTCGGCGATTCAGCTCGCCTGGTTTACGATCCCGTTACCCGCGCTGTTGCTCAACTACTTCGGGCAGGGCGCCTTGCTGCTGACGCATCCGGAGACCGCTCCCAATCCCTTCTACTTCCTGGCACCCGCCAAGGCGCTGTTGTTCCTGATCCCCATGGCGACGGCGGCGGCGATCATCGCCTCCCAGGCCGTCATATCGGGAGCGTTCTCCCTTACGCGCCAGGCGGTGCAGCTGGGGTACATCCCACGCATGGAGATCGAGCACACCAGCTCGCGCGAGATTGGGCAGATCTATGTGCCCAACATCAACTGGATGCTGATGGTTTTGACGATTGCGCTCGTCTTTGGTTTCCAGTCGTCGAGTAATCTCGCGGGCGCGTACGGCGTCGCGCTGTCCACGCTCATGGCGCTGACGACGGTGATGTTCTACGTGATGAGCCGCGAGGTGTGGGGCTGGAGCTTCGCGAAAGCCGCCGCGGTGTCGGGGCTGTTCCTGGTCGTCGACCTCACGTTCCTGGCGGCGAACGCGCTCAAGATCTGGCATGGGGGATGGGTGCCGCTGGTCATCGCGATCGCGTTGTACTTCGTCATGATCACCTGGAAGCGGGGCAGGGAGATTCTCGCCAAGCGCATGATGGAGAAGACCGTCCCGCTCAAGCTGTTGCTCGCCGATCTCGCCGCCGAGCCGCCGGTGCGCGTGCCGGGGACCGCGGTGTTCATGTACGGCAGCTCCGACGGTACGCCGCCGGCGCTGGTGCTCAACCTCACGCACAACAAGGTGGTGCACGAGAAGATCGTCTTCCTGACGGTGATGACCGAGGACGTCCCGCACGTGGGTTCCGAGCAGCGCGTAACTGTGAAACGCAGCGGCAAAGGGTTTCACAGCGTCGTCGCGCGCTACGGCTTCATGCAGGATCCCGACATCAACGAGATTCTGGCGGCGTGCAAGGGAAACGGCCTCAGTATCCCGCTGGAGGGGACGACATTCTTTCTCGGCCGCGAGACGCTGATCGCGTCGGACCGGCCCGGCATGGCGGTGTGGCGCGAGCGGCTGTTTGCGTTCATGTCGCGCAATGCACTCAGGGCGACAGCCTTCTTTAAGATCCCTCCGAATCAGGTTTTTGAAGTCGGGGCTTATGTAGAGCTCTAATCGCCTGCGACCAGGGTCGTGGAAATGTACGGCGACTCGTGGACAACGGCCGGTTTGCGCTGGGATAGGACCAGCCACCATTCGCGTGCTGACGTGAAGACCAGCATCGCGACGACGGCCATGAAAAACAGCGCGACGACGGCGTTGAGCCGGTCGTTAAAGATCAGGCGGCCAGCATTTGGATCGGTCGACGTCGCGAGCGTCGCGGCGTGCGCGAGAAAACCCAGCTTGGGATCGGCGGAAAACACCTTCTGGTATCCAGCCGTCATCGTCACGACGATCAGCCATGCGAGTGGGCCCAGCGTGACCCAGAGGTAGCGCTGCCGCTGCATCTTGATCAGGATCGTCGTCGCCACGCACAACGCGACCGCAGCGAGCAGTTGGTTCGAGATGCCGAACAACGGCCATAGCGAATTGATCCCGCCCAGCGGATCAATCACGCCTTGATACAGGAAGTAGCCCCACGCGGCACACACCGTGCCGCTCGCGAGCAAGACGCTGGGGTACCACGACGTCTGCCCGAATCGCGGCCAGACATGGCCGACGATCTCCTGGAGCATGAAGCGGCCGACGCGGGTGCCGGTGTCGATCGTCGTGAGGATGAACAGCGCCTCGAACATGATGGCGAAGTGGTACCATAGCGCGGACAATGTTTTCCCGCCGAGAGCGCTGGTGAGCCCTGAGAAGATGTGCGCGATGCCGACGGCGAGGGACGGCGCGCCGCCGGTCCGGGCGATCAACGTTTGCTCGCCCATCTGCGCGGCCAGCGCCTGCATGTAATCCGGCGTCACCACGAAACCGGCCTGGGTGAGAACCTGGGACGCACCGGCCAGTGCCGCAGGCGTCGTGTTCATCGCGAAATACACGCCGGGATCGAGCGTACAGGCCGCGATCATCGCCATGACGCCGACGAACGACTCCATGATCATGCCGCCATAGCCGATCATGCGGGCATCGGTCTCGCGCGTGATCATCTTGGGTGTCGTCCCCGACGCCACGAGGGAGTGGAATCCCGAGATCGCGCCGCACGCGATCGTGATGAACGCGAACGGGAACAACTTGCCGGCAAAGACCGGGCCCTCGCCCGCGGTGGCGAACGGCGTGAGCGCCGGCATCCGCAGCGGCGGGAGAATGATCAGAATCGCGATGGCGAGGACCAGGACCGTCGTGATCTTGAGGAAGGTCGACAGGTAGTCGCGGGGGCACAGCAGCATCCACACCGGCAGTACCGACGCGATGAACCCGTAGGCGATCATCATCCAGGTGAGCGACGTGCCGCTGTGCGTGAACGCCGCGGCGAGCGCGGGGTGGCTCGCGACGCTGCCGCCGCCGACTAATGCGATGAACAGCAGCAGCGCACCGACGATCGACGCTTCGCCCACTTTCCCGGGCCGCCAGCGCTTCATCCACCAGCCCATGAGCAGGGCGATGGGAATGGTGCAGGCGATCGTGAAGAGTCCCCACGGTGACGCCCGCAGGGCGTTCACCACGATCAGCGCCAGCACCGCGAGCAGAATGATCATGATCGCGAGCACGGCGATCATGGCCGTCACACCCGTTACTCTACTGACTTCCTCCTTGGCCATCTGGCCGAGCGACTTGCCGTCCCGGCGCAGCGAGCAGAACAGGATCGTGAAATCCTGTACCGCGCCGCCGAGCACGACCCCGATCACGAGCCATAGCGTGCCGGGGAGGAAGCCGAACTGCGCCGCGAGCACCGGGCCGACGAGCGGGCCGGCCCCCGCGATGGCGGCGAAGTGGTGGCCGAACAGCACCCACTTGTTCGTGGGTACGAAGTCATGGCCGTTGTTGAAGCGCTCGGCCGGCGTCGCGCGCCGGGGATCGAGGCCGAAGACGCGTGTGGCGAGGAATTTCGAGTAGAAGCGGTAGGCGACGACGTACGTACAGACGGCGGCGATCAGCAGCCAGGCGGCGCTGATCGATTCGCCACGGGCCAGCGCCAGCACGCCAAACGCGGCCGCGCCCAGTACGGAAATAATCACCCAGATGGCTGCCCGCACGGGCCGTAAGTTGCGACGCCGCTTGCCGATGTTCAAGTTCGAACATAGGTTCGAATCCCTTGAGCCCCTCAAGCCCGTACCCGTGGTCGTCCGGCGGGCGCGAAGCTTCCGCGCCGGTTGTGCAGGAGCGGCCCCAACCCAAGAAGAGCGCTGAATCCCTCCGCGGTCGCGTCGTCATCGTGACCGGCGGCGCTACGGGGCTGGGACGCGCCGTGGCGCTCGAGTTCGCACAGGCCGGCTGCGGCGTCGGCTTCAATTACGTCGAGATGCCAGGACGCGAGGTCGGCCCCCAGGCGCTCCTCACCGAGACCGCCATCAAGGCGCTCGGTGTCCCGTGCTACTCGGCGCTGTGCGACGTGCGAGAGATGGACCTGGTCGAGCATTTCGTCGGCCAGGTCCGCAGTCAGCTCGGCGGCGTGCACTATCTCGTCAACAACGCGGGCGTGACGCATGACGGCGCGCTCTGGAGACTCACGCCGGAGGCGTGGTCGGAAGTCATGGATACGAACGTCAGCGGCGCGTTCAACTGCATCCACGCCGTCGCACCGTTCATGCGCGCGCAACGTTTCGGCAAGATCATCAATGTGGCAAGCCATCAGGCGTTCCGGCCGGGGTTCGGCATCGCGAATTACGCGGCGAGCAAGGCGGCGCTCATCGGTCTCACGAAAGCTGCGGCGGTCGATCTCGGCTCCGCCGGGATCAACGTCAACGCGGTCGCACCCGGATTCGTGAAGACGGAGCTGCTGACGCAGCTGCCGCGCGAAATCCTCGAGCGCGCCGAGCATGAGTCGGTGCTCGGCCGCGTCGCCGAACCGGAAGACGTATCGCGCGTGATCCTGTTCTTGTGCAGCGAAGCGGCGCGGCACATCACCGGACAGGTCATCGTGGTGGACGGCGGCCTCACGCTGGCTTAGATTGGCCGCGTGACTAACCCTTTAAAAACCAAGTACTTGGTGCGTGGTGCGTGGTGCGTGGGCATGCTCGTCCTCGCCTGCGGCTCCAGGAAACCCGCACAAAACGCCACACCTCAGCCAACGGCCCCGCTGCCAACCGCCGGACTCTCCGGTCAGCGCGTCGCGCTCATGCCACTGGCGCTCGTCGCGGCAGAGGACACGCTGCACTGGGATGCGCTGATGGCGGACCGTCGCGCCACATTGGACAGGAGCGACAGCATCATCGCGACATTTCTCACTGCACGGGCTCCGGAAGTCAGTTGGGCGAGTGCGTCCGAGGTCCGGCGCGTTGCGCGCCGCGCGGCCGGTATCGCCGCCGATCCCGATCAGATGGGAACGCCGTTTCTCCGCGCCGAGAAGATCGTGGAGGTCCCCGATCCCCTGCGCTATCAGCTTCGCACGTTGATGGGTTTGGTGGGTGGGAGATATGTGCTGGTGCCCGCGGGATTAGTGTTTCGCCAACCGCCCAACCGCCCATCCGCCCAACCGCCGGTCGCCGTCGCAGAGCTGTCCGTGGTACTGATCGACACGCGCGTCGGGCGGGTGGGTTGGCGCACGACGGCTCGCGGGGAGGGCACCGATCCCTGGACCGCGCTCACGCGCGCTGTGAAGAGCCTGACGCCGGGTTTGCCGTGAAGACGCGCGAGGCCACGCTGATCCCGGGAGACGGCATTGGTCCCGAGATCACCGCTGCGACGTTGCAGGTGCTCGACGCGCTGGGAGCGAAGTTCGACTGGGATGAAGAGTACGGCGGGATGGCGGCGGTAGAGAAAGCCGGCACTCCCCTTCCCAACGCCACGCTCGATTCGATTCGGCGCACGCGTCTCTGCCTCAAAGGCCCGCTCACGACGCCCGTGGGCGGCGGCTACCGTTCGGTCAACGTCGCCATGCGTCAGGAGTTCGACCTGTACGCCAATGTCCGGCCGACGAAGACGATCGTCCCGGGCGGCCGCTACGACCACATCGATCTCGTGATCATCCGCGAGAACACCGAGGGGTTGTACGTCGGGCTCGATCACACGTTCAAGATCGGCGCCGACCGGCGCGCCATGGCGCAGGCGATGTCGATCGTGACACGCGAAGGCAGCGAGCGCATCGCGAAGTACGCGTTCGAGTACGCCAAGACGCACGGCCGCAAGAAGGTGACGATCGTGCACAAGGCGAACATCCTGAAGGCGACCTCCGGCCTGTTCCTCGAAGTGGCGAGGCGGGTCGCCGAGCAGTATGCCGGCGTCATCGCGTCCGACGACAAGATCGTGGACAACACCGCGATGCAGCTCGTGATCAAACCGGAGCAGTTCGACGTAATCGTCACGACGAACCTGTTCGGCGACATTCTCTCGGATGAGGCCGCCGGGTTGATCGGTGGTCTCGGCCTCGCGCCGGGTGCCAACATCGGCACGCACGCCGCGATCTTCGAGCCGGTGCACGGCTCCGCGCCCGACATTGCCGGCAAGGGAATCGCGAATCCCTCGGCGCAGCTGCTGGCGGCCGCGATGATGCTCGATCATGTGGGGGAGCTCGAGGCGGGCAAGCGGCTGCGTTGCGCGCTGGAAGCGACCATCGTGCAGGACAAGGTTCGCACACCCGACCTGGGGGGACGTGCTGCTACGGCCGAATTCGCCCGCGCCGTGGTCCAGCGGGTTAGGGCCTAGCCATCCGTGCGCCAGGTGTGGCACGGACACCGCCGGCATTCCGATCGGCGGGCTGTGCGCCAACTGCACCCGGCTGCTCGAGCGGCGCGCCAGCAAGGTCGCCCGCCTGGTGGCCATCGGCACGACCGTGCCGCTTGCGGTGTATGTCGCCGTATCACTGCCCGTGGAGCGGACGGCGCGGCTGGTCGGGGCGGCGAGTGTGCTCCTGTGGTACGTTCTGACGTTTCTCATAGCTAAGCGCGTAACACTGGAGTGGACTAAATGAAGCTATTGGCTATTGGCTATCGGCTATCGGTAGCACTGGTGCTTGTTGCGAGTTCGCTTGCGGCGCAGACATCGCTTTCCATCTATAGAGACGGCCGTGTCGTGGTGCGGCGGACGATTCCGCAGGCGCTGCAGCAAGGGCGCAATACACTCACCCTACGGCTGGAGGCGCTCGATCCCGCGACGTTGTTCTCTCCAGATACTTCTGTTGCTGTGAGCTCAGCGACAGTCCGCTACGCGAGCACGTCGACCGATGCGCTGGCGCGCGCGGTGGGGCAGACGCTCTCGTTCGTGCGGGCAAAGGGCGACACGATTCGCGCCACAGTGATGCGCGCGGACCCGCCGCAGTTCAAGCTGTCCGACGGCCGTTTGCTCCTGGGGCTGCCGGGCGAGCCGCTGTTTCCCGCCGAGCTCGTGCGAACCGCCCCGGAGGCGCAAGTCGTGTTGGACGCCGCGCGCGCACGGCAGCGCACCGACATCGCGTATGTGGCGCAGGGGATGACGTGGGAAGCGCTGTATCAAGTGATCGTCACCGGCGCGCGCGCGCAGGTCACCGGAACGGCCACAGTGACGTCTCAGGCTCTCGGCGCCGACAGTGCCGAGGTGCAGCTCGTGGCCGGGGCGATCCGGCGTACCCGTATGCCGGCCGCGCCCGGTCCCGCGATGGATATGGTAGGTCGGGCGGGCGTGATGGTTGCGGAGGAGAAAGGGTACGCCGCGGAAGCGGCCGTCGGAGAAACTCACGTCTACCAGCTGCCCGGCCGGCTCTCGATTGAACCAGCGGTCCCTGTGGCGACCGCGTTGTTCCCTCGCAGCTCGGCACCCGTTACCCAGGAGCTCATCGTTCCCGGCGTGCTGCCCTGGCGTGGCTGGATCGGGCAAAACGCTGAACCCAACCGCGTGCCGGTGCAGGTCTGGTATACGATCAAGCGCGCGGCAAAGACGCCGTTCGGCGACCGGCCGCTTCCTGCCGGGACCGTGCAGCTGTATCAAGCCGATTCGAGCGGCCGAGTGCAGCTTATCGGTGAAGCGTCGAACGACCACACGGCGCCGGGACGAGATCTGCGTCTTCAATCCGGCGATGCGTTCGACATCACCGCCGAGCGTGTGCAGACCGACTACAATCAGGAGCAGCTTCCGGCCGAGCGCCGCGGTCTCCCGCCGCGGCAACGCGTGACAGGGTCGTATCGCGTGACGATCACGAATGCCAAAGCTCAAGAGGTGATCGTAGACGCACGCGAATCGCATTTTGGAGATTGGAAGATCACCGCGAGTAGCCACATCGCGGAGAAGCTCTCCTCCACCGAGTCGCGCTTTCGCGTTTCGGTCCCCGCAGGCGGAGAAGCCACATTGACCTACACCGTGCAAATCGAGTCATGACCGTCCAGATCGCGCACATCGGCGACATGCATTTCGGCGGGCTCGCCAACATTCCGGTCGTCGAAGCGCTGGAGCGGATGCTGCCCGATCTGCGTCCCGATGCCATCGTCATCGGCGGCGATCTCTCGCAGCGCGCGCGGCACGGCGAATTCCAGCGGGGCCGCGCCTTCGCGAATCTGTGCCGGGAGACGGCGCCGGTGCTCGTGATTCCCGGCAACCACGACGTGCAGTGGTGGTGGCGGCCGCTCATTCCGTTCGGCAAGGACGCCGTCTATCAGAAGTACCGCAGCTATTTCGGCGCCGACCTCACGCCGACATTGACGATTCCCGGCGGCGCGGTGATCGCCGCGGCGCTCACGGCGCATGGGGTGGCGTGGGGATCGCTGACGCCTCGGCTGCGTGACATCGCCGTGAAGGGCCACCTGCCGAAGGCCGAGATGCAGCGCGTGCAAAAAGTGTTCGCACAGGCCGAGCCGGGGCTGCCGCGGGTGCTCGTCGTGCATCACAACGTGCTGTGCGGCGATGTGTCGCAGCGCATGGGGCTGGCGCGCTGGAAGCGCGCCCAGCGCCGCATCGTCGAGGCGGGGACCGATGTCGTGCTCTGCGGGCACGACCACCAGGAAGGCGCCGAGATGCTCGACGGGCGGGTAGCCGTCTCGACCGCGGGGACGCTCTCGACCCGCGCGCGTGGAGACCGGCCCGTCTCCTTCAACTTCGTCACGATCGATCCTACCGCAGTGCAAGTGACTTTCTTCCGGTGGGAAGCGGCGAAGCAGCGGTTCCAACCGTCAGATACTGCGGCATTTGCTCGCAAGAAAAACCAGGTACCCCCCCCGCCCTCCGAAGCGGCGGCCGTGGGCTCGCTACCCTAACCGAGGCTCGCATGCCCCCGAAGTTCACAGGCGTTGATTTCTACAACATTGATGGGCTTCTCTCTGAAGAGGAGAGAGCCATTCGTGACACCGTCCGCGATTGGGTAGATGAAAACCTCATGCCCATCATCGGCGAAGCCTACGTCGCCGGCAAGTTCCCGAAACAACTCGTGCCGGGCATGGCCGAGCTCGGCCTGTTCGGTGCGAACCTTCCTGAGGAGTATGGCTGCGCCGGCCTGAACAACGTCGCCTACGGGTTCATCATGCAAGAGCTGGAGCGCGGCGATTCGGGCGTGCGCTCCTTCGCCTCGGTGCAGGGCGCGCTCGTCATGTATCCGATCTACGCGTTCGGCTCGGAAGAACAGAAGAAGACATGGTTGCCGCAGATGGCGAGCGGGAAGGTGATCGGCTGCTTCGGGCTGACCGAGCCCGACTACGGCTCGAATCCCGCGGGCATGATCACCGTCGCCAAGGAAACGAAGGATGGCTGGGTCGTGAACGGCGCCAAGATGTGGATCACCAACGGCTCGACGGCGCAGGCCGCGATCATCTGGGCGAAGACCGGCAAGCTCGATGACGCCGATTCCATCCGCGGGTTCATCGTGCCCACCGACACCAAGGGCTTCTCGGCCAAGGACCAGAAAGGCAAACTCTCGCTGCGGGCGAGCGATACGAGCGAGCTGGTGCTGCAGGACGTGCATCTGCCCAAGGATGCGATTCTGCCCAAATCAGGCGGGCTCAAATCGCCGCTGATGTGTCTCACGGCTGCGCGCTACGGGATCGCCTGGGGCGCCGTCGGCGCCGCGATGGCGTGCTACGATGAGGCCGTGAGCTACGCGAAGCAGCGGGTGATGTTCGGGAAGCCGATCGGCGGGTTCCAGCTGCAACAGGCGCGGCTCGCGGACATGCTCACCGAAATCACCAAGGCCCAGCTGCTCTGTGTGCAGCTGGGTCGTTTGAAGGACGACGGCAAATCCACACCGCAGCAGGTGAGCCTCGCCAAGCGCAACAACGTGAGCATGGCGACCGACATCGCCCGCGAAACCCGGCGCCTGCTCGGCGCGAACGGGATCCTGGCCGAGTATCAGGCGATGCGGCACCTCGCAAATCTCGAATCGGTGTACACCTACGAAGGGACGCACGACGTCCACACGCTGATTCTCGGGCAAGAAATTACGGGGCTCTCCGCCTTCAACTGAATACCGTCGCCGGGGTACAAGGACGAGGCCCGACCATGCTCGCCGTCCTCGTCTTTTCCCTCGCTCTCAGCTCTGCCTTTCAAGCGGATTCTATCCAGCAAGCCATCAAACTCGCTCAGCGACAAACGCAGCGGGCCCCGCAGGACCCGCAAGGCTTTGTCGCGCTGGGTGACGCGTATGCGCGACGCATGCCGGACGGCCGGTTTCGCGCGATCGAGGCCTACCGAACGGCGGAGCGGCTGGCTCGCAATGATCCGAAGCCGTCATATCGTATCGCGCGCATGGGCCTGTGGCTCGGGGGAGACGATGGAGAGCGGATCGCGCGGGAGGGCCTGGAGCGCGTGATTTCGCTCGATCCATTCTATGAGGACGCCTGGGACTTGTGGTTGACGGTGTACCGCAACGCCGGTACGCGCCGCAAGATGGTGAATCGTCTGGCGCCGCACCGCGACGTACCGCTCATCAAAGCCCGCATGGCCCAGCTCCTGATCGAAGAAGAGGACTATGCCAACGCGGATCGTCTTCTCGACTCGGCGTTAGCCACCGACTCGCTGCGTCCCGAGTGGTTGGCGCTGCGAGCGCAGAGCGCCTTTGAGGCGGGAGACACCGCCCGCGGCAACGCCTATTACCAGCGCGCGCTCGTTCAAGCCGGGACCGACTCCTCCGACTTCCTGTGGCACCAGGCGATCGGCATCGCGACACCTGCCGAGCTGCGCGCATGGCCGGGCGTTGCGGCGCCGCTGAAAGGCGCCTGGCTCGCCAGTTTCTGGGCGCGCAGGAACCCGAATCTCTTTGCGGGCATCAACACCAGGGTTGCCGAACACTTCGCGCGCTTGCGCTATGCCCGCAAGAATTTTCCGCTGCTCCATCCACTCGTGTCCTACCATCGCAATGCCCTGGCGCGGGCGCTCAACCTCGAGCCGTCGATCGGCGAGCGCGCGTTCAACATGCGCTGCGAGGTTTACAAAGAGCTTCCCCCGTCGTGGGGTTTGCACGTCCAACTTCCCGGCGTCAGCAGCCGGGAGGAAGTCTCGCGTACCAGCATGGGAGGGTTGTCGCATCTCACGCCGGAGGAGCTCGAGGACGTCAAGGCCGCGGTGCGGACGGCGACAAAGATTCCGCCGAGGCTCCAAAGGATGATCGGTGGCGATCCTTCAGCGGCGTTCTCACCCACGATCTACGTGGCGCTCGGCTTCGATCTGCGTGAAGTCGATTCGACCGCCGCGCGCGTCGGCTACAACCTGTCGACGGGGCTCGATGATCGCGGGTTGATGTACCTGCGTTTTGGTCCGCCCGGAAAGCTGTTGCTGGGGGGGGACAACAGCTCTGACCCACAATGCGCATCGAATGAGCTCGAGCGCTGGCGCTATGCCGAGTGGGGTGAGGTACGGTTCTCGCGGCCCAGCGCATTCTCCAAGGGCCTGCGCACGACGCCCGAAATGGTATTCCGGCCGATGAACGAGCGGCAGTTCGAGGCGATGAAGGTGGGGCTGACGCGCGACGCGACGTCGGAGCCGGCTCCCCTGGAGTTCGGCGTCTGGTCGGCCCAATTCCGCAACGCAACGGATCAAAGCCTCGCGGACATCGTTGCCGTCACGACGCGTGGGGCGATTGCGGCCGCGCTCGTGGCGGAGACCGGCGGTCCTCGCGATGTGGCGCAGAGTCTCGATGGCTACGCGGTTGTCTCGGCGTCCCCCGGCCGCTACGCGCTGCTGGTCAATGCGCGTGACGCCGACACGCTGGGTCGACAGACGCTCAGTCTCCGGGTGCGCGATTTGGCGAGCACGCCGGCAATCTCCGACCTGCTGATCGCGGTGCCCTGGAATAGCGAGGATGTCGATCGCGACGCCATGCTGCGCCACCTGCGCCGGGATCTCACTTTCCGCGCCGGCGAGAGCGTGCGCGTGTTTGCGGAGCTCTACGGCCTGCGTGACAGTCCAGCAGGCATCGCGTATCATGCCACGTACCGTCTGCTCAAGACCGACAATCCATCGCGCGACATCGCGCGAGAAGATTGGCGACAACTGGGAGCCTTGACCTTTGAGTTCGACCGCGCAGGCCGAGGCGTCGGCAAAACCGGTCAGATCGAAACGCTCGTCGTGGAGCCGCGCTATCTGGAGCGCGGTACCTACCTCTTACGGCTGGAAGTGGTGGACAATACGGCGGGGACGCCCCTCGGTCGCTCGACGATTGCGCTCCTCGTTCGTTAGTCA
>WNGD01008034.1_pt1 | contig 12531 bp, 17 predicted proteins | sample 5400671 | NCBI WGS metagenome assembly WNGD01 (sample SAMN13153369, study PRJNA577476) | soil metagenome | isolation source: 40 cm soil or saprolite under grassland replicate 2 | place: USA:California | collected 2016-06-15
CGGGAGGATCCGCTCCGTCTCGTGCGCGCCCTCCGCTTCGTCTCGCAGCTCGGCTTCGAGCCGGACGGGGAGCTGCTCGCCCAGATGCGCGAGGAGGCCCCGGCGGTGAAGCTCGTCTCGGGCGAGCGCATCGGCGGCGGGCTGGCGGCGGACGGGATGGGAGAGCTCTCGAAGCTCCTGCTCGGCGCGGAGCCTGCCCGCGCGCTGCGCCTCGCTCGCGACACAGGCGTGCTCGTCGAGCTGCTGCCGGAGTTCGGTCCCGCGATCGGCTTTGACCAGGAGAGCCGCTACCACGACCTCACCGTCGACGAGCACACATTCGCCGTCGTCCAGGCCGCCGCCGACGCCGGCTTTTCGCTGCCCGTCCGGCTCGGAGCGCTCTTCCACGACCTCGGCAAGCCCCACGCCGCCTGGCGGGGCCGCGACGGCCGCCTCCACTACTACGCGAAGCCCGGCTTCGCCGAGCGCGGCCACGACCTAGTGGGAGCCGAGCTCGCTACCGGCGCGCTTCTCCGCCTCAGGTACCCGAACGCGCTGCGCCGGCGCGTGGTCCGGATTGTGCGCCGCCACATGTTCCAGCCGGGGAAAGGCGACGCCCTCCGTGCGCGACGCTTTCTCCGCCGGAACGGCGACGAGCTGGCCTTCGACCTCATCGACCACAAGCATGCGGACCTGCTCGGCAAGCGGGGGAGTGCAGGGGAGCCGCCGCCGTGGGACGAGATCGACGCGCTCGCGCGCTTCCGCGGGGTGGTCGAGCAGGAGCGTTCGAGCCCGCACCGGCTGGGCGACCTCGTCGTCGATGGCAACGACCTGATCGAGCTCGGCTTCGAGCCGGGGCGACAGCTCGGCCGCGTCCTCAACGATCTGGTCGACGCAGTCGTGGAGGAGCCCGCACTCAACACCCGCGACCGGCTGCTGGCGCGGGCCAAGGAACGCCTGTGATCCCCTGGCAGCTCGACGGGTACCAGGTCGTCTTCACGACGCGCCTCGGCGGCGTGAGCGAGGGGCCGTATGCCTCGCTGAACCTCGGCCGCAAGAGCGGCGACGACGTCGAGTGCGTCGATGAGAACCGCCGCATCGCGTGCGAGGCGATCGGGGCAAACCTAGACGAGCTCGCGCTCAACTTCCAGGTGCACTCCGGCCGTGTGCTGCGGGCGGCTCCGCGGATGCGCGGCGAGCACGCGGACGGATTGTGGACCGACGAGCCCGGTCTCCCGATCCTCGCGATGTCCGCGGATTGCCTGCCGATCGTGATTGCCCGTGCCGACGGGGCGGAGCCTGGCATCTGCGTCCTGCACGCCGGCTGGCGCGGCCTGCTCGCGGGCATCGTCGACGCGGGCGCACGCTGCCTCGGCACCCGCACGCTCGCCGCTGCGATCGGTCCGGGAATCGGCCCGTGCTGCTACGAGGTGGGGGCGGAGGTGGCGGCGTCCTTCCGCGGGCGCTTCGGCGCCGACGTCCTGTGCGAGGGCCGTCTCGACCTCTGGACGAGCGCCGAGCGCGCGCTCCGCGCGGCCGGGGTGGAACGCGTGGATCGCTTCGACCGCTGCACGGCCTGCGAGCCCGAGACGTTCTTCTCGCACCGGCGCGACCGCGGACGCACCGGCCGGCAGGGAGTGATCGCCTACGTCACCGGCTGAGATCCGCGAGCGGTACGAACGCATCCGCGAGGAGGTCGGCCCGGCGGTCACGGTCGTCGCGGCGTCGAAGTACGTGTCGCTCGAGGATCTGGCGGCGCTCGCCGAGGCGGGGGTGGAGGTGGTCGGCGAGAATCGCGCGCAGGATCTGCAGGCGAAGCACGCGGTCTACGGCGACGTGTTCCGCTGGCACTTCATCGGCCACCTCCAGAGCCGCAAGGCGCCGCTCGTGAGCGAGCTCTGCGAGCTCTGCCACTCGCTCGCCTCCGAGTCGGCCGCCCGGAAGCTCACGATCCCGGCGCTCGTCGAGGTCAACCTCTCCGGGGAGGCCACGAAGTCGGGCGTGACGCCCGAGGAGCTGCCGGCTCTGCTCGACGTCTATCCCGACGTCCGCGGGCTGATGACGATGCCGCCCGCGACCGGCGATCCCGAGGCGTCGCGGCCGTACTTCCGCCGCCTCCGCGAGCTCGCCGAGTACCACGCCCTGCGCGATCTCTCGATGGGGACGAGCCAGGACTACCGGGTCGCCGCCGAGGAGGGAGCGACCTATGTCCGCGTCGGCTCAGTCCTATGGCAGCGCTAACATCGGCGGCGCCATGGCTCTCTCAGACGTCTGGGCCCGCACCCTCGTCTACTTCGGCATCGCCGAGGAGGAGGACTGGGACGAGAAGGGCTACCTCACCGAGGAAGAGCTAGACGACCCGTACGAGCGCCCAAACGTGCGCCGCCTCCCTGCGCGCCGCTCGCGTCGCGACTACGACGACGACTGGACGGACCCCGAGCCCGACGAGCCGCAGCGGACGAGCATCCTGCGGCCGCAGGCGTCGCGGCGCGTTCGCAACCTCGAGCCCGTCCGCGGCCCCGGCACCTCGCGCGTCCACCTCATCCTCCCACGCAGCTTCAACGACGCGCAGCAGGTCGCCGACCGCTTCAAGGACGGCGTCCCCGTGATCCTCAACCTCCAGTCGGCGGACGCGGAGCTGTCGAAGCGGCTGATCGACTTCGCCAGCGGCCTCACGTACGCGCTCGACGGCGGGATGCAGCGGATCGCCGACAAGGTCTTCCTCCTCACGCCACGCGACGTCGAGCTCTCGGCCGAGGACCGGGCGCGCATGCTCGAGCGGGGCTTCTTCAACCAGGCGTAGCCAGTAGGAAAGGCGGCGCCGAGCGCGAAGCACGAGCGAATGGGCGTCTCGGCCAGCTTGACTCTGCTCACGGGCGACGTCGCTTCGAGCGTCACCACGTTCCTGTACGCCTTCACGGTCGTCTACACCCTCACGATCTTCGCGTACATCCTCACCAGCTGGCTGCGGCTGCCCTATTCGCCCACGCTCAACCGGATCCAGCGCTTCCTCTACGACGTCTGCGAGCCGTATCTGCGGCTGTTCCGGCGCATCCTGCCCTCCTTCGGGGCGCTCGATCTCTCGCCGACGGTCGCGATCATCGTGCTCTGGGTCGTCGAGCAGATCGTGGTGCGGCTCATCGACAACTACGCCTGAGGAGAGACGACATGGCACTCACACCCGTCGAGATCAGACACCTGAAGCCGCCACATGCGACCTTCCGAGGCTACCGCGTCGCGGCGACCGACAACCTGCTCGAGGAGATCGCCGCAAGCTTCGAGGACGTCTGGCGCGAGCGCGCCGACCTCGCGGACAAGGTCGAGCAGCTCGAAGCCGACCTCGTCCGCTTTCGCGAGCTGGAAAGCCTCCTCCGCACGACGCTCGTCTCCGCCGAGCAGGCTTCGGCGCAGATGCGCGACCAGGCCCGGCGCGAGGCCGAGCTGATCCTCGACCAGGCGCACGCCGAAGCACGGGAGATCCAGCGGCGCGCGATCGCCGAGAACGAGCGGCTCGCCCACGACTCGCGCCGCGTGCGCGCCCAGCTGGTTGACGCGCTGTCCGCGCTCGGGGAGCCCGAGCCCGCCGGCTCGGCCGAGCGGCAGGAAGAGCCGCAGGCGGAGACGTCCGCCGAGCAGGACACGGACGCGGCGGAAGAACGCAGCTGGTACGGGTACCCGAACGAGGCCGTCCTGCCGGACGCTGACGCTGCATGAGCAGTAGCCCGAATTAGACTGAGCGCATGACGGCGGAGACGACGCGGCTGCGCGTGCGCGTCAGCCCGGGGGCCGGCCGGACGGCGCTCGTCGGCCGCCACGGCGATGCCTGGAAGGTGCGCGTCACCGAAGCCCCCGAGCGAGGACGCGCGAACGAAGCCGTTCTGCGCCTCCTCGCCGAGACGCTCGCACTGCCCAGGACGGCCGTGACGCTCGTTTCGGGCCACGGCGGCAGGGAGAAGATCGTGGAGCTGACGGGAATGGGGCCGGCGCTGATCGAGCGCCGTCTCGCCTCGGCCGCCAAAGATGTTCGGGCGGGCGCCGGCGGCTTGGCCGGCGGCGCTTCCAGCCGCGCCGAGGACCGAGGCAGAAAGGAGAGGCGGTGACGGGCATCGACACCGACCAGTTCCGCGACGCGCTCCTCGACGAGCGCAGGCGGATCGAGCACGCGCTCGCGACGCTCCGCCACGAGCATCCGGGGTCGCTCGACGAGGAGGTCGAGGAAGTCGCCACCACGAACGACAGCCACCTGGCCGAGACCGCGACCGCGACCCTCGGACGCGAGATCGACTACACGCTGGGCGAGAACTCGGAGCAGGTTCTCTCGGCGATCGACGCCGCGCTGAAGCGCATCGACGACGGGACCTACGGCACGTGCGTCAGCTGCGGGGACGAGATCAGGCGCGAGCGGCTGGAGGCGTCTCCCTGGGCTTCCCTCTGCATCGACTGCAAGCGAAGAGCTGAGGGAGGGTGAACGAGCCTCTGCGGCAGCTGGAGGTGCGAGTCGGGTCTGCCACGGACGCGTTGACGCCGCTGTCCCACGCCACCCGCTCGTTCGCCGCGACGCCCGTGCAGTGGCTGTCGCTCGCGGCTATCGCCGTTGCCGCCGTCGTCGGCGACCAGGTGACGAAGCACGTCGTCGCCGCCAACCTGCGGCTCGGCGAGAGCCTCCACGTCGTCGGCCCGTTCTCGATCAGGCACGTCCAGAACTCCGGCATCGCCTTCGGCCTCTTCTCGAACGCGACGCCCGCGGTCATCGTCGTCACCGCGATCGCCGTCGCCTGGATGCTCGTCTACTTCGCCCGCTCCGGCGCGCGCCACCCCGTCCTGCCCGTCGCGCTCGGCCTCGTGATCGGCGGCAGCGTCTCCAACCTCGCCGACCGGGTGCGGCTCGGCTTCGTCACCGACTTTCTCGACTTCCGCTACTGGCCCGCCTTCAACCTCGCGGACAGCTTCATCGTGATCGGCGTCGGGATCCTGCTCGCCGCCCTGGTCCTGGCCGAGCGCGAGCCCAAGCCCAAGCGCTGAAGCGGCTCGTCGTCCCGCCGGAGGCCGCCGGCGAGCGGCTCGACCGCCACCTCGCGGGGCTGACGGAGGTGGGATCCCGCGCCGCGGCCGAGCGGCTGCTCGAGGCGGGCGCCGTGCTCGTGGACGGGCAGGCGCGTGGCAAGAGCCACAAGCTCGCGGGTGGGGAGGAGATCGAGATCGAGCCGCCGGCGCCGGCCGCCGCGGAGCCTGCCGTGGCGCCGCCCAAGCTCACAGTCGCGTACGCGGACGAGCATCTCCTCGTCGTCGACAAGCCCGCGGGCGTGGTCGTCCATCCCGCACGGGGACATGCCGGGGGCACGCTCGCGCAGGCTCTCGCCGCAGCGGGCGCAACGGGCGGAGCGGAGGACCGCCCGGGCATCGTCCACCGCCTCGACCGGGACACGTCGGGGCTGCTCGTCGTGGCACGCTCACAGGAGACGTACGAGCGGCTGCAGCGGCTCGTACGGCGCCGGGCGTTGACACGGGAGTACCTCGCGCTCGTCGCCGGCAGGCCGCGGTCGCGGGGCGGGACGATCGACGCGCCGATCGGCCGCGACCGGCACGACCGGCTCCGCCACTCGCTCGACACGGCCACGCCGCGTGCGGCCGTGACGCACTTCGAGCTCGAGGAGCTTCTGCCGCGGCACGCGCTCCTCCGTGTCCGGCTCGAGACCGGGCGGACACACCAGATCCGGGTGCACCTCGCGGCGATCGACCTTCCCGTCGCCGGCGACCGTGTGTACGGCATTGCGGGAGACCTCGGGCTCGAGCGGCAGTTCCTGCACGCCGCCCGTCTCGCCTTTGCCCATCCCGTAACGGGCGCGCCGGTCGACGTCTCGTCGCCGCTCCCGCCGGACCTTGCCGCCGCGCTGGAAGCGGCCCACCGTAGCTGACCAGGCGCAGCTAACCTACCCGCGCTGTATCCCCACTCCCCGGCGGCCCGGCCGCGGCGCGTGTGCCTCTCCTCGCGGGAGGTGCGCCTCGACTCCGCCGGCTCAGCACGAAAAAACGAATCCGGAAGGAGCTTCCATGTCGGTTTCCACTGAGCCAGCCTCGACGGGCGCGGTCTCGATGCGCGACCTGCTCGAGGCCGGCGTCCATTTCGGCCACCAGACGCGTCGCTGGAACCCCAAGATGCGCCGCTTCATCTTCGCGGAGCGCGGCGGCATCTACATCATCGACCTCACTCAGACGGCGGAGCGGCTCGACGAGGCGCAGCAGTTCCTGCGCAACGTCGCGGAGCGCGCCGGCACCGTCCTGTTCGTGGGCACGAAGAAGCAGGCGCAGGACGCCGTGGAGCAGGAGGCGAAGCGCATCGGCATGCCGTACGTCAACCACCGCTGGCTCGGCGGGCTCCTGACGAACTGGCGCACGATGGCCGACCGCATCGACCGGCTGCACGAGCTGCGGCGCCAGCGGGAGGAGGGCCAGCTCGAGCTTCTGCCGGCGAAGGAGCGGATCGCGATGGCCGGTGAGCTCGAGAAGCTCGAGGCGAACCTCGGCGGCGTCGCCGACATGCGCCGCCAGCCCGACGCAGTCGTGATCATCGACTTGAAGAAGGAAGCGCTGGGCGTGCGCGAGGCGCGGCGGCTGGGGATTCCGGTCGTGGCGCTCGTCGACACGAACTGCGACCCCGACGAGGCCGACTACGTCATCCCCGGGAACGACGACGCGATCCGTTCGTGCAACCTCGTTGTGCACGCGCTCGCTGAGGCGATCTCGGACGGTAAGCAGAAGATCTCGGTGCGGGAGCTGGAGCAGCAGCCCGAGCCCGGGGCAGAGACCGTGGAGGCCGCGCCGGCGGACGACGTCGAGGACGTCTCGGCGGGCGAGACCATCGAGCCGGTGACGGAGGGCGAGTCTGTCCCGGTCCCGACCGGCGAGGACCCGGCGAAGGAAGGGGCGGAGGAGACGAAGAGGTCCGCCGCGGCCCTGGGAGACCCGACGCTGAAGGCTGGAAGCGTCGCCGGCGAAGCCGACGACGCCCCGCCGGAAGAGCCGGCCGCCTCCGGCGGGCTGAAGGCTGGAAGCGTCGCCGGCAGAGCCGACGACGCCCGGCCGGAAGATCCGGCCGCCTCCGGCGGGCTGAAGGCTCGAAGCGTCGCCGGCAGAGCCGACGACGCCCGGCCGGAAGATCCGGCCGCCTCCGGCGGCCAGGGGGAGGAGAGCTGATGGCGGCGGAGATCTCGGCCCAGCTGGTCCGCGAGCTCCGCGAGCGCACGGGCGCAGGGATGATGGACTGCAAGCGCGCGCTCCAGGACACCAACGGTGACATGGAGGAGGCGGTCGTCCTCCTCCGCGAGAAGGGCCTGGCAAACGCCACGAAGCGCGCAGACCGCGCGACGACCGAGGGGCTCGTCGGCTACCGCCTCGCCGACGACGGCTCCCGCGGCACGATGGTCGCCGTCGGGTGCGAGACGGAGCCCGTCGCGAAGAACGAGGCGTTCCAGGCGTTCGGCCAGAAGGCGCTCGACCTGGTCGAGGCGGACGGAATCGACGCCGTCTCCGGGCTCGAGCAGGAGCGCGCGGAGCTGTCCGGCAAGCTCGGGGAGAACATCGCGATCGCCGGAGCCGCACGCTTCGAGGCCGTCAACGGCGGCCGCGTCGCCGCGTACGTCCATCCGCCGGCGAACAAGCTCGGCGTCCTCGCGCACCTGCGCGGCGGCACCGACGAGCTCGCGCGCAATCTCGCGATGCACATCTCGTGGTCGGATCCGCGCTGGGTCGGGCGCGAGGACGTCCCCGAGGACCTGATCGACGCCGAGCGCGAGATCTATCTCAACTCCGACGAGGTGCAGTCGAAGCCCGAGCAGGCGCGTGAGAAGATCGTGACCGGGATGCTCGACAAGCGCTTCTTCGCCGAGCGCGGCGGTGTGCTCGCCGACCAGCCGTGGATCCACGACGGCTCCCTCACGGTCGGCAAGGTCCTCGCCGACGCGGGGGCCGAGGTGCTCGAGTTCGAGCGCTTCTCGCTCTCGGGATGACGGCCCAGCCCGAGACCGAGGCCGACTCGACGCGGCGCAAGCCCGCCTTCCGCCGCGTCCTGCTCAAGCTCTCCGGCGAGGCGCTCATGGGCGAGCGCGAGTACGGCATCGACCCCGGCGTGACGCAGGCACTTGCGAAAGAGGTCGCGGGCATCCGCAGGGAAGGCGTCGACGTCGCGCTCGTTGTCGGCGGCGGGAACTTCTATCGCGGGCTCGCGGCGGCCGCGGAGAGCGGGATGGACCGCGCGACCGCCGACTACGCCGGGATGCTCGCGACGCTCCTCAATGCTCTCGCGCTCCAGGACGCGCTCGAGCGGGAGGGAGCGGACACCCGCGTGATGTCCGCGCTCGAGGTGTCGGAGGTCGCGGAGCCGTACATTCGCCGGCGCGCGATGCGGCATCTCGAGAAGGGCCGGGTCGTCATCTTCGCGGCAGGCACCGGGAATCCGTTCTTCACGACCGACACGGCAGCGGCCCTGCGCGCGCTCGAGATCGGCGCCGACGCGATCCTGATGGCGAAGCACGGGGTCAAGGGCGTGTACGACGGCGACCCACGGCGCGTCTCGGACGCCGAGTTCCTGCCGCGCATCACGCACCTCGAGGCGATCGAGCGGGGGCTGAAGGTGATGGACACGACGGCCCTTTCGCTCTGCATGGACAACCGCCTCACGATCCACGTCTTCGAGCTCGCCGACGACAACGTCGCGCGCGTCGTCAACGGCGACGAGGTCGGGACGATCATCGCGACTCCAGAGGAGGGCTGACGGAATGGCGACTGCAGAAGAGCTCATCAAGACCGCCGGCGAACGCATGGCGAAGTCGGTCGAGCACGGGCGGGCGGAGTTCGCGACCGTCCGCACCGGGCGCGCGTCCGCCTCGCTCCTCGACCGGATCGAGGTCGACTACTACGGGACGCCGACACCGCTGCGCCAGCTCTCGACGATCAACGTTCCCGAGCCGCGCATGCTCACGGTGCAGGTGTTCGACCCGAGCTCGATCAAGGCGATCGAGAAGGCGATCCAGGAGTCGGATCTCGGCCTGACGCCCTCGAACGACGGCAAGCTGATCCGGCTGCCGATCCCGCAGCTCACCGAGGAGCGGCGGAAGGAGCTCGTAAAAGTTGTCCGCAATATGGCGGAAGACCACAGAGTCGCCGTGCGCGAGATCCGCCGCGACGCGATGCGGCATCTCAAGGAGCTCGTCGACAAGGGCGAGGTCGGCGCCGACGAGGAGCACCGCGCCGAGGGCCGTGTCCAGGAGCTGACGGACGAGCACACGAAGCAGATCGATGAGCTCCTCAAGCACAAGGAAGCTGAAGTGATGGAGGTATAGAGGTGCTCTGCCTCGAGATGCTCTTGGGGCCCCCGCGAAGTGCGCAGCACTTCGTGGGGTTGAAAGAGGCCGAGGTGATGGAGGTCTGAGCTCGTCCCTTCCCGGTACCGACGTCACCCCCGAGGAGCACCTCCCCGAAGTAGCGCACGCGGTCGCGATCATCATGGACGGGAACGGGCGCTGGGCCTCGGAGCACGGCGTCCCGGTCGCCGACGGCCATCGGGCCGGCTCACGTGCGCTCCGGCCGGTCGTCGAGACGGCGATCGACCTCGGCATCGAGTCGCTCGCGGTCTACGCCTTCTCGACCGAGAACTGGAGCCGCTCGCCCGACGAGGTGGCGGCGCTGATGGAGACTTTCGGCGAGACCATCGACCGCGAGCTCGAGGACCTGGCGGCGCAGGGCGTGAGGTGCCGGTTCGTCGGCCGCCGCGACCGCGCTCCCGACTGGCTGCTGGCGAAGATGGAGGCGCTCGAGGCCGCCACAGCCGAGAAGTCGAGGCTCCAGCTCTGGATCGCCTTCGACTACGACCCGGACCTCGTGATCCGCACCTCCGGCGAGCGCCGCATCTCGAACTTCCTCCTCTGGCAGTCCGCCTACGCCGAGTACGTCTTCACCGACACTCTCTGGCCCGACTTCGGGCCCGAGGAGCTCCGGACCGCGATCGAGGAGTACGCGCGCCGCCGCCGTACATTCGGCCGTCGATGACCAACCTCGTCTCTCGCCTGCTGGTCGCGGCGGTCGGCCTCCCGCTCGTGCTCGGCATGCTGTGGCTCGGCGGCTGGTGGCTGTTCGGGCTCGTTGTCGTCGCCGCCTTGGTCGGGGTGCACGAGTTCGCGACGACCGCACGGCCCCTGCGGCCGCTCGCGCCCGCCGTCTACGGCGGCGTCCTGCTCGCGCTCGTCGGCGCACGCGCGGGCGGCCTCGAGTGGATGGTCGCCGGCTTCATGGCGACGTTCGCGCTCGGCTTCGTCCTCCACGCGCTCGCGAGCACCCGCGCGCCCACGACGGCCGCGCTCGGCGCGACGATCCTCGGCTCGGCCTGGATCGGGCTAGGGCTGGGCTTCGTCCTCCTGCTGCGCCAGATGCACACCGAAGGGCGGCTGATCGCGCTTGCCGTCGTCCTGACCGTGTTCGCGGCCGACACGGTCGCGTACTTCACCGGGCGCGCCGCCGGGCGCCATCGCCTCGCGCCGCGCCTGTCGCCGAAGAAGACGTGGGAGGGGCTCGTCGCCGGTGTCCTCGGGGGCGTCTTCGTGTCGTTCATCGCGCTCTACGACAAGCGCCATGACTACCTCACTGTCTGGCAGGCGATCGTGCTCGGGCTGGTCGTCGTGACCGCGGCGGTCCTCGGAGACCTCTTCGAGTCGGCGATGAAGCGCGACCTCGAGGTCAAGGACACGGGACGGCTCCTCGGCGGGCACGGCGGCATGCTCGACCGGGTGGACGCGCTCCTCTTCGCCGCGCCCGCCGCCTACTTCCTCGTCGTTTCGTTCGGCTTCCGTTAGGAGGGCTTGGTGGAACGGTGCTTTTTCACCAGGCCCTCCTATCTCCTTACACTGGCCCGGTGAGGCGTGTCGCGCTGCTCGGGGCGACGGGGTCGATCGGCCGCCAGGCGATCGAGATCGTCGAGGCGCACCCGGGGCTCGAGCTGTGCGCGGCCGCGTCCGGCTCGACGCCGCTCGACGACGTCGACGCGCCGTTGAAGCAGGTCGGAGGCGACCTCACCGAGCTGCTCGAGCGCGCGCAGCCCGACGTCGTTCTCAACGCGGTCGTCGGCTTCGCCGGAGTCCACGCGACGCTCTGGGCACTCGAGCGCGGCGTCGACCTCGCGCTCGCGAACAAGGAGAGCCTCGTCGCGGCCGGTGAGCTCGCTCTCGCGGCGCGCGAGCGGGGCCGCGCCCGGATCCTGCCCGTCGACAGCGAGCACTCGGCGCTCTTCCAGTGCCTGGAGGGACGCGAGCCCGAGCAGGTCGACACGCTCGTGCTCACCGGCTCGGGCGGGCCCTTCCGCGGCCGCGCGCGCAGCGAGCTCGAGGACGTGACGCCGGAGCAGGCTCTCGCACATCCGACTTGGCGCATGGGCCCGAAGATCACTGTGGATTCCGCAACACTCGCGAACAAAGGGCTCGAGGTGATCGAGGCGCATTTCCTCTTCGGTGTGGAGTACGAACGGATCGAGGTCGCGATCCAGCCGACTTCGATCGTCCATGCGCTCGTCCGCTTCCGCGACGGTGCCGCGCTCGCGCATCTCGGCTACCCGGACATGCGGGTGCCGATCTCCTACGCGCTCACGTATCCGGAGCGGGCGGCGACGCCGCTGCCGCCGCTCGACCTCGCGTCCCTCACGCTCGACTTCTCGCCGCCGGACACGGACACTTTCCCGATGCTCTCGCTGGCGCGGGCGGCCGGGCAGGAGGGCGGGAGCGCGCCGTGCGTCTACAACGCCGCGAACGAGGTCGCCGTAGCCGCGTTCCTCGCCGGCCGTCTCCCGTTCCTCGGGATCCCGGAGGTCGTGGGGGAGACGCTCGCGGCAGCCGGAACCGCCCCCGTCGACGATCTCGACGACCTCGTCGAAACCGACCGCGCTGCACGCGCGCTGGCGGAGGGAACACTTACTCCGGCATGACCTGGCTCGTCGTCATCGGCGGTCTCGTCCTCCTCGTCTTCCTGCACGAGCTGGGCCACTTCTCCGTGGCGCTCGCGGTCGGGATGCGGCCGCGGAGCTTCTACATCGGGTTCCCGCCGGCGCTCGTGAAGTTCCGACGGAAGGGGATCGAGTACGGGCTCGGCATGATCCCGCTCGGCGGTCTCGTCCGGATCCCCGGCATGCACAGGCCGGCCGCCCGCTCGAGCACGAGGTGAGCGCCGCCCACCTGTCGCCCGGCGCGAGACGGTCGGCGCAGCGGGCGCTGCGCGAGGTCGAAGAGGGTACGGCTCTGGACGCGTACTGGCGAGCCGAGACGTGGAAGCGTGTCGCCGTCATCGCGGCCGGGCCGCTCGCGAACGTCGCGATCGCCTTCGCGATCCTGTTCGCGCTGTTCGCCTTCAGCGGAGGGCCTTCCGATCGCCCCAGCGCGACGGTCGGAGCGGTCGAGACGGGTAGTCCGGCGGCCGCCGCAGGTCTGCAGGCCGGCGATCGCATCGTGGGCGTCGACGGCCGGGCAACCCGCACGTTTGCCGCCGCCTCGCGCCTGATCAGGGCGAGCCACGGTA
>WNGD01005294.1_pt1 | contig 12528 bp, 15 predicted proteins | sample 5400671 | NCBI WGS metagenome assembly WNGD01 (sample SAMN13153369, study PRJNA577476) | soil metagenome | isolation source: 40 cm soil or saprolite under grassland replicate 2 | place: USA:California | collected 2016-06-15
GTGATCGCGGTCGAGCCGGAGCGCTCGCCTGCCCTCCACGCGAGCCTCGAGGCGGGCGAGCCCGTCACCGTCGAGGCGAAGTCGATCGCCGACGGCCTCAACGGCCCGTACGCCGGCGCGAACTGCGTTCGGGTCTGCCTCGATCTCGGCGTCGAGTCTGTGCTCGTCACCGAGGACGCCTTGAGGGAGGCCACTCGCTTCATGTACGGCCGGATGAAGCTCGCCTGCGAGGTCGCCGGAGCGGCAACGGCGGCGGCTTTGCTGTCGCGCGCGTTCGTGCCGGAGCCCGGCCAAACGATCGCGGCGGTCGTCTCGGGAGGCAACGTGGCACCCGAAACGGCCGCTGCTATCCTGACTTCAGATGAAGCCTGAGATTCACCCCGAATACGTCATCGCGACCGTGACGTGCTCCTGTGGGAACACGTTCGAGACGCGTTCCACGAAGCCTGAGCTCCACGTGGAGATCTGCTCCAACTGCCACCCGTTCTACACCGGCAAGCAGAAGCTGGTCGACACGGGCGGACGCGTCGAGCGCTTCCAGCGCCGGCTCGAGAAGGCCGGCGGCGCCCGCCGCGGCTAGCGCCAAGTGACGAACGTCGGGGGACAGGCCGTCCTTGAGGGCGTAATGATGCGCGGCCCGTCGAACTGGGCCGTCGCCGTCCGCAAACCGGACGGGGACATCGCGCACGTAAACCAGCCCATCAAGTCGCCGATGGCCCGGCACCTGATCTTCAGGCTGCCCGTGGTCCGCGGAGTGATCGCACTCGGCGAGTCGCTCGCGATCGGCTTCCGCGCACTCGCCATCTCGGCCAACTACGCGGCGGCTGAGACCAAGGAAGGCGAGGACGGGGAGGAAGTCGCCACCGAACTGACGCGCGCGCAACTGATCTTCGCGTTCGCGATCGCGATCGGATTCGCGATCCTGCTCTTCAAGGTCTCCCCGGCCCTGATCACCGACTGGATCGGGATCAAGCGCACGGGCTGGTTCGTCCTGGTCGAAGGCGGGATCCGCGTGACCATCTTCATCCTCTATCTCTCCCTGATCTCGCTCTTCCCGGATCTGCGACGCGTCTTCCAGTACCACGCCGCGGAGCACAAGGCGATCAACGCCTACGAGGCCGGGGAGGAGCTCAAGCCCGAGACCGTCCAGCGCTTCAGCCAGATCCATCCCCGCTGCGGCACGGCCTTCCTGCTCTGGGTGATGGTGATTGCGATCTTCGTGTTCGCGTTCTTCGGGCGCCCTGTCTGGTACTGGCTGATCGCCACGCGGATCCTCTTGCTGCCGGTGATCGCAGGAATCGCCTACGAGCTGATCCGCTTTGCCGGCAAGCATCAGGACAACCGGATCCTCATGACTCTGCTCGCCCCGGGCATGTGGCTGCAGCGGCTGACAACGCGCGAGCCGTCGCTCGATCAGATCGAGGTCTCGATCCGCGCGCTGAAGGAAGTCCTCTCGCTCGAGTCCAAGGACCCGAATGCCCGCAAGATCGAAGTGATGGCGTAGCCTCGCGCGCGCGTGTAACTAGAAATCTGGGAAGAGACGAAGGGAGAGCCTGATGGCGACTGATCGCAAGGCCGACGTAACGTGGCGCGGAGATCTCATGAGCGGCAGCGGCCGGATCGACGCCGTGACGAGCGGTGCCATCGGCGGCCTGGACGTGAGTTGGCCTGCGCGCTCGGAAGAGCCGAACGGCCTGACCAGCCCGGAGGAGCTGATCGCCGCGGCGCACGCAACGTGCTTCTCGATGGCGCTCTCGGGCGGCCTCGCCAAGGAGGGCCATGCCCCGGAAGAGCTGAAGACGTCGGCCACCATCACGTTCCAGCCGGGGGAGGGGATCACGAGGATCGCAATCGACGTCGCCGGGCGGGTCCCCGGAATGGACGAAGACGCTTTCAAGCTCGCGGCTGAGCAGGCAAAGGAGAACTGCCCCGTGTCGAAAGCGCTGACCGGCGTCCCGGAAATTAGCCTGACAGCGCGTCTCCAGAGCTGAGTAACCTGAGCCGGCGATGGCCGGCAATCTGGAACCGCTGCTCGACGAGCTGGAACGCTCGTATCAGGAGGCGCAGGAGCGCATGTCAGACCCTGCCGTTTACAACGACCACCGCGAGGCCGCCGGCGCGGGCCGGAAGCTGAAAGAGCTCGAAGGCCCATTCAAGCTCGGTCAGCGCTGGCGCGAGGCTCGGGCCGATCTCGACGACGCGCTGGAGGACACCGATCTGCGTGAGCTCGTACCGGAGCTGGAGCAGCGGCTGACCACGCTCGAGGAGGAGCTGAAGCTCGCGCTCGTCGAGACCGACCCGGCCGACAGCAAAGACGTCATCATCGAGATGAGACAGGGCGTCGGCGGGGACGAGGCCGCACTGTGGGCAGCCGACCTCCACCGGGCGTTGACCCGCTACGCGGAACGCCGTGGCTTCACCGTCGAGCACCTTGGGTCGAGCCCGAACGAGGCCGGCGGCTTCAAGGAGATCACCTTCGGGATCAAGGGAGACGGTGCGTACTCGGTGTTCAAGTGGGAGGGCGGAACCCACCGTGTCCAGCGTGTGCCGGAGACGGAGTCCCAGGGGCGCATCCACACGTCGACCGCAACCGTCGCGGTCATGCCGGAGGCGGAGGAGGTCGAGGTCGAGGTCGATCCGAACGATCTGAAGATCGACGTGTACCGCTCGACCGGTCCCGGCGGCCAAAGCGTCAACACGACCGATTCGGCCGTTCGAATCACCCATCTTCCGACCGGCCTCGTCGTGGCGATGCAGGATGAGAAGAGCCAGTTGCAGAACCGGCAGAAGGCATTGCGCGTGCTGCGCGCGCGCCTCTATGAGCACGAGCGCGAGAAGCAGCGCGCAGAGCTCGATGCCACTCGGCGCTCGCAGATCGGCTCCGGCGAGCGCGCGGAGAAGATCCGCACCTACAACTATCCCGAGAACCGCGTGACCGACCACCGGATCAAGCTCACGGTGCACCAACTCGACAGGGTGCTCCAGGGCGAGCTGGACGATTTCACCGAAGCGCTCGCTGCCGAAGAGCGCCGCCGTGCGCTCGGCGAGTGACCGTCGCCGAGGCACTCAAGGTCGCCGAGGAGCAGCTGGCGGCGGCGGGCGTCGACAGTCCTGCCGTCGATGCCGAATGGCTCGTCGCTCATACCCTGGGTGTCTCGCGCAGCGACCTCAGTCTGCAGAGGGACCGTGAGGTGCCGGCGAGCTTCGACGCCCTGCTCGCCCGGCGGCGCAACCGCGAACCGCTTGCCTATGTGCTCGGCGAATGGGGCTTTCGTCGGCTGACGCTGAAGACGGACGCGCGTGCGCTCGTGCCGCGACCCGAGACCGAGGTCGTCGTCGAGAGGGCGCTCGAGTTGATCGCCGACGTCGAGCGGCCACACGTGCTCGACCTTGGCGTCGGCAGCGGCGCAATTGCCCTTTCGATCGCCGACGAGCACCCGGGCGCGCAGGTGACCGGGGCGGACACGTCGCCCGACGCGCTCGCGCTCGCGACGGAGAACGCAACCCGGCTCGGGCTGGCAGTTGAGCTTCGGCTGGGCGGAACCGAGACCGCAGAGGAGGGGTGGGACCTCGTCGTCTCCAATCCGCCCTACATTCCGCAGGACGTCCTCCCCTCGCTTCAACCGGAATTGACCTGGGAGCCGCGCCAGGCACTCGTCGAGGCGGCCCTGCACGAGGAGATCGCCCGGCGCGCGCAGACGCACTGGCTCGTCCTCGAGGTCGGCTACGGCCAGGCGGAACGGGTTGCGGAAGCGCTCCAGAAGCTCGGTTACCGCAACGTTGCGATCACCCGCGATCTTGCGGGAACCGAGCGCGTCGTGGAAGGGACTAGATGATCGACCACGCGATCGCGGGGCTGCAGGCGGGCGACCCCGTCGTGCTGCCGTTCGACACTGTTTATGGGCTCGCCGCGGACCCTTTCCGGAAGGAGCCGACGCGGCGACTCTACGAGTTGAAGGGGCGGGACCAGACCGAGCCGAGTGCGCTCGTCGCCCGCGACCTCGACCAGCTGCTGGAGTGTCTGCCCGAGCTCGACGGCCGCGCGGTCTCCCTCGCGAGGTTGCTGCTGCCGGGCCCGGTCACGCTCGTCCTCCCGAATCCCGCCCGCCGCTTTCGTTGGTTGACGGGGACGAACCCGGACACGATCGGCGTTCGGGTTCCCGACTTCGACGGCCCCGGTGCGGAGGTTCTTGCGCAGGTGGGCGCGCTCGTCGCCACCAGCGCCAATCATCCAGGCGCGCCCGATCCGAAGCGGCTCGACGAAGTCGCCGAGGACATCCGTCTGGGTGCAGCGGCCCTGGTCGACGGCGGCGAACTGCCCGGCAGCCCGTCGACCGTGATCGATCTCAGCGGCGCGAAGCCCCGCATTCTTCGCGACGGAGCGTTGCCCGCCGAGGAAGCTCTGCGCCGACTGGGCGCGGCAGTACGATCAGGTTGACCCCGGAGAGGAGAGCCATGGCCGTCGCGCAGGAGACCTTCGAGCAGCTGACCACTGCCGGGCTCGACCAAGTCGACCCGGAGATCGCCGACCTGCTGGGGCGCGAGACCGAGCGCCAGCGGAACCAGATCGAGCTCATCGCCTCCGAGAACTTCACCTGGCCGTCGATTCTGGAAGCGGTTGGCTCGACACCGACCAACAAGTACGCCGAGGGCTATCCGGGCAAGCGCTACTACGGCGGTTGCGAGATCATCGACGAGATCGAACAGCTGGCGATCGACCGCGCCAAAGAGCTTTTCCGCGCCGACCACGCGAACGTCCAGCCGCACGCCGGGGCCCAGACGAACATGGCGGTCTACCTGGCGGTCCTGCAGCCGGGCGACACGATCCTCTCGCTCGAGCTCTCCCACGGCGGCCATCTGACCCACGGCCTCAAGGTCAACTTCTCCGGCCGGCTCTACACGATCGCCCACTACGGGGTGTCACGTGAGACGAACGTCGTCGACTACGACGAGGTGTTGGAGAAGGCGCGCGAATCGCGCCCGAAGCTGATCATCTGTGGCGGCTCGGCGTATCCACGCACGGTCGACACGGCGAAGTTCCGTGAGATCGCAAACGACGTCGGCGCTCTGCTGCTCTGCGACATGGCCCATTTCGCAGGACTGGTGGCAGCAGGCTTGCAGCCGAATCCAATGGAGCACTGCGACTTCGTCACCTCTACGACCCACAAGACGCTCGCCGGCCCGCGCTCCGGCTTCATCCTCTGCACTGCGGAGCACGCACAAGCCATCGATCGCGCGGTCTTCCCCGGCATGCAGGGTGGTCCGCTCGAGCACACGATCGCGGCCAAGGCCACATGCTTCAAGATCGCTGCAACGGAGGCCTTCAAGGACTATCAATCGCAGGTCCGCTGCAACGCGGACACGCTCTCGGACACGCTGATCGAGGGCGGTCTGGACGTCCTGACCGGCGGCACCGACACCCACCTGCTGCAACTCGACCTGCGCTCCACCGACTGGACGGGCAAGGACGCGGAAGAGCGCCTGGACGAGGTGAAGCTGACGGTGAATCGCAACACGGTCCCGTTCGACGAGCGGCCACCGACGGTCGCGAGCGGCGTCAGGATCGGAACGCCGGCGGCAACCATGCGCGGCATGGACGACGCCGACTTCCGTGAGATCGGCGGCATCGTCGTCGAGGCGCTCGGCGAGTCTCCGGATCTCGACGGGTTGCGTGCCCGCACGGAAGCGCTGTGCGCGAAGCGCCCGCTCTACCCGGGATTCCGAGGCTGGACGACCTACGTGACTCGGTGACGGTGGCGGCGACACGCACAGGCAGCGTCGTCGAGGTCACGCACCCTCTGGTTCAGCACAAGCTGTCGTACCTTCGCGACAAGAACACTCCCACGGTCCACTTCCGCAAGCTCGTGAACGAGATCACGCTGCTGCTGACCTACGAGGCGACGAAGGACCTGCCGACCGAGGACGTCGAGGTGGAGACGCCGCTCGAGGTCGGATGGTTTCCTCACATCAGCGGCAAGAAGGTCGCGGTCTGCCCGATCCTGCGCGCCGGCGTCGGGATGCTCGACGGCGTGCTCTCGCTCATCTCGAGCGCGCGCGTGGGCTTCATCGGCATGTACCGAGACGAGGAGACGCTCGAGCCCATCGAGTACTACGCGAAGCTTCCCGCTGACATCGCCGAGCGCGAAGTGATCCTGCTCGACCCGATGCTCGCGACCGGCAACTCGACGGCAGCCGCGATCAAAACTGTCAAGGACGCAGGTGCGACCTCGGTGCGGCTGATTGCGATCATCGCGGCGCCGGAGGGAATCGAGAGGATCATGCGCGACCATCCCGACGTGCAGATCGTCGTGGCCGCGATCGACCGGGGTCTCAACGAGCGCGGCTTCATCGTCCCGGGTCTGGGCGACGCGGGCGACCGCCTCTACGGCACCAAATAGAGATGCTCCAAACGCTCGCCGATCACCTGGAAGTCATCTGGGGAGCGCTGCTCGCTGCAGCGATTGTCGTTCTGCTGACGCCGGCCGTCGGTGGGATGGCACGCTTGCTCGGCGCCGTCGACCGGCCGGAGGGCCGGCGCCTCAACCGCAGCACGGTGCCCCGGTTGGGCGGCCTCGCGCTGTTCTTCGGGATCTTCGTTCCGGCGCTCGCGTTTCTCGACCTTTCACGCGAGGCGCGCGGACTGCTGCTCGGTGCCGCTGTCGCGACGACGGTCGGCGCGGTCGACGACTTTCGCGGGCTGCGGTGGTGGGAGAAGCTCGGCGGCCAGGTCGTGGCGGCCGCGATTCCGGTCGGTTCGGGGATCTGGGTGCACCAGTTTACCTTTCCGATCCTTGGGATCCACTCGCTCCCGGACTGGGTCGGGATGCCGCTGTCCGTGCTCTGGATCGTCGCCATCATGAACATGGTCAACTTCCTCGACGGTCTCGACGGACTGGCGGCGGGAGTCTCGGCGATCTCCGCTTTCACCTTCACGCTGATCGCCCTCTCGCTGCCGCGGCCCGAGATCCAGGCCGCGCTCCTGTCGGCGATCGTGCTCGGCGCGGCGCTCGGCTTCCTCCGCCACAACGTCTATCCGGCGCGGATCTTCATGGGCGACTCCGGCGCGCTCTTACTCGGGTTCGTGCTCGCAACCGTTCCTCTGCAAGGCCTGCTGAAGACGGCGTCGATCGTGACCCTCTTCTTCCCGCTGCTCGTCCTGGCCGTGCCGATCCTCGACACCTCGTTCGTCGTCGCCAAACGGCTGAAGTACAGGCAACCGGTCTACGTCGCCGACCGGCAACACCTCCACCACCGCTTCGTGAACATCGGCTTCTCGCAGCGGCGCGCGGCCGGCTACATCTGGCTGTGGTGCGGGACGCTTGCGGCCACCGCGCTCGCACTCCGCTTCATCCGCCCGCACCAGCACGGCGAATGGCACCCGTGGCGGACGCTCGTCGTCTCCCTCTTCGGACTGGTTGCCCTGGCCGCCTCCGTGTACATGGTCTATTTGCTCGAGATCGTCAAGCTCGCGAATCCGATGATCAGGCGACGCGAAGACCAGGCTCGCGCCGACAAGCGCAAGTCGGCGTAGTACAAAGTCCGGGGTTTTTGCCTGTTTCAAGCGGTCTTGCGCTGTTACAAACTTGGTATGCTCCGGCCAGATGGAGCCAAAGAGCCGCCCTTCTGCCCAGTACGCCGAAGCTGGAGGCGTTCTGGTCGGAGTGCTTTTCGCTTCCGTCGCCGTCGGCCTGTTGATCGGCTGGTTGGCGGGTTCACCGGGAATCGGACTCCTGGTCGGCGCGGTGATCGGGCTTCCGCTCTCGACGTACACGGTCTACTGGCGGTACCGGGACATCTTTTGACCATGCGTTCAGGCCTTCTCGGCACGCCGCGACCGGAGCCGGGTCACCTCTTGCCGGCGCTGGCGGGATCCCTCGTCATCCTCTTCGCACTGCCGCTGTTCCTGATCGTCGGCTGGAGCATTTCCGCGTGGGCGCTCGCCGCGGTCCTTTGGGTCGGTATCCATGGACTCGACTTCGTACTGCGGCGCGCGAGGAAGGACACGGGTAACCTCGCGGCCTCCGGAATGCAGGCATTCGGATTGCTCTTCAAGACTTTGGGACTTCTCGTGGTCCTGTTCGCGGCCGCGGCGACGAACCCGCACTTAGCGCTGGCCGCTGCCCTCGTGTACGCGCTCGCCTACACGTTGGAGCTCGGCCTTTCCATGGTTGCGTACTTCGGGGCCGGCCGATGAAGAGGCGCTTGTTCGCCGTCGCGCTGTTCGCCCTTGCGTTTCCACAGGCAGCGTTCGCGCGGGGCACATTCGATCCGGTCAAGGAGTTCGAGCAGCACGACTGGGTGTCGATCCATCTGGGCCCCCTCGACCTTTCGATCACGAAGGCAGTTGCGTACCTCATGCTCGGGACCGTGCTGACGTGCCTCCTGGGAATCATCCTGATGCGCGTTCGCCTGGGCGTCGTCCCGGGCGAACGCCAGACGGTCGGTGAGACGATCTACGAAGTTGCGCAGGTGCAGATCGCCGAGCAAGGTTTGCCGGCGAAGGCGATCGGCCGGTGGTTCCCGTACGTCGCATCGCTGTTCCTCTTCATCCTCGTCGTCAACCTGCTCGGCTTCATTCCGCTGCCGCTGACCGGTGAGACTTATCACAGCATCCCGGTCTGGGGCATCTACGCGGCGACGAGCTCCATCTCGGTCACACTCGCCCTCGCGCTGCTGACGTTCCTCTTCACGCATGTCGAGGGGATCCGCTGGAACGGCCCCGTCCGCTATTTCAAGAGTTGGATCCCGGAAGCGCCAAAGGTGTTGCTCTTCCTCATCGTTCCGCTCGAGGTCCTCGGCCAGTTCATGCGGCTGATCTCGTTGAGCGTCCGACTTTTCGCGAACATGCTGGCAGGCCACATCTTGATCCTGACCTTCCTGGGGCTCATCTTCATCTTCCAGTCTTGGGCTCTCTTGTTCGTGATCTTTCCTGCGACGCTTTTCTACGTCTTCGAAGTCGTCATCGTCGTCGGGATTCAGGCGTTTATCTTCGCCGCCCTGTCCGCCATCTACATCGGCTCGGCAATCGAGCCTGCGCATTGAGGCGTCGCTTGCGATGCCGACCAACAAAGCTGTGCCGGCTTTGCCGGCACGGCGGATAACAGGAGGAATGACGTGAACACTCTTCTCGCCGCAACCTCGGGCGACGTCACGAAAGCCGGAAAGGCGATCGGTCTCGCCATGGGTGTCGGTCTCGGGGCGCTCGGCGCCGGCATCGGCATCGGCAACATCTTCAGCTCGATGATCCAGTCGGTCGCGAGGCAGCCAGAGCTGAGAGGCGAGCTGACCGGAATCCAGTGGCTCGGCTTCGCGCTGACCGAAGCGGTGGTCTTCTACGGTCTGCTCGGCTCGATCCTCGCCTACGTCCTGGTCTGATGCTCGTCGCGGCGAATCCACTGATCCAGGTCCGACTCGGACTGATGGTGTGGACCATCGTCTGCTTCGGGTTGACGTTCCTCGTCCTCAGACGATTCGCCTTCGGACCGATCCAGAAGATCATCGACGAGCGGCGTGCGCGCATCCAAAGCTCGATCGAGGAAGCGGAGAAGGCCCGCAGCGAGGCACGGCGACTGCTCGAAGAGCACCGCGCCCTCATCGGCCAGGCCCGGGGCCAGTCCGAGCAGATCCTTTCGGAGGCACGCAAGGTCGCCGACTCCATGGCGCGCCGTGTCAAGGAAGAGACGGAAGCCGATCGGCATCGTCGCCTGGAGGAGACGAAGCGGCAGATCGAGGCCGAGACGCAGCGCGCGCTCGAGCAGATCCGCACGGAGGTGGCCGAGCTGACCCTCATCGCCACCACGAAGGTCACCGGAAAGGTTCTCGAAGACGCGGACCACAAGCGCCTGATCGACGACGCGATCCGCGACCTCGACTTCTCGGTCCTCGAGAAGGAGGCTTGAGATAGCCGCCGTCCACCGCAGGTACGCACAGGCGCTCTTCGACGCGGCAAAGGAGCAGGGACGGTTGCAGCAGGTCTACGGAGAGCTGAGCGAGTTCGCCGCGGCTGTGCGAGACGTTCCGGAGTTGCGGAGCGTCTTGCGAAACCCCGAGCTCGATCCCGCCACGAAGGCGGATCTTCTCGACGAGCTGGTGGGCGGCGCCGATCAGCTGGTTCGGAACTTCCTCCGCCTGACGGCGGAGAAGGGCCGCATCGCCGACATCGAGGACATCGCGCGGGAGCTCGATCGCCTGATGGCCACTGAGGAGCGCAGGCTGGAGGTCGAGCTGACGACGGCTCTGCAGCTCTCGGACGAGGACGCGCGCGGGCTCGTGAACCAGATCGAGGAGGCTTCGGGCCGCAAGGTCGAGGTCTCGCGGAAGGTCGACCCAGGGCTCATCGGCGGCTTGATCCTGCAGATCGGCTCGATGCGGGTGGATGCCAGCGTCCGCGGGCGCATCGAACGTTTGCGCCGGGAGCTCGTCTCAACCAGATGATGAAGCTGCGCGTCCTCATCCTCCTCATCGTCCTCGTGCTCACGGGGACGCTCGTCGCCGGGTGCGGTTCGAAGAGCAAGTCGGCAGCGCCGACGACGACGTCGACGGTGCCGAATGTGCCGCCGCCGGCACAGACGTCGGATCAATGGGCCAGCCGCGTCGTCGACTGGTTCCTTCGTCCGCTGAGCCCGGATCTTGCGGTCGTCGGAAACTTCGCCAACTCACAGGTGCTCTTCTACATCCAGACGCAGAACCAGCAGGCGCTCAACACGATCTACGCGCGCATGAACGATCTGCAGCGCTGCGACGACCACTTGACGCGCGTCGGTCCGCCCCCGGGCGACGACCAACAGTTGAAAGCGATCGACGGCCACTTCCGCCAGGCCTGCTCCGTCTACGCCGAGATCGGCGCCACCTTGTCGCGAGCGACGAGGCTGCTGAGCTCCGGCAAGCAGGACCAGGCCGCCAAGGGCCAGGACGCTCTCAAGGGAGTTGGCGCAAAGACGCGTCGCGCAGCGCTCGAACTTACCGCCGGAATCAAACTCGCCCAGCAGCGCGGCGATTTTCGCCGGGCCGGCCTCAAGCCATCCGTCTGACGATGAAAGGAAACCCGTGAAGCTTCGTCCCGAAGAGATCACCTCGATTCTCAAGGACCGAATCGAGCACTACGACGTCGAGACCGACCTCGCCGAGGTCGGAACCGTCCTGCAGGTCGGTGACGGCATAGCCCGGGCCTACGGCCTCGAGAACGCGGTCGCACTGGAGATGCTCGAGTTCGAGCACGGCGTCGTCGGCCTCGCTTTCAACCTCGAAGAGGACGACGTCGGCACCGCGCTCTTCGGCGAATGGCAGCACGTCAAGGAGGGCGAGCCCGTCCGGCGGACCGGGAAGGTCGCAAGCGTCCCGGTCGGCGAGGCGCTCCTCGGCCGCGTCGTCGACCCACTCGGGAATCCACTCGACGGCGGTGGACTGATCGAGACCTCGGAGACCCGCCTGCTCGAGTTCAAGGCTCCGGGCGTAGTCGCGCGCCAGCCGGTGAAGGAGCCGCTCCTCACCGGGATCAAGGCGATCGACGCGATGACCAATGTGGGGCGCGGCCAGCGAGAGCTGATCATCGGCGACCGGCAGACGGGCAAGACCACAATCGGGATCGACACGATCCTGAACCAGAGGGACACGGACGTGAAGTGCATCTACGTCGCGATCGGCCAGAAGGCGTCGACCGTCGCGCAGGTGTACGAGCTCTTCCGAGACCGCGGTGCGATGGAGTACACGACGATCGTGTCCGCCGCCGCCCAGGAGGCCGCGCCGATCAAGTGGATGGCGCCGTTCGCCGGCTGCGCGATGGGGGAGCACTTCCTCTACAACGGCGGCCATGCGCTCGTGATCTACGACGACCTTTCGAAGCATGCGGACGCGTACCGCCAGCTGTCGCTGCTGTTGCGCCGGCCGCCAGGACGGGAAGCTTTCCCCGGCGACGTCTTCTACCTGCACTCGCGACTGCTGGAGCGTGCCTGCAAGTTGTCGGACGAGAACGGCGGCGGCTCGCTCACCGCCCTGCCGATCGTCGAGACTCAGGCGGGCGACGTCGCGGCCTACATCCCGACGAACGTGATCTCGATCACCGACGGTCAGATCTACCTCGAGTCCGACCTCTTCTTCTCGGGCGTGCGGCCGGCGATCAACGTCGGCATCTCCGTGTCACGAGTCGGCGCCTCCGCGCAGACAAAGGCGATGAAGAAGGTGGCCGGCCGCCTGCGCTTGGATCTTTCGCAGTACCGCGAGCTGGAGGCATTCGCCCAGTTCGGCTCCGAGCTCGACGAGGCGACCAGAAAGGCGCTTGCGCGAGGTGAGCGGATGGTCGCGCTGCTCAATCAGCCGCAGAACCAGCCGTGGCCGATCGAGGAGCAGGTGGTCGCGCTCTATGCCGGCGTGAACGGCCACCTCGACGACATCCCGGTGAACAACGTGCCGCGCTTCGTCGAAGAGCTCGTCGAGCATCTGCGCGCTGAAAGCAAGGTCCTCCAGGAGATCAGGGAAAGCGGCGACCTCTCCGACGAAGTCGCCACGCGACTCGACGAGGAGATCAAGAAG
>WNGD01005296.1_pt1 | contig 12528 bp, 13 predicted proteins | sample 5400671 | NCBI WGS metagenome assembly WNGD01 (sample SAMN13153369, study PRJNA577476) | soil metagenome | isolation source: 40 cm soil or saprolite under grassland replicate 2 | place: USA:California | collected 2016-06-15
TGTGCAGCGTCCCGTCCACGACGACCGCCGCGGGGGACCGGGTGCGCCCGGCGGCCCGGCCGCGCGCGCAGCTTGCGCAGCGGCAGCCCGGCCTGGGCCAGCCATCCGGGCCGCCGGTGCCGATCAGCTGAACGTCCATACGGTGCAGCAGTCCAGCACGGCCGCCACCGCAGGTCAACGCCGCCCCGCAGGTCAACGCCGCGGAAGTCAACGCCCCGCCCCGAGGTCAATGCCGCCGCCGGCTCGTGCTGTTTCATGATCACGGAGAGTTTCGGGTGCTGCGACCCCCGAAACCCTCCGTGATCATGAACGAAGGGCGGCAGGTCGGCGAGCTGCGCACGGGTTCGCGGTCCGCTCGGCTAGTCTCGCTAGCCGCGGGCACCAGCGACGGCGCGGGCACCAGCGACGGCGCCGCCACCAGCACCAGCGACGGCGCCGGCACCAGCACCGACGAGGGCGCCGGCACCGGCGACGGCGCGCGCACCAGCGAGGGCGGAGACGAGATGACCTGGACGTGGCAGCTGGAGAAGCAGGACGGCACCGTGCTGGCGTCCCGCGGGCTGCCGAAGGAGTCCTTCGGCAGCCAGGGGGACGCGGAGAGCTGGCTCGGCGAGAACTGGCGCAGCCTGCTGGAGGCGGGAGTCGATCAGGTCACCCTGCTGGACGACGGCAAGCCGGAATACGGGCCGATGAGCCTGCACCCGGCCGGCTAGCCGCCGCCGGCGGCACGGGCTCCCGGCGGCCCGTTAATCATGGTTCTACGGCCGCGACCGCGGGCTCGCCGTCATCGCCGGGTCGGTCACGATCTCCGGGCCGAGGATGTCGTCAATCTGCCGCATGAGGTCCTGGCCGAGCTGCACGCCCGATGCCTTTACGTTCTCCCGCACCTGCTCCGGCCTGGTGGCGCCGACGATGGCCGCGGAGACGTTCGGGTTCTGCAGCGTCCAGGCGATGGCCAGCTGGGCCAGTGACAGGCCTGCCTCGCCGGCCATCGGCTTGAGCTGCTGCACCCTGGTCAGGATCGGCTCGGTGAGGTAGTTCCTGATGAAGTTGGACCCGGTCGGGTCGTTCGCCCGTGAGCCGGCCGGATGCTCGCCGCCGGGCAGGTACTTGCCGGTCAGCGCGCCCTGGGCGATCGGCGACCAGACCACCTGGCCGATGCCTTCCTTCTCGCACAGCGGCATGACCTCGGCCTCGATGACCCGCCAGATCATGTTGTACTGCGGCTGGCTGGAGACGATCCGGTCGAAGCCCAGCTGGCCGGCGATCCGCAGCGCGTCGGCGATCTGCTCGGCCCGCCACTCGGAGACGCCCACGTACAGCACCTTGCCCTGGCGGACCAGGTCATCGAACGCGCGCAGGGTTTCCTCAAGCGGCGTCTCGTAGTCGAACCGGTGCGCCTGGTAGAGATCGACGTAGTCGGTCTGCAGCCGGCGGAGCGACGCGTTCGCCGACTCGATGATGTGCTTGCGGGACAGGCCGCGGTCGTTCACGCCCGGCCCGGTCGGCCAGTAGACCTTCGTGCAGATCTCGACGGCCTCGCGCCGCACGCCGTGCAGTGCCCGGCCAAGCACCGCCTCCGCGGCCGTGCCCGCGTAGACGTCCGCGGTGTCGAACGTCGTGATTCCCTCGTCCAGCGCCGCCGCGACGCATGCCTTCGCGGCATCCTCCTCGACCTGTGAACCGTGCGTAAGCCAGTTGCCGTAAGCGATCTCGCTGATCTTCAGGCCGCTCCGGCCCAGATGACGATGTTCCATGCTGCCGACCCTATTGCCCGCTTCGCCGGGCCGGCCAGCGAGGCCGGCCGCCTTGGCCGCGGCCGGGCGGCTCAGACGGTGTCGCCGGGCTGCACGCGCGGCGCGGGCATCCGGAGCTTGCGGATCTGCATGGCCCGCAGCGCCGCGTAGATCTTGACGCCCTTGGTGCGCTCGCCGGGGAACCGCTCGGCGGCCAGCTTCACCACCTGCCGGCCGAGGAAGGTGCCCTCGGCCAGCATGATCAGCACGACGCCCAGCACCAGGTAGTCGACGATCAGCCGGGTGGCCGGCAGGAACAGCAGGACCACGAGCACGCCGAGGCCGTACATGTAGTACTCGCTGATCCTGCGCCGCGAGTCCACGTAGTCGCGGGCGAGCGCGCGGACCGGCCCCCTGTCCTTGGCGGCCAGTGCCCATTCCTCGCCCCGGCGCATCGCGGCGTACTTGCGGCTGCGGGTCTCCCGGTCCCGGCCGCGGGTCTGCGCCAGGGCGGCCTTCCGGTCGGCCGGGGCGGAGTAGGGCTGGCGGCGCCGGCGTTCCGCCTCGCTGCGCTTCGGCGTCGGCCGGCCCTTGCTTGCGGTCACGCTGGCCCGGTCGGGCCCGCCGGCGCCGCCATTACCGGCGGCGCCATCGGCGGCGTCGGCGGCCGGACCGCCGTCCTGGCCGGGCGAGCCTGATTTCGGCGCGGCGGCCGGCCGCTGCCCGGGACTGCCTGATGCGTCGGCGCTGCGTCGTCGGAACACGCGCACAGCTTACCGGGAAAGGGCGCGGAGGCCGCTAGGCCGCATTCGCGGAAATCGCGGCTTGCCAGGACAAACCATGGGCTTGCTGCCGGGGCGGCCCGGCGGCCGGGAGCGGGCCGCAGGCCGGCCTTGCGGGGCCGTGCACCTGCGTGGTGACGCCCGCTTGCGCCGCGCGTAGGCTGGGGAGCCAGACCACCGGCGGCAATGTCCGCCGTTGTGCAGGAAAGCCGGTTCGCGGCGCCGCCCGCGCTGCGGCGCAGCGGTAAAACATGATGAGGGGATGGTCGCGCCCTATGAGCGTGATGAAACGGGTTTCGATGATCTTCAGGGCCAAGGCCAATAAGGCCTTGGACAAGATGGAAGACCCTCGGGAAACCCTGGATTACTCCTATCAGACGCAGCTTGAGCTGCTGCAGAAGGTCCGGCGCGGAGTTGCTGACGTGGCGACGTCCCGCAAGCGGGTCGAGCTGCAGATGAACTCACTTGAGCTGTCGTCGACGAAGCTGGACAAGCAGGCCAGGGACGCGCTGTCGGCCGGCCGCGAGGACCTGGCCAGGGAGGCGCTGTCCCGCAAGTCCGGCGTGCAGGGCCAGCTGACCGACCTGCAGACGCAGTACACCTCGCTGCAGGGCGAGGAAGAGAAGCTGACGTCCGCCTCGCAGCGGCTGCAGGCCAAGGTCGACGCCTTCCGCACCAAGAAGGAGACGATCAAGGCCACCTACACCGCGGCGGAAGCGCAGACCAGGATCAACGAGGCGTTCACCGGCATCTCCGAGGAGATGGGCGACGTCGGCATGGCGATCCAGCGGGCCGAGGACAAGACCGAGCAGATGAAGGCCAGGGCCGGCGCCATTGACGAGCTGATGGCCTCGGGCGCGCTGGACGACGTGGTCTCCGGGCCGCGTGATGACATCCAGGCCGAGCTGGACCGGATGGGCGCCAGCCACGACGTGGACGGCGAGCTGGCCCGGATGAAGGCCGAGCTGGCCCAGGGCAGCGCGCCGCGCGAGCTCGAGGGGTCGGCGGCACCGGCGGAAGCCGAGCAGGCGCCGGCCTCGGCCGCGCAGCCCGCCGATCACCAGCAAGCGGGTGAGGGGCAGTGATCGTCCGCATCCTGGGAGAGGGCCAGCTCGAGGTCGACGACTCGTCGGTGGCGGAGCTGAACAGACTGGACTCGCAGCTGGAGGCGGCGGCCGACCGTGACGACGAGGCGGCTTTCGCCGCCGCGCTGGAGAGCCTGCTGGCCCGGGTCCGCGCCCTCGGCCGGCCGCTCGGAGATGCCACGCTGCAGCCGTCCGAGCTGATCCTGCCGCAGGAGGGCGCCACGATGGCTGAGGTGCGCAAGCTGCTCGCCGACGACGGGCTCATCCCCGGCTGAGCCGTGGCCGGGCATCCCGCGCGCCGCTGGAGGCGTCCCGTGCGCCGCTGGCGCGGGCGTAGCGCCGTCCGCCGCGGGAACGATGACGGGTGGTCAGCCGTTGCCAGGGTGGCCGGCGAACTACGGCCGGCCACCCGCTCGGCCGGCTACGCGTGCGGATAGCGGCCTCGGCTGTGCGCGGCAGTACCGCCGGTGGGGTGTAATGGCATCAGGCGGCTGGCGCACAGCGCAGCCGGAACTGGAAACGGAGGCTCCGCGATGGCGCGGACCCGCTATGCGACCGACCGGGGGCTCATCGCGCGAATGGGCGCGACGATGTTCCTGCTCGGTCTTGTCTTCGTCGCCTTTGTGCTCGCTCTGTTCTTCCTCCTGACGTACAGGCAGCGCGGTGGTTCCGGCAGCAGCGGCGGCCTCATCGTCATCGCGGCGCTGATCGGGATCGGCAGCGCGTTCGCGTCCTACTACTGGTCGGACAAGATAGCCCTCAGGGCTTCCGGCGCGCGCCTGGTCGGTCCCGACGACTCGGTCGCGGCAGCCAGGCTGCACGGAGTTGTGGACCGGCTGTGCGCGCTCGCTGACATGCCCAAGCCGCGGGTGGCCATCGCGCCGACCCAGATGCCGAATGCCTTCGCGACCGGGCGGAGCAGCAAGGTCGCGGTGCTCTGCGCCACCCAGGGCCTGATGGACAGGCTCGAAGAGGACGAGCTCGAGGGCGTGCTCGCGCATGAGATGTCGCATGTGGCGCACAAGGACGTCGCGGTCATGACCGTCGCGTCTTTCCTCGGCATCGTCGCCGCGCTGCTCGTGCGGTTCGCGTTCTACTCCGAGCTGTTCGGCGGCGACCGCGGCCGGAGCAACAACGGCAACAACCAGGGCGCGCTGCCGGTCATCCTGATCGTCATGGTGGTCGGCATGGTGGTCTACGCCATCAGCTTCCTGCTGATCCGGCTGCTGTCCCGGTACCGTGAGCTGTCCGCTGACCGCTCGGGCGCCCTGCTGACCGGCAAGCCGTCGGCGCTCGCCAGCGCACTGCAGAAGGTGACCGGCGACATGGCCAGGATCCCGACCAAGGACCTGCGCGCGGCCGAGCCGCTGAACGCCTTCTACTTCGCCCCGGCATTCTCGAAGGGCAGGGGCCAGGTAACCCTCTCGTCGCTGTTCTCCACGCACCCGTCGCTTGAGCGGCGGCTGGCGGAGCTGGCGAAGGTTTCCCAGCAGCTCAGCAGGTAGCCGCCCCGGTCCGCCGCCCCCGGGCGGGCCGCCTGATGCTCCGGAGGTTTCCAGGTGGGGTTCCTCGACACGATCCTCGGCCGGACCAAGCCGGTGGCACCGAACCTGGACGCATTGTTCGCGCTGCCGTCGGCGGCGGTCACGCTGCAGGCGGCCATGGACCTGCTGCCGACCGGATCGGGCTCCGCGTGCTTCCGCGCGGCCGAGGGCCGGGCGTTCAGCGACATCGAGAAGGACGTCAGGGAGCTGCTGGAGATGGGCTCGGGCACGCTGCCGGTGGAGGTGTCGTCCGACTCCTACGGCTTCACCTGGCTGGTCTGCCACCACACCGGCGATGACGTCGAGGGGCTCGTCACCGACCTGCACGCGGTGAACTCGTCGCTGGAGCAGGGCGGGTTCGGCCCGCAGCTGCTCTGCACGCTGGTGGGCTTCCGCAGTCCCGCCGGGCGCCGGCTGGGACTGGTCTACCTGTACAAGCGGGGCACGTTCTACCCATTCGCGCCGCTGGGCGGGCAGCGCCGGGACAGCGCGCTGGAAATGCAGGTCAGGGGCGCCCTCGGCGACGACCTGAAGGTCGAGCCCGACCTCAGCCGGTGGTTCCCCGTGTGGGAGGCCCCTGGCCTGTGACCGGCCCTCAGCGACCGGGAATGACGGCGCAGGGCATATCGTTGAGGTTGCACAGCAGGCAGCGCCGGGACGACGGCGGCCCGTCGGAAACAGGAGCTAACTGAGATGACCGTTCAGGACGAGACCACCACGCAGGGCATAAAGCTCACGGCGGTGGCCGCGGTGAAGGTGAGCAGCCTGCTCTCCCAGGAGGGCCGCGATGACCTGAGGCTGCGCATCGCCGTGCAGCCGGGCGGCTGCTCGGGCCTGCGCTACCAGCTGTACTTCGACGAGCGCCAGATCGACGGCGACGTCGTCAGCGACTTCAGCGGCGTGCAGGTGGTCACCGACAAGATGAGCGCGCCGTACCTGAGCGGCGCCACGATCGACTTCGTGGACACGATCGAGAAGCAGGGCTTCACGATCGACAACCCGAACGCGACCGGCTCCTGCGCCTGCGGCGACTCCTTCCACTGATCAGCCGCGCCGCGGCGCGCGCCGCGCCCGCGGACGGGCGCCGGAACGGGCGCCGCAGGCCGGCGCCGGGGTAGCCGCCCGGGCCGCGCCGCAGGCGTGTACCCCCGATGCCGGCCGCTACGAAGGGCGACTCCGCCGTGCGCATAGCCGTGACAGGGTCGATCGCGACCGACCACCTGATGACTTTCCCCGGCCGGTTCGTCGAGCAGCTCGTCCCGGAAATGCTCGACAAGGTCGCGCTGTCCTTCCTCGTCGACAGCCTTGTGATCCGGCGCGGCGGGATAGCCGCCAACATCGCGTTCGGCCTCGGCTGCCTTGGCCTGCGCCCGCTGCTCATCGGCACGACGGGGACGGATTTCGCGGAGTACCGCGGCTGGCTCGAGGGGCACGGCGTCGACACCGCCGGGGTGACCGAGACTGCCCTGCATCACACGGCGCGCTTCGTAGCCACGACCGACTTGGACATGAACTCGATCGCGTCGTTCTATCCGGGCGCGATGAGCGAGGACACCGACATCGATCTGGGCTCGGTGGCCAGCCGGGCCGGCGCCTTCGACCTGGTGCTGATCGGGGCGAGCGACCCGGAGGCGATGGCCGCTTTCACCGCGCAATGCCGGCAGCTCGGCATCCCGTTCGCCGCCGACACGTCATGGCAGCTGGCGAGGCTCGACGGCGAGCAGGTACGTAACCTGGTGGACGGCGCCGCGTACCTGTTCTGCAATGAGTACGAGGCCACCCTGACCGAGCGCAAGACCGGCTGGACCGGCGGCGAGATCTGCGCGCACGTGGGGATCCGGGTGACCACGCTGGGCGCGGCCGGGGCCCGGGTGGACCAGGCCGGCCAGCCGCCGATCCTGGTGCCGCCGGTGCCGGGGGTGACGCCGCAGGAACCCACCGGCGCCGGTGACGCGTTCCGGGCGGGCTTCCTCGCCGCGGTCGGATGGGGGCTGCCACTGGAGCGGGCAGCCCAGCTCGGCAACATGATGGCCGTGCACGCGCTGGAGACCGTCGGCACCCAGGAGTACGAGCTGAAGCCGGGCCAGCTTGCCGAACGGCTCACCGCCGCCTACGGCCCGCAGGCGGCCATGGACGTTGCCCGGCACTACAGCTGACCGCCTGCGCCTGGCCGGCCCGGTGTGGCTGCGCCTGGCCGCCGGTCAGTAACTGCGCCTGACCAGGAACGCCCAGCCGGTGGGCAGGTCGATCGCCGCCACGAATTCCTGGGACTTGATCGTGCACCAGGCGGGCAGATCGGTCTTGGCGGCAGGATCGTCGGCGAGCACGGCCACGATCTGCCCGACCGGGACTTCCCTGATGCGCTCGGCCAGCATGATGATCGGGATGGGGCATTTCCGGCCGAGCGCGTCGATCGTCAGGGCAGGCGCCGACGCGGGCGCGCCTGCGGGCGGCGTCGGTGGGGCCACGAGGTCACCTCCACGGCTGGATCCGCAGCGCACGCGGCCGGCCTGGGCACGGTGCCCGCGATCTGGCTCCGGCCGCCGGCCGGATGAACCGGACGGCCGGGAATCTGCTGAACTGTTCTCTCGGGGTATCACCGTAGCGATACCCGGGCGTCGCCGTGAGTAAGCGCGCTCATTGCCTGCAGCCGGGCACGGTGCCGGGCACACCAGGGGTCCCTCCCTGCCGCCGGAGGGCTGCGCGGTACTGTTTCCACGACAAGCTGTAGGACGAGCAATGACCGGCCAGTGGAGCCGGGATTCATCCGCTGGGAAGGCAATCTGTGAGTCCCCACCGCTGTGCGCCACGCCGAGCTGGCGCCGAGACACCGGGGGGCGCGCAAGGCCGCCCGCCGGGCCAGGCCACGGCAGCCGATCTGGTGCCGCCGCACCCCGGTGGCCTGCGCAGCCGCCGTCAGTGGGCGGCGCGTGCGGCGCTGGCTGCCGTGCTGCTCGCCGTTACCACCGGGTGCAAGTCAACGGCCCTCACCCGGCTGGGCATGCCGGTGCCCGCCAGCAAGCAGGGCCAGGTCACGCTGACCTTGTGGCAGGGCTCCTGGATCGCGGCCTGGGCGGTCGGCATCGTCGTGTGGGGGCTGATCATCTGGGCGGTGATCTTCTACCGCAAGCGCACCGACCGGGTGCCGCACCAGGTCCGCTACAACCTGCCGATCGAGTTCCTCTACACGGTCGTGCCGTTCATCATGGTCGGAGTGCTTTTCTACTTCACCGCCAGGGACGAGAACTACATCGACAAGCTGTCCGGCAGCCCGGACGTGATCGTGGACGTGACCGGGTTCCAGTGGAGCTGGGAGTTCCAGTACCCGCAGTACAACGTGACGGGCACCAGCACGAAGATCACCTCGCTCGGCTCCATGTGGCCGGGCAAGCTGCCGGTGCTGGAGATCCCGACCAATGAGACGGTCAGGTTCAACCTGCAGTCGACCGACGTGATCCACGCGTTCTGGGTGGTGCCCTTCGAGTTCAAGCGCGACGTGCTGCCCGATCACCCCAACCATTTCGAGGTGACGCCGACCCGGACGGGCACGTTCACCGGCCGCTGCAGCGAGCTTTGCGGCGTCTATCACAGCCGCATGCTGTTCACCCTGAAGATCGTCACGCCGCAGCAGTTCCAGCAGTGGATTACTACGCAGCAGGCGCTGCAGAAGGCCTCCGGGGGTGCCCAGTGAGCACGATCAATCCGCCGGTTTCCGGCGCGAGCCCGGCGCCGGCCGCGGCGCCCGCTGGCTACCGCAAGGGCTCGGTGCTCGCGGACTGGCTGTCGTCCACCGACCACAAGATCATCGGCCACCTGTACCTGATCACCTCGTTCTTCTTCTTCATGGTGGCCGGGCTGATGGCGCTGATCATGCGCGCCCAGTTGCTCGGGCCTGACAATCACCTGGTTTCCGACGGGCAGTACAACGAGCTGTTCACGATGCACGGCACCATCATGCTGCTGCTGTTCGCCACTCCGCTGTTTGTCGGTTTCGCGAACGAGATCTTCCCGCTGCAGATCGGCGCGCCGGACGTGGCGTTCCCGCGGCTCAACCTGCTCAGCTATTACATGTTCGCCTTCGGCGGCCTGATCCTGCTGCTGAGCTTCATCACCCCGGGTGGCGCCGCAGCGTTCGGCTGGTACGCCTACTCGCCGCTGACCAGTTCGCTCTACTCGCCCGGGATCGGCGGCGACATGTGGATCATGGGCCTGGTCTTGTCCGGGCTTGGCACGATCCTGAGCGGCGTCAACTTCGTGACCACGATCATCTGCATGCGCGCCCCGGGCATGACCATGTTCCGGATGCCGATCTTCACCTGGAACATCCTGCTCACCAGCATGCTGGTGCTGCTGGCCTTCCCGGTGCTGGCCGCCGCGCTGCTGGTGCTCGAGATCGACCGCAAGCTCGGGGCGCAGGTGTTCAGCGCCAGCAGCGGCGGGGCGGTGCTCTGGCAGCACCTGTTCTGGTTCTTCGGCCATCCGGAGGTCTATATCGTGGCGATACCGTTCTTCGGTATCGCCTCGGAGATCCTGCCGGTCTTCGCGCGCAAGCCGCTCTTCGGCTACAAGGGCCTGATCGGCGCCACCATCGCCATCGCCGGGCTGTCCATGACCGTCTGGGCGCATCACATGTTCACCACCGGCGCGGTGCTGCTGCCGTTCTTCTCCTTCATGACCTTCCTGATCGCGGTGCCGACCGGGGTGAAGTTCTTCAACTGGCTGGGCACGATCTGGCGCGGCCAGCTGACGTTCGAGCCCGCGATGCTGTTCATTCTCGGGTTCCTGATCACGTTCCTGTTTGGCGGCCTGACCGGGGTCATCCTCGCGTCACCGCCGCTGGACTTCGCGGTCAGCGACTCCTACTTCGTGGTCGCGCATTTCCATTACGTGCTGTTCGGCACCGTCGTGTTCTGTATGTTCGGCGGCTTTTACTTCTGGTGGCCCAAGTTCACCGGCAAGATGCTGGACAACACGCTGGGGAAATGGCACTTCTGGAGCGTCTTCATCGGCTTCAACATGACGTTCCTGGTGCAGCACTGGGCCGGCGTCGAGGGGATGCCGCGCCGCATCGCGAACTACCCGGACCTGCCGGGGAACGTGACGACGCTGAACCAGATCTCCACCATCGGGGCGTTCATCCTCGGTGCCTCGACCTTTATCTTCCTTTACAACATCTACAAGACCTGGAAGCACGGGGAGACGGTCACCGCGGACGACCCGTGGGGCTTCGCCAACTCGCTGGAATGGGCGACTTCGTGCCCCCCGCCGCGGCACAACTTCACCTCGATACCGCGGATCAGGTCCGAGCGGCCAGCGTTCGACCTGCACTACCCGCACATCAGGTCCGGACGGGACCGTGCGCTGCAGCATCGGCAGTCGATCGGGGGGCCCAGGTGACCGCCCGCCAGGCGCCGGCCCGCCAGATGACCGCACGCCAGATGACCGCACGCCACCAGCACCCGCGAATGACGGCAGGTGATTGCGCATGAAGGTCGAGGGCTACCTTTTCCTGGGCTGCGCGGCGTTCTTCGGCGGCTCGGACGTCGTGTACTGGTACTACTCCCACGATCCGACCGGCACGACGGCGCTGGCGCTGTCGGTCGCCCTGGCCTTCCTCACCGGGTTCTACGTGCTGTTCACCGGCAGGCGGCTGCCGCGGCGGCCGGAGGATGACATCGAGGGGGAGATCCAGCAGGGCACCGGCGAGCTCGGCTTCTTCAGCCCGCACAGCTGGTGGCCGCTGTTCATGGGCATATCCGCGGCATTCGCGGCCATGGGCGTGGCGATCGGCTGGTGGATGTTCCTGATCGGGCTGCTCTTCGTGGTCTTCAGCGCGATCGGCTTCGTCTTCGAGTACTACCGCGGCCACTACGCGCACTGACAGCGGCCGATGGATGCCTGCCAGGCGCTGTACACCATGCGGGCGATGCGGCGGGTACGGTACGGCCCGACCCGATTTCGCACCCGGTCCAGGCCCGCATTCTGGACGCCGTGATCAGGGCAAGTAGGTACCGGCCGGGTAGTGCCTCGCCGAAACCGGGCCTGCTGAACTAAGAGTCCGCCTGCGCGCCCGGGCCGTCGTGTCCGGGGCCGTCGTGTCGTGCGCCATCGTGGCCAACGCCGGGCCCATCATCGGCTGCCGCCGGGATCGCCGCATGGGCCGGCTCGTCAGCACCACCGTGCCCGTCGCCGTGGCCGTTCCCGCCGTGGCCGTTCCCGCTGGTCAGCTCGATGCTCTCGGTGAGCACCGTGTTCAGCCTGGCCCGCACCTTGCCGAGTGCGCCCCGGCTCGCTGGCGCCGGGATCCCGTTCTCGTCGACAGAATCGGGCCCCGGCGGGCTCGGCAGCTGAGGCCTGGACGTCAGCACGGCCAGGGCATCCTCCGAGACCGGGCGGGTGACCTCGATGAACTCGCCGTTGGGCAGCTGCCGGATGATCCCCGTCTCGACGCCGTGCTCCAGCAGGTGCTGATCCTTGCGCTGCAGCCCGAGGCAGATCCGCTTGGTAACGATGTACGCGATCACCGGGGCGACGAACGTCGCCACCTGCGCGATGCGGGTCGTCGTGTACAGCGAGATGTCCAGGTGCTCGGCAACGAGGTCGTTGGCACCCTCCAGCCACAGCACGCCATAGAACGTCACCGAGGCCATCCCGATCGCCGTGCGGGTCGGCGCGTTGCGCGGGCGGTCGTTGACGTGGTGCTCCCGTTTGTCGCCAGTGATCCAGCTCTCCAGGAACGGCCACAGCGCAGCGCCGGTCAAGATGAGCCCCAGCGGCAGCAGCCCGGGTATGAACACGTTGAAGCTGAGGGTATGCCCGAAGACATTCCACTCCCAGGGCACCATCATGCGCAGCGAGCCCTCGAGGAATCCCATGTAGAAGTCGGGCTGCGAGCCAGCCGACATCGCCACCGGCGTGTACGGGCCGTACAGCCAGACCGGGTTGATCTGGGCGAAGGTCGACGCCACCGCGGTCGCGGCAAAGGTAAAGAAGAAGAACGCGCCGGTCTTTGCCATGAAGTACGGGTAGAAGGGCGCGCCGACGACGTTCTGGTTGGTCCTTCCCTTCCCCGGCATTTGCGTGTGCTTCTGGTGCCACATGATGAACAGGTGCGCCGTGATCAGGGCAAGCAGCAGCCCCGGGATCAGCAGCACGTGCAGGATGTAGAGCCGGGGGACGATGTCGTGCCCGGGGAACGCGCCGCCGAACAGGAAGAATGCCAGGTAGGTCCCGACCAGCGGGACGGACTGTATGACGCCCTCGAGGATCCGCAGTCCCGCGCCGGACAGCAGGTCATCGGGGAGTGAGTAGCCGAACAGCCCCTCCAGCAGGCCGAGCGTCAGCATCGTGATCCCGATCAGCCAGTTGACCTCGCGGGGCT
>WNGD01016692.1_pt1 | contig 12524 bp, 10 predicted proteins | sample 5400671 | NCBI WGS metagenome assembly WNGD01 (sample SAMN13153369, study PRJNA577476) | soil metagenome | isolation source: 40 cm soil or saprolite under grassland replicate 2 | place: USA:California | collected 2016-06-15
ACGGCCACTCGTACTCGGCCTCGACCACGCGTGCGGCGGTCTTGAACGCCTCGTCGACGTTGCCGGTCTCCTTGCCGCCGATCTCGCGCTTGCGCACCGGAGCGCTGCGGATGTGCTCGTAGAGTGCGGTCTGGTCAGGGAACGGCGCTTTGACCTCCGACCATTCCACCTTGAGCTTGTCCGCCGCTCTGGTCGCGTCCCATTCGTTGTCGGCCACGACCCCGAGGAAGGCCTTCTCCCACACCACTCTCGCGCCGGGGATGTCCTTGATCGAGCTTTCGTCGACCTTCACCGGCACGCTGCCGGCGACGGCGGGCCGGATCATGCGGCCATGCACCATGCCCGGCCGCTTGATGTCGGTGCAGAAGTCTTCTTGGGCATAGACCTTGGGGGCGATGTCCTCGCGCGCGATCGGCTTTCCGACGATCTTGTGAGCCTTCGGATCCTTTGGCTGCGCCTTGCCCGGCGCGTAGAGCGGGTTGCCCCACTGCTTGTTCCAGTCGAGCTGGACGTTGAAGTAACGCCCGCCGATCAGCTCGGCATAGGAGACCCGCTTGCTCGGATCGTCCTTGGCATGGACCACGCCGTCGGTGACCGTGAGCGCGTCCGTTGGCAGGGCGAGCTTCGCCGCCGCCATCTCCACGAGCACGCGGCGCGCTTCGGCGGCGGCCATGCGCATCTGCTTGCCGCCGTTTTGGATACCGGTCGAGCCCGACGCACCACCCTGATTCACGCTGGTGGCGGTGTCGCCCATGATGACGGTGACGGCCTTGAACGGCACATCGAGCTCCTCCGCCACCATCTGGCCGATGGCGACGAACAAGCCTTGGCCCATGTCCATCTTGCCGAAGAAAGCGGAGACGGTGCCGTCGGCGTTGACTGCGACGTAGGAGGAGAGCTGGTCCGGCATCAGCGGCGGTTTGCTGCCTTGCGCGAAAGCATTGCCAATGCCGAGCACGGTGTCGAGCGCGACCGGCGTGTCGATCGAGATCACGAGCGCGCCGCCCGCTTTGAGCAGCGAACGCCGGGAGACGAACTGCGTGACTTTTTCGTGTCTGGTCATGGTCGCCTCCCTCAACTCATCATCGCGGCGGCACGCTTGACCGCGCGCAGGATGCCCATGTGGGTGCCACAGCGGCATTTGAGGCCGGCGAGCGCTTCTCTGATCTGCGCGTCCGTCGGTTTCTTCGTTCGATCGAGGAACGCGGCCGCAGTCATGATCCAGCCGTTGATGCAGTAGCCGCATTGCGGCACCTGCTCCTCGACGTAGGCCTTCTGGATCGGATGCGGCTTCTCCGGCGTGCCGAGGCCGGCAAGCGTGACGACCTTGCTCCTGCCCACCGCCGATAAGGGCGTCACGCACGAGCGCACCGGTTGGCCGTCGACATGCACGGTGCAGGCGCCGCACTGCGCCAGCCCGCAGCCGAAATGCGGGTTGTTCAGCGACAGCTCGTTGCGCAGCGCGTAGAGCAACGGCATGTCGGGATCGGCATCGATCGTTTGGACCTTGCCGTTCACGTCGAGATCTATTCGGGCCATGGGTGCTCCTTGGGGTGCCGCAAAGCTTGGCCGGCGCGCGTTCGCGCCCTCGGCCGTCCTTCGCTGGCAATTGCGAATGGTTCTAGGGTGGAAAGGCTAGTCCAACGCGCCGGCATTGGGAACAGCCTCGATGCGTTTGTTGCAGGGCGGTTCCAGATGCTCAGGTGTCGTAGTTATAGCGTAATCACGCCAGAATAACCTCAGCTCCCAGGCGCCGCAGCGTCGAAGCGCTGCCTTGCGGCGGCAATCCCGGAGCGGTTTTGCCGCGCCCAGAGGGCGAGACTGCTCACCGGATCGAGCAAAGAATGTCCGAGCTTGGTCAGCTCGTACTCGACGCGGGGCGGGATGGTCGGGAACACGGTGCGCGTCACAAGCCCGTCGCGTTCCAGGGCTCGGAGAGTCAAGGTCAGCATCCGTTGCGAAATACTGCCGAGCGCGCGGCGCAGCTCGTTGAAGCGTTTGGGGCCGTCGCCGAGCGTGCTGACGACCAGCACCGTCCATTTGTCGCCGACGCGCGCGAGCACTTCGCTCACGGCGCGGCAATCTTCGGCCACGTGCAGGTTACTCGGTATCAGCGATGTGCCTTCTTGTCTTCGCCGCCTAGGCATCTATGTAGCCTTGGTATCAAACCATAACCAAGGTAGGCCCGCCATGGCAAAGGTCAAGATCGCGGTCATCGTTGGCACCACACGCGCCGCCCGCGTCGGACATAAACCCGCGGAATGGATTGCGGACATCGCCTCGCAACGTGATGACATGATCGTGGAGGTCCTCGATCTGCGCGAATACCCGCTGCCCTTCTTCGACGAAGTGGCTTCCAATGCTTGGGCGCCTTCCCAGAACGAGGTTGCACAGCGGTGGCAGAGGAAGGTCGCCGAATTCGACGGCTATATCTTTGTAAGCGCGGAATACAATCGCGGCGTTCCGGCGGTGCTGAAGAACGCCCTCGATTACGCCTATCCGGAATGGAACAAGAAGCCGGCCGCCTTTGTCGGTTACGGCTCCGTTGGCGCCGCCCGTGCGATCGAACAGCTGCGCCTCATTGCAATAGAGCTGCAGATGGCGCCGATCCGGACCGGTGTGCATCTTCAGGGCGCCGACTTCATGGCGGTTTGGAAGGGCGAAAAGGACATCGCGGAGCTTTCCTATCTCCGGCAGAACGCAAGCGATATGCTCGACCAACTCGTCTGGTGGACTAATGCGCTGAGGGCGGCGCGCGAACAGCCAGCGATTTCCGCTGCCGCGTAAACGATGACGGCCGTGCGTGAAGGAGAGTGCCATGTCAATTCGACCCGTTAAAAGAATTGTTCAGTCCAAACCCACGCTCGAAGGCGCGGGCGTGAAGCTGCGTCGCGCCTTTGGCTTCGGTGATACTCGCGAGTTCGATCCATTCCTGCTGCTCGATGACTTCCGCAACGATCGTGCGGACGACTATCGCGCGGGATTTCCGTGGCATCCGCACCGCGGCATCGAGACGATCACGTACGTGCTGGCGGGAAGCGTCGATCACGGCGACAGTCTGGGAAATCGCGGCAATCTCGGAGCCGGCGACGTGCAGTGGATGACGGCGGGGCGCGGAATTCTCCACCAGGAAATGCCGCAGGGAGATGCGCAAGGGCGAATGCATGGCTTCCAGCTGTGGGCGAACCTGCCGTCGGCGCTGAAGATGACGGCGCCGCGCTACCAGGACATCAAGGCCCCCGAGATCCCGGAAATCGTCGATGATGACGGCACCCGCGTGCGGGTGGTCTGCGGCGAGTTTTGGGGCCGGCGCGGTCCGGTCGAGGGCGTTGCCGCCGACCCGCGCTATCTCGACGTGTGGGTGCCGCCGGGTCGGCGCAAGATCCTGCCGGTCGAAACCGGGCGGCACGCCTTCGCCTATGTGTTCGAAGGCTCGGGAACCTTCGGCTCCGCCTCGCAGCCGTTCGGCGTACTCACCGAAAAGGCGGTGGACGGGGGCGAGATGCTCCTGCGCGAGCGAACCGGAAACCGATCCCTCGTGGTGTTCGATAGCGGCGATGAGGTGACAGTGCAGGCCGGCGACGAGGGCATCCGGTTCCTGCTAGTCTCGGGCAAACCGATCGAGGAGCCGGTGGCCTGGTACGGGCCGATCGTGATGAACACGCAAGCCGAGCTGCAGCAGGCGTTCACGGAGTTGCACGACGGCACGTTCATCAAGCAACGGTGACGGACGGCGGAAGGTGACGGAGGACTGCCATGAGCTGGATGCCCGCGACGGACCCGCTGCTCGGCGATAAACGTTCGTGCGACGCACTCGAGCTGGTCATCGTTCCGCGGGTGCGCGATCTGGGCGACGGCTTCTCGGTGCGCCGCGCGCTGCCGCACGGCAAGCGGCAGATGGTTGGCCCCTTCATCTTCTTCGACCAGATGGGACCAGTTCAGCTCATCGCCGGGCAGGGGCTCGACGTGCGCCCGCACCCGCACATCGGGCTTGCCACCGTCACCTATCTGTTCGACGGCCGCGTCATGCATCGTGACAGCGAAGGCAATGCGCTCGAGATCACTCCCGGCGCGATGAACCTGATGACCGCCGGGCGCGGCATCGCCCATTCCGAGCGCAGCCCCGCGAGCGCGCGGCAGGGCACTGAGGGCATGTTCGGCATTCAAAGCTGGATCGCGCTGCCGCAGGCGCATGAGGAGACCGAGCCATCGTTTCAGCATTTCGACGCCGCGAGCCTTCCCTTCATCGAGGACGGCGGCGTCAAGGCGCGCGTGATTGCCGGATCTGCTTTCGGCAGGACATCGCCCGTCGGCATGCTCTCGGAATGGCTTTACGCCGAGGTCGTGCTGGCCGCGGGCGCGAGTGCGCCGCTCGACCCCGATCAGGAAGAGCGGGCGATCTATGTGGCCGACGGCGAGGTCGACATCGCCGGCGATAGGTTCGAAGGCCCGCGGCTGCTCGTCTTCCGTCCCGGCGACCGGATCACGGTGCGAGCATTGCGGGATGCGCGTCTGATGTTCCTCGGCGGCGCCGCCTTGGAGGGCCCGCGCTACATCTGGTGGAATTTCGTCTCCTCGCGCAAAGAGCGAATCGAGCAGGCGAAAGAAGATTGGAAGACGGGACGCTTCGCGCCGGTGCCGAACGAGACCGAGTTCATCCCGCTGCCGGAAGGCTAAGTCGTACCAACCCTCGTTGGCGCACGTAGACGATTAGAGCAAAACCCCAGAAGCAGCCTATTCGCGTTGAAGGAGCGGCTGCAAATTTCGAATGTCCGTCACGGTTTCGATTGCATAGACCGCGTCGATCAGACGCTCGGATTTTTCGCGCCCCAGGATCGGCGCGGTGAGATCACGCGCCTTTTCCATCACTTCGGTCCGAGACATCGGGTTGCGAGGTGTCCCGCGCACCGCAGAGATGCGCTCTGAAAGACGCGTTCCGTCCGCCAGTTCGATCTCGACGACGGCGACACGTACCGGCAGGAACTGGACGAGTTCTGCGTCGCGCACCAGATCCACTTTTGCCCGCTCGCGCAGGATTGCTGTGTCCTGCATTCGCGGCTTGTCATGCGCGGCATGGAACGACACGGTTTTGTCGACCAGCATCACGGCAACCATGTGCTGCAGGCAGATATCCGGGATATCGCGGTTGTCGACGACCGCGGCAACCGAAGGGGCGAGGCGCACTGTCACGCGCCGCACCTGATCGGCTTCAAAGGATCGCTTGCTGCGGATCGCCTCGATCGCGTCGAGTGGCCCTTGGATCGGCGAGCCGACGGTCCATTTCTTGATGTCGGTCTGGACGACCTCGTATCTTTCGCCGAGCTTCTCGACGAGCCGTTCAGGCTTCGCCTTCGGCGCGTAGGCTTGGAAAAAGTTGTCGGCGCCCGAGAAAATATCCTCAACCCCGTTCCACCCCGATCGAACGACCAGCGCAGCCGTGACGCCGTTGCGCGCGGTCATGCCGCCGAAAACGAACGCCTTTTCGATGTGGTCGGTATCCCGCCGCCAAGCGACAATGCCGGAGGATTGCTGCGCAGTATAATCAAGTGCCCAGCGCATTTGGCGTGCGTTAAGACCGGCAGCGCAGGTCGCAGCGGCCGCGGCGCAGAACGTTCCGGCGATGCTATGGGTCGCCAGGCTGCTCTCATAGCTGAACTCGGCACCGCCCATTGCCATGACCACCCGGGTTCCTACGTCGTAGCCGAGAGTCACGGCGCGAAGAAAGCGCGGACCGTCGATGCCAAGTTCCTCGCCCACCGCGAGCGCTGCGGGCACGATCGCGCAGCCGGGATGCGAACGCGACGCGTTGTGGGAATCATCGGTCTCATCGGCATGCGCCATGACGCCGTTGGCAAGCGCGGCGTCGCCGGGTGCAGCCGTGAGCTTCGTGCCGGCGATGCTCGCGGCACCCTTTCCGCCATGCGCACGGATGTAGCGCTGGGCAGCCTGGCCGGGCAGCAGTTCCGATCCGGAGATCATCGACGCCAGCGTGTCGAGCAGATGGTGCTTTGCATGCTCCGTTACTTCGTCCGGAAGCGGGCGGGATCCGGCAGCGGCCATGTACTCGCTGAGTGTTTGCATCGCCGGACTAATTCCAGACGCCTGAGCAAAAGCACGCCGTGATGACAAGGCAACGCCCGTGATTGCGGCCGCTCGAAGCATCGTGTGTCAATCCATTGCCACCTCCCCGGCGCAGGACCCCGCGACGTTGGCCTGCAGTTTGCAAGATCAAATCACGCATGACCGACCCGCGAAATAGGTTCAACCGGTGGGCGCCTGCACGGCCGAACGCAAGCTCAATTTCGCGGCCGCACTTGCGGGTTCGCAAGCCGCAGCGGCAGCCTTTGCTCATAGGCGACGATCTGCTCGAACGTCTCGCGGAAATAAAGCTCGAAATTGTCCCATTCCCAGCGCCGCGAGCAAGGCGTCCGGCGCGATCAGCTCGGCGCGCGCGGTGTTTACGATCAGCGCCGTGGGTTTCATGCGATCGAGATCGTCGCCGCCGACGATACCGTGGGTGTCGCGCGTGATCCGCACATGCAAGGACAACACGTCCGAGCGCTCGAACAGCGCCTCTTTGCTGGCGGCACGCGCATAGCCCGCCGCTGCGGCTCTCTCCAATGAGGATTTCCGGCCCCAGACCAGAATCTCCATTCCGAGCCCGCGGCCGCCTTCCGCGACCAGCTGCCCGATGGCGCCGAGGCCGAAAATGCCCAATGTCGATCCCCGCAGCCGATGCGACAGCGTGCAGGGCCATTCGCCGTGCTTCATGCGCTCGGCCTCGATCGCCACGTTGCGCCGCGACGCCAGGATCAAGGCGAGCGCAAGCTCGGCCGGCGCCACCGGCGAGTTGCTCGTACCGGTCGCGACGGGAATGCCGAGCTCCGTGCAGGCGGCGAAGTCGATGGTCCTGGAATTGCGGCCGACGAGCGCGATCAGCTTGAGTTTGGGCAGCCGTGCGAGCAGCGCGCGGGAAAACTCCACGCGCTCGCGGATCGCCACAACCACCTCCGCATCGGCAAGGTGCGTGACAAGTTCGCTCAAATCGCGGGCCGGCTCGCGATAGCGCACGACGTCGTGCTGGCGGATCAGCGCGAAACATTCGAGCCGATCGACCATGTCCTGGTAATCATCGGGGATGACGATTTTCATCGTGCTGGACTCAGCTGGTGTTCCGGATACGGTGCAACGCGCAACGAAGTGGAGCGGTGCGCCGCTGATCCGGGACCGCAACAGACGCTAACGGTCCACGCAAGTCGCGTTTACCCGACTTGCGCACATTCAAGCGCCGATCTCGGGTAAACCCGAGATCGGTGTCTGCAGCGCACCACAACGCAATCAAGTGTACGCAGATTGCGTAAACTTATCTGCGTTGCTGCGCTGCGCCCGGGACACGCCGCTCCAATGCTAATACCAAGCCCTATTTCGCGAGATGCTCGCGCAGCAGCACGCCGTAGCCCGGAATGCTGCCACCTGTTTTGAGCAGGCGCAGACCCGCCCACAGGCTCACTGCGTTGTTGGCGAGCACGGGCTTGCCGAGTTCGCCCTCGAGCCGCTCCACGATGCTCACCGCCGGCCAATTGCCGCCCGGCATGATGACGGCCTCGGCGTGCGGGCGGTCGGCGCGGCGGCCGAGCTCGTAGGCCGCCTCCGGGCCGGTGCGGCCCAACTCGACGCTCGCGACGTATCCGGCGACCTCGCTGTTGACCACCTCGAAGCCGCTCGCCTCCATGAAGCGCACCATCGGCTTGTCCATGGTCTTGCTCCACGGCGCGGCGATCGCGATCCTCGTAACGTCAAGCCGCGCGAGCGCGTCGACGAACGCGGTCGCCGCCGTGGTCGCGGGCCGGCTCGATGCATCTTCCATGCGCTTGATCAGCTCGCGGTCGTAGCCCTTGCCGTTGGCCAAGGTCGGCGCCGTCGCCGCGAATACGATGACGTCCACGTCGGCGTCGGCGAGCTTGCGGCACTCGCTCTCGAGCTCGAGCACGCAGCGCATCTGCTCTTGCGGGGTGATGTCGCGGTAGGCGACGCGCCCGGTGTGCAGCGAGATCGTCGGCGGCAGAGCCGCGGAAAATTCCGGCTCCTGCACCGTGTTCGAAGAGGGCGTCAGCAAGCCGAAGCGATGCGTCTTCTTGACGTAGGAATTCACTGCGAGCCTTCGAGGCCGGCGGCCTTGATGACGGGGTGGAATTTCTCCGCTTCCGATTTGATGTAGCGCTCGAAGGCCTGCGGACTGCCGCTGCTCACCGCCTTGGAACCCTGGCGCGCGATCGCATCCTTGACGTCGGGCATGGCTAGCGCCTTCGCCATTCCGCTGTAAATGCGGTTCACGACCTGCGGCGGCACGCCCGCCGGCGCGAACAGCCCGCTCCAGCCCACCACGACGACGCTCGGATAGCCAGCTTCCACCACGGTCGGCGTCTTGGGAAACTGCTCGTCGCGCGCCTCGCCGAACGTGGCGATGAGATCAAGCTTTCCCGTTTCCACGAGATCGGCCACTCCGGCCGTGGTCGTGAACGCGAGCGGAATCTGGCCCGCCACGACATCGGTGATCGCCGGTGTCTGCCCCCGATAGGGCACGTGCGTCATCTTGATGTCGGCGGCGAGCGACAAGAGCACGCCCATGAGATGCGTCATGTTGCCGATGCCGAACGAGCCGTAGTTGACTTGGCCGGGCTCTGCCTTCGCGCGCGCGACCAGATCCTTGATCGATTTGATTCCGGAGGCGGGATTGACCACGGCGCCGAGCGGATTAGCGGTGGTCTGGGTGATCGGGATGAAATCGCGAAACGTGTCGTAGGGCAGCTTCTTGTAGATGAACGCGTTGGTCGTCACCGAGCTCACCGGCGCGTAGATCAGCGTATAGCCGTCGGGCGCGGCCTTGGCGCCGGCCTCCATGCCGATGATGGCGTTGGCGCCGGGACGATTGTCGACCACTCCCTGCTGGCCCCACAGCTCGTTCATCTTCTGCGCGAGCACGCGCGCCTGCAGGTCGACCCCGGAGCCGGCCGCTTGCGGCACGATGATGCGGATGGGACGGTTGGGATAATCGTCTGCCGTCTGCGCCGCGCCGGGATCGGCGAACGCGAGCAGCGCCGCGCTCGCCAGCGCGGCAACAAATAGCGTGCGTCGATTCATGAGCGCTCCTCCCAAATTCATTCTTGCCCGCGCGCTGCTCACGCCGCGGATCTGTGGCGTCAGTGTACTAGCGCCCCCTAGAAAGCATTGCACCTCGCCTGACTCAGCATCACATCGTCATTGCCGGGCTTGACACCGTCAGTCGGGTTTACCCGACTTGCGGCGGTTAATTACCGCAGAACTCGGGCAAGCCCGAGTTCTGTTGCAATCCATCTCCCTCGCAAAAAGCTCTTGCGAAGAACGATGGACCGCCGGGTCAAGCCCGGCGGTGACGCCGGCGGGGCAAGCAACACCGAATCAACACCTCTAGCGCATCTCGGCCGCGGAGCTCATCAGGCGCTGGCGGCCAATGGCGCACGCTCGGCTTGGGCACGCCGCGGGACCGCGCGCAGCATCTCCATGAGCTTTCGCACCGAGCCGAGATTTTCCAGATTGGCGACAGCATCGATCGTCGCTGCGATTGCCGAGGGGCTCAGCACGCCGTCCGCATAGGTGCGGAACTTGCCCTGGATCTCACCCCGCGAGAGCGGGTTCTCGGGCGAGCCGCGCGGATGCTGGCAGTGCGCGTTGAGCGTGGCGTCCTCCATCTCGATTTCGGCCACCGCCTCGACGCCGCTGAGCGCCGGGTCGGCATGCAGCTCGATCTGCTCGGCCGCGGCGCGGCGCATCTTCGGATCGTCATAGCGTGCGGGCTCGAACTGGGCGAGGGTCAGCTCCTGATCGTGCAGGATCACCGCCGCGGTGTAATGGCCGGAGATCAGCGCATCGAACTTGCCCTTGTAGTGCGCGAGCTTGCCGTGCAGATCGAAGGTCGGCTGGCTCAAAGCGATGCGGACTTTCTTCACCTTGGCGGGATCGATCTTGTGTCGTTCGATGAGATCGAACAGCGCGGTGTTCATGCCCTGGATCGAGGACGCGGACGGCCACAGACGCAACGCGATCTGCGCGAGCTCCCAGCGTTTCCCGAGATCGGCGGTGACCGCCTCCGGGCGGCCGCCATTCGCGTAGACATTGTAAAGCCCGCCGTCGCTCGCGGTGAGAAATTCGCGCGTGGCGAGAAACTTCTGCTCGGCGAGCAGCGCCGCCAGCAAGCCCGAGAGCGCGCCGCGGCATTGGTGGAACTTCACCGTCGGCGTTCCCCACGCGGCGAAGGTGCCCGCCGCCTGGCTGCCGGCAAGTCCGAACGCCTTAGCCATGGTTTCGGTGTCGAACCGGCGCAGGCGCCCTACCGCCGCGGCGGCGCCGAATGGGCCGAGCACGCCGGGGCCGTGCCAGCCTTTGGCGCGGAAGGCCGGGTAATCGAGGCCGACCCCAATCCGCGTCGTGACTTCGCATCCAGCGGCGGTCGCGACAATGAGGTCGCGCCCCGACAAGCCATCGCGCTCGGCGATTGCCAAGGCGGGCGGCATCACTTCCGGCGTCACATGCGTCAGCGTCGGGCGGTGCACGTCGCACATCGTAACCGCGGTGACGAGATAGCCGTTGAGAAGGGTCGCGCCGGCAAGCGACAGCGCCTCGCCGCCGATGACGCTGCTCTCGTTCGATTGCGCCAGGCCAGATGCGAGTGCGGCGATCTGTTGCGTCTCCTCGCCGCGGTGGCCGGCGACCGCGCAGGCCAAAGTGTCGAGCAGGAGATTCTTGCAGTGATCGCGGACGCGCTCGGGAACATCGTCATATTGCAGCAATGCCGCAAAGCCGGCCAGCACTTCGGTCACGTTTGCGGACATACGCGTCTCCCTTGCAATTCGCGAAATACGGCACCACGCCGCAAACGTCCGCACGCATGGTAATCGGAGTCCGACCTCGATGCCAATTCATAGCTCGCTGCCTAGCCATGCTTGTCGTCCCGGCCGAGCGCGAAGCGCGAGAGCCGGGACCCATGAATACAGGCCGGTGTTCATAGGTCCCCTGCTTTCGCGGACGACCGCAGAAAGAGAGCGCGTAGCCCGGATGGAGCGAAGCGACATCCAGGTTCTAATCTCATGCGGGTATGACAGGGGGCGCACGACCAGGAGCGGTGCGCGTCGTGGCCGAGTTCTAAGGTGGGTTCGCCGTTAGTCCCGGATTTCGCTTCGGATCCCGGATGTCGCTTCGCTCCATCCGGGTACGCCTGCTTTGGCGACAATAGTGGCACTTTTCCGCCCAAATGTTGCTGCATAGCGTTGGTCAATTCGAGCGGTCGGGGACTACCGTTGGACTTGGGGCGAAGCGATTCGCCGGGGGATCTGGGGACAAACCTTGAAATCACGATATCGGTCAGCACTCGTTGCTGCACTCGCTTGCGCGAGTGCGCTCGCAATCACCCTTGCCGCGGAGACGGCGTCCGCGCGCGGCGCCAAGGGCGCGCACGCGACGGCCAAGGCCGCGGGTAAAACCACGAAAGCCACCGGAAAGAAGGTGGCGGGCAAGTCCAAGGGTAGCAAATCGGCAGCGGACAAATCTGTGGTGCCGCAGATTCCGCTGGCGCAGGGCCCAGCGCCGCAGACGTCCGCCGCCGACATTGCGCTGGTCAAGAGCGCAGTCGAGGCGCTGCGTCACGGCGGCGCGAGCAAGGCGACCGAGGTCGCCGGCAGCATCTCGGACCCGGTAGCGCGCAAGCTCGTGGAATGGCTCATCTTGCGCAACGATCACAACGGTGCCGAGAGCAAGCGCTATCTCGCCTTCATTGCCGCCAATCCGAGCTGGCCGAATCTCGGCATGTTCCGCAAGCGCGCGGAGGGGATGTTTTGGGTCGAGAACGTCAAGCCGGCGCAGGTCGTAAGCTTCTTTAAGGACTCGCCGCCGCAGTCGGGCGTAGGCCGCATTGTGCTTGCGCGCGCGCTGCATGCGCAGGGCGACGCCGAAGGCGCGAGCGCGCTGGTGCGAGAGGCTTGGCGCAATGATTCGCTTCCCGAGGAGGTCGAGAAGCAGGTGCTCGAGCGTTGGTCCGCGTCGCTGAGCCGCGCCGATCACAAGGCGCGCATGGAAAAGCGACTATTCGCCGCCGACAAGGATGATGCGATGCGGGCGGCACGCCGGCTGGGCGGGGCCGACCTCGCGATCGCGCAGGCGCGCATCGCGATCAGCCGCAAGGTCGGTGCGCCCAAGCTCGAGCCGAAAAGTGCCAGGAAGCTGCTCGACGCCGTGCCGGCGGACGCACGCCAAGATCCCGGCTATTTGTTCGCGCACGCGCACGTTCTGCGCCACGAGGACAAAATCGCCGAAGCCGCGCAGGTGTTGCTGTCTGCGCCCTGCGACCTTGCCCAAATCCATGATGGCGAGGAATGGTGGGTCGAGCGGCGCATCATGGCGCGCAAGCTGCTCGATATGGGCGATGCCCAATCGGCCTATCGGGTGGTGGCGGACGGGGCCGAGCCGAACAAGGAAAACTCGCGGATCGAGCG
>WNGD01010753.1_pt1 | contig 12523 bp, 10 predicted proteins | sample 5400671 | NCBI WGS metagenome assembly WNGD01 (sample SAMN13153369, study PRJNA577476) | soil metagenome | isolation source: 40 cm soil or saprolite under grassland replicate 2 | place: USA:California | collected 2016-06-15
TGCCCGTTGAGCACGGTCACGGAGCCGAAACGCTTCAAGTATCCCAAAGCGCGTTCACTGTCGCTCGTTCCCCAGCCCCATTGCGGATAGACCGCCCAGAGAGGGATATGCGCGAAGACAACTATCGGCGTGCTGGTTCCGAGATCTTTCACGTCGGCCTCGAGCCATTCGAGTTGCTCGTCTCCGAGTTGACCCAAGCCGCCGGCCTGAAGGTCCAGGACATTGACCAGGGCGATGAAATGGACACCGTTCTTATTGAAACTGTACCAGCCCGAGCCTTTGCCTTCGACGCTCTTTAAATACCGTTCACGGTAAAGCTTTCCGCCATCGTTAAGGACATCGTGCTCCCCGGGAACATAGAAAACATCCTTGGTTCGGCAGCTCTTCAATACCTCATCAAAAGTGTCGAACTCTTCGGGCTTCGACAGCTGCGTGAGGTCTCCCGTGTGGATAAGAAAGGCCGGCGGCGTCGGCATTGCGTTGATGCGATCGAGAGCAATTTTGAAGGTCGCAGTAACATCTTTATTTGCTTCCTTACTGAAGCCGATGTGACTATCGCTGATCTGTAGAAAGCTAAGGTCGGTAGCCGGTAAGGGCTCTCCGGCCTTTGCGATTTGGGCAAGAGTTCTCGACGCGAGAACGCCGCCGCTAATCGTCCAAAGCAGGCCGGTCCCGGCCCATGCCATGCATTGAAGAAAACCGCGGCGATCAATTCCGTCGTGTTCGTGGTCGTGAGAAATGTAGTCGGACATAATATTTGGTTTGGTTAGGTTCTTGGAAGAGGTTGCTTACACCTATCCTTACCGATTCGACGCGCCTTTATTCCCGAAATCTTCAGAGTGCGCCGCTCTCCACGCCACTGACGATCCCGCCTAGATGTCCGGCGAGTGCAATCAACAACACTGTGGCAAGCGCAAGAGCGAGATAGATGATGCCCGGCGTTCGTTCTGGAAATCTCCGCTGGCCGCGCCACGCGCACAGCAGCCAGATCATTCCGCTCGCTGACAGCGCGAAGATCACGTGCAGGAGCAGGTTTCCTTTAAGTTTCGCGCCTTCGAGTTGCCACTGCCATGCCGTCAACCCGGTGGCAATGGCAACTGGTGCCGTAAGCGCGGCCGCCACAAGATTATAGTATGCAGCCTTCACCATCGTTGGATTCCTTCTCCAGATCCCGAACAGATCAAACGCCACACTGATGATGAACAAGGCGATCGGAAAATGAATGATTACCGGGTGCTGCGCGTGTTTTGCAAGCAGGGCTGCTTTTAGGTCAAACGGATGCATATGGTCTTTGGTAAAGCCTCGTCTAATGATGCCTGTTAAGTTCGCCAACGGTCAGTTGTGTGCTAGATAGGCTGCGTCTTCTTATCCCAAAGATCCAAGTCGAGGATCGTCTGCTGATTTTTTTTAATAACAACGAGGATGCGGACGTATCCGTCTCGCTTTGATCGAGCTACGACCGTGTAAGTTCCAACAGGCAGCGCCACGACCTCGGGAATTTCATCGTCCGCGAAATGTTGGCTTTCGACGTTTTGAAAGAGCTTTCCATCGATCGTGTAGATGGCGAAAGAGCTGTGCGGAAAGTACCACGCGTCACCATCGTTGGATTCATCGGTGACCAAATAGACCCTTAGATTACCTTGAGGTAACTCGGTGCGACAGTTCAAACTCCCTGGTCGGACAGGGCCGGGAGATAGCACACTCCTGTCTCTCGCTTGCCCGTACGTTGAACTGCCAAAGTAGAAGGTCAGCGATACGATCATTAACGTGATTTTCAAAAGAGCTGAACAGAGTATTGGTTTCATAGAGTTGAGTTGTAGTTGATGGTTAATTTGACGATGATCTCTCCTGTCATCCGAGGATGGATCGAACAGAAGTAAGAGTAAGTTCCTGCGGTCGCGAAGGTATTGGAGAAGCGCTGACCCGTCTTCAACACAGGCGACTTTTTGAAGTGATCGTCAGCGCTCGTCACCACGTGCGGCGCGTTGTCGTGGTTGGTCCAGGTCACCGTTCCCCCGGCCGGCACCGTGAATGTCTTGGGTGAGAAGCTGAAGTTATCGATGACAACCTCAGTCTTTGTAGATTTCGCAGCAGCCGACTCCCTGGTTTCGGGTTCCTTGCCGCGCATAGTAATCAGAAGGGCCAGAGCAACGAACAAGAAGAACGCCAGGGTGCCCGTATTCAGATGCCTCAGAAACGGAGTGAAGACGGTCACGCACCTTGTAGCGGGCTTGCGATAGTGAGTAGGAGAAGCTGACATAATGTGGTCTTTCTATGTTTTTGTTTCACTCATGGACGATTGGTAAATTGCTTTTACTTATCCATACCGTTTTGTAGCGCTGATATTCCCGTGCTGTTAGTTGATGTTGGACAAAGCGGCGACTCCTGGCTGAGCGTTGGAGTTTGGCGACGGAGAGGCGTGAAGGGAGCTGGACGCTGTTATCCAAATAGAGAGCTAAGCGCTCTCAACCATCTAGAGCCTTGTCCGGTGACAACACCTCTGGCGTTCGTCAATGGTGCGACGTTTGTGCTTCGAACTGCTGCTTGAAAGTCTGCAAATCGTTAGCGTTAACGTCCGAAACGGCCCAGTAGTTGAAGTCCGGGTCAGCCCAATGTAGAAGCTGATAGCCTTGATGCGACATCGCCATTGTAGGTCTGGCTGCTCCTGTCTCTCCCGGCCAAACAAACAGGTTAATGAAATGCTTACGCCTTTGGTAAACCAAGGCCGCCACCGGCCGATTATCGAGATAATCAAGACGGCCACCGACTAAAGGAAATCCTTCGCTGGAAAGGTCGACCACCGGAGGCGCGAAATCGAGCTTGGCATCCAGCCAGGGTTTGACGGTGTGTTGGTCGGAGGAAGCAACGTCGGTAAGGTGGTTTGCCATCAGGGAACGCACATGACTGGCGATGAGCTGCGTTGCCAACAATTGATCGGCCCCGGGTCGTTGCAATCGAGGCAGTAAATTCCAACCGATGATTGCGGCCAAAAGGATGGCCGCAGCCAGACCTAGCCAATTCCATGATGTCCCCAAAAGAATGGTCCGCGGCTCTGGCTGCTTTCTCGGAAACAGCGACCGAGTATTTTGCCCACCATTTCGCGTGGCCTGTTCCCCGATCTCTTTTCGCAACGAGGATTGAATCCGCTCGCGCAATTCTGCGGGTGCCTTGTAATAGGGAGTTGCGTTGCCAAGCGCGCGAATTAGCGAGCCATGCGTTTTGTAGGCTTGATCACAGTTACGACACTCCAGCAGGTGCTGTTCGATTGTCTTGCTGGTAATTGGATCCAGTTCGCCATCCAAATAACCATCCATCAGTTTTGTAGCTTCTTCGCAGTTCATCTATTTCTCCTTACCGATCCGACCCGCCAAACATTCCCTGAGCTTGGCGCGCGCGCGGGCGAGCCGCGACATGACCGTACCCGGCGGAATTTGCGCGATGTCGGCTATTTCCTTGTAGGATAGACCTTCCTGGTGTCGCAGCGCCAGGATCTCACGGAATTCCGCAGGCAATTCATCCATTGCTTCTCTAATTAGTTCCGCGTCTTCACTATGCTCGAGAATCGTCGCGGGACTGACAGACTCGTAGCCAGGCGCATGTATTTCTTCATCAAAAGTTGTGGTCAGATCAACCGCACGGTTCTTTTTTAGCAAGGTGTAGGACGTATTTCGGACAATCGTCAGCAACCAGGCGCGGCCATTAGAACCGTGGAATCCGGCGAAAGATTTGAACGCTCGCAAATACGCCTCTTGCACCACATCCTGCGCATCCTGTTCGTTACGAAGCAGCCACCTGGCTAAGTTGTGGGCCGCATCAAGATGGGGCAGCATCACTTCTTCAAAGGATGTTAACGCCGCTGGCTGAGCGTGATCCTCTTCGCGTTTCTTAACTACGACGAACTTCACAATCTTCGAAGCCGATTCGAAACCTTCCGGTTCGGAAGCATCTCTCTCTTTCAACAGTAAAGCCATAGCGATTTTCGAGGGCTCATATCTGGGCCCGGCACCGCGCGTTTAGGCGCGTTGCCCTTTGCCTAATAAGACTGGCACGGCCCCGTTTTATTCCATTCTCCCAAAAAAAACCGCGGAAAGGCGGCCATCTCACAGATATCGGCGGCCGAAACGACGCCGCATATGACGCTCCGGGAATATAAATCCAAAAAATTGGTTCAATAAGTAAAGAACAATTTGCCGCTAACCAACATGCTTATGACTCCAATGATCGCCGGAATCCTTAATTTTGCCGGGCCGGACATGATGATAATCCTTCTCATTGTATTCCTCCTCTTCGGAGCGAAGAAGCTGCCCGAACTCGCCCGAGGGATGGGCCGAGCGGTAAAGGAGTTCAGCGCAGCCCGAGATGAGATCGAGAAAGGGATTACTCAGTCCAGCCCCAGCGAAGTAGCACAGGCAAAGCTGCTGGATACAGCTACCTCCGGACGTTGCACAACTGAAAACTCCTCTTGCCAATGCGCCGTTATTCCTCGATATGTGCAGGGCTATTTCTTGGGGGATGAAGTTGTCTATCTTACGCACCGCGGCTTTGTTTTTCTTACTCCCGGCGTGCGCGTTCGCCGCCACCAACGTAGTGAATCTTTCGCATTACGACATGATGCGGCCGGATTTTGCCGCGATGAAGCGTGAAGGGATCGTCGGCGTGATTCATGAAGCGACCTATCCGCGGTTTGTGCGCGATGCGAAATACCTGGATCGGCAAATGGCAGCCCTGCAAGCTGGAATGCTCTGGGGCGCGTATCATTATGGCGACGCGACTGATCCTGTCCGCCAGGCCGATCATTTTCTCGGCGCCGTCTCCAATGCATGGGCGCGCTCCGCTCCGGCGGTGCGACCGGCAGGCATCCTGCTGGTGCTCGATTTTGAGAAGAATAATCATTACCCGGGCGGCACGATGCGTGTCGATCAGGCAGTTGCCTTCGTTGAGCGAATTCGGCAACGCACCGGCCAGTATCCCGGGATTTATTCCGGTGAATACAATTTGGGGCGAGTTCTGAACGGCCCGAAGGTAAGTACTGCACAGAAAAGGGTGCTCACGAATTGTTGGTTATGGATTGCAAATTATCATTACCAGCCGCGAGCCACGGCGCCCTGGAGCTATTGGGCTCTCTGGCAATACTGCGGCGACGGAAAATGCGGTCTTCCACGCTCGTCTTATCCCACGAGGGTAGCCAATGTTGCCAAGGCCGAACTCAACATTTTCCGTGGGAACCGAACTGCGCTGGAAGATTTCTGGCAGGGACGCGCCTGGCAGCCCGGGGGAGGAAAGTCGCGCAGCGAATCGGAGCGGACTCTGGCCGCCGATCTGTAGGTGTTGGATCGTTACTTCGGACCCGGTTCAACGCTTCACCAGTTTTAACGTGTTAAGAACCCGAAAACCGAAGTCGATGGGAGGGCCGATCTCCGATCCGAGACAGGTTCGGTTTTCGGGTTCAACACAAACCAACAACCAAAGGAGATAGGATGCCGACACCAAAAGTGAATGCCTGGTACGGGTGGGTGCCCGACCGGCCCGATTATCGGGACAAACTCTACACCGCCATCGCCGCGCCGCCGAAGAAACTGCCGCCAAAGGTGGATTTGCACCGGGGCTGTTCACGGGTCGAAAACCAGGGTCAACTCGGCAGTTGCACGGCCAACGCGTTGGTGGGCAACCTGGAATTCCTCCAAAAGAAAGCGGGCCACAGGGTCACCAATCTGAGCCGGCTGTTCGTTTACTACAACGAACGCGAGATGGAAGGAACGATCAATGATGACGCCGGCGCGATGATCCGGGACGGCGTCAAATCGCTCGTCAAGCTTGGCGTATGCAGTGAAAGGAAATGGCCTTACAAGATTGCGAGGTTCACCAGCAAGCCGTCGGCCGCGTGCTACAAGCAGGCGTCCGATCGTCAGGTTACCTCTTATCATCGCATCATCAGTCTGCACCAGATGCGCCAATGCCTCGCCGAAGGTTACCCGTTCGTTTTCGGTTTCTCAGTTTATGAGGCGTTCGAGTCCGATGAAGTTGCCAGAACCGGCAAGTTGAACCTGCCTGAAGCCAGCGAAAAACAACTGGGCGGCCACGCTGTGATGGCCGTGGGTTATGACGAGTCAGACAAGCGTGTGCTCGTTCGCAACTCTTGGGGCGCGGACTGGGGCATCAAGGGTTATTTCACGATGCCGTACGATTACATCTCGAACGACAACCTGGCAGACGACCTCTGGACCCTCCGCGCGTTTGAAAATGTGTAGATAAGGCAAGCACATCGGCGCCGACCAGAATCAGCGGCAGCAAACGAGCCGACTGCAGAACCCGATGTCGAGGGGATTGTGGATCGTAGTTGACCACTCGTTCCCATAGTTGCGTTCAGCGACCGTCGCGTGCACAAGTAACATTCCTACAATGCGTCATTCTCTCGCGGTCGCTCAGCTGTTCCGCATCTTAGCAATTCTCGCCGCCATGCAAATAACGTCTGCCTATCTCAACGCTGAGAAACCATCTGCAAAAAGCTCCCCGTCGTCACCAGCTGCTAGCGACAATCCATTTTTGGTGGAAAGCACTCTTCCGTATCACGCGCCGCCGTTTGATAAGATCAAAGACGAACATTTCGTTCCGGCGATCGAAGCTGGCATGCGCGAACAGCTCAAGGAAGTTGATGCGATCGCCGCCAGCTCTGAAAAACCTACCTTCGACAATACCATCGTCGCGCTGGAGCGAACCGGCCGGCTCCTCGATCGCGCAGAGCGGACGTTCTCGAATCTTAACGCCGCCGACACAAATCCGACGCGCCAGAAGATCGACACCGAAATTGCGCCGAAGCTTTCGGCGCATAACGATACGATTCATCTCAATGGTAAACTTTTCGCGCGAATTCAGGAGCTTTACTCCAATCGCGATAACCTCGGCCTCGATGCGGAATCGAATTATCTGCTCGAACGTTATTACAAGGATTTCGTGCGGGCAGGCGCGAAACTTTCCGAACCCGATAAGACGAAGCTCAAAGCGATCAATGGCGAGCTTGCGAGCCTGCAGACGAAGTTCGAGCAGAATGTTCTAAAGGAAAAGAACGCTTCCTCCGTGGTTGTCGATCGTCGAGAAGACCTTGCCGGACTTTCCGATAATCAAATCGCCGCGGCCGTCGCCGCCGCCAAAGATGAGCACAAGGAAGGCAAGTTTGTATTGCGCCTTCAAAACACGACGGGGCAGCCCGCGCTTGCGTCGTTGCAAAACCGAGAAATTCGCGAGCGCATCATGCAGGCATCGCTCTCCCGCAACAGTAAAGGCGGGCCGTTCGACACTCGGGACGTGGTCATTCGCACCGCACAGCTTCGAGCGGAACGCGCCAAACTTCTCGGCTACGAAAATCACGCAGCCTATCAGCTCGAAGATCAGACAGCTGGAAATGTTCCAACGGTGAACAAGCTTCTGGCCGATCTGACGCCACCGGCAGTCGCAAACGCACGTCGTGAAGCTGCCGATATGCAAAAAGTTGTCGATCAAGAAAAAGAGGGATTCAAAATTGCCTCCTGGGATTGGGATCTTTATTCGGAGAAAGTGCGCAAAGCGCGCTATGCCTTCGATGAATCGGAGCTACGACCGTACTACGAGTTGAATCACGTGTTGCTCGATGGCGTTTTCTTCGCGGCGGGGAAACTCTACGGCCTCACCTTCAAGGAACGACACGATCTCCCGGTGTACCGGCCCGATGTGCGCGTGTTTGAAGTTTACGATGCCGACGGCAAACCACTCGCACTGTTCTTCGCCGATTATTACGCACGGCCTTCCAAGCGCGGAGGCGCGTGGATGAATGCCTACGTTCAACAAAGCGAACTGTTCGGAACCAAACCGGTCGTCGCGAATCATTTGAATATCCCGAAACCGCCGCCCGGTGAACCGACTTTGCTGACGCATGATGAAGTGCGCACTGCGTTTCATGAGTTCGGTCACGCGCTCCATGGAATGTTTTCAAACGTAAAATATCCGCGGTTCAGCGGAACGAGCGTGCCGCGCGATTTCGTGGAGTACCCGTCGCAGGTGAACGAGATGTGGGCGACCTGGCCGGAAGTGCTGAAGAATTACGCGAAACATTACAAGACCGGCGAACCAATTCCGCAGGCGCTGCTCGATAAGGTCGTTGCCGCGGAAAAGTTCAATCAAGGTTACAAGACAACGGAGTACCTTTCCGCCACACTCCTCGATCAAGCCTGGCATCAGTTAAACCCTCCCGACGTGCCGAAAGACGCGATTGCCTTCGAGGCGCAAGCTCTGCACAAGGCAGGTGTGGACTTTCCGCCAGTTCCGCCGCGCTACCGCAGTCCATATTTCTCGCACGCGTTCGCCGGCGGATATTCGGCGGGTTATTACTCCTATTTGTGGAGCGAAGTGCTTGACGCCGACAGCGTGGAATGGATGAAAGAGCACGGCGGATTGAAGCGTGAAAACGGCGATCGCTTTCGCGCAACTTTGCTCTCGCGCGGCGGATCGGCCGATGCCCTGGGCTTATTCAAAAATTTCGTCGGACGCGATCCCTACATCGAGCCGTTGCTAAAACGCCGCGGTCTCGATCACCCTCCGGGAGCCGACGATTCTCATATCGGATCTCAATCCTCAACTCGCTAGCCCGCTGCTCTGTAGAGGCAGATAAGCCCGCCCTGAGCGAAGCCGAATGAGTGTCCGCTGTGGTCGATCGTGCAGTCCCTTTGCTCGATGTTAAATCTGTCGGCGAAGCCGAGACTCTATTAGCATCGCCCGACGGAGCGTCCGATCCACCCAACATCGACCCCGGCTACAGTTGGCGATCTTACGCCAGTCGGACTTTCCTCTGGAAAAATCGACAACATGGCCTGAGATTGCTGACCGCGAGGATTTCGAACTTTGCCAGAAAGTACTTCAACTCCAGTTTTGCCAGAGACCGATGCTGCGAACCGCGCTCCGACCGGAGCGGCGGCTACGGGCCGCGCCGATTTGCGCCCTGAAAACATCAATGATGCCGTAATTCGTCTCGCTGGAAATTCGCAGGATGGAATTCAAACCGCCGGCGCTTTTCTCGCACGCCTGGCCGGGCGCAGCGACCACGATGTCATGACTTACATGACGATCCCGTCCACGATCTCCGGTGGACCGTCGATCTTTCAGGTCCGCATGGGCACGGGCGAAGTGTTATCGGCGGGCGACGAAGCCGATTTCCTCGTCGCGTTCTATCAACACAGTTACCAGGACCACATCGATTTTCTAAAAGAGGGCGGCGTGTTGCTTTACGATTCCGACAACGTCGAGCCGAACCTCGACGATAAACGTTTCGTTTATGTCGGCGTGCCGATCACTGGGCTCACCGTCGAAGCGCTCGGCGGTACCGCCAAGGACAAAGGCAAAAACATATTCGTGCTCGGATTGGTCTCGAAAATTTTCAATCTCGACGCCGACAAACTGAAAAAGCTGATCAAGGAAAAATTCGCCGGTAAAGACGAGAGCATCGTCAACACCGCACTCATGGCTTTTCAGGCCGGTTACGCGTATCCCGTCGGGAACGTCCTGACAAAGCATTATCAATTCGAGAAGATCGAGAAAACGGGCGGGCGCGCTCAGATCACGATGGATGGCAACCAGGCGCTCGCCTACGGATTGATCGCCGCCGGGGTGCGCTACGGCGCCGGTTATCCGATTACGCCGTGGTCGTCGATTATGGAAACGCTCCGGCGCGAGTTGCCGAAATACGGCGGGATTTTTGTGCAGGCCGAAGACGAGCTTGGTGCGGTTTCACTGGCGCTCGGATTTTCATATTCGGGATATCTCGCGGTCACGGGTAGCGCCGGCCCGGGAATTTCGCTCAAAGCCGAAGCCATTGGCTGGGCGTCAATGGCCGAAATCCCGCTTATCGTTTGCAATATTCAACGGGGCGGACCGAGCACCGGGTTGCCGACGAACGTTGAGCAGAGCGATTTGCATCAAGCCATTTTTGGCAGTCACGGCGACAGCCCGCGCGTCGTTCTCGCAGCATCGACGGTGGAAGATTGTTTCTACATCGCGATTGAAGCGGCGCGAATCGCCCGCAAATACAGCACTCCGGTTTTCATATTGAGCGATACCTCGCTCGCCACCCGCATTGAGGCATTCGACGAACCCGATCTTTCGAAACTGATGGTCGATCCGAAGCCCGATCTCACTCCGCGCGAGGGCGGTTTCAAGCCGTACGATCTCGAGAGCATCACGCAGCACGTGCCGCCCGGCACGATCATGCGCGACGGGAAATATCCGCTCATCGGCGGACTCGAACACGACGAGATGGGCCACCCCACCGGCAGCCCGAAGTTGCACATGGCCATGACGGCGAAGCGCCGCAATAAATTGAGGAAACTCGCCGAAGAAATTCCGGTTCCGGAAGTTTACGGCGACCAGGAAGGCGACACGCTACTCGTCGGTTGGGGATCGACTTACGGGCCGATCCACGACGCGGTAAAAATGGGGCGCGAGCACGGCGAAAAAATCGGGGCCATACATTTCCGCCACGTTCATCCATTGCCGAACGGACTGGAGAAAATCTTCGCCAACTTCAAACGCGTCGTCACCGTCGAGATGAACGATCAAGGTCTTTACGGCTTTGGGCAGCTGGCCACCATTTTGCGTGCCCGTTATTGCGAGCCGAAAATTCAGAGCGTCACCAAAACCGACGGCTTGACGTTCCGCGTGAAAGAAATTCTTCAAGGCGTTTTTCCCGGCGAATTTGTTTCGGCCAGGGGCTATTCACCGAATCGTCCCGTTTCCGAAAACGGCGAACAAGATGTCGACGTTGCCCGCGCCGAGTCTATCGCCCAAGGGGTTGGGTAACAATAATCTCGATTTTATGAGCGAAACAACTACAACCACCTCACCTGTAGCGGCAGGCGTGTCGCCGGCGATTGCTGAGCCGCCAAGAGAAAAGCTCACCAAAAAAGCCATCACCGCCGATCACCCGACCTGGTGTCCCGGTTGCGGCGATTTCGCCGTGCTCGCTTCCTTTTACAAGGTGCTCGAGAAACGCCAGCTCGATCACGAAAAGATCGTCACCCTCGCCGGCATCGGTTGCTCATCGCGCTTTCCCTATTTCGTCAACGGCCACGGCGCGCATTACATTCACGGCCGCGCCGTCCCGCTTGCCTCCGGCAGCAGCCTGGCCCGGCCCGTCCTGCACGTGTTCCTCTTCGGCGGCGACGGCGACGGTTTCTCCATCGGCGGCAACCATCTCGATCACGGCGCGCGCAAGAACATCAACATGACCTATTTCATCATGGACAACTTCGTCTATGGCCTGACCAAAAAGCAGACCTCGCCCACGTCGCCCATCGGTTTCAAGAGTAAGACCGACCCGACCGGCGCGATCGATCAGCCGGTCAATCCGATGAAAAAACTCATCGCTGGCGGGGCCACGTTCATCGCCCGCACGCACGCCACCCAGGTCAAACACATGATGGAAATGATCGAGCGCGCTTTTGATCACCAGGGCTTCTCCGTCATCGAATGTTTGAGCGAGTGCGTCGAATTTTTCCCGGACGTGTTCGATCCGGCCGATCCGAAGAAGGGCGGCAGCTTCGAAGTGATCCAGGAAAAGAAATGGGACAACACCCCTGAGGACGAGCTGCGGCACGACGTCACCGACGAGCTCGCCGCCTACAAACTCGCCCAACTACCCTTCCCAGGCGTCTTCGGCGTCTTTTATCAGAACGACAGGCCGACGAAAAATTCGTTGGAGAAGAAGTGGATCGAGAGTAGTCGTGAAAAGACCGGCAATGCTTCCGACCTCGAACTACTTCAGAAGACGTTTGATAGAATGAAATAAATTGAAGGTCTGTTATTGCTACGTGCCGCGCCGTAGCCTTGGCGAAGGAGGGCAAAAAACATTCGACCGAATGAAATGATCGGGGAGCACACGCTGCAAGCGTGTCCAATTCGGCTGCCAGCCGAAACGTTTCTGTTTGGGTAGCGGTCGCCGCGGCGACCTGGTCTCGGTGTCCCGCCGAGACGAACTTTGCTCCGTCGCGTCCTCTTTGTCTGTCATTCCGGTAGCGGCAGCCGTGTCGGCTGCGAGCAACTGTAACAGTAGTCTGTAATCGTCGAACTTCTTGCAGTAGTTCTCGCCTTGTCCGACATTCGAAGGCGTGAGCCAATCAGTCGTCAAAATCGATCCTGAGATTATGAGCGGTGCGCCTTGCTTTGCCGGCACCCGCGTGCCCATCCAGAATTTGATCGATTACCTCGAGGGCGGAGATTCGATTGAAGATTTCCTGGAAGGTTTTCCAACTGTCTCGCGCGAACAAGTGATCGCCTTTCTTGAAGAAGCGAAGGCTCGCATGCTCGCGCCAGCTGCGGAGTGAAAATACTCCTCGACGAGTGCGGCGATCGCAGGCTTGCTCGCGATCTTGCAGATCATTCTGTGATTACCGTTCCGCGTCGCGGTTGGGCTGGAATCAAGAATGGCGATTTGCTGGCGCTAGCCGAAAAAGAATTTAATGTGTTCATTACCGTTGATCGAAAGATTTCTACGCAGCAAGAC
>WNGD01005299.1_pt1 | contig 12522 bp, 10 predicted proteins | sample 5400671 | NCBI WGS metagenome assembly WNGD01 (sample SAMN13153369, study PRJNA577476) | soil metagenome | isolation source: 40 cm soil or saprolite under grassland replicate 2 | place: USA:California | collected 2016-06-15
GACGTGGTGGCGGCAGCAGCGGCGCCCGGTGTGGTGGCCGTGCTGACCGGCAACGACCTGCGGTTACCGGCTCGCGTCGGCTTTCAGATGGTGCCGGAAACATTGGCGCGGCCGCCCCTCGCAACTGAGCGCGTTCGCTTTGTCGGCGAGCCGGTGGCTCTCGTCGTGGCGGAGAGCCCGGGTGCAGCCGAGGATGCCGCGCAGCTGGTCGGTCTCGACCTCGAACCGCTCGTTGTCGTCGTCGACCCGGAAGCCGCCCGCCGGCCCGATGCCCCGCTGCTTTTCCCCTCGCATGGTTCCAACGTCGCCAATCGCTTCGACTCCAGTCGCGAGGATGACGTCTTCGCCGGCGCCGAGGTGAAAATCCGGGGCCGCTTCGTCAACCAACGGCTCGCGCCCGTGCCGATGGAACCGGAGGCGATCCTGGTCGTGCCGGAAGCAGGGCGACTTTTGATTTGGGCGACCAGCCAGACCCCATTCGGGTTGCGCGCCGAGATGGCGTCCTCGCTCGGTATGTCTCCATCTGACATTCGCGTGGTTGTCGGCGACATGGGAGGCGGTTTCGGCGCCAAGGCCGGAGCTCGCCCAGAGCTGATCGTTGTGGCCGCTGCCGCCCGCAAGCTCGGCCAGCCGGTGAAGTGGATCGAGACCCGCTCCGAGAACCTGGTCGGGATGACGCACGGACGTGGACAGGTCCAGGACGTCGAGCTCGGCGCAATGCGCGATGGCCGCCTGGTAGGCCTGCGCGCGCGAGTCGTAGCCGACATCGGCGCTTACCCGGGAATCGCGACGCTGCTGCCGATGCTCACGGGGCAGATGGCGTCAGGTGTCTACGCCATCCCCGCCATCGATTACGAGGCGCACTGCGTCGTCACGAACACCACGCCGCTGGGCGCCTATCGAGGCGCCGGACGGCCCGAAGCGACCGCCATGGTGGAGCGTGCGATGGACATGCTGGCGGCGGAGCTCGGAATGGACTCGGCGGATCTGCGGCGCCTCAACCTGATCGCGCCCGATCGTTTCCCGTACACGACTGCCGGCGGGGCCACCTATGACTCGGGTGACTACGAGAAGGCGCTCGACAAGCTGCTCGAGGTCTCGGCCTATCGGACACTGCGTACAGAGCAGGCACGGCGGCGTGAGCGAGGTGACCGCCTGCAGCTCGGGATCGGCCTATCGGTCTACGTGGAGGTCACCGCGGTTGGGATCGGCCCTGAATGGGGAGCGGTCCGCATCGAGAGCGACGGGACGGCGACCGTGCGATGCGGCACCACCTCATTCGGTCAAGGTCACGAGACCTCACTCCCCCAGATCGCGGCGGAGCAGCTGGGCATGCCGCTCGAGTCGGTGCGCCTCGTCCATTCCGACACCGACACCGTCGAGCGCGGTACGGGCACCGTCGGCTCGCGCTCGATGCAGCACGGCGGCTCGGCCGTGCACCAGGCTGCTCAGCAAGTGCGTAATAAAGCGCGCGACCTGGCATCGCACCTTCTCGAAGCCGATCCCGAAGACATCGTCTTTGTCGGAGGCACGGTAGGCGTGGCGGGAGTCCCAGGGCGATCGCTCTCATGGACTTCGTTGGTTGCCGCCGCCGACGACGGTAAGAGGCTGCCCGAGGGGATGGAGCCAGGCCTCGCCGCGGAAGCCGACTTTGAGGGTGATGGAAGCTACCCGTTCGGGGCACACTGCGCGGTGGTCGAGGTCGACGTGGAAACGGGCGATGCGCGCCTGGTCCGCTTCTTCGCGGTCGACGACTGCGGCCGCATCATCAATCCGTTGCTCGCGGAAGGGCAGGTCCACGGGGGCATCGCCCAGGGTATAGGGCAGGCGATGCTCGAGGAGGTGGTGTTCGACGACCAAGGCACGCCGCGCACCGGGACGTTGGTCGACTACCAGATTCCCAGCATCGGCGAAGTTCCCGAGGTCGTGACCGCGACCACAGAGACCCTCAGCCCGAATAACCCCCTCGGCGCGAAGGGCATCGGCGAGTCCGGAACGATCGGATCGACCCCTGCGATCCAGAACGCGGTGATCGACGCGCTGTCACACCTCGGCGTCAGGCACATCGATATGCCGCTCACGCCCGAGCGAGTGTGGGCCGCCCTCGCCGCAATTGGCTCTAAGGAACGCCAGACCTAGGCAGTCCCCTGGTTTCCCCGACCTGGTGCACCAGGGCTCAATGTCGGCCGGCAGCTGGTCGAGCAGCTCGTACCGGATTCGCGTTTCGTCCTTGTTGAAACGCACCGGACAGACCTTGGTGCAGACGTGCACGTGGCGTAGCGCATCAGCATGGGTACGCATTTCTCCACGTCCGTCCACGAAGCCACGACGACGAGAGGGCGTAGATGGCCACAGCGATGATGACGATGATCCCGAGCGTAACCATCGGCGGCCCGCGGTTCGCTGATTTCTGCAAGCCGCCCATTGGTTGCTAGTGTTCGATCGGATGCTTGAAGTCGACACGGTCGCGGTCGCGGCGAGTGGGATCAACGAGAACCAACTCCGGCGCGCCATTGGGATGGTCGCCGACTGGGTCGGCGAAGGCGTTGTACCGGGAGCGGCTCTGCTCGTCGCTCGCGGCGACCATATCGTCGCTGAAGGCTACTGGGGACAGGCCGACGCGAAGTCCGGACGCGGCGCGAGTACCGAGACCCTGTGGAGCATCGCCTCCATAACCAAGCCGGTGACCGCGACAACGGTAATGGCGTGCGTGGATCGTGGTCTGCTGCGCCTCGATGCGCCGATCGTGGAATCGCTACCGGAGTTCGGGGCGCCAGGCGACGGCCGGCCCTGGCGCAACAAGGTGACTTTGCGACACCTCTTGACGCATACATCCGGCCTGGCGGGATTCAGCCGCGACAACATCGCGCTTCGTCAGCGTCACGCGCCGATCGACAACTTCATCGCCTCTTTTCTGGCCGAGGAGCTCCATTTCCGACCCGGTCGGTGGCACCTCTACAGCTCGGTCGGGTACGGATTGGCGGCTGAGATGGCGGGCCGAGCGCTCATCGCCTCCGGCGCCGCGCCGGGTGCCACGCGCTCGCTGCAGGCCCACGAGCTGTTCACCCTGGATCTCCTCGAGAAGCTGGGCGTGGCCGATGCTGCGTTCAGGCCAGGCGAGCCGGAACAGGCTCGAAGCGCCTGGGTGGAATCCACCGGGCAGGAAGGTCTTGACTGGGAGATCGGAAACTCGCGCTACTACCGATCGCTGGGAATGCCTTGGGGTGGGCTTTTCACCAGGGCGCGGGACGTGCTCGCCTTCATCCAGGCCTTCCTGCCCAGCCGGTTGCGCGCTTCGTCCCGGGTGCTTTCACAAGCGACCCTCCAGGACATGGTCCGGGCCCAGGTCGCCGTCGCCGAGGCCCCGGTCTCCGTCGCGGCGACGCAGCGGGACATCACGTGGGACCCGACAAGCGAGCCGAGGGCGAGCGTCCCCTGGGGGCTGGGATGGGAGGTCAAGGGCAGCGCCGCCGGCGACTACTTCGGCGATGTGGCACACGACACTTCCTTCGGCCACTTCGGCGCCAGCGGCACGATCGCCTGGGCGGACCCGGAGGAAGATCTTGCGCTGGTCCTTCTGACCAACAAGGCGTGGGCGTCGCGCTGGGCCGTCCGGGAGCGTCGTCTGGCGCGGCTGGCGAACGCCATCATGGCGGCGCTCGATTGAATTGGCACGCCGCATCTGGTCGTCGCTCGCGGGTCGCCCGCGCGCCCTGTGGCCGTCGCCCGCTCGTGCCCGGGATGGGGACGGCGCTCTTAAACGGCTGCAGCAGGTGCCTGGCGAAAAGGCACCTCATCCGCCGCCGAGCTTCAAGCCGAAACGATTGTATGGTGGCCTTCTCGATGCCTGAGAGTGTTCGTCTGCCGCGCGCGAACGGCGAGCTGCATGACTACACGCCGGCCGGAAGGTTTCTGTACGCGCAAGGCGGCGCGCCGCCTCGCAACCGGCTCCCCTACGCCGCCGTCCATGTGGTGGCCGATGCCATGGCCGACACCAGCCCCGTCGGGCCTGCCGCGGTCGATTGGGAACGGACTCTTGCTTTCCGCCGGCACATCTGGGGCTACGGCCTGGGGGTCGCCGAAGCGATGGACACGGCGCAGCGCGGCATGGGACTTGACTGGGAGGCCGCCAAGGAGCTCATCAGGCGATCGGTGGCGGAGGCAAAGGCCGTCGGTGGCCGGATCGTCTGCGGCGCGCAGACGGATCAGCTCTCCCCCGGATCCGCGAAGGACCTGCGGGACATCGAGGCCGCGTACGAAGAGCAGTGCGAATTCGTCGAGGTGCAAGGCGGACAGGTCGTGCTGATGGCGAGTCGTGAGCTGGCTCGGATCGCGCGCGGGCCCGAAGACTACGCACGCGTTTATGGCCGTCTGCTCTCACAGCTGCGACAACCGGCGCTGATCCACTGGCTGGGCGAGGTATTCGACCCCGCGCTTGCCGGTTACTGGGGTTACGCGGACCTGGATCGCGCCACCGCGGCGTGCCTGGAGATCATCACCGAGAACGCTCCCAAGGTGGAGGGCGTGAAGCTCTCGCTGCTCGACCAGAGACGTGAGATCGCCATGCGCGCGCGCTTGCCAGTCCGCGTTCGCATGTTCACAGGCGACGACTTCGACTATCCGACGACGATCGCCGGCGACGGCGAGCGTTTCAGCGACGCCCTGCTCGGAGCATTCGACATGATCGCGCCGGCCGCTTCGGCCGCCCTGCTCGCGCTTGATCGAGGCGATGTGGAGTCGTTCCACACCGTCCTCGCGCCGACAATCCCGCTTTCCCGGCATGTCTTCGGCCATCCGACCTTCTACTACAAGACGGGGGTGGTCTTCCTCGCGTATCTCAACGGACACCAGGATCACTTCCGCATGGTCGGCGGACTCGAGAGCGGGCGCTCGGCCGTGCATCTCGCGCAGCTGTTCGTGCTGGCCGACCGAGCCGGACTGCTCCGCGACGTCGAGCTGGCCGTCGACCGGATGCGACCGGTGATGGTCCTGGCCGGTGTGACCAACTAGCTCAGCAGGCGTGGTGCGGGCGAGGCGCAGGCGCGGCCTTCTCGCCGCCGGGATACAAGCCGGCCGCAAGAACGTGGTGGTGGGAGTCGATGATCGTGGGTCAACACGAACGCCGGCGGCTACTATGAAATTTCGCCGTTCTCGTTGTGTGGGAGGTGCCCATGTCGGACAACAAGGAGACGTGGAGGGGCAAGGTCCGGGGCATGAACCCGGACGAGGTCGAAGAGTTCCTCGGCCTCGGAGTGAACATGTATCTCGCCTGCCTCAATCTGGACGGTAGTCCTTACATCACGGTCTGCTGGCACGAGTGGAGAGACGGCTACTTCTGGGTGATCCCGCGTCAGCACTCGCGATGGGCGGAGTTTCTCGCCAATGATTCACGGGTGTCCTTTGTCGTCGAACAGCCCAAGACACTGGGCAAGGTGCTCGGAAGCGGGCAGGCGGAGCTCGTCGAGCGACCCAACATCGGCGGCGAGTGGGTACCGATCGCGACCCGCATGAGCTATCGGTACCTGGGTGAGAACGGGCCCACATACCTGGAGTCCACCATGAAGCAGCCGCGCTGGCTCTTCAGGATCAAGCCGGAGAAGTTCGAGACATGGCAGGGCGTCGGGTGGGCGCGACGCTACTGGGTCGAGGAAACCGGCGGGCCCTCATATGAGGAGGCGCACGCCTCCGTCTAGCCCGGCGTCCGCTCGAGAGCGCAGAGTCTTGCTGGCTCTCGCGGCACACGAGCAAGAGCTCATCGGGTTCGCGCGGGCGCTGGTCGCTGCGCCGAGCCCGAACCCGCCCGGTGACGAGCGCCAGGTCGCCGAGCTCGCGCGAGCGGAGATGGAACGGCTCAGCTATTCCGGGTCGAGAACTGTCGCGATGGACCCGGCGCGGCCCAACGTCGCTGGAGTCGCGTTCGAAAGCTCAACCGGGCGGGTCCTCATGCTCAACGGCCACATCGACACCAAGCCGGCGGGCGACCTGGCGGAATGGTCGCCCGGACCCTATGACCCGGTCCTTCGCGACGGGCGGCTCCACGGTCTTGGCTCGGCCGACATGAAGGGCGCAGTCGCGGCGATGGTGTACGCCGGGGCTGCGCTGATCGAGGCGGATGCTCCGCCCGGGACTCTCAAGGTCGTGCTCACCGCGGATGAGGAAGCGGGGAGCCGGTACGGAGCCCGGTTCCTCGCGGGACGCCCTGAGCTCGCGGCCGACTCGGTTCTTGTCGGTGAGGCGACCGGAATGCAGACGCCGTGGGCATACGTCGCGGTCGCATCCCGCGGCCTGGCCTGCTTTGTGGTGAAGACTCGCGGCACCCAGATGCATTCGAGCCTGAGCGACCAGGTGCCCTCAGTCAACGCCAGCGTGCAGCTGGCCAAGGTGCTGACGCGGATGGCGGCCGGCTTCAAACCAAACTACACAGCCAACCCGGTCGTGCCCGGCCGTCCGACTGTCAATCTCGGAGTGACCTTGGGGGGCGGCGTCTTCTACGGCGTCTACCCCGGGCAAGCCGAGTTTGGCATTGACATACGCACGCTGCCGGGGATGACCCTCGCCGGATTGCATGCCGATCTGGATGCGTTCCTGGAGGAGATGCGCCGGGCGGATCCTGACCTGGACGTGACCGTGGAGTCGGCACCGGATCTCGCATGGTTTCCACCTTCGTCGATCGACCCCCAGCACCCCTTGGTGGCGGCAGCGGAGAGCTCGGCTCGAGATGTGCTCGGTCGCGACGTCCCGCTGGGGACCATGCCTGCATTCACTGATGGGACCCACTGGCACCTCGCCGGGAGCGCCTGCATCCCCGCCTTCGGCCCGGGCAGCCTCCTGGTGGCGCACCGCCCAAACGAAAGCGTGGCGGTCGCCGAGATCGTGGAGGCGGCTCGGATCTACGCCCTCACCGCGTTGCGCTACCTGGGCGCGGAAGTCACTCCGAAGTAGCGACGCTGCGATCGACCTCGGGCTCGATGGCTTTGAGCGCGACAAAAGGCTGCGGGTTCCAACAGCGCAACAGGTGACCATCCGATGCTTCGAGGCCGGGGTGGTCATGCCAGCACCGGCTGATCACAAAGGGGCAGCGCGGAGCGAAAAGACATGCCGGCGGCAGGACCCGCGGGTCCGGCACCCGGCCCGGAATCGTGTAGAGGTGCTTGCTGTCGCCCGCGGCTGAGGGGATCGAGCTGAGCAGGCCCTGGGTGTAGGGGTGGCGCGGGTTCGCGAAGATCTCCGACGCTGACGCCTCCTCGACGATCTCGCCCGCGTACATGACCGCGACGCGGTCAGCGACTTGCGAGACGACCGCCAGGTTGTGGGTGATGAGCAGGACTGCCAGCTGCCTTCGCTCCTGCTCGGAGCGGATGAGCTCGAGGATCTGCGCCTGGATCGTGACATCAAGCGCCGTGGTCGGCTCGTCAGCGATGAGCACCTTGGGATCCAGGACGAGAGCCATCGCGATCATCACCCTCTGCCGCATGCCGCCCGACATCTGATGCGGATAGTCCTCGAGTCGTTGTTGAGGCGATGGAATCTGGACCTCCTTGAGGATCTCCACCACCATGTCACGTGCCTCCCGGCGATTCACCTTGCGGTGAGCGGTTATGGCTTCCTCGATCTGGTCACCAATCGTGAACACGGGATCCAGGGACGTGAGCGGCTCCTGGAACACCATGGAAACCGTATCGCCGCGCAGCGAGCGCATCGTGCTGTCAGGCACATGCGTGATGTCGCTGCCAGCGACCACGACGCTGCCGGCCGTGATTCGAGCAGGCGGGTCAGGCAATAGGCGAATGACCGACAAGGCGGTGAGTGTCTTGCCGCAGCCCGACTCGCCGACCAGGGCGAGGGTTTCGCCGTCGTGCAGCTGAAAGGAGACGTCTCGCACCACGTCCACGCGACCCTCTCTCAAGAACAGAGTGGTACGTAGGCCCTTGACCTCGAGAGCAACGTCCGCGCTCAACTCACTCCCTTGAGGCGGGGGTCGAGCACATCGCGCAGACCGTCTCCCAGCACGTTCAATCCGAGAACCAGCAAGACGATGACGAAGCCGGGGATGGTGCTCAGCCAGTGGTTCAGGAGCATGTACCCGCTGCCCTGGCTGATCATCTGGCCCAGGCTGGGTAGAGGCGGTTGGGCGCCCATGCCGATGAAGGAGAGGCCGGCCTCGGCGATGATCGCGATCGCGATGTAGTAGGAACCCATCACGAGCGCCGAACCGACGACGTTGGGCAGCAGGTGGCGGGCCATGATCTCGAGATCGCCCTTGCCGAGCGCTCGTGCCGCCGCCACGAACTCCTTCTCGCGCAGGGCGAAGACCTCGCCCCGGACGATGCGCGCAAAGCCGGCCCAGTTGACGAAACCGACCGCGATCACCACCCCTGTGAGGCCGGGCCCGATGGCGCCGATCAAGAGCACAGCGATCAGGATCAGCGGAAACCCCCAGACCAGCTCGACAAAGCCGTTGATGATCCTGTCCACCCAACCTCGGTAGTAGCCGGCCAGCATTCCGGCCACCGTGCCGACGCTGAGGGCGATCGCGGTCGTGCCGAGACCGACCGCCATCGAGATGCGGATCCCCAGCAGCAGACGGCTCAGGAGATCGCGTCCGAGCTCGTCGGTACCCAACAGGTGACCGTTGCTCAGAGGAGGTAGCAGGGCGTCGCTCAGCACCTGCTTTGCGTAATCGTAGGGAGCAAGCGCTGGCCCGACGATCGCCGCCAACGTGAAGAAGACGACGATCAGCGAGCCTGCCACCGCGAGCTTGTTCCGCGCAAGCTCGTGCCATGCGTCGCGCCAACGTGAGGGACGGGTCGTCCAGAGACGTTCAACCTTCGCCTCCCACTGCGCTTTCTCGTCGAGGACTGTGAGGTCGGCCATCAAGCCACCCGGATCCGGGGATTGGCCAATCCGTACGCAATGTCTGCGAACCAGTTCGCGAGCAGCACGAAAAGGATGAGGAGCAGGGAGAAGAACTGAGCGACCGGGTAGTCGCGGCGCAGGACCGAGTCGACCAGAAGGTACCCGACGCCCGGCCAGCGGAAGATCGTCTCCACGATCAGCGCGTAGCCGACCAGCCACCCCAACCGAAGGCCGGTCAGGCTGATCACCGGTATGAGCGCGTTGCGGAGCACGTGGCGGATGACCACCTGCCATTCGGGCAGGCCCTTGGCCCGCAAGGCGCGGACGAAATCGTCTCGCAGATGCTCGAGCATCGACGACCGGGTCATCCTCATCGTCACCGCGGTGCCCTCCGCTGCCAGGACGAGCGCCGGCATGATGAGCTGAGGTGGATCGCAGCAGCCGGCCGAGGGCAACAGGCCCAGGCGCAGCGAAAAGAAGTACACGAGGATGAGCGCCAACCAGAAGTTTGGGATTCCCATGCCGAGGATGGCGCCGCCCATGGCCAGCTGGTCAACCCATGTGTTGCGTTTCACCGCGGCGAGCACGCCGAGCGGGATCGCGATCAAGTAGGAGAGCAGGAGGGCGGTCAAGCCCAGGATGAGGCTGTTGCGGGCATGAGTCTTGAGGAGCTCTGTGATGGGCGTGCCGTTCACGAGAGAGGTACCGAGATCCCCGGTCGCGATGTGGCCGAGGTAGATGAAGTACTGCGTGTAGATGGGTTGGTCGAGGCCCAACCGCTTTTCGTAGGCCTGGCGGACCTCCTGCGACGAAAGCGGGCTGAGCACACCGCCGCCGCTGGGTCCGCCGGGCGCCGAGCGCAGGGCGTAGAAGATCACGACCGACGAGATCGCCAGGATCACCACCATGTAGCCGGTGCGGCGCGCCAGGTAGGAAGCCACCTATCCGGTACCCAGTGTGAACTTCTACGCGGTCAGGTTCCTAATCGAGCCAGACGTCGTTGTAGTACGGGTAGAGATTCCACTGGTCGGGGTGCCAGCCGTGCACGTTCTTGCGGTTGACCCAGAAGGCATCTCGATTGATCACCGGCACGAAAGGCAGCTGCTCGGCGATCGCCAGCTGAAACTGCTTGCCGGCGGCGACCAGCGCGTCCTGGTTCGCGGCGCTTTGCCAGGCCGCGATCGCCGCGTCGACCTGAGGGACGACGGCGTTGCCCCAGTTCGGACCCTTGCCGTTCGCGTTGACGCTGTTCACGAAGAGCGTCACCACGTCGATGGGGACCGGCCACAGGTAGAAGAACATCACCGAGTCCGGGTTGGCAAATGCTTTGTTGAAGAAAGTCCCGCGGTCGAGGGATGAAACCTTCAGATCCACGCCCACGGTCTTCAGCTGCGCCTGGATTACCGAGCCGAGCTGCTGGTTGAAGCTCTCGGCCTGGATGATCATCTCGAAGCTGAACCGCTTGCCGCCCTTGACCAGGATGCCATCGGATCCCGCCTGCCAGCCGGCCGCGGTAAGCATGCTCTTCGCTTTGGCGACATCGAACTGATTGAACTGTTCGACGTCCTTGGTGTACGACTTGTCAGCGGACGTGATCGGCCCGTAAAGCGGCTCGCCGTGCGTGAAGAGCAGCGCCTTGACGATGCTGGCGCGGTCGATCGCGTGCGACAACGCCTGCCGCACGTTGACGTCGTTGAATCCAAGATCCGTCCGCTTGAAGTTGAGGCTGAAGAAATACCCCGACCATTCCTTCAGCTGGGTCACGGTCAGGTTGCTATCCGCCTTCAGGCGGGTGATGTCCTGGAACGCCGGCCCGCGCAAGGTGTCGATCTCACCGTTTTGAATCTGGATCGCGCGCTGCGGCGCATCCAGGATGGTCAGCCAGTTGATGCCGTCCAGATAGGGCTTGCCTTTGTTCTGGATGAACGGCGTGACGGTGCCGGGATAGTTTTCCCAACGCTTGACCGACGTATGGCTTCCGGGCACCCATTCGGTGAGAGTGAAAGGTCCCGAGCCGTCCACCCCCTGCTGCCCGTACTTGTCGCCGAGCTGGGTTCGGTAGGCCATGTTGATGATGTCCCAGTAGCCAGTCTTGACGATGTTGAAAAGGTCGAAGTACGGGTGCTTGAGCTTGATCACGAGCGTCGTGTCGTCGGGGGCTTCGGTGCTGGCGACGGGAACCCAGACCGAACCCAACGGGGAGCCGTTCTTCGGGTCTGCGATGCCGTCGTAGACGGCCTTGATGGCAGTTGCGTTGAGGGGCGTCCCTGATTGAAACTTCAGGCCGCTGCGAATCTTGAACGTGACCGACAGGCCATCTGAGGCGACGTTCCAGCTGGATGCGATCTGGGGCACGTAGTTGCCCTGCGGGTCGTTGGTCACCAGCGATTCGTAGACCGCGTAAAAGGCCGGGTCGTACCAGTTGGTGTTGATGGGATCGAGGCGCGAGAAGTCGAGGTCGTAGCCTTCCTTTAACGTACCGCCCTTCTTGGGGGTGCCCGACGTCGTGTTGGTGGCTCCGCTGCAGGCGGCGAGGATTCCGCCGATGGTGGTCATACCGAGGCCAAGAGCCAGAGCACCCTTGACGAACTGGCGCCGGGACAAACTGCCGCCTACATACTGCTCGACGAGACCCTGCACCGCCGGCCGACTGCTGGCACCGTCCATCTTTGCTTCCCTCACAACAATCTCAATGTGAGTCGATAATTCATAGGATCCTAACACCGCTCCCGCGGGTGCTCCCGATCGAGTTCCGCGGCCCCGCCACGCAGGCATTGCGAGGCTTGACCTTCGGCGCGGGCGACCGCTGGGTGGTCCTGGTCCACGCTGAAGGACAGGACCTGGATGCGTGGCGGCCGCTGGCCCACCTGCTCGCCGACCGCGAGCTACGCGTCCTGGCTTTCGACCTGCCGGGCCATGGCGCGTCCGACGCTGAGTGGAAGCCTGAGCTCGCAGCTCCGGCGGTCATGGCGGCCGTCGATTTTGCGAGGTCGGGGGGTGCCCGGCAGGTTCATCTCATCGGAGCCGAGGTCGGTGCGCTGGCGGTGCTGGCCGCCGCCGCGCGAGACCAGTATCAGCCTGATTCGATCGTCGCCCTTTCACCAATCATCGACGACCGGGTGGCAAGTCTGGCTGATGTTCGCGACGCACGCGCACCGAAGTTGATCCTGGTTGGCTCGCTGGACCCAGGCGCGGTCGGATCGGCGGAGGCTTTCTATCGGGGCGCCATCGGGCACTGCGAGCTCACTCAGCTCCCAGTCAGCGCGGAGGGCACCGATCTCCTTTCCGGCGAGTGGGGGTCGCATGCTCGCGAGAAGGTGCTGGCGCACCTGATGCACGAGGGCTGACTACCAGGCCGCGACCATCTGTTCCGGGATCAGAAGCCGGTCGAGCACCAGATTCGCGCGCTCGATGTGTCGTTGCCCTTCCTTGAGCGACAGGGTCAGATGGCCCGGAAGCAGGTCTGTGACTGAGAGCCGGCGGAGCTTTCGCAACGAGCTGATCAGCGCATCGAGGCGGCAATCATGAATGTTCTGCAGAAGAACCTTGCCGCCGAAGAAGATCACATCGCCGGCGAACAGGATGCGGCGGCCGCCATCCTCGAGCAGCAGAGAGACGTGGCCGTCTGAGTGGCCGGGCGTGTCGAGGACCGCGAGGCGCAGCCGG
>WNGD01005301.1_pt1 | contig 12522 bp, 10 predicted proteins | sample 5400671 | NCBI WGS metagenome assembly WNGD01 (sample SAMN13153369, study PRJNA577476) | soil metagenome | isolation source: 40 cm soil or saprolite under grassland replicate 2 | place: USA:California | collected 2016-06-15
GAGCGCGCGAGCTGGCCGGCGACGACCCGGCAGGTCAGGCCGCGGTGGCCTCGCCGAGTGCGCAGCCACGCAGCCAAGCGGGAGAAGTACGCCGCGATCCGTCGCGACGCCGGCAACGGCATGTCCGGCCGGGCCATCGAGCGCAAGCACCACGTCGGCCGCCGCACCATCATCAAGGCGCTCGCCTCCGCCGGCCCGCCCGGGCGGAAGAAGATCCACCGCGAGCCCGCCGCCCTCGAAGGACTGCACGGCCACATCGACGCGATGCTCCAAGCCAACCCGCAGATCACCACCGCGGCGATCTGGGAACGCCTCGCCGACCAGCACTCCATCACCATCGCCTACCCCACCCTCCGCACCTACGTCACCAGCCGACGCGCCGGGCAGCGCCTGCCGAGACAGGACAACGATCAGGACCTCGTGCCGGCGCCAACCGCGAGGCAGGGAAGTAAGGAGAAACGACATGGCCAGGATCAACTATGACGACCCGACCGCGGCGGCGTTTAAGGCGGTCCGCGAGGTCCCGCGAGACGGGCTCGGGGCGTGGCGCGAGGCAGTCCGGCGGCATCTCCGCCCGTCGCCGCGCATGACCGTGGTGGACATCGGGGCGGGCACCGGCGCGTTCGCCACCGCGTTCAGCGACTGGTTCGACCTCGCTATCCTCGCGGTCGAGCCGTCGGCGGCAATGCGAGCCCAGATCCCGCGCCGCCCGGGCATCCGGGTACTCGACGGACATGCCAGCGCCCTCCCGCTGCCAGACCACTCGGCGGACGGCGCATGGCTGTCGCTCGTCATCCACCACATCCCCGATCTCGAAGCTGCCGCATGCGAGATCCGCCGCGTCCTGCGCCCTGGCGCCCCTGTGCTGATCCGCCAGGGATTTCCGGGCAGGGCCGACCCGGCGCACACCTTTCCCTGGGAGTTCTTTCCCGAGACCGCCCGGACGGTCACTACCTATCCCTCCGCCGGGCAGGCATGCCAGGCGTTCGCCACCGCAGGATTCCGCCGCGACGCGCTTGAGAAGGTCCCCGAGACACTGACCAGCCTTGCCGAGTTCCTCGACCAGGCGGACAACTTCCGCCGCGCCGATACCGTCATGCGCGGCCTCACCGAGGAGGAGTTCCAGCGGGGCAAGGAACGGCTCCGCCGCGCCGTGCAGCACGCCGGGCACACAGCTCGCACGCAGACCAGAACCAACTGGCTTGACCTTCTGGTCCTGCGCTGACCAGCGGCGACCGTGACGCGCCGTCCAGCCTGGGCCATCACCACCAGCGACCGGGACAATCGCCCCCAAGAAACCCGTCAAGCTGGCGTAGTTCCACCCTGGCCTTCGCCCCCGGGCGCTTGCGGATGGCCGGTGTTGGGCGGAGCAGACATCCGCGTGCTTCACGCTTCACTCCTACGCCTTGTGCATCTTCTGGCCTGCCGCCTAAAATCCGCCCGGGGACTTCCGCGTGTCCCAGCCAGGTGGCGCCCGGCATTCTGCCCCACTGTGGGCCGGGATCGCCTGAGCGCCAACTGGCGAGGTGTGGATGTTCGCCGCGTTGGGTGGGGTGAACCCGGTTTCGGTTCCGAAGGGGAGGTTAGGTCGTGCGGAAGTTGTTCTTGCTCTTGGCGGCGATCGCGCTCGCGACCGGGTCGGCAACAAGCGCCATGGCGGCCAGCCCAGGCCCGGGTAGCAGCACTGGCGTCGGCTCCGTTTTCGTTCCCAATCCCGTTCAGTCGCTGGGCGATGAGTCGCTCACCGACCAGAAGGACGCTGATGCGGCAGTGCCAGTGGCCGCCTATCACGACGTCACCCTGACCAACCTTGACGGAAGCGGATTCCTCAAGGGGGATTACGCGGCCGTCGTCAGTGAGACCGGCAATCCCGCGTTCTCGGCGACGAACACCTTCCGTTACACGCGCCACCAGGACGAGTTCGAGCAGGTCATGGCGTATTACTGGGTCACCCAGGCGCAGAGGTACATCCACAGCCTCGGCTTCGGCGAATCGCGGCGGCCGATCGACAACCGGCCACAGGCGGTGCGGATCAACCAGTTCGGGCAGGACAACTCGTTTGCCACCGTCCATCCCAAGAACGAGCTGCGATTCGGCAAGGGCGGCGTGGACGATGCCGAGGACGCCGAGGTGATCCTGCACGAATACGGCCACGCCATCCACTTCGCGCAGAACTTCGTCTTCGGCTCCGAGCAGGCGGGCGCGATCAGCGAGGGCTTCGGCGACTACTGGGCGGTGACCGTCGCCGATGTGGTCTCCAGGTCGCTGGGGGTCCCGGAGCGCGAGCCGCTGCCGTGCGTGGCCGACTGGGACTCGACCTCCTACACCAGCACGGTGCCGCACTGCCTGCGGCGTGTCGACACCAACCTGCATTTCCCGGCCGACCTCAACGGCGAAGTGCACCACGACGGCCAGATCTGGTCGCGGGCGCTGTGGGACATCCGCCAGGCGCTCGGCAACGTCAAAGCCGACACGATCATCCTGCAGGGCTCGTTCGACTTCCCCGGCACCACCATGCCGGACCTGGCGGCCCGGACGGTCGCGGCCGCACAGCAGCTGTACGGCAACGCCGCCGCCAACGCCGTCCGCCAGGCCTTCACCGACCGCGGGATCCTTTAGGGCTGACCTGCCGTCCGGCGCCGCCGGATCGCTGAGGCCGCGCCGCGGCGCGTAAGTACATCCGCGGTTGGCGCGGTCGGTCAGACGGTGCTGCCGCCAGCAGCGCATTTCAAGCAACAAACCCGAACGGCACTGCCCGAACGGGTACTGCCCAGGCGTGTCGTGCCCGATAGGCGTGGTTAGGGCCGACGGCTGAGACCACCGAGGCTGACAGTTCCCAGCGGCGGCTGCTGGAGCCCCAGGCTGTGGAACGGCTCAGGCCGTGACGGCCACCATGGCAATTGACACGAGGATCCCTGGCCGGTCGACGCCCAGCTTGCTCACGCAGCGCGGCGGCCGCACGTCGGGGAAGAACTCGTCGAAGACCTCGACGACGCCGTCGGCGTCTTCAGGACGCAGGAGCAAGGTGTGGACCATGACGGCGTCGCCCAGCTCGGCGCCGCCGGCGCGCAGGATCGCCTGGCAGTTGAGCAACGACTGGCGCGTCTGCTCCTGGATCGTGGGCCCTGCGAGCTCACCGGTCGCCACGTCGACTCCTACCGTTCCGGCAACGTAGATGGTGTTGCCGGCCTTCACCGCCTGGCTGTAGCTGGGGTACTCCGGCGCCTCGGGGGTGGAGATGACCTCTCGGGGCATCGAATGGGCTCCTGTCGGGAAGCTTTCTGCTCAACGTGACCCTGACAACGGGTCCATGAACACCGTTTGACCAGCAGTATCTTTCAAGCAGTAAGGAACCCGAACGGGAACTGCCGGACCATGGTGTCACGTCACGGGACGGGGACCGCGTTGACTGCGACCGGGCCGAGGGTCGGGTCCAGCTCGGTCGCCTGATCCACGCCCGCCGGGGTGATCACGTCCATGGCCTTGGGGACAGTGGCCGGTTCAACCGCGCAGATCGGGCTCGTACCGCCCGGCGCGCACACACCGAACAGGAACGGCTGCGGCGTGGGGGCGAACCCGCGTGCCTGGTCGGAGCTGAACCCGTCCTGGCCGGTCAGCACGACCGCAAAAGACCACCCCGAAGCGGGCACGCCAAAGGCGGACGCTGGGAGCGCGATCGTGATCGTCTTGGTTGCTCCCGAGGAGAGCACTGTCGCGGTCCCGACCGAGTTCCCGTTCGCGTCCACCCACGTAGGCGACGCGAACCCCTGTACCTCGATCCGCTGGGTCCACGCGTCGGATGCCGCGATCGTGTAGTTCCGCTGGGGGAACGCCGCCGCCGTGGATGTTGCTCCCCCGCCGGGGGAGTGTACGTAGACGTCCAGCATCTGCGCGCCGATCACGTTACCGAAGGTCGGTGTCAGCGTCCGCAGCGTGGTGCGCAGGAACACCTGCGAGCCCGAGGTGATGACCTGAAAGCGGGTGATGTCGAACGAGCCCGCCACGAAGTCGGGAGAGGTCGGGTACTGGAAGGTGCCTGGGCCATTGTCGTCGCCTGCCGGGTCGGTCACGTCGAGGACGGTTGTCCCGCTGATGATGTCGCCGACGACGGTGACCTGCGCGTATCCCGTGCCGCTTCCGGCCGCGGCCGTGGCGGTCAGCACGTTGGTGCCGAACCCGATCGGCACGTCGGCGGAGAACGAGCCGTCTGCGCCCGCGGTCGCGGTCGCCGTCGCAGAGGGTGGCCCGGTATCGGTGTCGGTCGCCTCGATAACGACCTGCGCACCCGGTGTGGTCGTCCCCATCACGGTGACCGAGGAGGACTCGATGACCGCGCCGGCCGCGGGTGCTGTGATCGAGATGGGCACGCTGGCGGGCGGCGCGTGGTTCACGTACCGGTCCGCGGTGATCGACGGCTGCTCCAGCGCCCGCCCCGCCCCGAGATCAAGGATCAGCCGCAATTCCTGGGCTTGTGCCCACGACAACGGCGAGGCCGAACCGGCCGCCTTTCCGTCGGTGAACCCGATCGACGCGGTCGTGGGGTCGGACCCGTACGGCGAGGCGGGCAGGTCCGGATTCTCCCAGTCCTGCTCCGGCACCAGGCCCACGCCGGATGAGAAGCGCATCATCGCAGTGAGCAGCCCGGCAGCGCCGTTAAGGTTCCCAGAGCCGATGTCCGATTCGGCGCGCTCTCCCGAGAGCACCGGCCACAGGTGCCCGGTGCCGTGGTTAGTCGTCGGCCATGGCTCACCTTGGCCCGGGCAGGTGGTCTGGCTTGGGTGGTAGCAGTCGCCGTACCCGTCCGCGCTCCCGTCCGCAGCGTTGTTGCCGTACCGGTAGTAGCCGGTGCCGCTCGGCGTGCCGACGCTGATCATCTTGTCCCAGATGTTCAGCGAGGCCTGCACGTCCTGATCGCTGGCTGGCAGTTCGCCGAGCCGCACCAGCTCCTGGAACCCGCCGTCCAGCACCGAACGCTGGTCGAGGGTTGGCCCGCCGTTGCCGAGGTTGTACGAGATGGCCGCGTTGGGATCACCGGTCTTGGACAGCCGGATGAAGTAGCTCGGCCCGTCGGGCCCGTTGGCGGTGACCGTCCACGACTTGACCTTGCGCTGGAACTCGTCCGCCGTCGCCTGATACACCTGCGCCCGCGCGGCGTCCCCCTGCCGGGCCGCGATCGTGGCGGCCGCGGTGAGACCGGCGATCTCGGCCGCGATCGTCGAGGGCGAGTAGCCGGACTGTTCCTCCCACCGCTCGACCCCGAACGATGGGCCGTGCGCGACGAGGTAGTCGGCGGCAGGAACGATGTGCTGTTTGTACAGCGTGGCGTCCCCGCCGAGCCCGGCCTGGTAGGCCATCAGGATCGGGTAGGAGGTCTCATCGAGCTGGTCACCGCCGGTGTCGGGGGCGGCCTTGCCGTTCAGCAGCGAGTTGCGCGGGATCTCGCCGGTGGGCAGTTGCTGGCGCTCGAGCAGGAACCGCGCCGCCGCCCGCGCGGCCGCCAGGTCGCCGTCGAGGAGCAGCCCGGTGAAGACCTCGTACAGGTCTCGCGAGAACACCTCGCGGTAGGAGCCGAAGTACACAGGTTTGCCATCGGACAAAGTGCCCGCGTTCACCGCCTGGCCCCACGGACTGGCCAAGGAGGCCACGATCGCGCCCGGGAAGGTCTTGTCCTCGCTCGCCTTGAGCACGTTCGCCGACAGGTAGTACGCCGCGCGCGCCTGCGCCTGGTTGCCGCCCGACACGCCGGGCACCGTGGCGGGCGGGCGGTTCAGCCCCGCGTCGTAGGCGCTCCAGCCCTTCTGGTAGGAGTCGAGGACGCTTCCGAATGGCTGCCGCAGCGATCCTGCCGCCGCGGCGAGCGCGCCGTCCTGCGAGCGCCCGAACCCCAGCGCGAGCGTCACGGTCTTGGCCGCTCCCGCGCCGCCGCTGCCCCCGGGCGTGACGTCCTCGGTGGCGACGATGTGCCCGTCCGGTGCTGACGTGTAGAGGTTGGTGAGCGCGCGGCCGGAGTCAAGCTCGGTGAGGCCGTCGCTGCCGGTGCCCGCGTAGCCGACGCTCGCGGCGTGCTGAGGCGAGGTCGACTGCAGAGCCATGTACGTGGGTACCGCGTAGTCGCGGTTTGTGGCCTGGCTGACGGTCGAGGTGTCGTAGATGACCGGCACCGACGCGCCGTTCACGGTCCCGGTGTCCGGGCCGCCGTTTTGGGCTCCGCCCCCGCCGTTGCCGTTGACGTGCGCGTCCAGGCGGGCGTACACGTGCAGCGCGCGCAGGTCGGCGTGCGAGCCCGGCGAGCGCTGCAGCCGCGTCTGCATCAGCACGGTGTCGCGCACCGGGTCGGTCACGTAGGTGGTGACGAGCTGATACCCGTGGTCGCTGCGCGTCGCGGTGACCGTGCACGCCATCCCCGACCGGTCGGCGCTGACCGTATAGGTCATGTCGCGCGCCTGGAGGTCGGTGAAGGTCTTGCCGTCGGTCACCACGTACTGCAGGGTGCCGACGTTGGTATTGTCCACGGTCGGCTCGTAGACGTCGGAAAACACCCCGTCCGCGACCGTGTACCAGACCTTGGAACCGGCATTGCGCGCAGTGCCCACGCAGTCCTTGCGCGCAAGGTCGAAGAACGACGTCGCCCCCGGCGCGCCAGGCGCGGTGACCGCGGGCTGTAGCACGTCGGCTCTGGCCGCGCCCGCGGAGCCAGACAATGCCAACGTGCCCGTGAGTATGCACACGGCAGTCCCCGCCAGCGCCATTTTCCGCAGCCCGCGCTCGCCTGCTAGGGCCAATCGCGTCATGACAGCCTCCCCCCGGCCGGCTAGCTCCCGAAATGGGTCCTATCCCAGACGGATTCCCATCTGGGACGGTGAGCCGACCAACAGAGGATCGTACCCGTAAGTACCCTTGAGGTAAAGCATCAGTCAAGGCCCGGCGACATGAACGGCGCTGCCTGTTATGACTCTCACGAGCAAGCCGGAAATGTGCTGCGCCACCAAATTCCTTTAGCCGAGGAGCACGTCCGATAGCCCTTGGTCACGAGCCAAAGACATTTGATTACTGAGCGTTTATCCTATTGCATCTTGACAGCGGTGCAGCGGCGCGGCTCCGGCGCCTGCCTGGAACCGCTGGTGACGAAAGTGCCTGCGAGCGTGTAATCGATGAGGACGAGGGACGGCGGCTCGGGCTCAGGGTTCAGCTAGCGGAAGATCGCCGGGCGCCAGCCGGGGCCGAGTGGTCTGGCCGGCGATCTGACGGGCGGTTTCCAGGAATCCGGCCAGAGCGGTGTTGGTGTTGCCGGCCGCCCAGGCGAGCTGGAGCGTGAGCTGGTGCCCGATAACGGGGATGAAATGGACGCGATCCAGGGACAGCGCCTGGTAGGAGGCGGCCACGATGGTCACGCCCAGGCCAGCCGCGACGAGCCCCAGCGCGGAGGTGCCGCTGGCCTCCTGCACGATGGCCGGGCTGAAGCCGGCCGCGCGGCATGAGGCGATGAACTCGTCGTAGGCGAGCACGGAACGGTGCCGGGGGAAGAACACGAAGGGCTCCCCGGCCAGTTCGGACAGGGCGATCCGGTCGTGGTGGGCGAGCCGGTGATCGGCGGGCAGCCCGGCCAGGACCGGCTCGGTGAGCAAGGTCTGCAGCCGTATCCCTGTCGGCGCCGCGGCCGCGCGCAAGAACCCGGCATCGGTCCGCCCGGCGGTCAGCGCCGCCAGCTGCTCGTCGTCGAAGCTTTCGCTGATCCTGACGCCGATCGCCGGGTGGGCGTCCCGGTAGGCCCGGATGATCGCGGGCAGCAGCGTCAGCGTGACCGCGGGGAGGGCCGAGATGACCAGTTCGCCCCAGTCGCCCTGGGCGGCGAGCCTGGCCAGCCTGACCGCGCGGTCGGACTCGGTGAGGGCCCGCCGCGCCTGCCCGAGCACCGCCCGGCCGGCCGGGCTGAGGATCACCCGCCGGCTGGTCCGGTCGAACAGCCTGACGCCCAGCGCCCGTTCCAGGTCGCGGATCTGCCGCGACAGTGCAGGCTGGGTGATGTGCAAGCGGTCCGCGGCCCGGCCGTAGTGAAGTTCGTCGGCCACCGCGGCAAACGACCGCCACAACCGCGCATCAACATCCATGCAACTAGGTTATCAATCAACGGCAGATTGGCCTTGGACATTATCGATCCGGCACGGTTGGCTGTAACTGAACGCGGCGGCCAGCCAGGACCGCAAGCCCGGAAGGATCCCAGCCATGACCCAGTTCATTACGCCCGTCACCCGCAGCGTGATCTCCAGCCCGGACACCCAGACGGCCATCTGGTTCCTGGACGCCCTGTCCCAGGTGCGCCTCAGCGGCGAACAGACCGGCGGGGCCTTCTCCGTGAGAGATAACCTCGGCCGACGCGGCCACGCGAGCCCGGTCCACGTCCACGACCGCGACGACGAGACCTTCTTCGTGCTCGACGGCGAACTGCGGGTACTTGTCGGCGAGGAGGAACACGCCGCAGGACCCGGCACCGTAGCGGTGCTGCCGAGGCGTCTTCGCCACGCCTACGTTGTCACCTCCGCCACGGCACGGTTCCTCACCCTGCACACCCCCAGCGGCTTCGAGCAGTTCGCAGCCGAGGTCGGCCAGCCGGCCCAGGCTCTCACGCTGCCCCCCGAACCCGCCGGACCGCCGGACCTTGCCGCACTGGCTCAGGCAGCCGCCCGGCACGGCATCACCATCCTGGCCCCGCCGCCCCAGCCCTAATGGGAGCAGTGTCGATGGCGGCCTACGACGAAATCGCGGACTGGTATGAGCTGGAGTTCCTCGGCGGGCGAGCCGCCGACCCCGCACGCGATCATGATGACTCCCTTGGCATTGGCCGGCTCCTGCGTGGCCTCCTTGGCGAAGGCAGCGGCATCTGCCTGGACATCGGCTGCGGCACCGGCGTGCACGCCTCCCGGGTTTCTCAGCTGGGCTGGACCCCGGTAGGCGCCGACCTCTCTGCAGGGATGCTCCGGCACGCCCGGGGCCGCCTGCCCGTCGCGCAGGCTGACGCCGAACGGCTGCCAGTTCGGGACAGCGCCGTTCCCGCCGCCATCTCGGTGATGGCCCACACCGATATGCCCGGCTACCCGGCCGTGCTGCGCGAGGCAGCCCGGGTGCTGCGCCCTGGCGGTGTGTTGGTGCATGTGGGCGTCCATCCCTGTTTCTGCGGCGGGTTCGCCGACCGCAGCGACGTGGACGCGGTAGTGATCCGGCGCGGCTACCTCGACAGTCACTGGACGAAGGCATCCTGGACCGACACGGGGGTACGCGACAAGGTCGGCGCCACCCACCGGCCGCTTCCCGCACTGCTGCACGCGTTTCTCGACGCGGGCCTGAGACCCGAACAGTTCGCCGAAGGCGGCGAGCCCACGCCTGCCGTTCTGGCGGTCAAGGCGCGGAAGCACGGTCAGGCCGGGCGATCTGCGCATCAAGGCGGATAGCGATCCTTCCCGGAGCTCTCCGGCACCGGGCAGCTGGCGTGACGAGATCGTTCCTTCGAGCAGCGACCGGCAGCGGTCACGCGGCCAGGCGTGCGATGTCTTGACGGCGCGATGTACGGTGTGGCTGTCCGGGGCTGGCTGTGCCGGTCTTCATTGAGGCGGCCGTGCATTCGCTGCGTGAGGATGTCTGATCATGAATGCTGCCGAGGTGGACGCGGCCACGAAGCAGGGCTCACTGGGGCGAGCCGGCTACCGGCGGTCGGCGGGATCGGCTCGCGGCGAGGCGAGGCGCCGGGAGCTGCTTGACCGGGTCACCGACGACCTCGCGGTTAACGGCCTGGTGGACTTCTCGCTTCGGCGTGCTGCGCGGGCGGCAGGCACGACGCACAAGGTGCTGCTCTATTACTTCGATGGGGTAGACGACCTTCTTGCGCAGGCCATATTTCAGCTGCGTGAGAGGCGTATCGGCAATGCGCTGGCCGCCTGGAGCCGGAGCCAGGGACCCCAGACGCTGGCGGACCGGGTGCGCGCTGTGTGGCCCGCCCTCATGGGCGAAGAGTCTCGGGTCCTTGATCAGGCGATCGGGCTGACGATGTACGATCCGGCCCGCTATGCGGAACTCGGCCGGGGTGCGTCGCAGCAATACCTGCCCGCGCTGCTGTCCATCTGCCCGCGAGAGTGGTCCGATCGGCGCAAGCTGGAGGTCGCCGAAATGATCCTCGCGGTCCTGCGAGGTTTCCTCGTCGAGTGGCTGACCAGCGGGAACACCACGGGGGTCGAGGCCGGGTTCGAGGCCCTGGCTCGCGCACTGGAGCGGGAAGAGTCCGCTGGCGGATAACCCGCAGCGCGCAAGGCGGCACCGCATTACCCGGAGCGGTCAAGGCGGCACGGCATTACCCGGAGCGGTCAAGGCGCCACCGCATTACCCGGAGCGGTCAAGGCGGCACGGCATCACCCGGAGCGCTCAAGGTGGCACCGCTGCGCCGCCGGGCCCAGCTGGACATTTTGTGAACCACGTGGTTCACTTCTCTGGAGGAGAGAGTGGTCCACGGGGAGGTCGACATGCCGGCGCTCACGCAGCGGGAGAAGGTTCACTTCGTCAGCGGCGACACCGAGTGCGCCGCCTGGCACTATCCGGGAACCAACGGCGCATGCGTCATCATGACCGGGGGATTCGCGGTGACCAAGGAGCCGGGCACCGACCTGTTCGCGAAGCGATTCCACGACGCCGGGTTCGCTGTCCTGGCGTTCGACTACCGCCGTCTCGGGGAGAGCGGCGGGCAGCCGCGCCAGGTGGTGCGGATCAGGGACGAACTCGCCGACTGGCAGGCCGCGATCGGGCTCGCCGCCCGGCTGCCAGGAGTCGACCCGGCCAGGCTCGCGATCTGGAGCTTCTCCAGCTCCGGCGGTCACGTCTTCCGCGTCGCGGCGCGCAACCCGGTGCTCGGCGCGGCGATCGCACAGACGCCGAACGCCGACGGCCTGGCCGTCTCGCGCAACGCGGCGCGCTACACGACGCCGCTGGCGATGCTGCGCCTGACAGGCAGGGGCGTCGCCGATGCGCTCGGCGGCCTGGCCGGCCGTCGGCCGCGGCTGGTGCCGCTCGTCGGTGAGCCGGGAACCGTCGCGGTCCTCAGCACGCCGGATGCCCTCGACGGCGGCAAAGCGCTCGATTGGGGCAACCGGTACCCGGACTGGCAGCAGGCGGCCGCTGCCCGCTCGGCGCTCCGGCTCGCGTTCTACCGGCCCGGCCGCTACGCGTCCCGGGTGCGCTGCCCGCTGCTGGTCGTTGTCTGCGACCAGGACCAGACGGTGCTTGCCGGGCCAGCCGCCGCGGCGGCGCACCGTGCTCCCCGGGGAGAGCTCGTCCGGTTGCCGGGCGGGCATTATCAGCCCTTCCTTGATGGCCACGAGCGGGCCGTCGAGGCCGAACTGTCCTTCCTGAGCCGGCATCTGCTCGATCATCCGCGCGCGGATCGCCCGGCTCCGGCACCCGCGGTTTCCGCGCCGCAGCGAGGCGGGCGGCCATGAAGCAGATCGAGCTCTCCGCCGGGACGATCGAGTACCGGGACACCGGTGGCGATGGGCCAGTGCTGGTGCTGTTGCACGGGATGATGATGGACGCCTCGCTGTGGGACGGGCCGATCGGTGACCTGTCCATCGATCACCGGTGCGTGGCACCGACGCTGCCGCTTGGCGCGCATCGCCGCCCGATGCATGCCGGCGCCGACCTGTCGCTGCCCGGGGTTGCCCGGCTGGTCGCGGAGTTCTGTGACCGTCTCGATCTGCAGGACGTCACCCTGGTCGGCAACGACACCGGCGGAGCGCTGGCCCAGCTGGTTATCTGCGGTGGCGCCGAACGCGTGGCGCGGGTGGTGCTCGCCTCCTGCGAGGCATTCGACAACGTCCCGCCAGGGCTGACCGGCAAGGTGCTCGCACTCACCGGCAAGCTACCGCCGACGATGTTCGGGCTGTTCATGCAGCAAATGCGGCTCCGAGGGCTCCGGCGTCTTCCGATCGCGTTCGGGTGGCTGACCATACGCGGAGACGCGGCCACCGCCAGGTGGATGAAGCCGGTCATGACCCAGCCCGAGATCCGCCGCGACGCCGTGCGGGCAATCCGAGCGGCGGCAGACGCCAACCTCCTGGTGGAGGCGGCCGAATGCCTGCCCGGCTTCAACCTCCCCGCCCTCGTGGTCTGGGCAAGCGGAGACCGTGTCATGCCGCCCGAGCACGGCCGGCGTCTCGCCGAACTCCTCCCGCAAGGACGGCTGGCCGAGGTAGACGACAGCTACACACTCATCCCCCTGGACCAGCCGGCGAGACTCGCTGAGATCATTCGGGAGTTCACCCACGCCGCCGTCGCGGCCTAGCGGTCCGCCCGGAACAGTCCCCGCAATGGCCGCGAGCTAGTGGCGCGGCGCCTCCACAGGCAGCTGAGCCGCCGACGGCTGGCGGCTGGCCCAGGCAAGCCACCGCCTGGCCGCAGGCAGGTCCAGAGTCAGCGCGAGCCCGCAGACCGTTCCAATGCCGACGGCGGCGCCTGCCACGGTGTCGGTGAAGTAGTGCCAGCGCA
>WNGD01005306.1_pt1 | contig 12519 bp, 10 predicted proteins | sample 5400671 | NCBI WGS metagenome assembly WNGD01 (sample SAMN13153369, study PRJNA577476) | soil metagenome | isolation source: 40 cm soil or saprolite under grassland replicate 2 | place: USA:California | collected 2016-06-15
CGCGCAACAGCTGCTATCCCGAGTTTGCCCTGGTGGCGTGGGCGGCGCGGCGTGTGGGCCGCCCCGTCAAGTGGACGAGTGAGCGCCGGGAGGCGTTCCTCGCCGATTACCACGGCCGCGACCTCGCCGTCCGGGCCGAGCTGGCGCTGGACGCCCAGGGCCGTTTCCTCGCGCTTCGCGCCGCGAACACCAGCAACGTCGGCGCGCATGCCGTCTCGTTCCACCCGCTCAACAAGGGCATGGCGCTCACGGGCACCGTCTACCGTGTTCCCGCCGTCTCGATCCGCGGTCGGGCCGTGGTCACCAACACATCGCCGACCACGCCGTACCGGAGCGCGGGCCGCCCCGAGATCATGTTCGTCACGGAGCGGCTGATCGACCTCGCCGCGCGTCGGCACGGCTTCGATCGGCTCGAGCTGCGACGGAAGAACCTCGTGCCGGCAAGCGCCATGCCGTACCGCAACGCCGCCGGCACGCTCTACGACAGCGGCGACTACCTGGCCGCCTTCGATCGGGCGGTGGTCCTCGCGGACTGGGCGGGGTTCGAGGCGCGTCGCGCCGAGGCGCGCCGGCGCGGACGCCATCGCGGGATCGGCGTGGCGAGCTACATCGAGCTGAACACGGGCTTCCCACGGGAGCGCGCGCACATCACGGTGCGGCCGGAGGGATCGGTGGACGTGGTGCTGGGCACGCTCTCGTCCGGCCAGGGGCACGCGACCAGCTTCGCGCAGCTCGTCGTGGAGTGGCTCGGCGTGGAGCTGTCCCAGGTGCGCCTGGTCACCGGCGACACCGACGCCACCGTCGTCGGCGGCGGAGCGCATTCCGCTCGCGCCCTGCGACTCGCCGCGGTGGTGATGGCGAAGGCGTCGGATCAGATCGTGGAGAAGGGCCGTCGGATCGCCGCCTGGCTCCTGGAGGCCGCGGAGGCCGACGTGGACTTCTCGGCGCGCCGGTTCACGGTGAAGGGTACCGACCGCTCGGTCGACCTGTTCGAGGTGGCGGCCGCGACGCTCCGGCACGATGCGCCCGAGAACTGCCGGGGGCCGCTCGATGGTCTGAGCGACGAGACGATGCCCGCGCCGTCCTTTCCTTACGGCACGGCGGTGTGCGAGGTGGAGGTGGATCCCGAGACAGGAGTGGTCGAGATCGTGCGCTACACGACCGTGGACGACTGCGGTCGCGCCGTCAATCCGATGATCCTGCACGGCCAGACGCACGGCGGCATCGCCCAGGGCGTGGGGCAGGCCCTCTGGGAAGCGTGCGCGTACGACGAGGAGAGCGGCCAGCTCCTGTCCTCCACGCTGATGGAGTACGCGCTGCCGCGCGCGGACATGCTGCCGTCCTTCACGACGGAGATCAGCGAGGTGCCGTCGACGTCCCATCCCCTCGGGCTGCGCGGCGGGGGCGAGGGCGGGACGACGCCTGCGCTCGGCGCAGTGATGAACGCGATCTGCGACGCGCTGGCCGAGCTGGGCGTCGAGCACATCGAGATGCCGGCGACGCCCGAGCGCGTCTGGCAAGCGATCCAGACCGCGCGGCGCGCTGAGGCGCCGCGCATCCAACACTGACGGCTCGCTTTACAGTCCGGGCGATCCCGGCATTGAGCAGGCCCGCAACTATCGAATTTCCTGGAGCCCTCTGAATGGCACGAGCGGTGCAGCCGCGTCATGTCACGCCGTCGCCTGGACAATGGCGGCGGAGATCGCGAGCCATCGGAGAGTGTCGTGACCGAGATCCGGACGACCGTGGTCGTGGCGCCGCGCGAGCAGTTCCGCGTGACACGACCGGCGCTCGAGAGCATCTTCGCCCATACCGGGCTGCCGCATAAGCTCGTCTACGTCGATGGCGCCTCGCCGGCGCCCGTCCGTCAGTATCTCAAGCTCCAGGCTCGGCAACGTGGCTTCACGCTCATCCGTGCCGAGCACTACCTCTCTCCCATGGAGGCCCGCGCCCTCGCGCTGTCTCACGTGGACACGGAGTACGTGTGCTTCATCGACAACGACGTGCTCGTCACGCGGGGGTGGCTCGACCGCCTCGTCCAGTGCGCCGATGAGACCGGCGCGTGGGCGGTGGGGCCGCTCTATTGCAACGAGGAGCCCGCGCGCGGGCTCATCCACATGGCGGGCGGGGAGGCGCACATCCTCGAGGCGAACGGGCGCCGGTCGTTCTTCGAGGAGCACAGGTTTCCGCGGCGCCTGATGTCCGAGGTGCAGGGGCAGCTGCGTCGCGCCCCCACGGAGCTGGTCGAGTTCCACTGCAAGCTGCTCCGCACCGAGACCTTCGACAAGTTCGGCCTGCAAGATCCGCGGTACCTGAGCTGCGGAGAGAGCCTGGACCTCTGCCTGCAGCTGCGGGATGCGGGGTACCCGGTCTACCTGGAGCCGTCCGCCATCGTGGCGAACCAGCAGCCCCCGCCGTTCCTCTGGTCAGGTCTGCCCTTCTACCTCCTCCGCTGGAGCGACGCGTGGAACCGGATCAGCCTCCGCTGCCTCCGGGAGCGGTGGGATCTCCCCGCCGACGACTGGTGGATCGGGGACCACTACCGATGGCTCACCCATCATCGTGAGCTCGCCACGGAGTGGGTCGCGGAGAAGATGATGAAGATCCTGGGTTGGCGCCGTGGCAATCGCGCGGCGAGCCTCGTTGTCGAGGCTCTCCATCGCCGAGTGGTCCGGGCAGATCTCCGGCGCCGGCCGGAGCTCCGGGAGTACGAGCGGATCGCGCCCGGGCCGAAATTCCCGACCCCGAAGCCATGAACGCCGGCCCCGCTTCGGAGCGCTCCCTCGCGGTCACCGTGCTCATCGCCACGCACAACCGCGCCTCCCGACTCCGCAAGACGCTCGAGGCCCTGCTCGCGCAGCAGACGCCGGCGGGTCTCGGTTGGGAAATCCTCGTCGCGGACAATGGCTCTACCGACGACACCCTCGAAGTCTTCCGGACCATGGCCATGCGGGCGGAAGGCCGCCTCCGCTACGTGTTCGAGCCGCGGCTCGGCAAGAGCCGGGCCCTCAATGTCGGCATCGCCGTCGCGCGCGGCGTGGTGATCGCGCTGACGGACGACGACGTGTCGCCCGCGGTCGACTGGGTCGCGGCGGCCGCCGGCGTGCTGGACAAATGGGGCGTTGACGGCGCGGGGGGGCGTATCCGGCCCAGGTGGGAGGCCGAGCCTCCATCGTGGCTTCTCGAGAGTCCGAGACTGCTCGACTACCTGGCCATCATGGAACATGACAGGCCGGCCATGATGCCCGTCCCCGCGGGGAAGTATCCTCAGGTCTGGGGAGCGAACATGGTGTACCGACGCGCGGCCCTCCAGGCGCTGGGAGGATTCGACGTCAACCTCGGGCCGGTAGGCGGCAGGCGGTTCTGCAACGAGGACGTGGATATGGTGCGCCGCGTGCTTCAATCAGGCCGCGCCGTCGCCTACGATCCCGGGCTGGCCGTCTTCCACCGCATCCCGAGGGCTCGAATGCGGCGCGCGTACTTCCGCCGCGTGATGTGGGACATGGGCGAAGGCGAGGCGCGTGCGGCGACGGAGCCGCCCGGCGGCCCTCGCATTCTCGGCATCCCGCGCTGGCGGATTCGCTCCATGGCGCGCATGACCGCTCATTCGAGCGCCCGCACGCTTGCCCGGCGGCCCGGCGCCTTTTACGAGATGCTCGACTGCGTCTACGCGGCGGGGGTGGCCTGGGGCCAGTTGAAGCGTGCTGTCCGCGAGCGCCGAGCGCGCGGTTTGCTCGTGCCGCGGCGTCCGGGCGGAGCCGCTCGCGCCGTGCGCGGGCCGCGATAGCGGGCGGAGCCGGCCGTCAACGCCGTCGCGGGCGCAGCCGGCCCACGTACCATGCCGTGACCGCCGACGCGTGCTCCACCGTCTGGGCAAGGCCGCTTCGTACATACGCGTCGCGCGCGTGAGCGGCGAGGCGCCCGGGCGCCCGTAGCGGCGTCGGGATCAGCCCTCGAATGCTCTCGAGGGCGCCGATGAGCCGGGCTTCGACGGCGGCCGCGTCCCACCGGTGGCGCACCTGGGATCGCCCAGCCTGGCTCAAGTCTCGATGGAGCTCGCCGTCGGTGCAGAGACGTGCGACGGCCTCGGCGAAGGCCGTCGGCGAATCGGCGATGAGCGCGGCTTTCCCATCCTCCAGGTCCATGCCTTCGGCGCCCACGCGGGTCGTCACCACCGGGAGGCCCGCCGCCAGCGCTTGCCCCACTTTCCCCTTCATGCCCGCACCGAACCGCAACGGTGCGATGGCCACGCAGTGTGAATCGAGGTACGGCGTCATCTCCGGCACCCAGCCTGCGATGACGACGCCGTCGCCGGCGAGATCCCGGATCTCCGGCGGCGGCCGGTCGCCCACGATGGTGACCTCGACCTGCCCGAGCGCCCGCTTCACCATGGGCAGGATGTCGCGGCAGAAGAAGAGCACCGCGTCTCCATTCGGCGGATGGGCGAACCCGCCGACGAACAGCAGCGAATTGCGCCGGCGCTCGTCGAATCCCGGGACGTCCTCGCGGACCTGGTGAATATTCGGCACGATGGAGACGCGGGCCTTCGGCAACGTCTGGAGGATCTGGGCGCGATCGCACTCGGTGACGGTCAGGACGAGATCCGCGCGCCGGTAGACCCCGAGCTCCCGCCTCATCGTCCGTCGCGCCTTGCGGGCCGCGCGGCGCGGCCTCATGGCATACGGGACTCCCCTCATCTCGCGGAGGAAGTGCAGGTCGACCGAATCGATCACCACGGGAAGATCCGGCCGCAGCAATCTGACTCGCCCGAGCACCCGTTCGGCGCTGGTGAAGAACTCGAAGAGCACGCAGAGGCGGACCTGCCCGAGAATGGCACTGACGCCGCCGACCACGCCGGCGTGGGACACGACCTGCACGGCGAGTCCGGCGTCGGCGAGTGCCTTGACATAGCGCGGTGATCGCGGATCTTCCGCATCCACCCATCCCAGGAGCATCACGCGGTATCGCCGGGCCAGCATCTGCAACATCTGATAGAAGCGCAGAGACCCCGAGGCGCGATCGAAATCGGGTATGGGCGCCACCACCAGCACGTCTATCGCGGCGCGCTCGAGTTGAGGCATCAATGTCAGGATCGCAGGGTGGGGCCAGGCCCCTCGCGTCCAGGAGCGCTTACGCGGGGCTGCGCGCGCTCGCGAGATCGAGCGATTCGCGGACGCGCTGGACGAGGGCGGCGGGCGCGAAGGGCTTCTGCAGGAACGCGGTGCCCGCGCCGAGCACGCCGTGGCGGATGACCGCGTCGTCGGTGTAACCCGACATGTAGAGCACGCTGAGGTCGGGCCGGAGCGGGCCCAGGCGCTCGGCCAGCTCGCGGCCGCTCATCCGGGGCATGACCACGTCCGTGAGGAGGAGATCGAGCGGGCCCTGGTGCCGCTCGCAGAGCAGCAGGGCCTCGGGGCCGTTGCGCGCCTCGAGCACGGTGTACCCGCTGGCCCGGAGGATGTCGCGCGCCAGCTCGCGCACGCCCTCCTCGTCCTCCACGAGCAGGATGGTCTCGCTGCCGCCTGCGGCCGCGGTCGGCCGCGGGCTTCGATCAACGGTGATGGCCGCGGCATCGAGCTGGGGCAGGTAGATCCGGAACGTCGTGCCCTTGTCCGGCTCGCTGTCCACCTCGACATGCCCGCCGCTCTGCTTGACGATGCCGTAGACGGTGGCCAGGCCGAGTCCGGTGCCCTTTCCCTGCTCTTTGGTCGTGAAGAACGGCTCGAAGATGTGCGCCTGGATCTCGCGCGGGATCCCGGTGCCGGTATCGGAGACGGCGAGCATGACATCAGGCCCGGGCCGGGCCCCGACGTGCCGGCGCACGTACTCGTCGTCGAGCTCCACGTTCGCGGTCTCGAGGATGAGGCGGCCGCCCTGGGGCATGGCGTCGCGCGCGTTGACGGACAGGTTCATGATCACCTGCTCGATCTGCCCGCGGTCGGCCTTCACGCGGCCGAGCCCCGGGGTCGGCGTGGTCAGGAGCGCGATGTCCTCGCCGATCAGCCGCCCCAGCATGTCCTTCATGTCCATGGTCACCGCGCTCAGGTCGAGGACGACTGGCTCGAGCACTTGCTTGCGCCCGAAGGCGAGGAGCTGGCGTGTCAGGTCCGCGGCGCGGCCGGCGGTGCGCTGGATCAGCTCGATGCCGCGGTGCATGGAATCCTCGGGCTTCAGCTGGCGCAGCAGGATGTCGGCGCGCCCGAGGATGACCGTGAGGAGGTTGTTGAAGTCGTGGGCGACGCCGCCCGCGAGCCGGCCGATGGCATCCATCTTCTGAACCTGCTCGAGCTGACCCTGGGTCTCGGCCAGCTCGTCGTAGGCGCGGCGGGACTCGAGCAGCAATCGGCGGTTCTCGACCGCGATCGCCGCGTGGGAGGCGAAGGCGGTGGCGATGGCCATGTCCTCGGCTGAGAATCCCTCCTCGCGCTTGGTCTGGAAGGTGAGGACGCCGACCACCCGGTCTCCGATCTTGGCGGGTACCCCCAGGAACCCACGGGCGCCGAAGCGACGCACCTCCTTCGCGTCCTCGGGGAGCATGCGGGGATCGTCGGCGGGATCCCGCACCAGGAGCGGACGTCCGGAGGCGGCCACGGTGCCGGCAAGGCCACTGCCGATCTTGAGACTCGGCGTCACCATCAAGTCACTGCTCTCCAGTGTTCCGGCCATGGCCAGCTCGTCGCCGTCCACGAGGCGGAAGCCCACCCAGTCGGTGTTGACGAGCCGCCCGCACGCCTCCGCGATGCGCCCGATGAGGGAGTCGAGCTCCTGCATCCGGGACAGGTCGCCGCTGATCTCGACGAGGCTTTCCAGCCGGGCCTCACGGGTGCGGGCCTCGTGGAGCGCCTGCTCGAGGCTGGCCGCCATCGAGTTGAAGGCGCGCACGGTGGGGGCCATCTCGCTGAGCCTGGTCTCTCGCATCCGGGCGGTGAGGTCCCCGCTGCCGAGCCGAGCTGCGCTCTCGGCGAGGGCGCGCACCGGCCGCAGGCCGACGAGGAGGATCACGTGGGTGAGGCCGAGGAGGGTCACCAGGAGCACGCCGGTGACCGCGATCATGGTGCGAATCTCGGCCCAGAGGTCGCTTTCCAGGCTCTGCACGGACGGAGTCACCGCGAGCACGCCGTAGACGACGGGCGGTGCCGCGATCGCGACCCGGTGCTCCTCGAGCGTCACGGGAACCAGGTGCTTGACCCAGCGCGGGGCCCCGGATTGCTTCAGGTTGTCGGGAGAGGCATCGAGGATGAGCCGGCGCCCGTCGCTTTCGTACAGGGCCACCCGGCTCCACACCGATTCTCCGTTCAGGCTTCGCAGCATCTGCTCGGCGCGCGCCAGGTCGCCGACCACGAGCGCGTCGAGGAGCAGAGGAGCCGCCGCCGTTCCGAGGCGCTCCGTTTGCTCGCTGAGCCTCATCCGGGCTGCCGTGCTGCGATCGCTCAGGTTGACGGCGAGGCCGCCCAGCGTGACGGCGACGATCGCCACGCTCGAGACGCCCAGCAGAAGCGCGCGGAGGCTGGATTTCACTGGCCGACGAGGCGGTAGACGCGCCGGACGCCGTCGTAGTCACGGTCGGTGGCCGGCTCGAACCCCTTGGACTTGGCAAGGGTCAGGACGGAGGCCGCCGCGGCGTCGCTGCTCATTCCGAGCAGGGCGCGGCGCACGCGCTCCACGGTGGCGGCGGGCACGCGCGGGTGCGCGATCACCGCCAGGTCGGGGAAGCCCTCGGACACGTAGATCTCGCGGAACTGCACGTGCTCGCGCTCCGCGTACTGGTTGAGGAACCGGGAGTTGGCCGCGCCCGCCTCGACGCGCCTGGCCTTGAGCTGCGCGAGCGTGCCTTCCTGGTTGCCGCCGAACACCTGCTCCACGCGGACTCCCGCCCGCTTGAGCGCCACGAGGGGGACCGCGTAGGCCACGAAGGCGTCGGTGGAGGGGAAGGACACGCGCTTGCCTTCCAGCTGGTGCAGGTTCTGGATCGGGCTGTCCGCGGGCACCGCGATGACCGCCCGGATCGGCTCTCCCGCCCAGCGGGCGATCACCTTGAAGCCGAGGCTGTCGAACTCCGATTGAAAATTGTGATTGGTGAACACGAAGTCGAATTCGCCGCGGGCCATCATTGAGTTGGTTTCCTGCACCGTGCGGCCCATCTTGAGCTGGAGCGGGACGCCGCTCACCGTGCTCGCGTAGTGGAGGATCGGGTTCCACCGCTCCGCGGTTAGCGCCGGGCTCTGCTGGTTCAGCACGCCGAACGCCAGGGGTGGCTGCTGAGCGGCGGCGGTCCATGGCTGCAGCAGCACCACCAGGCCGAGTAGGAACTTCGTCAGGTGTCTCATGATTCTTGAGGGGCCCTCCTTCTTTCCAGTCGCGTGCCAAGTACGCACTCTTGTAAGTCAGCGAAATGGCAGCCCAAAATATTGCCTCATCGGGAAGGACTCCACAATCAGCCGAGGCGTGTCACATGAAGGACGGAATTCGTCAGACGGGGCGTCGAGAGGGTCGAGAAAGGACCGGTTTCTGGGGCCTTGGGTCTTGGCCCGGCTCTTGCGGGGATTCCTCGACGACCATGACCAAGACCAGGACACTCGCCGGCCTCCTCGTGCTCGTGACGGTGGGCATCCTCGCGGCGCTGAAGGCTTCTTCGGGCGAAACTCCGGGATCGTGGTCCGGGCCTGTGGACATCTCCGTCACGATGAACCGGGTCGATTCGACCCAGCGCCCCGACCTGATGGTCTGTCTCGTCGACGCAGCCGGACGCGTCCAGTGCCACCACAAGACGGGTGTCCTGGCCTGGGGCGCGAGCGCGGAGGGTCACGCGGTGTGCCCGGGCGCTGATGAGCGCATCCGACCGCGGTGTGATGGGTCGGCCTCGTGTAAGTTCGCGGGCGTGGCGGCGCCCGGCGGGTCCTTTGGGCTCCTCGTTCTACGTCTCGCGCCTCCGCTGTTCGGCGCGCCCCGCCACGACGTGCTGGACGCCGCCGTCTTCACCCGCTCGAACGATGATCCGCAGGCTCTGGAGAACCGGCAGATTCGAGCCTCGCTCCAGGCGCTGGCCCGGTGCATCGCCCCGTCCGGCGGCCGCATCGCCGAGCGTCGGCCGGTGCCCATCCTCGCGCGGCAGGCCTGCGAGCGCGCTACGTGCCGCCTCGGCGAGTCCAGCGTGACGCTGTTGCCCGGTCTGTCGCGAACCGCTCAGCAGCCCTGATCGCCCCCGGACCTCACCGCCCGGTCTGACACCCGCGTTCCTGCCGGTCTCGTGCTATACGAGAGCGTTGGACACTCTCGTCTACTCCGGGCTGGTCTTGTTTCTCGCCTACTTCGTCCGGGGCATGGCGGGTTTCGGCTCGGGTCTCATCGCTGTCCCGCTGCTGAGCTTGGTCTCGCCCGTCACCGCTGTTGTCCCGCTGGTCGTCTCGCTGGACTATCTGGGCTCGGCCAGCCAGGGGATCAAGAATCTCGGCCAGATCGCGTGGAGGGAGCAGCTCGCTCTCGTCCCGTTCATGCTCGTGGGCGTGGGACTCGGGCTCTATCTGCTCCAGGCGGTTCCGACGGCGGCGCTGGCCCGGGGGCTCGGCGCGTTCGTGATCGTCTATGCCGTGTACCAGGTGCTCCCGCTTCCCGCGCTGCGCGGCTCGCGTCTCTTCGCCATCGTGTGCGGGCTGCTGGGCGGCCTGGTCGGGACGCTGTTCGGCAGCGGGGGCCCCTTCTATGTCATCTACCTGAGCCTGCGAAATCTCGAGAAGACCACGTTCCGGGCGACCTTCGCCTCGAACTTCCTCATCGACGGCGGCATCCGGCTCGTCGCCTATGCCATCCTGGGCCTGTTCCGCTGGGAGACGCTGGTGTCCATGGCCGGCGCGCTTCCGATCGTGGCGGCCGGATTGTTCCTGGGCGGGCGCATGCAAGCCCGCTTCTCGCAGCGCGTCTTCGTCTGGGTCATCAGCGCGTTGCTCATCGCCAGCGGCGCGGGCCTGCTCTTCAAGGGCTGAGGCCGTCAGCGACAGGCCTCTCGCTCGGTGCCGTCGGCCGGCACGTCCCTCCACGGCGCTCCGTCGCGGATGACGCGTCCGAAGCGGCGTGCCTCGTACATGACGCCGCCCGCCGTGATCGCCCCTGCCGCATCGATCGGACAACCGGCGACGGCGAGCGCGCGGGCCGTCCAGGTGTTGGAGTTGTTCAGGAGGCGGTACTCGCCGGTGGCCCGGTAGAAGGCGCCGCGGCCGTAGATGCCGGGCGCCACCGCGACGGGGCGGCCCGAGGCGTCCAAGACATAGGTCGCGTGGATGAAGCGGGCCAGATCCTCGAGGCCCCGGCGTGACAGCGTGACCTCGATGATCTTCGACATGCCGAAGAACTCGGGAGGTCCCGCGTCGAATGCGGCGACGTGGAGCACGCTCCCTCTCGAGCGGAACGTCGCCTTCAGCGCGAGCCCAACGGAGCCGTGGGCGGTTGGGTAGTAATCGGCGTCTCCCCAGCCGACCTCGAGGTACCGGAAGCCGCTGAACTCCGCGCTCTCCGGCCAGATCGTCGGTGGGACTTCCCCCTGCTCCACGGCGATCCCGACGTGCCAGCCGTGGCTGACCAGATAGACGAAGGGTCCGGATCGGGGAGTGTGCGCCGGCGTGACGGGCGGCAGCGGCGCACACGCGGCGACGAGGGTGATCAGGAGTGGGCCGGTCAGACCCTTCACGATCTACCAGGCACCTCAGGGTCAAACTGCGGTGTAGCCGCCGTCGATGAGCAGGTCGCTGCCTGTCATGAAGGCCGAGGCATCGCTCGCGAGATAGACGGCGGCGCGGGCGATCTCCTCGGGCAGACCGAGCCGACCGAGCAGATGCTTCGGCCCCATCATCTTGCGCGCCTCGTCCATGTCCTTCCAACGCCGGAGCATGCGTCGTGTCTCGATGGCGCCCGGCGAGATCGTGTTGGCCCGGATGCCTTGCCCCGCGTGGTCGGCCGCGAGCACCTTCGCGAGCTGGATCAGGGCGCCCGTGCTCGCGCAGTACGCCGGGCGCCCGGGTGAGGCGACGCGGCCGAGCTGCGACGCGATGAGGATGACACTGCCGCCGCCGCGGGCGATCATCGCGGGGATCGCCGCCTTGGCCATCAGGAACGCGCCCGTGAGATTGACGCGGATCACGCGATCCCAGGCCGCCTCGTCCATCTCCAGCACGGTGGCGGTCCGGTCGCTGTCGGCGGCGCCGTAGAGCAGGACGTCGAGCCCGCCGAAGCGCTCGACGGTGGCGGCGACGGCGGCACGGCAGCTGGCGCCGTCCGTCACGTCGAGAAGCACGGGCAGCGCGTGCGTGCCGCCCTTCTCGATCTCGGCCGCGGTGGCCTTGGCCCCCGGCTCCTCGATGTCGGCGCAGGTCACGTGGGCGCCGGCCGCCGCGAACGCGAGGGCGGTCGCGCGCCCGATCCCGTTGGCCGCGCCGACGACCATGGCGGTCTTCCCCTCGAGGGTGAACGCCGGGTCCATCATGACGACCTCCTCTTGCCAACGCCTCTGCGCCGGCGCCACCGTGTACGCCAGTCGTGGTCGTGTCGAAGCAAGGAGCGGCACCTCGTCAGCGCTCCGCGAGGGTTTTGAAGGTCAGGAGCTGGCGCCGCATCATCACGAGGTCGCCCCAGGGGAGGCCCCAGCGCATGAGGGCGCCCCGGAGCCCGCGCGGGTAGCGCACGACCATCTTGACGAGAAGGCGGCAGCGGTCTCTCTCCAGCGGGACGATCAGGTAGGTGAGCGCGAGATCGCCGAAGAGGCGGAAGGCGCCCGAACCGTGCTTGATCCGAAGGGTGACGTGGCGGTCCCGGCCGAAGTCCACGAGGGTGAAGATACGCATCATGGATTGCCCGACGGCGAGGGCGTCCATGCCTGGCGTGAGGGTGCGCGGGCTCCGGCGGCCGCCGTTGTCGATCCAGTCGTAGGAGTACGGCGCCACGCGCATCTGGCAGAGCCAGCGGAAGAGTGCGGCCGGACTTGCGTGCACGGTGATGCCGCGAAAATAGACCCCGTCGGGCTGATCGACGTACCGGTCGCAGGGGAAGGGCAGCGTCCGCTCGACGGTATCCGTCCCCCAGGTCTCGGCGACCGACATGGGAGCTATTTCTTGCCCGTCAGCTCCTGGCGGGCGAGCACGGCCCCTGCGGCCAGCGCGCGGACCTTCTGGTTGCACATGTAGCGTGGCGACCAGCCGAAGCCGCAGTCGGGATTGACGGTGAGCTTCTCCGGCTTGCACACGGTGAGCACACGCTTGATGCGCCTGGCCACGTCCTCGGGCGTCTCGGGATAGAAGCCCTTGACGTCGATGACGCCCGCGCCCAGCTCGCGGTCTCCGCCGTACTCCTTCCACACGTCGAGCTCGGAAAGCTCGCGTCCCGCGAACTCGAGGACGAGCTGGTCGGCACGCGCCTTGAGGACGCCGGGGAAGTAGGGGCGGTAGGTGCGATCGAAGCGCGAGCGGCCGAAGCGATTGCCGAAGCAGATGTGAAAGCCGAGCTTGACCTTGACGCCCTCGGTGGCAAGGTTGA
>WNGD01007138.1_pt1 | contig 12517 bp, 14 predicted proteins | sample 5400671 | NCBI WGS metagenome assembly WNGD01 (sample SAMN13153369, study PRJNA577476) | soil metagenome | isolation source: 40 cm soil or saprolite under grassland replicate 2 | place: USA:California | collected 2016-06-15
CAGGGCTTCCCAGATCTGGACGGTACGCCAACCGTTCACTTGCGGCCCACCGTGGAGCAGCACTTCCAGGAGGCGCATCATGCGGTGTCGTGAATCTTGATGCCCGGGATTTTGCTCTTTCCCCTGGAGACGGGAAGAGCCAGACGCTGAAACAGGGGAAAGTCGACATGGACATTGAGCAATTCCCCTTCGATGCCAGCTAGACGATCGGTGACTTCGAGCAGCTTCTTACGGAGAGCGTCCAGATTCTTCAATCCCTTGTTCAGACCCAGATCTTTGAGCCGGTTGACGCAGATCTCCAGGCGGAGGAAGGTCGAGAACTTTTCATACAGGCGTGCCACCAGGCTTTTGCAATAGATCCGCAGCACATGATGTCCATGATCGAGTTTTTCTAACATGCTGTGCAGTTTGCCGCGTAGCCGCTTGTGCTTGCGTACGCCGAAGAGCTGAGCAATCTTATCGGCGGTCAGACAGAAGACCCCCAATTCGGCGGAGCGCTCAAAGATCTTGTGGATTGGGAAATTACGTCGAAAGATAAAATTACGACAATATTCGACCTGATTCAGTGAATACTCTCGCCGCAAGGGAATGGCGGCGCAATCCTTCTTGGAAAATTTGGGTCCTAACACCAAGGTCCAATAATCCAGGCGCGGGCGGATAATCTCGGGGCTCAGTCGATCGGCGGCAGCCTGCAGCGCTTGGGGATCGGAAACCCCGAGGAAGGCATTGTCGTCTTTGCGGAAACGAATGCTCTGACGCTGGAGTTCGTTGGCGATGAAGGAGTGACCGTTGATCCAGTAGCGAGTCGGGAAGGGTAGAAAAGAGCCCACGCACAGGATCATGGGGCCGAGCACTTCATCGCGAATGTAGAAGTAGTAGTGAGTATAGCGAGACCACTCCCTTTTGAGGATGCGGTAATGGGGATCGTCGGTAGGGTACTTGGGCGGGCAGGAACGGAAGGTGGGGCCCTGTTCCATGACTTTGAAGATGAAATAGACACCGAAGCGCTTACCACGTTCCATGGCCAGGCCGTAGGGTCGGACGTAGTCTTCCTGCTTGAGGCCTTTCTTCTTCATGTCTTTTTCGGGCCACTGGAGGGGAATATGGTGGTTGCGAGCGAAGGCTTCGACCCAACGCTGATATTCTTTCGTTCTTTGCGCCAAAGCCTGTTTGGTAATGGGATAGATGCCGTGCACGTCGCGAAAGAAATGGACGATATGCGCTTCCCGGGTGAGTAGCGGGAGATAACCCTGGATGACGATGCGGTCGAAACAGTGGTATACCAAAGCGAGCAGGCTGCCAAACAGCTTTGCAAAGGTTTCCATCGGTATCCCTGCTCACGCGGGTGGAGGATGCCTTCCGCGACATCAAGAGTCCGCTGATGGAGCGGCCGATTTTTCATCATCTGCAGAACCGCACCCAGTCTTGAGCGTTGGAGCTTTCAGCACTCAGCCATCATGCCTTGACAACAAGATCATCGAACAGGGGACCGATGGAGATCCAGCGATACCGTCCCGTGAAAGACCCTGAACCTGAAGCACTGCCAAATTTACGCCACGCTTGGCATTCCCGCCCAGGTGATGCAGCCCCTCAAAACGTGGCAGGTCAGCGCAGGTAGTGACGAAAAAAATCCTAAGTCATAGAAAACAAAGGATCCGGCCCTGAAAACCGTGGAAGTTGGGTTAGCACTGGGTTAGCACTCTCCGGTCCGAAACCCAATACCGGGAGTCGTATACACCCTGGCAACGATTCTGAAACTCGCCAAATGCCTAATTAACTCCCGAATTGCCGAAAATTGCCGGCGACACGGCAACTACCACGTGTCCGAACCACTCTCGTCGCTTTCCGTGTGTGCTGCATTTGGAGCCGCGCGGGCCCGCCTACTAGCAGCTTGGACTTACGGCCGATTAGTCAGGAGACGATTCAAACTGGCCGCGACTCACTGTCGAAAATCGCAATGTCGCCGCATTGCGAAAATAAGATTAGGGATCGCGGAGCTCACGACAACCGATTTCGGGCTTTTGTTTTTCATACAAGTGCCACCTTGGGACCGTACGCTCGGATATACAATGCCCGCAGAGCCACTGGTCAATAGTTCAAATCCAAGTGCTTGGGAGGCAGAGTAGGTGTCCGGGTCTACGCAGTTCGCAAAATGCGGATCTCCTCGAATGTCATGAAAGTCATATCTGAAATCGGCAAGATAGTCTACGTAGGGAGAGACCTCTTCAACTTTCCATCCAATTTCTTTTAGCTCGAGGGTTCTGTGAAACGCCACTTCCGCCTGTGCAGTTTGCATTTCGAAAGCCGCATACCAAGCTCCTCGTCCTCCGCTATTAAACCTTCCTCCAAGCGGATGCGCGTGAGTGAAGGATGCATTAACAATATGCGCAAGGCGAAAGCCGGAAACGAGCTCAATAGCACTTACGCCAGGAAGCCTGCCACTCTCGCCAAGCAATCGATCGTTTGTGGCACCCTCAAGTTCCGTGAGGTCGCTTAGCAGGTCGACGCCGTTTTGTGCGATCCGATTGAGAATTGGCTTACCACGATCGCTGTAACGATATGGGATGAGACGGTGAGTTCTGTCCTGTTGTACCTGGCTCTGCTTTGGAAATTTCATCTCCCGCCACGACGTGCGTCCAACAATTGGCGAACTCTTAGCAAAGCTGGTATTCCGCCCTTCTTAAAATAGTTAAGCGGCGAGTCTCCACCAAACATTGGATTCGTGTTCGGCAGCGCTATCCAAGCATCTGCCAGCTTCTGGCTGTAAAGAATGTTCAGAGCCTTATATATCCCAATCAAGAGCGAAATTCTGGTGAGCTGATCTTCATCCAGTGTTTTGATGGCTCGATTTTTCAGTGCGTAGAAGCTGCCGCTGGACATGCCACCAAGCAGGACCCGGGTATCATCGTCACGTAATTTCCAATGTTCCGCGATTCGCAGAAGGCCTGTAATTGCAGACGAGCTGAGTCGGGCTCGGTTCTCCTTTTTTGACAGATCGACAGCTGTATCCCACGAAAAACCAACAACGGCCTGTTGCAGCGTCGTCATACGGTGTCTCCATTTATGATTAAATATTACTCCAAATTTGGATGACACGCAAGGCACGCAAGGCCAAATTCATGGTATATATTTAACTTATTTAATAAATTGGTGGTGTGGTTTGCCCATGGCCCGAACGCTCAGTTTGATTCGCCAATCATGATGCCCTCTACGCGATTGAGCTCAAGCCACTCGCCGTTCCGGCGAAACAAAAGGCTCTAATCCAGCATGGTTTGTGGAAAGGCTGCTGCACCAGGGCCAGCATCGGATGCACCCTCGACCGTGCGGATGTAGGAACGTGTGGTATGTTGAGCGTAATTACGGCGCTCGAGTTCTTCCAGCATCATTTTGCGAAGATGGGTCACAAGAACACCTCCAGTGACCCACATTTACATCAAGCCATCAAGCAACCAATGCTCCCTACCTCACGCGAAGCGTCCGCCGCACGGGCGGCTACGTCCTGAACGCGGTTACCGGTAAAGTAACGCATAGTACGAACCTCGCAGGTTAGGTACAATTGCTCCAAATGAGATTTGGTACTCGCTGTCCTCGCCGTGAATTTTGCAGCAATCCCTCTCGGAGTTGCTCAGGCCCCGAACGGCTTTGCTCAGCCATCACCGCGACTTTACGAACTCTACAGTTGGCCGCAATCGGGTGGTACATGGAACTTCTGTTTACTTCCCAGCCCAAGCGGAGTCACTATCCCTGTCGAGGTTATCTTCAACAAGAAATCTCGCCTCACGGGAACAGACCAACTTGAACGAAAGATTTCCCTGTTGCCAACTGGGACGCGAATCATTTGGATGAACGGAATTACAGCAGGCCAAACTCCTACCAAAGAAAGCAGCAAACTCGCGCTGCCGCCTTCCCGTATCGTCGAACAGGTGAAACGTTACGCCGAACAGCACGGCGTTCAGGTGCTGCTTTCAAGTCAATCAACGGCTCAAGTACTAGCCGCCAAGTTTCCGATTTGCCGAACTTACCAGCACTTGCGGGCTCGGCTCCATCAGTTGAAGGAGACTTTTGGAAGTCAATTTACGTACTTCTTGGTGAACGACCATACGACATGTGCAGGAGAACCACACAATGGTTTCCTTAATGGAAAAACGTGCCCCGGTCTGGCACAACGTTGTTGGGCTGCTGATCTCGGTTACAGCCGGTGCGACCGTGTTTCTTGGCTGGAGTTGCATGAAATGAAACAGAACCGGCGGCGCGGCCATGCGGCGGGCGCTTGACGGTTCACTTCGCCTGACAGCATCGCGAAGTGTGCTGTAGGATCGGAACTCAACTTCAGGTCAGACCCTCTCCCATTGTCAGAGGGGAGCCAGGCCGCGTTGCGAAGAAATTCCCAACCGACGTGCTCTCGAGGCAGTCAACATTCCAATGTGTCAGCGGAGGAGTGTAAGTCCAAAGCAAAGTGCCAATGCAATGGCGGTCTTCAGCAGGAAGGGACCGATTCGAATTCCGGATCGACCGCCTGCTTCAAAATGCCGTCGAGCGGAACCGTTTTGAGATCTAAACGCTCCGTCGGCTGTGATACCCATGGAGGGCGTGCGTCTTTCTAGTTTAAGCTCACGGTGAACCTTGGTGGTTTCCTCACCACTACGGGCTATCCGACAAAGCGGCCCCGCGGCGGGACCGCTGGCGAAAATGCTCCGCCCTCTTCTCGGGGAAACGCGGACGACCCCGAGGCACCTAGAGCGTTTTGACTCAAACCGGTGCATAGCCACCCGTCCTAACTTGCCAATGCTATGCTAAGGCTTCAAACGATAGGCGCGCTCGACGACAGCCGCCATATCGGGTCCTTTCCAGTACGGGTTGATCCAGCGCACGCGTTGATCTTTCCACCCGAGCGGGGCGTGGCGCCAGTGGCCGCGAACCATGAACCGATGGAGCAACCGTCGGCCGACCCCGACGCGCTCTAAAGACTGCAGCCTGCGTACTTGGGATATCTCAATTTTGCCGGGAAGGAAATACACGTCTTCGGAACTGAAGACCGGCGAGGCCGACGGTTGTGGCTCGCGCTTTGAGCTCATCAAGGCGGCCCTGGGCCGAAGCTCCGGGGCAACGCCGGCGCTTGTGGCGTAAAGTATGGCGTTGATCACCAGGTGCACGAGCGCATGCCAAGGGTAGAGTTCCGGTGCGAGGCGATTTCGAGTCCCTGCTCGCGGTCCGGTGAGGAGCTCGGAGAGGGCATGGCTGATGGGTCGGTTGTCCGCGAGCGGAATTTCCTGGATGCTCAAGTGAGGAGGATCGGCCCCGAGCGCATCGAACGCATACGTCAGCGAGATCGCCCGCCGATCTTTCCCGCATTCCTCCGTGACGTAAACGGTGGCTACCTTAAGGAGATAGCCCCCCAGCCGGGACGCCCGGTCCGCCGAGAGCATTCGTTCTGCCAGCGAAAGGGTGTACCGGTCCGTAAAAACAAGCGCGAAACTGGGAAAGGGAACGCGCACCTCGGCCCCCGTCACATCCAAATCCGTCTTCGCCAGCATGTAGGCGAGCGACTCATCAACCCAGAAGATCTTTCGCCGGTGGATTTCAAAATTTACAAGAGGTCGCACGCATTCAGACAGTCCGACAGCCGTTTCCCCGGCGGAACCAGCGTGCGTGTCTTTTGCGTAAGGAGCTCCGCATTCTTCAAGGAGGAACCGCTGGATCTCCGCATCCCTCTGGATTTCATCAGCGTCCAGAATAGTGCACGCATCCTTGAACCCCGTCCGTCGGCGCACCTGCACGGCAACCTTGCGGCAGAGTTCCTGAATGCCGGGCAGGAACGACGGGAGGCGTTCGTGCGCGAGCGGAGGAGGATGCACCGCCGCAGAACGGTCGTCGAGATTTAATTCCGCCCACAACCATGACGGATCGTAGGCGGGCGCTCGCGATTTGAGGTTGCGGTGATATTCGCCTTCCAGTTCACGGATCAAGTCAACCAACTTCGGGCGGAGTGCAGGATTTCGAGCGGCATCGCGAGGGGTATGATTGTCCAGCTCAGGAAGAGGTTCGTCGATCCATTGTCTGTAGTGGCGGGCCATCTGGTCCAAGAAGAAGGCTTCTTCCTCCTCATGGCGAACCTCCTGGCCCCCGCAAACGCCAAAATCGGGTTCGCGTTGTCGCTCCTCCCGAATATAATCGCGCAGGATCCTCTCCAGATTTTCTTGCCATGTGCAGCGATGGAGGATCATGGCCGTGGCTAGCTGTTCGAGCAGGGCTCGGCCGCGCTCCCCCTGCTGGGCCGACAGACATTCCAGTTCCAGGAGATCCCCCGCCAGAACAATCCGTCCGACCCCGGCTCGCTCGCCTTTGTCGTTCGGCGAAAACCATAGCCAGGCAGTCCCTTCACGCTCACGCTCCAGATCCTGAGACGCGTCCAACGCGGCCTCCAATTCAGTTGCCTTGAGGACATCGAACTGGACATGGGTGATTGACAGCTCCTCGCCTTCCGCATTCTTAAGGCGTGGAATCGGAGGATCCAATATGCTGTCCAGCCAAACCTCGTGGAAGAACACCGGGGCCTTCTTGAAAAATTCTTTTTCGGCCGAATGAGGGCGCCGAAGGCGGTACGCCTTGTGCCACTCGGAGAAAACAGAAATAACGTGTTGCCTCATCACGGGCGGAAACGCAAGCATTCCCACTTCGATCTCCGGCAATCCCGACAGGCCCCGATCGATGATACGCGCCGCGATCAGGTCATACTTGTGCAGGTGACGCGAACCAAGCCGCTCTTTCACGGTCACTCGGGATCCGGTCAAAACGTCCTTCAAGACGAGGGAGGCGCCAGGGTAGAGATCATCGACCGCGTAAAGTCGCATCGTAGAATTACGGAGAGCCTCAACGTAGCGGCGAACCCCTGTGCTCAGATCCCTGTTCCGCCCAAGGAAGAGATCCGCCGGACATCCGCCTTGAGGAAGCTCATAATCGAGCATGAACCACATCTCATAAACCGACTCGCTGAGCTCGACCCAATGGTTATCGAGGTTATCGATCTCCTCCATGCGATCTTCCCATTTCGCATAGAACAGCTCATAAGCGTAGTCATCTTCTCGTCCAAGCCTTGTGCCCACAAAACATTCCAATTCCTCCAGCGCGAAAGCGCGATCTTCAGCGCTAAACTCTTCCTCCGCACCATCGCCACCGGAACGGGCAAGGCAGCAGCTCTTGTATTTCTCTCCGCTGCCGCAGGGACAGGGGTTATTTCGGCCGACTTTACCCATGACTCGATTCAAGAATCCTATTCCCCAGACTCCACGCGACGCAGCAAAGAGGGACCACTCCTAGCATCGCGAAGTTAGTCACATCCCATTATCGTGTTTAAGCCGAGTCGCTGCACCATTCGCACCGCTTGCTTCGAAAGCGGCAACCGAAAGCATAGTTTCGACAAAGGAAGATCGTAGTGCGCGGCAACAGCACGAACGAGTTGTCCGCCAAACCCTTCCCCTCGACGCGCGGGATGAACCCAGATCGTATAAGTGGCCGGAGGCCATTCCCCCGCCGGACTAAACGTAAGCCCGCTCTCGCCTTCCTCTCCAAATAAGTCATCAGCGGTATAGGCCTCGCCATCCGGTCGCAATTGTAGCGAGGGGCGCTCTCTAATCTCACCAGTGTGCCCCCCACTACGCGGCGGTCCGCCACAGCTATGGCTGAGTCGTAGTTGCTCGCGGGCATGAAGTTAGGGCCAGGATGTTGCTCGTAAGCGGCCACACTGGCCCTTCTTGCCAGATCGAGCCAGTCGGTCGGGGTATCTTCATGAACCGTCACGATATAAATGCCGTCAGCGAACTCCGTGCGAAGACCATGTTCGGCTTCGCCTGCATCGGGTTCCCACACTCCCAGCCGATACATGTCATTACGCCACACACGCTTGCCAGTTGCCCGAGCGAAGATGGGTAGCATAAGTCGCCCATGAAGCCCTTGCCCTCCCCCAGTTATACTGGGGGAGGGCAAGCATGAAGCCAGATGGCGGACCCGCTGATTCCTTGCTATCATCGCCCCGTGGCCTTCGGGGTCGCAACCTGCCCCGAGTGTTCGCAACGCTTCCGCCTCGTTTGGCGGATCGGCAAGGGGAAGCTCGAACCCTCACAGGTGATCTGACCTGCCCGGCGTGCTGCCATCCGTTCGCGTCTTGCGCAGCAAGCGCGCCGTGGCGAGCCGCATCACATCTGTCCTGGTCGCCGGCGTGCCGATGAGGACACTCGAGAAGGCTCAGTTCTGGTCACAGCACGAGCGCCTTCGCCATACGGCGGGATCGCTACGTGCAGCGCGCAGTAGATGTAGAGGTCGATATCGCTGCCTTCGTTTCCAAAATAGCCCGTAGCGCTGTACTCACACGCGTGGAGGTGCATGAGGGCGGGCAAATCCGGATCCACGGAGTGGGCCCGGCGGTCCGTTATCTTGGGGTACATGGTGGGCTGTGCATTGAAATGCGGCGGCGGATCCACCCAAACGACATCGAAGTCTCGGGCGTCCTCTGAGCTCGCTCGGACAGCCAGCGCATTTTCCAGGTCCGTCGGGTCCATCTGGTCACCCAACGCAGCCCGCTCGTGCCGGGTCGGGAAGTGATCGAGCTGCCAAGTCTCGTCGGCGCAGGTTTCGGTCATGTATGGACAGAGCGTCACTTTCAGCCCAGCAGCCATCGCTGCTGCCGCAACGGCGTGATCACGACCCTTCAAGGCGGACACCGTTTGACGGGGGAGCGGTCGCTGCTTGCGCTGGAAGCCTGCGTCCTGGTGGTACAGATGGGCGCAGGGAAAAGCGAGCGTTCCACCCTCGGCCAGGAACCGACGATCGTCCAGCAAGTCACGAAGCTTTTGCCGTACGAGCGTGTTGAGCGCCACGAGATCTCCGCCGGGCATGGCGCTTCGCGCGGCGTTGGTGCCGCGCCGGATCAGGTACGTCAATGTCACCCGCAGGCCTCCCCAAACCCGCTCGATCTGGTGGTCGACGTCGCCGAAAAAGGCAGCCCAGTGGATGCGCGTCGGCTCGGCCTGCTCCCTGATCGCGTGGCCCCAGTCGTAGGTCTGAAAGACGCCACGGTGCTTGACGACGAACGCTCCGTTCGAGAACTGCGCCGGCAAGCACACAACGAGCGTACCGAGCATGTCGCTGCCGCGCGGGGTGTCCTTGTGCGGCACAAAGTGGCCCCCGGTCGCGTAGACATTGAGGGCGTATAGCTCCGCGGTGAGCGGCTCGGGAACGTGTGGTACCAACTCGTGACGAATCTGTTCAAGTACTCCGGCCGCCACGGGGTCGAAATGAAGGACAGAAAAAGCGCCACCTTCAGCCTTGATCTGGAGGGCATCGCGGACGGCCCGATCGTACCCCGTCTTCCGCCCCATGCCGAATGCAGCCGGCGCGCAACGCTCGACCAGTGACCGGAGAAGCTGCCCCTGTTCGAAGGTGTCCTTCGCGCGCAGCACACGGACTTGGGTATTGTCTGGGAAGCAGAGGGTGACCGGCTGTTCGAGCACGAGCGTACCGCCGCACGTGAACGGTGCGCGCAAGCCATGCACTGCGTGGCGGAGACCTTCCAACAGCGCTTGCTCGTGTTTCGTTTTGCCGGCTGATGCCACGACTTCGTGTCCCTCTCTTTTCCCTTACTCTAGCGTGCGTGTCAAGTCACGGCTAGCCGGGGCAGCCGGGGGTGACCTTCCTCAACCCCGCTTGCGCCAGGTATTTTCCACCTTATCGCGTATCGTTTGCCGAGATTCGAATGCCGGCCGTGTCGTCCGTCGACGCTGCTCAGCCCGAACAAGCGCACCGACTGGTCCATCCATGATCGATCCCATCGGCGCGCACGGCACGGTAAATTCGTTCTAGCGGATCGCCGCGGGAATTTATGATCTTTGCGGGTTCGGCCCATCGCTCCCACCGCTCCAACCATGCTTCTCGATCATTTTTGATCCAGGAGCCGACCAACAGGTCTCCGCAATCCCAGAACTTCGCTGTACGCGGTAGAGATCTCCTTCTGCGGCGGCCAACGGTCAGTGTAATGTAAGAGTTAATCGTTCTCGGAGGATGACTAATGAGTGTGACAGGCACAAGAGTTTTCGGTCATCCGCAGGTAGTCGAATACCAAGCGTACGTTACGCGTGAGTCGTCGCATTTTCTGCGCCACGCTCCCTCGGCCTTTGGATTTGAGCACGCCGATGGCGAAACGACGAAGCCGAGTGAAATTTTCCGGACGGTCGTCATCATCGTTCCAATCGATCATGTAGTGGCAACTCTCGATGGCCCAGTGGCCGCGGTTGACCCGCAGAATGCGTTGCGGTCCGGCTTGTTTCGGAGGGCGGCTGGTGAGGCCGTAACTGACTTCGAGAGAACTCTCACCGCTCTTTTTGTTCGTGCGGTGCCGCTCGATGACGAACGCTTGGCCCACATGAGGAAAATCGAGATAGCCGTTCAGTTTTGTGGTGGTCCAGATCTTTCGCGTTTCGATCCGTCCGTGGTCCGCAGGAGTCGTCTCGACAAAATGCGGTTGGCGCCGATCCTGAAAATAGAACTCCAAGCCTTCCAGAAGACTGGGTTGGTTTCCTTTGACCGTGAAATAGTAGTGAGCCTTGCGCTTCCCGACCAGACATGCATGTGCTCTCGACAGAAACCTTGCTAGACCTATTTTTTTGGTAGTTCTAATACCCGGGTACCGGTGCTTTCGGTCCATGGAAAAACACCACGCGCTCCGCTATGGTGCAAACTCATATCCCCCGGGTCAGGAGTGCCATGGTTCCACTCCTCGCTGTGTTGTTTGGCCTACCTCTGACGGGGCAAGCCTGCCCGCACGAAGGCTCCGACCACCGACTGCTTGGTGACATAGGATGCCCGATCCAGAGGAAGTTAACCATTGAGGATGCTTGCCCTCCCCGAACGATTTGGTCTTTCCATCTTTTCAAGGTGTTGGTGAAGATTGATCCCAAGCATCCTCACCTGTTGATCGAGTGGCCCACCCGATCTCAAGAGATTTTGGCGGTTCCGGATGGGTTACCGTTGGGATGCCAACGCGAAAGCCTGTATTTTCCCCTCCCTTGCGTTCAAGAGGGTTGAGCCGATGCGAGAGTACGGAACGGACTCGCAACAGCGTCCAAGTCCGATTTGAAGGAACAGATCTAATGCGCGTATTGGGACAGACCGGATGAGCCTCAACTTAGTGACGCCATTTCGTAGCGGCAATCGAATCCTGTCATTCGCCACTCAGGCGCCCGTAAACGGGTCCCGCGCTATCGGAGGCACTGATGCGTAATCGGTTCTTTCTGCTGCTTGGCCTCTTTCCAGGTAGCCTTGTGCCAGCCGTAGCACAAACACCCACGCCATGGAACGTTCTGGCGCAAGAACACGTTGCGCCGAACAGCACCATGATCTCAACAGTATCGACCCCTCTGCCCGCCGCTTCCTTCCTGCTCGCCAAGGGCGAAAAATCCAATGCCCGTTTCAGTCTTATGTTCGCGGGAGCCTACAAGCGTGATCACAGCCTAGAGCATCTTTCGCCAATGAACGAGGTTAAGACTTTGAGTCTCACGTGGTCTAGCTTGCCGCTCGTTCAACTCTGTCGCGGACGCCTGCAACTGGACGTCTTTCAGAGCACGCTTCATATACGAGACGCCCTGCTCAATCCTTTCGACAATGGCGGGATGCGAGGGTCTCACCCCCCGGGACACGGTTATCTCGGCGTGCCACCCTCGGTCAATCTCTCTGGCCTAAACCTTGGCTTTCACTTTGGGCGGAACGCGCAGACGGGAGATCCGGCCCGGTCATGGCGGCGGCTGCCCCGGATTCTTGGCACCGTTCTTAATTGAACCGACTCATCTGGTGGAGCGGCAGCATATTAAGGCTGCGTTTTGGCTGGGGCGCGGTACAGCGTTTCGGCTGGATCGTAGAGCCGGGCGATGCGGTCATAAAGCTCCTGATACTTCTTGTTCGAGCCGGACAAAGCTTCGAAGAAGACAGGAATGATCGGGAATGCGATCCCACACGAGATTGTATTTCTGACTCCACGTTCCGGGCTTATCAAATGCGAGGCGGAAATGATCACCATCCCCCGCCAACTGTACCCGCCTCTCCGCCATATTGCGGCTCACGTCGCGATATTCGAGGGCCTCGGCCTTGCGGTTCGTCTTGTCTGCCAAAGTTGCGAAACCTGCCAGCGCCAGGATCGCTTTAATCGACAGATTCGAGTTATGTGCCAGGTGGCCAGAGAAATCGTCCGTGGAAAGCTGATTGGCTGGATCCATCCCCTCGTTTCGAAGATATTCCGCACACTGTTGTAACTCCGGCCAATAGTGGCTGGCGAAATCGGCATTGCCCTCCGCCTTGGCCAGTGCAGTGAACATCAAAACCATGTTGCCACTCTCTTGATACTCCCAGCGCAAGCGCTGGGATTCTGTTTGCCTAGTTGCATTGCTGCACCTCGGTTCCCAGAAACGGGGCTATCAACAGACCCGAATCGGAGCGCACTGAGTCTCCGACTACTCCACCGATAGGCATCACT
>WNGD01005311.1_pt1 | contig 12513 bp, 10 predicted proteins | sample 5400671 | NCBI WGS metagenome assembly WNGD01 (sample SAMN13153369, study PRJNA577476) | soil metagenome | isolation source: 40 cm soil or saprolite under grassland replicate 2 | place: USA:California | collected 2016-06-15
CCCTTTTTGGATGCCCGCCAGGGACAGAACATTAGCCACCTGGTTCGCGGCTGCATTCAGTGCCGCATACGATAGTTTGGTCTCCTCAAAGACGATGGCCGTACGTTCCGGCACTTCCCGCGCGCTATCTTCGAGGAGGATGGTCAGATTTAACATGAGATATCTCCTTTTCTTAGAAATGCATGCACGAGTGAAGCTACTTGCTCTTTCTCTGTAAGTGCAAACAAGTGTCCTCCCTTAAAGATCCGAAAGGTCGCATTGGGGATCAGTCGCGCCATAATCCTGGCATTGATGGGTGGCACGATCGAATCGTCCTTCCCAGCCAGGACGAGGGTCGGCTGACGTAGCTGGTATAGCCAGGGCATGCTGGTCCAGCCCAGGCCCGCCAGCAGTTGCCCGTAGTACCCCAGACCGTGTGGCGCTCTGATCATTTGTGCATGCGCACGCGCCAGGTCGGGATTCTCCCGGAAACTCCCGCCATAGAGGATCGGCGCAATGGATTCCATGTAGGACGGCTGAAAGTACCGGCGCGGACTAAGCAATTTAGCAAGGACATCGGGCCTGCCAGGCACCGAGATCCCGCCGGTCGAAGTCGACGCCAGAATCAAACGACGGCACCGCCACGGGTATTGGTGGGCGAATTGTTGCGCCAGCCCGCCACCCCACGAGATGCCCAGCACATCCACTTCCTGATGCCCTAACACATCTAACATCTGCGCGACTAGACGAGCCAGGCCTCGGAAGCGCAACGGGAAGCGGGGGAGCGGTGACCCCCCAACACCAGGGATATCAAAGCAAATCGTCCCGATCTTCTGGCCTCCAACGTTGTCGAGCGCATCAAGGAAAGGCTCAAACAGCTCAAGGTTGGCCCCAAGGCCATTGATTAGCAGGAGTGCTGGCCCACTGCCATCTCCCAGTCGGATGGCGACATAGACATGTGTACCCTGAACGTTAATTGTTTTGGTTTCTGTAGTGCTATCGTTGCGCATCCTATCCTACCTACTCGTACACATACGTCCCCGGTGCCTCAACCAGGGGCTTGTACGTGCTATTGCCAGGCGATGCAGGTGCCACCTTCTGTGAGCCAGAGCGGGCGAGCAGCCACGCTTTCCAATGCTCCCACCAACTGCCATTCTGCTTCGTGGCCCCTTCAAACCAGGTCTTCGCCTCAGCAGGTCGCTCGGTATTGGTGAAGAACGTCGCCTTCGGGTTGCCGGGAGGGTTGAGAATGCTCTGGATGTGACCGCTGTTACTCAGGATAAATTCGCGCTTGCCGAGCAACAAGCTTGAGTGATAACAGGACTCCCACGGCACAATGTGGTCAGTGACTCCGGCGACGTCGTAAAAATCGCAATCCACCTGCGTAATGTCGATGGGCGTGCCACACACGGTCAGCTTGCCCGGTACTGGCAACGGGTTCTGCTGATACAGGGTTAAGAGTTCGCTATGAAACTTCGCTGGCAGGCGAGTGCTGTCGCTGTTCCAATATAACACATCAAAGGCGGGTGGCTCATTGCCCAGCAGGTAATTATTCACCCAGTAATTCCAGACCAGGTCATTGGGACGCAACCAGGCAAAGACCCGTTCCATCTCCTTTCCATCTAAGACGCCTTGCGCGTGCGAGCGTCGCCGTGCCGCTTCAATCGCTTCTTCGGTGGCAAATAAACCCAGGATGCCCGAGTCGTTCCCGGTGTCGAATGCACTCACCAGCAAGGTCACGGCATTTACTTTGCGCTCCCTGCGTGCCGCCAGGTGTCCTACTAACGCAATGGCGGTCATCCCGCCTGCACAGGCCCCCAACAGATTGCAATCGTCGCTGCCAGTGATGGCACAAATCACATCAATCGCCTCTTCAATGGCCCCAACGTAGGTATCAAGCCCCCAGTGGCGCTGCGCCGGTGTGGGATTACGCCAACTGATGGCGAAGACTGCACGCCATTGCTTAGCAAGTACTGCGCCAGGCTTTTCTTCGGTGAGAGATCGAAGACATAAAACTTATTGATCTGCGGCGGTACGACGAGCAGTGGACGCTCACTGACCTTTTTGGTCACAGGCTGATATTGAATGAGCTCCAGCACCTCGTTGCGAAAGACAACTGCGCCGCGGGTCGTGGCCAGGTTCTCGCCTACCTTGAACGCGCTTTTATCGACCTGGCTGGGCATTCCACCGTTGTACCGCAGGTCATCGCGCAGATGACGCAGGCCTTGCACAGCACTGTCGCCCCCCGTTTCCAGAAACCGTTTCAGCGCTTCCGGATTGAGCACGCTGTTGCTGGGGGCCAACGCATCGGTGAACAGTGATAGCACGAAGTGCACTCGCTTCCTGTCATCCATATCGGGGATGGAGGCATCGACCCAGTCATGCACCTGTTTGTTCGCCGAAAGATACAGTTGCAAGCTGCGTTGGTAGAGCCCATTCTCTTTCCAGGTGGTGTCCTGGAATCGACGGTCTTTGGGGTCTGGTGCGAGTTCAGAAGACCCTCCCAAGATGCGACTGGCCTCTGCCGCGAACGTAAACCCGTGGGCGAGTACGTGGTGCGGCTGCCTCAGCGCTTGTCTGGCGAGCATGCCGAAAGTTTGGAAGAGATCTTTCCCGCGCAAGCCGACCACCGGGTTGGGGCCAAGGATGTGCTCGGCTGCCTCTGTACCAACCTCTTTGCGCCGCTCTTCATACACCACTGCCTCCGTCCCAGCTTCTTTGCGCCGCTTTTCGCGCAACGTCGTCTCGTTCTGTTGTGTTGTAGTCATACTTCATCTCCCTATCTGGCTCTATTGTTGCCATGTTATCACCGCGTCAACAACAGAGCGAGCGTCTCGGCGATCAGAGCTGGCTTGTTTTCCCCTTCAATCTCGATCGTGCTTAAACTGTAGTCATCGTGGCTCATAGGCACGCTCCTTCCTGCTCTCCTGTGCCTACACAAACGCGCTGAAGCCAGTAATAGCCCGGCCCACAATCAGCGTATTCATTTCGCGCGTGCCCTCGTAGGAGTAGATGGCCTCGGCATCGGCCACGAAGCGACCAACCTGGTGGTCGAGCAAGATGCCATTACCGGCCAGCAGTTCGCGGGCATAGCCTACCGTCTCGCGCATTTTGACGGTGCAGAACGCTTTGGCCAACGAGGCGTGTTCATCGCTCATAATCCCGGCGTCCTGCATCTGTGAGAGGCGCATGACCATGCAGTGGGATGCAGTAATGTTGCCGAGCATGCGCACTAGCAGGTCTTGCACTAACTGGAAGCGACCAATCGGACGCCCAAACTGCTCGCGCTGCTGCGCATATGTAAGGGCCAGCTCATACGCTCCTCGTGCGCAGCCCACGGCTTCCCATGCGACCCCTGCCCGTGTCATGCGCAACACGGCGGCCGTGTCCCGAAAGGAGTTCGCCCCTTGAAGCCGGTTAGCTTCGGGCACACGACAGTCTTCCAGAGTGATGAGCGCATTCTGTACCACGCGCAAGGCAATCTTGTTCTTCATTTTCTCTGGTCGGAAGCCGGGAGTGCCCTTTTCGACCAGGAAGCCTTTCACCTGGTTGTCGTCTACGTCGCGGGCCCAGATGACGGTCACATCACTGAAGGTGGCGTTGCCAATCCATTTTTTCTGGCCGTTGAGCACCCAGGTGTCCCCTTGGCGACGGGCGGTGGTGGTTAAGCCGCCAGCGGTACCAGAGCCGGCGTCTGGCTCCGTGAGACCAAACGCGCCGATTTTTTCCAACCGCACCATAGGTGGCAGCCACTGCTGTTTCTGCTCGTCGGAACCGCACAAATAAATCGACCCCATCGCCAGCCCGCTGTGGACACCGAAGAAGGTGGCAATCGAACTATCCACCCGCGCCATTTCCATGGCCACCATTCCATCGAGCAGGCTACTCTTGCCAGGGCACCCATACCCCTGATAAGGAAGACCAGCGATGCCCAGCGCCGCAAGCCCTGGGACGAGCTGATGCGGAAATTCCTCACGGATCCAAAACTGATTGATAATCGGGGCGACCTCGGTCTCCATGAAGGCTCGGACCCGGCGCAGCAGGGTCTGGCCTTCCTCACTCAAGGTCGCGCTAATGTGATAAAAATCGCCATTAACTTGTGGAAGTGACTTCTGTGCAACACTCGTCATAGTACCCTCCAGAAGATGTTTTATGGCCACCTGCGACAACGACATGCGAGACGATGGCCGGGGGAGCCCGTATGCCGCACCACTATGGCAAACAAAATCAGCGAGTTTGCGGAAGTGTTACAAAAATAACAACTATAGCATTATAACAGATTTTCCTGCACTACTCTGGCTGCTCTACCCAAAGTCGATAGTAACTGTCAATGATGATGGCATTTCGTATTCACCCCCTCGGATAGGACCATTGGCAACTGGGAGTTCACTTGCCTGGGAGGAGATTCAGGCGCTTTACGTCGGCGAGTTGACTTTTCTTCGGCGGAATGAGTGGTTAATCGTAAAATAGAACAAGAAGTAGACGTTTAGCTGCAAGGATTCGTCCCATTATTTGTGCCATTGGATGGACACTGCTTAACCTCGAAGGTTGGAGGTGTGGAGGATGTGTGAGAGATAATAGCATAATAGAGGTGTGAGCTAAGGTCAGGAAAGGGAATAACGGGCGTACTCACTGTATCCTCTAAAGTAATCAGAAACCGAGTGTATTGGGCAAGTAAGTCACCATGTTGCGCATCGCCAAAGCTAGCATGTACAGAACCATTTGAGAATTGAAGTGGCCAATGTGGAATTTGACTTGCTTCGCTGTTGGAATTATCTAACCAGGCATAATAGGTTTTGCCTGCAGGTGGAGAAGGGATATCATTGAGTGTAACTTGCAATTGATCGTAAGTATTGCGGGAGGCGTTCGGGCTATTGCTAAAGACAATATGTCCAACAACGCTGCCTGGTGAGTTCTGCGTAGTGCTAGCATTCTTCTGAGAAAGCAAGGCGAATGCTCCTACGCCAACTAGTAAAAGTAGGACACAGGCAATCAAAGCGATGTACAATCCTTTGCGGCGCCAGTGTAGTTGTGCCGGTGGCAATGAGGCTGGGGGGGATACCAGCGGTGATTGCATGGGGTGATCGTCTATTGCAGGAGTGAGTTGCGCGGGCGAGTTAAATTGAGCCTCTGGATAAGACTCTGAAGCAGGCGTAAACGATGCGGGGGGTGACGCTGTAAGAGTAGGAGGATAAGGTACTGTGCCTGAAAACGGCCTGGCTGGTTGGAGAGGATTGTAATCAGGCTGTTCATTCATGATCTTGGGCTTGCTCAAGCTGGAAGGAACTGGTACCTCGAGTGCCTGGGCTATTGCCATGGTCATTGCAGAGGCGGTGGGGAAACGTGCTTCTGGGTCTTTAGCGATGCTCCGTAACACGACAGCAGAGAGCGTAGGAGAAACATTTGGATTAATCAAGGCAGGCGGAGGTGGAATTTCCTGCAGGTGCTGCAGCATAATAGCGACCGGGCTTTCACCGCGAAAAGGCGTGACGCCAGTCACTATTTCATATAGGATGATACCAAGCGAATACAGATCGGAACGTTCGTCAGCAACCTGGCCTTTAGCTTGCTCCGGTGAGATGTAGAGAGGTGTACCAACCCCAGCACGGGTAAAGGTTGTAGCGCCAGCTCCCTGCAATTTGGCGATGCCGAAGTCAGTTAGCACTGGCTCACCCATGGGCTTGCCTTTGGTAGTACGCTTGTCAAGCAGGATGTTCGCGGGTTTGATGTCGCGGTGGATCATCCCTTTCTGATGAGCATAGTCCAGGGCAAGACTGATCGCGGTAAAAAGATAAACCAGGTCGGCTGCTGGGGGGAAGAGACCCTTGCGAGAGGTGCTACGAATGTAATCGGCCAGGGTTCCACCCTCGACGTAGTCCATCACCATGTATGCTGTGGTGCCTGATCCTCGTGTGTCAGTGAGTTGGAAATCGTGGACCTGCACAATATTGGAATGGTGGAGGGATGCGACAAGTTGAGCCTCGCGCATGAAGTGTGTGATAAAATCAGGGTCGCCCTGTAGATTAGCATGAAGGAACTTAATCGCGACGAAACGTCGCAACTGGGTATCACGAGCTTTCCAGACTTCACCCATGCCCCCTCGTCCTAGGCGCTCTAGCACTTCATATTTACCAAGCCGTTCTAGCTCCATGCTATAATTGTTCCTTCTAGCTTAGATTTTGTCAATGGGACAAGACTCCCCACCAGGGCTGTTGCATCCTCCCTTGTTGCCGCCTGCGGCGGCGGGCAGGAAGGAGGAAGCGAGGACACCTCGCGCTCCGGCAAAGGGCTGGCGCCCTCTGCACTCCCACCAGCACGCGTCGTCTTCCCGCTCCTTAGCTTCTGCGATAACTAGATCTTTCCCATCTCTCTCTGCACTCCCACCAGCACGCGTCGTCTTCCCGATCGTGCAACCGCCCTGGACTCCCCACCGCCCCGCCAAGGGGCGTAGCTCCTTGGAACCCCGCTTCCTCATATATTCCGGGGTAGATTTGGTGTAATAGTCAATGTCGCAAGTCGCTGTATATCGTAGTGAGCCTGTAGAATGCCGGGCACTACCTGGTTGGTCTTTGGATTAAGCTGGCCAATATAGGCGTAGGTGGTATCCGCCAGTAAGTTATTGAGCATCGTAAGAGTCGTGGGCTGTGACAGTTGATCCGCATTCATAATAACTAGCTGACGTGCCAGCATACGCACCTGTACTAACCATTTTCCCGCATTATTCAGTGCTTCTATAATCCTGGTGGCAAGTGCACGCATCTGGGGGGTGGCATCAGGAGCCTTAACCACGCCATTCAGATGAAGAGGGACGTGATCGAGATAGCCAGGGGGATTATTTGACAATTCTGTCCCTTGTTGTTGTGATGGGACTACTGAAAGTAATGCGACTCTGGAAGCAACAGGGTCAGCAGCGACTACGCCGCCTGTCACGTCAATTTGCACATTTGGTGATCCATCCAGGTAGTCCAGCATGCTCACGAACAGGTTGTGTATGATAGTTGGGTCTGAGACCTGGGGATGATAATCATCTCGTGCGCTGATGGACCATTCCATGAGCTTTTCCGTGTTTCTGTAGAGCCAGATATCCAATCCTCCAGGTAATCCCAGCACATCCACCTTTGTTTCTTTATAGAAAAGGTGGCGAATGTGATCGAGTGCACTTAATTGAAGATCTCCATACGGTGTTTGAGGAATCTCAGCAAAGTAGCGCCATGCACTGCGATCTGCGGCTGGGCCGCGCGGCGTTCCATTTGTATCCTCTTCAGTAATGAGCATACGGCTGGAAATTGAGAACAAGTTATCATGCTGCGCAGTGCCTTTATAAGAGAAACTGACGCTACCATGATTGACGGATAATCTCCCAAGCAGGAGTGGCAAGGTAAACAGTGGCTTAGGTTGTAGTAGGAATTTTTCTGCACGCGGGTGTCTATCAGCAAGTAACCAGGCATAATAACTTTTGCCGGCCTGGGGATCAGGGATATTATGCAGTTCAATTTGCAGTTCATCGGCGATGCCTTGAGCGCTGGTAGGATTCAACTGCCCACTACTAAGAAAGAAAGCTTGCCCACCCTGAGTTGCAACGAGCGGCTGACTTTTGTTATAAAACACGAGGTATGCCGCCAAACCAGAGCCGAGCAGCAAAAAAACAATCAGAACAATCAGAGCGGTGTACAGGCCTCTCCATCGTCTTCGCGGTGGAGATGAGGGAGGCGTAGGCGGGATGGAGGATGAAGGTGTAAGCGGTGGAGTTGCGACAGCCGGACCATACATCGCACCCGCTGGGGAGGCAGGAGTAGTTGGTTGGACCCCTGCCGACCCAGGACCACCGGATGCTGACACCGGGTTCGATTGCCAGGAAGGAGGTGTGGCAAGTTGCGGTGTTGAGCTTACAGGAGCCTGCGCACCAGAACTGCTACGAGCATCTGTCATTGGTGGCGTGCCGCCGCTTGAATATGGCGATGCCGAGGGGGAAGAGAGTGCGAAAGATGGCGTTGCAGGGGCTGGTATCATCCCCGGTTTCACATTAGAAGGAGGAGAACTGATGTAGGTGGCCATGTCCTGATAATCCTGCGGGTAGGCAGGCTGGCCCAGGCTCTCAGGGACGGGAACGCTGAGCGCCTCGGCGATAGCAGCCGTCATAGTAGCGGCACTGGAGAAACGTGCATTCGGGTCTTTCGCCAGGGCAGTCATGATAACCATTGTCAACGCTGGCGGGATATTTGGATTGAGCAGGACAGGAGAAGTTGGGGTGACATAGAGGTGCTGTGAGAGCACATCAATCGGCGTGTCACCGCGGAAAGGCAACATGCCAGTCACCATTTCATAAAGAATGACACCCAGCGAATACAAGTCACTCCGCTCATTGCCGGCATAGCCCCGGGCCTGCTCAGGTGAGGTATACAGCGGCGTGCCAAGCTGTGTAGCTGTGAAGGCACCAGCTGATACTCCAAGTAGTTTGGCAAGTCCAAAGTCAGTGAGAATGGGCTCACCCATCGGATTATGTGCTGTATTGTGCTTATCCAGCAGGATATTCGCAGGCTTGATATCGCGGTGAATCATCCCTTTCTGGTGGGCGTAGTCAACGGCAAGACTGATAGATGTGAAGAGATTGACGATCTCGACAGGGGACGGAAATTTTCCCTGAGCAGAGGTGTGGGCAATATAATCGGCCAACGTCTGCCCTTCAATATAAGCCATTACCATATAGGCGATAGGGCTTTCTGATTCAGAAGGACGGGATACCTGGAAATCATGAATCTGTACAATGTTAGGGTGGTGCAGGGAAGCTATAAGCTGCGCTTCGTGCTCGAAACGAGTCACGAAATTGGGATCGTCCAGCAGTTTGGCGCGGAGCAGCTTGATAGCTACGTAACGTTGCAATTGAGTATCGAATGCCTTCCAGACCTCAGCCATACCACCCTGCCCCAGGCGTTCCCGTAGTTCATATTTCCCAAGGCGTCTTAACGGTTCTGTGCTCATTGTCGGCTCCTCATCTTTATGCATAGGTGCGTCTCCATTTGTGGAGGTAAACTGTCAAGTAGGGCATGTTTTCTTTACAGTGCACAAGGATTGCTCGCTGTACACGCTCGAACGTCAAAGGTTGCCAGACGTTGGATATTGTAGTGAATCTGTACGACACCATCACTTACCTGGGCGTTTGGATTGACATCACCGGTAAATGCATTATTTGCCAGCGTTGCCACAGTGTCCAGCAGAGAGCGACCTTCGTTCCCGAACAACTGGGCATCAGTCATTAGGTAGAGTTTCATTACATCGTCATGTATAGCCTGTAACCAGTTATTTACTCTATCTATCGCCCGAGTGATCTGGAGCGCAAGCGCTTTCTGCTCCGCAGAGATCTCGGGAAGCGAGGATATCTCATGAAGGTGCTTGCTAATATGATACAGATAACCAGGAGGATCTTGAGTCTGTGGATTAAACGTCAGTAAGCCAACTTTAGAAAAATTTGGATCGGCGAGAATGCCTTGAGTTGGCAAGTCTTTTTGGACATACAATGATCCGTCGAGGTAGTCCATGATACGTGTAAGTTGGCGGTGAATGAAAGCTGAACTGCCTGCGTCCTGATACTTCCAGGAGTCCCTGGCGCTGCCGGCCCACTCCAGAATCTTTTGTGTATTTCGATAAAGCCAGATATCTAAGCCACCGGTTAGCCCCGCCGCTTTGACTTTGGGGTCATCAGAAAGCAGGTGGCGGATATGATCGTACACACTATAGGACTTCGGATCCGAGGGATTGGGTTTCTTTTGGGAGAATTCGGCATAGTAGCGCCAAGTACTGGGATCGAGAGAAGGACCAGTGGGTGGACCGGCTGCGTCTTCTTCGGTGATAAGGAAGCGACTATTGGTTGCGAGCAGGTTAGAGTGCAGCACATCACCCGGATATAACAGGTCTAGTGCGCCATGAGTGAAGGCTAATGAACCGACGAAGATCGGCCTCCAGTCCTGGGTTTTATCATTCAATAGCCAAGCGTAATAACTTTTGCCTTGCTGGGGAGGTGGAATATTTCCCAGACTGATTTGTAACTGATCTGTAATGCCTTGCCTGCTGTCTGGACTCAACAGACCACTACTCACAAAGTAGGCATGGCCTACTATTTGAGGTGCTGTAGCAGTGGTGCCATTCGAGAAAAAGGCAAAGTAGGCACCCAGGCCTGAGCCAACCAGTGCCAGAATCAGTAAGGCGGCCAGTGCGATCAACAGCCCTCGTCGTCTAGGCTTCTTTGATGGTGGGGTAGGAGGGGACTGCACTGAAACGCCAGCAGGGGAACTTTGTGCTGCGTATGTAGGTGTGTATGCAGGTGGTATAGGAGTGATTGGGCCACGAGCCTGTACCGCCGGGTAGGGTTGCGATGTTCCTACTGCCTGTAAAGCAGCATGTTCGCCACTTCCAGATATTGACGATGATGTGGGAGTTGAGGGGAACGGAAAGCCACTTATGCCAGGTGATGAAGGAGCGGATGCCGAAGGTGCTTGACCTTCTGGTAGAGGAGACTGCCTTGTACTAATGACGGTGGGCATGTCCAAAGGATTGCCAGGGTAAGGAGTCTGCCCCACATTCTCAGGAATGGGCATATTTACAGCTGCTCTCTCCCTTTGTTGGGCGGCTTCTGCGAGAGCAGCGACCATAGAAGAAGCTGAAGGGAAACGCGCCGACGGGTCTTTAGCAATGCTGCGCATAATGACCGTTGTTATGGCAGGTGGCAGGTTTGGATTAATCAATGCAGGTGTAGCAGGTATAGTATTAACGTGCTGCATCATGATCGCGGCCGGGTTGTTTCCAAGGAAAGGTAATGTGCCCGTGCATATTTCGTAGAGCATGATGCCGAGAGAGTAAATGTCGCTACGCTCAGTGGCAGGCAATCCCATAACCTGCTCTGGCGAGATATAAAGTGGTGCATTATTCCACCAGCCGCTCGTGCCACTAGTCGCAATCCCTAGCAGCCTGGCCATGCCGAAGTCAGTGACAATGGGTTCACCAATGGCATTACGCGAGGTATTCCGTTTGTCGAGCAAGATGTTCGCTGGCTTGATATTACTGTGCACGATACCATGCTGGTGAGCAAAGTCAACAGCCATCCCGATGGAGGTAAAGAGGCGAACGATATCGGCGATGGGGATTAACTTTCCTTCGTGAGAAGTATTAAGAATAGAGCTAGCCAAGCTTCCGCCCTCGACGTAATTCATGACCATATAGGCATTAACACCTGTCGTCCCAGGAAGTTGAGAGACAGAGAAGTCGTAGTATTGCACAATGTTGGGATGGTGCAAGGACGCAATGACTGGCGCTTCACGCTGGAAGCGAGTCACAAAATCGCGATCAGCCTGTAGATTAGGGTGGAGAAACTTGATGGCGACAAAGTGGTGCGCCTGGGTATCAAAGGCTTTCCATACTTCGGCTATGCCACTCTGGCCCAATCGTTCCTGCAATTCGTACTTGCCGACACGAATTGGATTTGTACTCATGGTAACCCCTCACCTTCTGAATGAGTGCAGTAACGAATAAAAAGGAAATGAACACTAAGATCAGGTGTGACTTATGCTGTATTAAACTGCATCGTTCATCCTGGTACCACGATGAACGTTCAAATGCTCAAATCCCTCGTCTTGTTTAAGGATATAGACGTTTCTAAGTAGCGATTTTCCAGCAAGCATCTCTTCATGTTTGCACTCCTCACACAGTGAAGAGAAGCGAGGATTAGAGTAAAACTATTGTATTTAGATGCCAGTTTCAATTATTGAGGATAGGGTTGTGTTTGTCAATGCTAAAGGTCACTAATTCAATGAGGTGTACTTCACATTCGTAATTATTACCCATCGTCCGTAATTATTACTCATCGACACATTTATCCCTAGTGCAGATTCAGGGAACCACTTGTGCAATTCCCTCAGTGGTCTGTAACTACTCCGGCCAGGAATGAGTCTACTCATCTTGACAACAGGTTCTCTGAACCTGCACTCGTTGCGTTACCCCAGTTGCCTCATTTCGCTCCTGGTAGAGATAAAAGCACTATCTCTCTGAATAAAAGAACAAGAATATAACTATAGATTTGCTATACTTTAGACGTTTTCGTGTTGTACCCAGAGGGCCGGCGCGAACATCTGCGGCGACTGCTTCAAGGGGAAGGAGCATGTGCCTCTTTCTCTCCCTTGTTGCACAAATCTTAACTCAACCTTCACCTGATCATCACCTGCTCGCTCTTGCCAGGTGTGCTCTCAGAGTCCATACTAGTCTTGCTCCGGCGTGAACCCTTGTCTGCGTGGGAGGGAAAGCATTCCCCATGCAAGCATCACTGGGTTGCCAGGAGAACGGACGAGCGGCGAGCTCGAGGCTCGTTGGTGTCCTTCTCCACAGCAGGCCAAACAATGTATTTTCAGGAGCGAGGGAACGGGCCGGCTTCACTTTTTAGAACGGTGGCTTGGGATCGGCTAGTTGAGAACTCTAGTGGGGGTATGATTGAGGAGACATGTGGTGGGGGAAAAGGCCTCACTCCTCGTCGACCGTTCTCGTTTTCTT
>WNGD01006651.1_pt1 | contig 12511 bp, 13 predicted proteins | sample 5400671 | NCBI WGS metagenome assembly WNGD01 (sample SAMN13153369, study PRJNA577476) | soil metagenome | isolation source: 40 cm soil or saprolite under grassland replicate 2 | place: USA:California | collected 2016-06-15
TAACTGGGTCAGCCGCGTTCTCGCCGCGGCCTTTGTGACGGTGTGATGCGGGCTCGCCGCCGCTCCGCCGCCGCTCGCGGCCGCCACGACGCAAGCGGCGCACAGAATTGCGCGCTTCATCCACCCTGTTATACGGCGCCGAGGCGCCGGATGTCACCCTCCGGACTGGACGTACTCGGCGCGGTGCGCCTCCTGCAGCACGGCCTGCGCCGCCGCGAGGCGGGCGAGCGGGACACGGTACGGCGAGCAGCTCACGTAGTCGAGCCCGATCTGGTGGCAGAAGGCGACCGAGGACGGCTCGCCGCCGTGCTCGCCGCAGATGCCGAGCTTGATCTCCGGCTTCGTCTCCCTCCCCCGCTCCACCGCGATCCGCATCAGCTCGCCGACACCGTCCTGGTCGAGCACCTCGAACGGGTTGCGTTCGAGCACGCCGTCCTCGAGGTAGAAGGTGAGGAACTTCCCCTCGGCGTCGTCGCGCGACATGCCGAGCGCGGTCTGGGTGAGGTCGTTCGTGCCGAAGGAGAAGAAGTCGGCGACCTCGGCGATCTCGCCCGCGCGAAGCGCGGCGCGCGGCAGCTCGATCATCGTCCCGCAGAGGTACTCGAGCCCGGGCGCCTCCTCCTCCATCACGCGCTCGGTGAGCTCGCGCAGCCGGCGCAGCTCCTCGCGGAAGCCCACGAGCGGGTGCATGATCTCGACCAGCGGCGGGTCGCCGCCGCGCTCCTGCACCGCCTTCGCCGCCCGCGCGATCGCGCGCACCTGCATCTCGTAGATCTCCGGCCACTGGATCCCGAGGCGGCAGCCGCGAGTGCCGAGCATCGGGTTCGACTCGGTGAGCGTCTTGATCCGCTGGCGCATCCGCGCGTCATGCGCCTCCTCGAGCGGCGGCAGGAACTCGTGCAGCGGCGGGTCGAGGAGCCGGATCGTGACAGGCAGCCCGGCCATCGCCTCGAAGATCGCCTCGAAGTCGGACTGCTGGAACGGGAGGAGCCGGTCGAGCGCGTCGCGGCGCCCCGCCTCGTCGCCCGCCAGGATCATCTCCTGCACGACCGGGAGTCGCTCCTCGCCGAAGAACATGTGCTCGGTGCGGCAGAGCCCGATGCCCTGCGCGCCGAACTCGCGGGCCTTGGCGGCGTCGTCGGCGTTGTCGGCGTTCGCGCGCACCTTGAGGCGGCGCAGGTCGTCGGCCCACTCGAGAATCGTCTCGAAGTCCTCGTTGATCGCCGGGGGGACGAGCGGCACCTCGCCGACGATGACGCGGCCGGTGCCGCCGTCGATCGTGATCACGTCGCCCTCGCGCAGCTTGTTGCGCCCGATGCGGACGGTCTTCTTGCCCGTGTCGATGTCGAGGCCCTCGCAGCCGGCGACGCACGGCTTGCCCATCCCGCGCGCGACGACGGCGGCGTGCGAGGTCATCCCGCCGTGTGCCGTGAGAACGCCCTGCGCCTGGATCAGCCCGTGGATGTCGTCGGGCGTCGTCTCCCAGCGGACGAGAATCACCGGCTCGCCGCCCTTGCCGCGCTCCTCGGCGGTGTCGGCGTCGAGGACGATCTTGCCGCACGCCGCGCCGGGAGAGGCGTTGAGTCCCTGCGCCGCCACCTCGAACTGGGCGTCCGGGTCGAGGCGCGGGTGCAGGAGCTGGTCGAGCTGGGTCGGGTCGATCCGCGCGACCGCCTCGTCCCGCTCGATCAGCCCTTCCGCCGTCATGTCTACCGCGCACTTGATCGCGGCTGCCGCCGTCCGCTTCGCGGTGCGTGTCTGGAGGAGGTAGAGGTGCCCCTGCTCGACGGTGAACTCGATGTCCTGCATGTCGCGGTAGTGCCGCTCGAGCTCGCCCATCGTCTCGAGGAGCTGGCCGTAGGCGTCGGGCATGCGCTCGCGCAGCTCGGCGAGCGGCTGCGGCGTACGAGTCCCGGCGACGACGTCCTCGCCCTGCGCGTTGACGAGATACTCGCCGTAGACGCCCTGCTCGCCGGTCGAGGGGTCGCGTGTGAAGCACACGCCGGTCGCGGAGTCGTCGCCCTTGTTCCCGAAGACCATCTGGACGACGTTGACCGCCGTGCCGAGGTCGTCCGGGATCGCGTACATGCGCCGGTAGACCTGCGCGCGCGACGAGTTCCACGAGTCGAAGACGGCCGTGATCGCGCGGCGGAGCTGCTCGCGCGCATCCTGCGGAAAGCCCTGCCCGGTCTCGTGCTCGTAGATCCCCCGGGCCTGCTCGACGGAGTCGTCGACGCTGAAGCTCTCGTGCGGGATGTCGTCGACGGTCTCGCCGAACATCTGGATCAGCCGGCGGTAGCAGTCCCGGGCGAACTCCTCGTTGCCGGTCGAGCGCGCGAGACCGGCCACCGACTCGTCGTTGAGACCGACGTTGAGGATCGTGTCCATCATCCCGGGCATCGAGATCGCCGCACCAGAGCGGACGGAGACGAGCAGGGGATCCTTGGGGTCTCCGAAGCGCCTTCCGGTCTGCTCCTCGAGCCGCGCGAGGTAGTCCCCGATCTCCTCGTCGAGACCCTCGACCTCGCCGCCGGAGGCCATGTAGGCGCGGCAGGCGTCCGTCGTGATCGTGAAGCCGGCCGGAACCGGGACGCCGAGCTGCGTCATCTCGGCCAGCCCGATCCCCTTGCCACCGAGCAGATCGCGGCCGCCTTCCGAGGGCTCGTCGAAGCCGTAGATGTAGCGGGTCATCGGGCCGCAGATGTTGTCATATGCAGGCAGCTTGTCCGGTCAGCGGCGCCTTGCCCGGAACTCCGCGATCCACGCGAGCGTCCGCAGCCCGATCCACACCGGCGTGAGCAAGACGTAGAAGAGGAAGTCCCCGATCAGCAGGGCGAGCCACCAGACCGCCCAGCGCCAGAGCGGGATGCGGGGCTTCGCGGTCACCGGGCCGCCTGTGCCTTCGTCTCGCCAGCGCGCTCCTCGACGACGCGGAGGATGCGGTGCGCCGTCTCCTCGATCGACAGCTCGGAGATGTCGATGACGGGGCAGCGGAGCCGGCGGTGGAGCTTCTTCGCCTGCTCGAGCTCCTCGTAGATCTCGGCGAGCTCGGCGTACTGGCGGTTGCGGCCCGGCGCGCCCATCGCCCGCACGCGTGCGCGTCGGATCTCGGCGAGCCGGTCCGGGTCGATCGTGAGGCCGACGACCTTGGCCCGGTCGATCTCGAACAGCTCGGCCGGCGGCGCGATCCCCTTCACGACCGGGACGTTCGCGGCCTTGTGACCGAGGTAGCCGAGGTAGATCGAGAGCGGCGTCTTCGAGGTGCGGGAAACCCCGACGAGGACGACGTCCGCGTCGTGGAGGCCGTGGGCGACGCCGTCGTCGTAGCGGACGGCGAACTCGATCGCCTCCATCCGCTTGAAGTAGGCGGAGTTGAGAGGCGGCCGGGAGCCCGGGGTCATCGTCGCCGCCTGGCCCGAGACGCGGGCGACTGCGTCGATCGGCTGGCCGAGCAGATCGCAGTAGTGGAGGCGCGCCCGGCGGCAGAGGGTGCGCATGGCTTCGCGGAGCTGGGGCTGCACGAGCGTGTAGACGACGACGGCCGGCCGGCCGCGCATGCGGTTCACGGCGAGCTGGAGGTCGTCCTGAGACTCGACGCGCGGATGGCGGATCTCGACGAAGTCCTGCTCTGGGAACTGCGCCTCCAGCGCCTGAACGAGGCGCGCCGCGGTCTCGCCGGTGGCGTCGGAGACGACGTGGAGCTCGACCGGCGGGTTCGGCATCGGCGGTCAGCGTAGCCCGGCCGGTGCTGTCTCTCAGTGAGCCTCACAGTCTCACCATCCCAAACCCCCGCCCACCACGGGGGAGCCAGGTTACGCCGGCGCCTCCGGCGCCGACGTGGAGACTTCGTGCCAAGTTCGCCGCGGACCGCCCGGGTAACCTCCGCCCATGGCGGAGACGGCGCAACCGGTGACGATGGACACGATCGTCTCGCTCTGTCGTCGCCGCGGCTTCGTCTTCCCGTCCTCCGAGATCTACGGCGGTCTCGGCTCGACCTACGACTACGGCCACTACGGCGTTCTCACGAAGAACAACATCCGCTCGCTCTGGTTCCGCGCGATGGTGCAGGAGCGCGACGACATCGTCGCCCTCGACTCCGCGATCATCCTCAACCCGCGCGTCTGGGAGGCTTCGGGCCACGTCGCGGTTTTCACCGACCCGCTTGTCGACTGCCGCACGTGCAAGCTGCGTTTCCGCGCCGATCAGCTCGAGCAGGCGAGCTGCGGCCGCAAGCCGAGCAAGCGACCCGGCGAGACGCCCGACTGCGACCTCACCGAGCCGCGCCAGTTCAACCTCATGTTCGAGACGCACGTCGGCGCGCTGCAGGACGCGAGCTCGCTCGCGTACCTCCGTCCCGAGACGGCCCAGGGCATCTTCGTCAACTTCAAGAACGTCGCCCAGCTCGCGCGCCGCAAGCCCCCGTTCGGCATCGCCCAGGTGGGCAAGTCGTTCCGGAACGAGATCACGCCCGGCAACTTCCTCTTCCGCGTGCTCGAGTTCGAGCACATGGAGATGGAGTTCTTCGTCCCGCCTGCAGACGCGACGGAGTGGTTCGAGTACTGGCTCGAGCGGCGGCTCGCCTGGCACCGCAGCCTCGGTCTCCGCGACGAGAACCTCCGGGTGCGCGAACACGACGAGGCGGAGCGGTCGCACTACTCCAGCGCGACGAGCGACATCGAATACCTCTACCCGATCGGCTGGCAGGAGCTCGAGGGAGTCGCGAACCGCGGCGATTTCGACCTCACGCAGCACACACAGCAGTCGGGCACGAAGCTCGAGTGGATCGACCCCGACGGCAACCGCTACACGCCGCACGTGATCGAGCCCGCCGTGAGCATCGAGCGCATCTTCGTCGCGCTCCTCTGCGACGCCTACCACGAGGAGGTCGTCGGCGACCGTGAGCGCGTCGTCCTCCGCCTGCACCCGCAGGTCGCGCCCGTGAAGGCAGCGATTCTTCCGCTCGTCCCGAGGGACGAAGGCATGGCCACCCGGGCGCGCGCACTCTACGAGGAGCTGCGTCTGCACCATGTGGTCGAGCACGACGAAGGCGGTCAGATCGGCAGGCGTTACCGTCGACAGGACGAAATAGGGACGCCGTGGGCATTCACCGTCGACGAACAGACACTCGAGGACGAGACCGTCACCGTGCGAGACCGGGACTCGCTCGCGCAGGAGCGGCTCCCGATCGGCGGCGTGCGCACTTGGCTGGACGACGCGCTGCGGCGGGGCTGGTCCTCACCGCAGTCGGACTGACCGCCGCCGGCTGTCTCGGCGGCGCCACCAAGACCGTCGTCGTCACGCACACGCAGACGATCACCTCCACCCAGACGGTGACGACAACCGGATCCGTGTCCGGAGCGAAGCCCTGCCAGGGGACACAGCTCGCCGCGACGTTCGCAGAGATCCCGCACAGCTCGGGAGCCGGCCAGATCGCCTATGCCCTCGCGGTGAAGAACACCTCCTCCAGCCCGTGCAGCCTCCACGGCATTCCGCAGGGGATGCTTCTCGGTGCGACCGGCACGCCTCTGCCGACGCATATCAAGCCGGCGGGATCGCGCGGCAAGCTGATCGTCCTCCCGCCCGGTGCTTCTGCGCTCGCGCAGGCTCGCTTCTCTCCGGACGTGGCCGGGCAGGGAGACTCGCAGTCGGGCTCCTGCCAGCCGCAGGCGCACACGTTCCAGCTGACCGCTGCAGGCGGTGTGACGGAAGCCCCGATCAAGCCGCCCACGAGCGTTTGCCAGCAGGGCACGCTGAACTTCGAAGCCTTCGGCTACGCCGGCTAGGCCTACGCGCTCAGCGTCCGCAGCCGGAAGCCGCCGTGGTACTCGTACGAGGCGGTGATCACCCGGAGGGCGTCGCGCTGCGCCCGCTCCGAGAGACCGAGGCCCACAGCGGCGGCGAGCGGCTGCGCGAGGAGCGCCTCGATCCCCGCGCTCCCGTCGGGGGCGAGCGCGAGCGCTTCGGTCGCCGACGCGCAACGCTCGCAGACGGCGCCACCGGCGCGCGGCGAGTAGCCGACGAGCGGCTCCCGCTCCGCGCCGCACTCGGCGCAGGCGGTGACGTGCGGTAGGTAGCCGGCCACCCAGAGCAGCTTGAGCTGGAACGCGAGTCCGAGCGGGTCGAGGGTCGGCCGGTCCGCGGCGTGCGGCGCGTCGTGCGAAGCACGCGGAAGATGACTATCGAGGAGGTCGAGGAAGCGCGTCAAGGCGGTGAAGGCCCGCTCGTTTGCCTCCTCCTCGCTGAACAGGCGCAGCATCGCCTCGGCGCCGATCATCCCGACCGAGAAGCGGTAGTAGTCCTCGCGCGTCTCCCGGTGCGATCGGACGAGTTGCGCCGCGGTCACCGTCTGCAGCTCGCCGCGCCCGCGATGGAGAACGAGGTCGACGTGTGAGAGCGGCTCGAGTCGCGCGCCGAAGCGCGACATCGTCTTGCGCACGCCCTTCGCCACCGCGCCGACCCGGCCGTGCGCCTCGGTGTAGAGGTGAAGCACGCGATCGGCCTCTCCGAGCCGCATCGACCGGAGCACGACGGCTTCCGTGGTGTACGCCCGTCCGGCCATGCCCGATGCAGTCTAGGGACGGCACCGGCAGGAACACCTGACGCGGTTTATGCGTTGTAAGGCCTAATGCCCAGGATTCAGCTCTACACGACGCGCTGGTGCGGCTTCTGCGTGCGCGCGAAGACGCTCCTCGACTCCCGCGGGCTCACGTACGAGGAGATCTCGCTCGACGACGACCCGGCCTTCCGGCAGACGGTGCTCGCTGCGACGGGCGGTTGGACGGTGCCCCAGATCCTCGTCGACGGCAGGCCGATCGGCGGCTACACCGAGCTCTGGCGCCTCGACCGGGAAGGTCGCCTCGACGAGCTCCTCGCCGCCTGACCCGGCTCCGCCGGCTGGCAGGTGGGACAGAACCACGTCGTGCGGCCCGCGACCTGCGTGCGGGCGATCAGGGTTCCGCAGCGGTCGCAGGGCTCGTCTCGGCGTCCGTAGACACGGAACTCGTCCTGCATCGAGCCTCCGCTGCCGTCGGGGAGGCGGTAGTCGCGAAGCGTCGATCCCTGCCGGGCTAGCCCGTGCTCGAGCGCCGCGCGGATCCCGCGGTGCAATCGCCGCAGCTCGTTGCGGTCGAGTTGGGCGGCGGGACGGAGCGGGTTGAGCCGCGCGCGCCACAGCGCCTCGTCGACGTAGATGTTCCCCATTCCCGCAAGGGTGCGCTGGTCGAGCAGCGCCGCCTTGAGCGACGTGCGGCGGCCCGCGAGCCGCTCTCCGAGCCGTGCCGCCGTGAATAGCGCGTCGAGCGGCTCGTCGCCGACGCGGGCGGCGAGGTACGGCTCGGCCTCCCCGGGCTCGAGCAGCAGCCACGTACCGAAGCGCCGGACGTCGCGGTACGCAACGTCCGAGCCGTCGTCTAGCTTGACAACAGCGCGTCGATGCGGGTCGTCCGGCAGCGACCCGTACGGAGCGCTCAGGAGGCTTCCCGTCATCCGGAGGTGGATCAGGAGAATACGCCCGCTCTCGAACCGAACAACCAGATACTTGCCGCGCCGCTCGACGGCCGCGACCCGCTCACCCTCCAGCTCGGCCGCCACCTCGGCCGGCTCGTACGGGCGCACGAGGCGCGGGTCGTCGATGCTCACCCGCTCGAAGCGCCGCCCCACGAGCGCGGGCTCGAGCTGCCTGCGGACGCTCTCGACCTCCGGCAGCTCCGGCATGCGGCCAGCGTAGTCGCGTGCTCGTGGGCCGCGAGCGCTCTACGGCGTCGCGATCGGCTGCCCGGGGATCCCGCGCGACGGCGCCTTGCCGCCGAGCCAGGCGTTCACGGTTGCGCCGACGTCTGCGAACTCGCCTTCGTGGATCTGCCCGGCCGCGTTCCGTCCCTCCACGTATGCGAGCAGCATCGCGTGCTCGCGCGAGTGGTCCGTCGACGGCGTCGTCGGGTCGCACCCGTGATCTGAGGTGATGATCAGGAGGTCGCCCGACCGGAGCGCGTCGAGCAGATCGGGAAGCCGGTAGTCGAAGTCCTGCAGGCAGCGGTGGAAGTTGACCGGGTCGTTGCGGTGGCCCCACAGCATGTCCGTCTCGACGAGGTTGACGAAGACGAAGCCCTCGTCGACCTCCCGGAGGAGCTTCTCGGTCTGCTGGATCCCCTCGATGTTCGACTTCGTCGGGTGCGACTCGTCGATGTCGCAGCCCGCGAAGATGTCGCCGATCTTGCCGACGCCATACACCTTCCGATCGGCCTCGCGGATGAGCGTCAGGTAGTTCGGCCGGCGCGGCTCGAGCGAGAAGTCGTGCCGGTTCGGCGTCCGGACGTAGTTGCCCGGCTCACCGGTGAACGGCCTGGCGATGACACGACCGACGGCGTGCTTGCCTGTGAGGATCTCGCGCGCCGCCCGGCAGCCGTCGTAGAGCTCCTCCAGCGGGATCGTGTCCTCGTGGGCGGCGATCTGGAAGACGGAGTCCGCGGACGTGTAGACGATCCACTTCCCGGTTCGCTGGTGCTCCTCCCCGAGCTCCTGGATGATCTCCGTCACGGACGCGGCCCTGTTCCCGAGCACGCCGCGGGCAGTCTTGTGCATGAACGGGTCGATCACGTCGTGCGGGAAGCCGTGCGGGTAGGTCGGAAACGCCTGCGCCGTGACGATCCCCATGTGCTCCCAGTGGCCCGTCGTCGTGTCCTTGCCCTTCGAGCGCTCGAAGAGCCGGCCCGCGACCGCCGGTGCGCCCGGCTGCGGCGGGCATCCCTCGAGCGGCTCGACGTTCCCGAGGCCGAGCGCCTCGAGACTCGGCAGGTCGAGCCCGCCGACTGCTCGCGCGACGTTGCCGAGCGTGTCCGACCCCTCGTCTCCGTACTGAGCGGCGTCCGGCAGCTCGCCGGCACCGACGGCATCGAGCACGATGACGCACGCCCTGGGCACCGGGCTATTCTAGGTAGCCCGTGTCCAACGTCCTCGGTCTCCTCGCGTTCGCCGCCTACGTCGCCTCGATCATCGGAGTCGCCGCCGGGGTGACCTGGATCGTCGTGAAGTGGACGCCGCCCCAGAAGAAGCCGAAGCCGGGCGGCCAGGCGGGCAGCTAGACCGGCGCGAGCGGCAGCACGTCGGCGAGCGGCGTGTAGTCGAGCCCGTGCGCCTCTGCGACTGCCTCGTACGTGATCTTCCCGTCAAGGACGTTCACGCCCCGCCCGAGTGCCGGATCGCTCGACACCGCTTCGGCGAGGCCGTGATCGGCGATCGCCTCGACGTACGGCAGGGTCGCGTTCGTCAGCGCCTTGGTGGAGGTCACGGGGACGCCGCCGGGCATGTTCGCGACGCAGTAGTGGACGATCCCGTCCACCTCGTAGACGGGATCCGAGTGCGTAGTGGGGTGCGCGGTCTCGATGCAGCCGCCCTGGTCGATCGCGACATCGACGATGACGGCACCGGGTTGCATGTCGGAGAGCATCTCGCGGCTGATGAGCTTCGGCGCGCGGGCGCCCGGGATGAGCACGGCACCGATGACGACGTCCGCATGCGTGATGGTCTGCTCGATCTCGAGGCTCGACGACATGAGCAGGCTGACGCGCCCGGAGAGGATCTCGTCGAGGTGCCGCATCCGGTCGATCGAGCGCTCGAGAACCGTGACCCGTGCCCCAAGGCCGAGCGCGATGATCGCCGAGTTGTAGCCGACGATCCCGCCGCCCAGGACGACGACGTGGCCGGCCTGGACACCCGGCGTCCCCGCGAGCAGGACGCCCCGGCCACCGAGGGGCTTCTCGAGGAAGTGCGCGGCGGCCTGCGGCGCGAGCCGGCCTGCGATCTCGCTCATCGGGGCCAGCAGGGGCAGCCGGCGGTCGTCGGTCTCGACGGTCTCGTAGGCCACGGCCGCGATCCCGCTGTCCATCAGCGCCCGCGTGAGCGGCTCGTCGGCGGCGATGTGGAGGTACGTGAAGAGCACCAGCCCTTCGCGCAGCCGCGCGTACTCGGGCTCGATCGGCTCCTTGACCTTGAGCAGGAGGTCGGCCTCGTCCCAGGCGTCGTCCACCGAGACGATCCGGGCGCCCGCTCGCTCGTACTGCTCGTCGGGGAATGCGCTCCCCTCCCCCGCCGTCGTCTCGACGAGGACCTCGTGCCCGCGCTGGATCAGCTCGCGCGCGCCCGCCGGGGTGAGGGCAACCCGGTACTCGTCGGTCTTGATCTCCTTCGGAACACCTATACGCAAGGCCCGGAGACACTATCTCCCCGGCGCTGCGCAACGAAGCCGCGAGGGACTTGCTGGCGATCCACGACACGAAAGCAGGACTACGACACGGTTTCGCCGGTAGCGTCGCTCCCGAGGGCGGCGGGATCGGCTCCCCACCCTGGGTGGGGGCGCGAGCTCTCGCTAACTCGGCTCGCTCCACCCTGGTGGCGCGCTGAGGTAGAGCAGCAGCCCCGCGAGCGTCTTCGCGTCCTCGACCTCGTGCAGCCGCTGCCCGATCTCGGCGACCGGCCAGCGGACGAGCTCGAGCTCCTCGTCCCCCGCGGGATACGCCTCCCCGCGCTCGACGCCCTCGGCGGCGAAGACGTGCATCCGCTCGCGACAGAAGCCCGGCGTTGTCCAGAACGCCGCCAGCTCGCGCCACTCGCCGCCGGTCAGGCCACACTCCTCCTGGAGCTCCCGCTTCGCGGTCTCGAGCGGCTCCTCGCCCGGCTCTGCGGTCCCGGCCGGGAGCTCGAGCAGTCGCTTCCGCGTCGCCTCGCGCAGCTGGCGGACGAGCGTCACATATCCCTCGGCGTCCACCGCAACCATCGCGACCGCGCCCGGATGCTCGACGATCTCGCGCTCGTTCTCTCCCCACCGCTCGACCGTGAGGCCGAGCAGCCGCCCCTCGTACACGCGCCGAGCAGAGTCCGGCTCGAAGCTCATTGGGCAACCTCTGCCCAATGAGCGTGTGGAGGGGGTGAAAGAAGGGGGCAACGTGGGGGAAACATGGTTTCCCGCGGGCTGGAAGCGTCGGCGGCTAAGCCTCCGGCGACCGGGGGAGCGAGCCGAAGGCGAGCCCGAAGGCGAGCGAGACTCACCCGCGCGCCGCCTCCACGAGCGCGACCGTCACGTCGACCATCGCTTCGAGATCCGCGACCGAGACGTGCTCGTCGGGCGTGTGGAAGCCGAAGACGCCGTGCGAGAGGTTCACGCAGCGGAGGCCGCGCCCGTTGAAGACGTTTGCGTCGGCGCCCCCGCCCGACAGCCCGTAGCGCGGCTCGAAGCCGCAGCGGGCGAACGCCGTGGCCGCGAGCGCGACGGCCGGCTCGTCCCGCTTGAGCCGGTAGCCGTCGTAGCTCTTGCGCATCGTCGTCTCGACGTCGCACTCGGTCTCGGTGGCGGCAAAGGAGAAGGCGTCGAGCATCTCCTGAACGATCTCCGCAAGCGTCGCCTCGTCGTGACTGCGGGCCTCGGCACTGAACGTGCACCACTCCGGGACGACGTTGCCCGCGGTGCCGCCTGTGATCGTCCCGACGTTCGCCGTGGTCAGCTCGTCGACGCGGCCGAGCCGCAGGTCGGCGATCGCCTTGGCCGCCGCCTGGATCGCAGAGCGCCCCTCCTCCGGCGCCATGCCGGCGTGCGCGGAGCGGCCGTGGAAGCGCACCTCGAGCGCCCGCGACCACGGCGCGCCGAGGACGACCTCGCCCAGCGGCCCCTCCTGGTCGTAGACGTAGCCGACCTGTGCGTGAAGCCGTTCGTGGTCGAAGGCGCCTGCACCGATCAGACCGACCTCCTCCATCGGCGTGAAGACGAGCTCGAGCCCGGCGTGCGGCAGGTTCTCGACGAGCACGCGCCGCACGCCCTCGAGCATGGCTGTGATCGCCGCCTTGTTGTCGGCGCCGAGGATCGTGCCGCCCGCGTTGCGAAGCACGCCGTCCTCGACCACCGGCTCGAGCTTCCCGTCCGGAGGGACCGTGTCCATGTGCGCACAGAGGAAGAGCGGCGTCCCGTCGGCGGTTGGCTCGACCCGCGCATACACGTTGCCGGCGGTCGAGCCGATCCGCGGGCCGCAGGCATCCTCGTCGGCGTCGAGCCCGAGAGCACGGAGATAGCGCAGCACCGCGTCCGCCACGCCGCGCTCCTCGCCCGGCGGGCTCGGAATCGCGGTTAGCTCGAGGAAGAGGTCGGCCGCCTCGGACACGCGCCGATCCTAGAGGTGACGCCTCAGGCCGCGACGCGCTCGCCGGCCCGAGTGCGCGCGCGGTCGAGCGCCGCGCCGACGAAGCCGCGGAAGAGCGGCGTCGCCCGCGTGGGCCGGGACTTGAACTCCGGGTGGAACTGGCTGGCGACGAACCAGGGATGGTCGGGGAGCTCGACGATCTCGACGAGCCGTCCTTCCTGGAATGTCCCGCTCACGACGAGCCCGGCCTCGATGAGGCGGTCGCGGAACGTGTTATTGACCTCGTAGCGGTGACGGTGGCGCTCATGGATCGTGTCGTCGGCGTAGAGCTCGCGGGTGCGCGTGCCCTCCGGGAGCTCGACCGCCTGGGCGCCGAGCCTCATCGT
>WNGD01014884.1_pt1 | contig 12511 bp, 5 predicted proteins | sample 5400671 | NCBI WGS metagenome assembly WNGD01 (sample SAMN13153369, study PRJNA577476) | soil metagenome | isolation source: 40 cm soil or saprolite under grassland replicate 2 | place: USA:California | collected 2016-06-15
TTCGCGTAAAAAGCCTGCTCATCGAGCCGGTTCGCCCACGGCCCAACGAAGGGAATGCCGCTGAGGGCGGGGCGCGACTTGAATTCTTCAACGGAGGCGTAGGGCCAGCGAAGGACCTCCTGACCTTTGACCTTCATAGAAAAGGCGATATTGCCGACAGAGGGAAGAATGGATACGGCAACCTGATTCTTCGTGTCTTCGATGACAACGATGCCGGCATTGCGGTGAACCGCGTATTGCTGGGCAGCGGCGAAGGCCGGCGAGCAGAACAAAGATACGAAGACACAAAGGCGCCGGCACATGATGGATGTCATTTCGGAAGCGCGAAACAATAGATCGTGTCGCCGGATGCGATCGCGACGTATTGTCTGTCCTCAACAGCAAAGCTCATTGGTGATGCCCTCATGTTGCCACCGGTTTGGTAACGCCACAACGAGGTGCCCGTCTGCGCGTCGAGTGCAATGAGATCGCCGTCACGGGATGCCGCGAACACTACGCCACCCGCAGTAGCCATGACGCCGTTTTGGAGTGAGGGTCGAGCGAGCTTGAAATCCCAGATCGTCCTGCCGGTTTCGGGGTCGAGCGCTTTGATCCCCGCCGACGGCTGCGGTTCGTTGGATCGCGCAACCGCTGGAGCAGCGGTTCGTCCGCGTCCGATGTATTGGCGGCCAGCTTCGAATGCCGCCGGCGCACTGATGTACTGTTGCCCGCTTTCCGAGTATGCAAGATAGAACCAGCCTGTCATCGAACTGTACGACGGCGCCTGAAAATTCGTGGCGCCTCCAATCGATGGATAAACGAAGAAACTACCTTCGGGACTGGAATTCGATCCCGGCACCTGAATTGGCCGTCCGCTAGCATCGAAGCCCTTGTTCCAGTTTTGATAGACGAATGGCGTACCCGATAAGAATTTCCCGTTTGTCCGGTCGAGCACGTAGAACGTGCCATTACGATCGGCATGGAGCAACAATTTGCGATTCTGTCCGCGCCACATCCGGTCGACCAGGACGACGTCTTCGGTGGAATCCCAATCGTGGCCATCGTTAGGCGTGAATTGAAAATGCCATTTTCGCTGGCCGGTGTCTGGATCCAATGCGACGACAGAATCTGTGAACAGGTTGTCGCCGGCTCCGCGCGTGGACCTGTCGATCTGAGCTCCAGGGTTGCCGACTGTCCAATACAGCGTGTTCAGATTGGCATCGAACGAACCGGTCAGCCACATCGGACCAGCGCCGTACTTCCAACTGTCTCCCGCCCACGTATCGTTACCAAATTCGCTGGGACCTGGAATCGAATGCCATCGCCACACCCGCTTTCCCGTTGCCGCGTCATACGCATCGAGAAAACCGGACGCGCCGAACTCGCCGCCGCTAACGCCGACGATAACTTTATCTTTTACGACGAGAGGCGAGCTCGTGATGCTGTATCCAAGCATCGAGTCCGCCACCTGTGTTTCCCATACCGGCATTCCTGTCCGGGCATCGATGGCGACGATCGCCGCGTCGAGCGTGCCGACGAACACGCGATTTCCCAGCACAGCGACGCCGCGGTTGTATGGGTTAATCTCATTTGGATTTTTGGTCTTCCGTTGGCGCGTGAATTGCCAGATCTGCGTACCGGTCTTTGCGTCCATTGCCAAAACCGTTCCGGGTTGGCCGCTGGTATACATGATGCCGTCGATGACCAGCGGTTCGGTTTCGAGCGCCGAAGCCCCGGGCAGTTGGATCGACCACTGCAACTGCAAATTCGCGACATTGTTTTTCGTAATCTGCTTCAGCGCCGAATAGTGCGTTCCCTGATAATTGCCCCAGTAATGCATCCAATTCTGCGGTTCCCGATCCGAATCCCGCAGGCGTTCGTAGGTCACGACGTCACCTTGTTGAGCCGCGACAAGACCGGCCACAAAAAGGCACAAAAAACACAGAAGAATAAAATGGAATGAAGACATTTCTATAATTTTGTGCCTCTTCGTGGCTATTTCTTTTCTATTTTTACTGTCCTGCTGTGTTGTTCATGTTGATCAATTGGTAACCTCCCATCGCTAGACGGCATGACGGCCCCGGCCCTTCGAAGCCCATTTGATGCCACGTCATGGGTGCGGCATAGAGCACATCACCTTCTTCCGCAATGAACTCCCCTGTGTTCTCAAATTGAGCTTTGATGTGACCTACCTGTACAATCCACCACTCCGCCGGTCCGGCGTGCATGTGGCCAAAGACCGAGTTCGGATTGAATGAGGCCGTCGCCGTACCCCGAGCGCCTCGACCGCCCGCTGCCGCATCACCGCGGGCCGCTCCGCCGCCGCGGCCTCCTCGGCCGCCTCCAGCAGCGCCGCGCCCGCCGCACGTATTGAGCGGGTCGTTGGGATCGGCAAACCCATAAAGAGGATTCGCAAATAGATGGTCCTCATTCACCTTGGCGCCCGCCTGTTCACATTTGGCAGCAGCCTCAAACAAGTTCCAGTGAACCTGGTTCGGAGGCGTGTACGACGCTGGAGTGTGATTGAATGCGACCTTCACCACTTCCGCTCCAGGTGCTGCTGGGGGCGGCGGGTCGTCGGAGGGGTACACGGTCTTGTAGTTGTTGGGATTGACTTCCACCCAAAGAGCGTTTTGCGTGCCGCCCATCTCATATGAAAAAACCGTGCTCTTCAGAATATTCACGATCGAGCCGCGCGAAGCGACGACCGGCTGCTGGCCTTCGATGGTGAAATGCATTTCTCCAGCGATCACAACGAAAAGAGTGTGCGTATCAGGATGCAGGCGGCGAGGGAACTTCGTGCTTGGCGCCGCTGAGTTGTACGTCGCGTCCTGCTCGGGATCTTTGATGATCTGCTCGCTCCAATTGTTCCTGCCGCTGTACTTTGCTTTCAGCTCAGAGAGCTTCCAAAGTGGGCGCATTGGCGCCTGATAAACGCCGCCTTTCGTTTTGTTGACCCACCAGGTCTGTCCGCCACCTTGGGAATAAAGTGGTGCCAGACAGCTCACGGCTAGCAACGCGCCAAATGCGATTCTCACTTTGTTTGTCACTGTCGCCTCCTCACATCATCGCGCTCAGAAGTAGAACTTGACGGCCAGTTGGATCTGTCTTGGCCCGCCTGCCCCGGCAGCGGTGCGGACTGTGTTGAGAGCGCCGAAGCCGAAACGGCCGCCGCCCGGAGTGCCGGCGAGATTGGTTATGTTACCAGCGGCATCGAATGTCGGCGTCACATTGAGAAAACTCCACTGGGTGTGATTCCAGACATTGTAGAACTCGGCCCGGAGTTGAAGGGAGCGTTCGCCCTCGCCGAAAGGAAAATTTTTGAAGATCGACATATCCCAGTTTTCGAGCCCAGGCCCGCGAATCGGGCGGATGACCGAATCCATCCCGGTGCTTCCAACGGCTGCGGGGTGGAAGCAAGACGTGTTGATAAAGGCGGACAGCGTCCGGTCTCCCCTGGCCAGGTTGGGGTTGCAACCCAGTACTGGCCGGGGCGACCAGCCTTCGTTGCCCGTGATGCGCCGGTTCAGCGTGGCTCCGCTGACGCCTTGCACCGCATAGCTCCCAATGGCCGACGCCTGGTTGAGGGCGGTGCTGCCGACGGCAATCGGTGCACCGGACATGAAGCTGGTTATGCCGGTCACCTGCCAATGATCCAGGATCAACCTGGCGGCCGGATTGTCGAGGGCCGCGACTTTCTTCGTTACGGTCGGCAAATTGTAGCTGTAGTTGAACACGAAGTCCTGTGTGCGGTCGAAGGTCAGCAAGCCATAGTCGGCTTTGCGGTGATTGAGCGGGTTGCCGACGAACTGGTAATCCGTGTCCGTGCCCATGGCCTTGGACCAGGTGTAGGTCAGGCCGAACATAAGGCTGCGTGCGACACGCCGGTTGAGGCCCACCTGAAGGGCATTGTAGTTGGCGCTGGAGCCATACGTGGAAAGGAAACCTCCCGCGCCGAGACCCGACTGTGCGACGGCGACACCCACTCCCACGTAGCCGGGATACGACCGGTACAGATCGACGGGTAAAGCGTTATCGCCCAAAACGGTGGAGGCCGTGGCGGAGCGGGTCGGATCCTGGTTCTGCGGCAGCCATGCGGCGCCGAAGCCAGGCTCGTTGAACGGCCCGCGCGCCAACCCGTGACGGGTCTGTGTACCGACGTATCCTACGTCGAGCAGCATGCTACCGGGCAACTCGCGCTGCACAGTGAAGTTGAAGTTGTGGACGGTGGGTAGCTTGCCCTCGGCAGAGAGGCCCCCGGCAGCGAGCGGGAATAGCGTGCCGGATGATCTGGCGATGTCGTTGAGGTTGCCGTAATAAATCTTTGGCGTCAGCAATCCGGGCGGGAAGTTAATCTGGTTGAAGATCATGTTGCCCTGAATGCGTTCGTAAAAGACGCCGCCGCCCATGCGGACCACTGTCTTGCCCGCGGCGCCTGCCGGCGTCCAGGCCAGTCCGAACCGTGGACCATAGTGCACACCACGATCCTGGATCAGACCGCGCGTGAGGCCAAGCGAGCCGCTGTTTGCGGGAGTGACCATTCCATTGGAGAAATTGCCGGACCCCGGAACGATGGCGCCGATGAGAGCTGCCGCGGCAGTCTGGCCGGTAAGTGGATTGAGGGCCAACCGGACGCCGTTGACGAGCGTAGGACGGTATAGCGTCACTTGCTGTTTAGGATCAAACGCCGCAAGGACGAAGCTGGAGATCTGATCCTGCTTCTCATACCAGGGCTTGAGCAGCGAAAAACGGATCCCATAATCCAGAGTCAGATTCGGCCGGACCTTCCAGTTGTCCTGCACGTACCATTCATAGCTTTGGTACGCGTAAAGGCCTTTGCGGTAGGTATTGGACTGGTCAAAGGCCTGGTAATTGCCGAGCAACATGTTTGAGAAGTCCCAACCTGTATCGCCGGGGTTTGCGGAATCGGTGCTGAAGTTGAGACGGCCGTTGTTCACGATAGTCGCCGTCTGCCGCTTCGTGCTGGTCTCGATGAAGATCCCGGCCTTCAGCGTGTGGCTGGAAAATACCTTGGCGATATTGTCGGTGATGTTCTGGGTTGGGTTCTCGTTATCGTACGGCATGCCACTGATGAAGATCGTGGGTGCGTTCGGCACCTCGCTTCCGAAGCTCATGTTGGGGATGAGGTTGGCAAGTTTATCAGCGTTGGGAAAAAGTAGCGGTAGCGTGACGTTCGCGTTGGCACGCAAATAGCCGCTCTTTGGGTCGGGCTCGTTGGGCAGCCAGTTGCGCGTGTTGCCGTAGTTGAAGTCGTTGGTCAGCGTGGGGGTGATGATGATCGTCAGGTTACCGGCTCCCGATATGGCGCCCTGCGCTGCGTGAAACGCTCCGATGCCCACGGTGTTGTTGGTATTCAGGCCACCGGACTGGAACACATCGCGCCGGTTATGCAACCAGCGGAAGAAGAACTTCAACCGATCGGAGATGTTATAGTCGATGCGCACCGTTTCGTCATTGCGCCGGTCCGAACCGGAGAATTGGTACTGGTAGTTGTAACCGGGATCCACGCCCAAGACGTTTGGCGCCGGAAAGACGTTCATTAATTGCAGTCCGTACTGGTTCCAGCGATCCTGAGTAATCCGATTGCCTAGAAACGGAGCATTCGTCAGCGGGTCCCGGATAGTTACCGGCCGGCCGTTAGAGGCCGATTTAGAGAAATCGCCCCTGCGCTCCTCCAAAGTTGGAACCGTCAGCCTCACCAGGTTGTCGAAGAGGCGCGGACGTTGGAATTCCCAGTTGGTGAAAAAGAACAGCTTCTCCTTGCCGGAGTTGAATTTGCCGGGAATGTAGACCGGCCCGCCGACATTGAAACCAAATGTGCTGTTGCGGTTGCGGGGACGCGGCAGGCCGGTGTAGTTGTTGGTGAACGTATTGGCGTTCAACCACTCGTTGCGGTAGAACTCGTAGCCGACTCCGTGGAATTCTTTGGCGCCGCTCTCGTCTACTGCGATCGCGTTCTGGTCCGTGCGCAACCCGTTGGCGTTATTGGTATCCACGTTGAATCCGGGCACAGTTTTCAACAGATCAGCGAAATTGCGGGTATTCGAGGCAAGATCCACCATCTGGCTGCCCGTGAGAACGCCGGAACGCTCCGCGCTGATGGTCTGCAACTGAGCCACACTGGCCTCCACCGTGACGGCCTCACCGGTCGAGCCGATCTCCAGAACAATCGGAGGCAACCCGATGCGGTCTTGCGCGAAGAGCTTGATCTCATTTTTGACGTATTTCTTGAAACCCGGCGCATCCACTGCCAAGGAATAGATTGCCGGTGGCAACGGTGTGATGACGAAGGTGCCTTCGCTGCTCGTCATCAGTTCGCGGACAACGGCGCCCTGAGCCGTGTTTGTCAATTCCACCTTCGCGTTGAGGATAACGGCTCCCTGGCCGTCCTGAACGACGCCGCTGATGGAACCGAACGACTGCTGCGCGTACGCGGTCGTCCCGCACAGAAGCTGAGCGCCGGCGAGCAGGGTAACAGCGGATTGTTTCATGAGTTGGAAATCGCGCATTTGTACAGCCTCCAGGGAAGCAGTTCGAATGGAGCTTCGCGGAGTACTCCAGCCGGTGATGACTCACTTGTCTCCGTTGGCTGCTCCCCGATGATCGCTTGTTATGCTCGACCTCAGGGGTTTGGTCAATGTTAAAGGGGTTAGAAGCCTGGGCATCGCAGGAACTTCAGTGTTACATCCGGAAACTGTTGATTTACCTGTGGCGTTAATGCCAGAAGTAACGTCTCGGTGACCAGATTTGAATTCCAAGGTCTGGCAGGACGGCCGAATGACCGTAGCTGAAATCCACCTTACCGGTCAAAAAATCCTTAACTTGTCGCGCAGGTCAGAACTTGAACCGCAGGCCGATTTCGATTCGCCGTGGATCAAGAACACTAGTAATGTTCGTGCTCCCGAAACCCTGCCGGTATTGATTATAGAGGTCCTGGGCCGAAGCGTTCGGACTCGATGCTTGCAGGTTGGCACGCAGCTGTTCGGGACTATTGAAGATCGAATACCCATCGGATAGCTGTGGCCCCTTCATCTTATATATAACCGACGTATTCAAGCTGTACGTGACCAACGTGTTCGTTATGTTCAAGGTCTGCCGGCGCGTATTGTTGAACAGATTGAAGAAGCTTGCGCGTAGTTCCATTCCCATCCTTTCGCGGATCGGGAAGGTCTTGCGGACCGTCACGTCATTGGAGCTGGTTCCCTGCATCCACAGGTAGTTGCGGGAGCCGAGTCCCGGATTGCCTATGTCCGGAAGAGCAAACGCATTGATGTCGAACATATGATACGGATCGGCTCCGCGCTTATTGGGATTGGAAGTGGGCTGAAGCCGAGGCGCGAGGTCCGGACTTCCGGTGAAAATGGTGTTGAGGTTGGCGACCGGTTGCGTGCTGTTGGCGTAGGTCAGAGAAAACGTGGGCGTAATCGGCATTCCGCTGAGGAAACTTATGATGTGGGCCACACTCCAGCCGTCGAATGCCTGACGGGCGAAGGCGCTGTTCCATCCCAACCGTTTGGATAAACTGGGCACGTCGTACACGTAATTGATAGTGACGTTGTGGGTACGATCATTACTCGCCTGGTAGCCTGTGTAGTCCTTCCACCGGTAAGACCAAAGTCCCGGGTTTTCAATGCCGCTGATCAGCTTGCCATAGGTATGCACCACTTGAAAGGAAAGGCCGTTGCTCATGCGCTTGGTGAGATTCGTCTGCAGCGAGTTATAGCGGTTGTTCCCGACGTCACTGATCTGAGTGAGAGTGCTGAACCCCTGAAAAGGCCGCATCAGATTGCGGTCGACAAGCCCCGTGCCGGGGAGAGGTCCCGGATTTGAAGCAGTGACAGGCCCGGCGAAATTGTTACCCGCCAAACGAGGATCGATGTATTTGGGATCGAAGCCGGTTCCGGGTGGAACAGCGTTAATGTCGAAAGCGATGATCTGATGCTGCTGAATGTTGCCGATATAGGCGACGTCGAGGACAAAGCTGCCGGGTAGTTCGCGCTGCACCGACAGGCTGAAATCGTAAATCGTGGGCACCTTGTTGCTGGATTCATCCAGCACGCCGAAACTCCGCGGCGAAAGGCGCTTCACACCGGGGTTGGAAAGAGTGGCCAGGCTCGTCTGGCGATAGTCCACCTGGTCGGCCAGCCCGTTTTCGAAGGTGTTAATGGCGTCCATTATCCTTGGCCGATTGTAAGCCCAGCCAAATCCTCCGCGAAACACCGTCTTCGGAATCACCTGCCATGCGAAGCCGCCACGCGGGGCGAACAGCACGGCCCTAGGATCGCGGATTCCCGCTCTGCCAGCCGCGGCCGAACCGAGCGGTACGACGCCGTTCAAAGGATCACCGGATCCGGGAACCAAAGAATACAGCAATGCATTAAAGACATTGGCAGGAAGCGGCGCGTTCGGAAATGCAGGATCGATCAGCGTCCTGGTGTTCGCCGGATTCACGATGTAGTAACGAGGTGCCTTGTTCGGATCGTACAGGCTCGGCACGAAGACCGCGTCCAGGGTTTTGGACGGGTTTGTGTTGTATTCGGATGGGATGTGGTAGAGGCGGATGCCGTAATCGAGCGTCAGTTTCGGCGTCGCCTTCCACGTGTCCTGAATGAAGAAGTGGAGGTCTCGGTAGAGCGAATACTTGTGCGCTTCGTTGCTGACCTGCTGGAATTGCGAGACGGCGCCGGTGAGGACGTTCGCGGGAGCATATCCCATGTCCACATTACTCGCCGAGTCCGCGCCGAAGTTGAAAAGGCCAAACTGATTGGAAGTGTCCTTCTCGTTCTTCTTGTTCTGGATGAACTGAATACCCGTCTTGACGACGTGCGTTTGGTGGGTCCAGGTCCAGTTGCTCGAGAGCTGCCATTCCGGAGCGATGGCGCGCCAGGGGAAACGCGGAAAGCCATAATCGGCCCATCCGGTGTTCATGAACTGAGGCAGAATATTCAGGTCGGTCTTGAACGCGAGCGGAAGGTCTGCTAATCCCACCTTTGTGCGGTCCAACTTGTCGGGATAGGCTGCAACCTCAAATGCGCTATTGACGTCATCGTTCTGGTAATTGAACATCGTCTCGTTCACAAGTGCCGGAGAGAAAATTCGCGTCACGTTGACTGTGAGAGCCTTGTCCGTACGGTTCCAGCCAGTTAAGTTGAAAGGCAAAGATCCAACCGAACCCGGGCCGCGGTTGCGCAGGCGTTGAATATCGTGACTGTAACGGACGTAGGCACGTGTCTTGTCATCCACGTTCCAGTCCACCCTTCCTACATTCAGCCAACGGCGGTCGTTGTTGGGAAGGGTGTTGAGATAGTTGATGCCGTTGTTGCCGGCGTAGTTGGGCTCCGGATAGGTATTGGCGATCGCCAGACCAAGAGGGCTGAGCAGGTTGGCCGGGATCTTCATATTCGGAATCGGGACGGGCGCGCCGGCGGCTTGTGTGCCAGGCATATAGATGGTCGGCCGCGTGCCGTCCGGATTGAATGTCTGTGAGAAATCGCCGATCCTCTCGAGCGCGGTCGGAACGCGAGCCTGCTCCACCACCAACGGATTAAAAACCTTGGTTTGCTCCTGGTTAAAAAAGAAGAACAGCTTGTCGCGCTTGATGGGTCCTCCCAGGTTGCCGCCAAAATAGTTGTAACGGTACTTGGGACGCGGCACTCCGAAGAAGTTGTTGTCGGCGGAATTGGCGTTCAGTATTTCGTTCCGCAGATAATCCCACGCGGTGGCATGCCAGTTGTTGCTGCCCGACTTCGTGACAACATTCACCACAACGCCAGCGCGGATGCCGTATTCGGCCTGGAAATTGTTGGTGAGAACCGAAACTTCCTGGATCGATTCCAGGCTGGGCGTGACCGTCGTCTTCCCATCACTGCCATGATCGACGTTGCTGCCGCCGTCCAGGTTCATCTGCGTCTGCCTGCCATCCTTGCCATTGACACGAAAATCGTTGTAGCCGTTGGAGTCGAGCTCTCGGCCAACGATGCCTTGGTTATTGACAGGAGTTGCGCCAGGGATGATTTTCAAGAGTGTCGACCAGTTGCGCCCCTGGGCCGGCATTTCCGTCACCTGAGTGGATTGAATAGCCGTCGAACGGATGCCATTTTCGGTCTGGATCAAGGGAGCTTCTGCAGTAACGTCGATGCTCGTCGCGGCTGCCCCTTCGACCTCTAGGACAAGCGTGCCCAGCGCGAGGTTCTGAAACGCGTTTAGTGTTAAGTTTGGCAGCTTTTTCTGCCTAAACCCGGGCAGGTCGATGGTCAATGAATAGTCGCTGGCCACCAACGACGGAATGTTGAAAAGACCTGCTTCGTTCGTTATGGTGACGCGTTCCGTGTTCGTGGAAAGCTGGACAAGGCGCACGGTAACGCCCGGCAACCGCGCATCAGTGGAGTCGGTCACCGTTCCTGTGATCGAGGCCAGACCAGATTGCGCATACGCCCCAACGTTAAAGAGCACGACCAATATTGCCAGCCGGATGCTTGTGTACATTTCAGATTCCTCCTACTGCTTGATCACTGTTCCCTCCGGAGGCCGCACGTCTCCCCAGCCGCCGTCAGCGCGAGCCACACTGATTCAGTTCGTGAAGGGCGTCAACGTTAATGGGGTTAGTGGGAGGGTGTTAAGCGGTGTTAACGACTCTGGTCGATGACTTCCAGTGCACTCAGCATCGGAAAATTTTTGTGAGGAACCATGGCGATCTCCAGCTTTCCCTGATGGTTGGGCTCGAGTCCGCTGAATGTTTGTACGAGAGATCGGTCGGTGCCGCCGGCGCGCTTGAAGACGTCGATGTCGCGCACCAGGGCTGCACCGTTACAGAAGATATCGAACAGCCGGCTGCCGGCGCCGCCTCCGCCCGGTGAGTTGGGACCCAACCAGCGTTCCGCCATGTAGAAAGTGACGGTATATTTGCCCGGCGGCACGGGGAACATGTATTTCAGATTGCCAAACCGCTCTCCGGCAAATAATTGCGGGTCTGCCGCCCCCGACACGTTCGCGGTGCGCTTTACGACTTGGCCGCCGATGGCATATCGGTCCGGTTCCCACACGCGGCCTTGCTCATCCGTGTACGCCCGTTCCTGCGTCACGATGCGGATCGGCAAGAGTTTTCCCGCAACTCCCGGTGTGAGTTCGATGGCATTCAGAAAGGGAACTGAAACGATCGGCGTGAAGCTGAGATGCAAGATGCCGTCGGAGTCCGACGAGATATCGCGAAAGACTTTGATGTCCGCCGTTCGTGGTCCGACCTCACCCACGACATCGAGCCGGGACATAACGGTTTTTCCATTCACGACGATGCCAAACGCTCGGCTGCCTTCCCCTCCGAAACCTGCCAAATTCATTTCTCCGAAATGCGTTTCCGCAAAATGGAGCCGCATTTCGTAGACGCCAGGCTTCAGTGGAATGTCATAGCCGAACATTCCCTGACGCCGGCTTTGGTAGAGCCGCTGTTCGCGAGTTCCTAAAATGAAATAATCGCCGATCTTGACCACGCTTCCGCCTGCGAAGTAACGATCGCTCATCCACGTGCGGCCGAATCCGTCAGTGAAGGTTCCGTTTTCCAGGCCGGCCAGAACGCGGATGGATTCCCCTGTTGTTGTAACAGGCCTTACATCCACCGGCGCGGCGGACACCAAGGCTTCGCCGCGACGGGTAAACCCCAGTGCGAAAACGCCAAGCAGAATTAACACCGCCGCGGCCACGCTCGCCGGCCACCAATATTTCCGCGCACGACCGGTTAGCGCAGAAGCCTCCGGGGCTTCTCCTGACAAGTTCTTTGGTGCGGGCGTTTCCGAACGCCTCACAAACGTGGGGACGTAGCGGCCTTGAGGGATAACGATTTGAACTTCATCGGAAGCGCCCCTAGTCTCATAGTATTCCGCGAGACGTTCCCTGAGCCGGTGTACCTGGACACGGACGATTGAATCTTTCTTCTGATCAAAATCAGGAGGGCGGCCGAACGCATCGACGGCGATGTTGTATTCCTTGATACCGTCCGCGGTGCCTTCAAAATATTTGGCACAGATGTACGTCAGGACTTGCGCCAGACTCGGCGACCTTTCAAAGATGCCTGAGGCCAGGACACGCGCGAGTTCCTCGCGTTCCAAGTGATAATTCTCTGCGACTGACATTGTGGGATCTTCCGCCGGCGATGACTTTACCATCAAAAAGAGGAGTGTGGCAAACACCCCTGGACCGTGTTGAGAGCGCCGAAGCCGAAACGGCCGCCGCCTGGAGTGCCGGCGAACGCGTTCAGGAAAAACAACTCGCAGGAGAACTCAATTCTGTTTAGCTGGCGATTTGCGGAATCAACTCGCCGTACACATCAGTAAGGCGCATATCGCGCCCATTGAAACGATACGTGAGCTTCGTGTGTTGCAGGCCGAGCAGATGCAAAATCGTGGCGTGCAGGTCGTGGACGGACATGACCTGCTGTTCCGCCTTGAGACCGAATTCATCGCTGGCGCCGATCGCCAGGCCACCCTTGATTCCCGCTCCGGCCATCCATACCGCCATC
>WNGD01005313.1_pt1 | contig 12509 bp, 14 predicted proteins | sample 5400671 | NCBI WGS metagenome assembly WNGD01 (sample SAMN13153369, study PRJNA577476) | soil metagenome | isolation source: 40 cm soil or saprolite under grassland replicate 2 | place: USA:California | collected 2016-06-15
CGGCGACTGATGGGTAACCGCCGATAAGCCCGTTTCCTGACCATGGCCCGAGCACCCGCCACATTCCGACAGCAAGACGTGACACGGGCATTCCGTGCCGCGCAAGCCGCCGGTGTGAAGGTTGCTCGGGTCGAGATAGACCGCGACGGCAAGATCGTTATCGTGCTTGCCGACGACCTCGAGCACGAGCTCCGGGAGGAGAATTCATGGGACCGCGCCTGAAGCTACCGCGCTACGTCCACGGTTTCATCGATCGGCACGGCCGTCCCCGGTACTACTTCCGACGCGCCGGCTTCGATGCTGTGGCGCTTCCTGGCCTGCCCTACTCGCCGGCATTCATGGCAACATATGAGGCCGCTTTCGCCGCTCAGCCACCGTCAGTGGGGGCGGCTAAGATCTGGCCCGGAACCATGGCGGCTCTGGCCTTGAGCTACTTCGCTTCCTCTGAATTTCTGGCGCTTCGTCGGTCGACCCAGCGCGCGCGCCGCTGGGTGGTCGAGCGGTTTTGCCGGGAACACGGTGACAGGCGCGCCTCGGAAATGAGACGGGAACACGTCGTCAGACTGATGGCCCGCATTGCGAGCAAGCCCGGTGCTGCCAATGGGCTGCGGCGGGCGCTTCGGGCGCTGATGCAGCACGCGGTCGCCATTGGGGTCCGCGCCGATGATCCGACCCGCGATGTGAAGGCCATCCGGGTCAAGACGACGGGCCACCATAGCTGGACGGACTCCGAGATCGAGCGATTCGAGAGACACCATCCGATAGGCTCGAGGTCGCGGCTGGCGATGGCGCTCTTACTCTACAGCGGGCAACGACGCGGTGACGTTATCCGGATGGGACCGCAGCACATCAGCAACGGCGTCCTGACCGTCAAGCAGGAAAAGACCGGGGCCGAGCTCGCGATTCCGGTACACGCCGACCTCGAGCGGATCCTTGCGGCGTCTCCTGGTGGGCATCTGACGTTCCTGACGACCAGATACGGCGGCCCGTTCACCGCGACCGCCTTCAGCATGTGGTTCCGCTCCGAATGCGACGCAGCAGGACTACCGCATTGCTCTGCGCATGGCCTACGGAAGGCGGCAGCTCGTCGACTCGCCGAGGCCGGCTGCACCCCTCACGAGATCGGCGCCTTCACCGGCCACGCCAGCCTTGCCGAGCTTGTGCGCTACACGCGGGCAGCGGACCAGCGTCGTCTAGCCGAGGCCGCCATGGCCAAAACGGGAAAATCCGTTCGCAAACCTGTCGCAGGGTTTGCCAAAAAGGGCGGAAAAGTATTGAAAATCAAAGGGCAAAAGTGACCAAGACGATCGTTAATGGATTGTCGGTGTCGGACCCGGCCCCTTGCCGCTGTCGAATTCGGTCGAACGGGGGACCGGATCGAATGCGGCGAAGGCAAAAAGCCCGACCAGGAATCCGCCGATATGCGCCTGCCAAGCGATCGCCTGCTCGACGCCCGGCATGCCCACGGAGAAGACTCCGAACAGCAGATTGACGCCGAACCAGACCAGCAGGAATGCGAGCACACGCGGATCGCGAAGGCTTACCGCAAGCGGCGCCGCCGGCACCCGACACGCCTCGGCGGGGTCTCGCCACAGCCCGAGCGGGCCACCGCGCTGGAACGCAAACCGTGTCGCCGCGGCCATGGCTCCGGAAATCGCGGCCGAGGCACCGACCATCGGCAAGAGCTCGCCGAAATGGGTCACGAGATGCACGGCGGCGCCGGCGGCGGCCGTCACGGCCATGAACGCCAGGAAGCGCAGCGATCCGAATCTTTGCGCAACCGGCGAGCCGAAGGCTAAGAACCACACCGCGTTGAAGATCAGATGGCTCAGGTCGGCGTGGATGAGCGCGTAAGTGACGAATGTCCAGATGTCGGCCGCCCAGCCTCCGGGCCAGGCGACATCGGGCAGCACGCTGGCGTCATAACGCGCGGGAATGAACGCGAAGAGCAGCAGAAATTCGGTCGTCTGCTCCGCCCTCAGCACGAGCATGAGGAGCGCCTGAATGACGCCGAGCACGACGAGCAGCGCGACCACGACCGCGGGCACGTTGAGCATCCGTTCGCGGCGGGGATGATCGAACATGGCTCCAAGGTGATTTTGATTGAAGCGAGCCGGTCGAGGCGATCGGCCGCGTTCACATAGGCTGCCGCGCGCATTGGGGCAAGCGCGCGCGCTTCACGATGCGCCACAATCCAGCCCCCGGAACGTTTCTCGAAAAGGAAGGTCACCGAGCGGTAAATGCGCTCCCTCCGGCGCGCGCCGCGTCGGCCGCCGATCGCGGCCTTGTCACGTCCGTTCTTTGCCGCCTCCGTGCCGCGAGCCCGGGGGACCGGGCGTTAACGGCGATGGCGCGGGCGCAACAAGGACGACGCCCTACGGGTGTCGGCGGGTTAACGCCGGCATTCGATTCAAAGTGTACCAATTTCAATTTTAGTTGAATTCTCGACGAATGATAACAGTATTCGTCGTGCTGTTTACTTGGGTTGTCTTCAAAATGACTTTGCGGGATTAGCGGCGACTCAAATCGTTTGTGAGAAATGTGGCCCTCAAGAACAGGGAGAGGCCACAAAATGAAATCGAGTCTTGCCGAAATACTGGGAGCCGGTCTTGCCGGCGCCGCGCTGGCCGCGGCACTGGCGGTGGCGCCGGTCCATGCCGCCAGCGACCGACCGCTGTTCATGTCGGTCGGCACCGCCGCCCGCGCCCCGGTGGGCTGGCGCGAGTTCTGCGCGCAATACGCGCCGGAATGCGAGCCGCCGGCCATGCCCGGGCGCGACGCCGTGTTGACGACCCAAGCCTGGAACGAGCTGCTGCGGATCAACCAATGGGTCAACGACACGATCAAGCCGATGACCGACCTGGAGCATTGGGGCGTGGCCGAGCGTTGGAATTATCCCGACGACGGCTACGGCGACTGCGAGGATTACGTTCTGCTCAAGCGCAAGATGCTGATGCAAGCCGGATGGCCGCGCCAGACGCTGCTCATCACGGTCGTGCGTGACGAGCAGGGGGATGGGCATGCCGTACTCACCGTCAAGACCGACAAGGGCGAGTTCATCCTCGACAATCAGAACGAGGACGTGTTGCTCTGGTCGGAGACCGGTTACCGCTTCGTGAAGCGGCAGTCGCAGGACGATCCAAATGTTTGGATAGCGCTCGGCGATCCGCGCCCGGCAACCGCCACGGCTACGTCGCGCTGAGATGCTGCGAGGTTAGGCAAGCCCGGTCACGCCTCCATCCCTCCGAACCAGACCGGTTTGCCCGCGGCCGGCCCCGCCCCTGGAGCCGGCCGCGCTTTTTCAAGGGTGTGGCCGCAGCGCAGACGCGGCGCACGTGCTGCGCGCCGCATCCCCAAGCCTGCTCCGTCACCCGATCCGCTTGAGGCCCTTGGCATATTGCTGCCAGCGCCGCACATAGATGTCGGCGCCGCAAGTAATCTCTTGCGCGGCTTTTTCATCGAGGGTGCGGAGCGCGCGCGCCGGCGCGCCCACGATCAGCGAATTGTCCGCAAATTCCTTGCCCTCGGTCACCACGGCGCCGGCGCCGACGAGGCAATTCTTTCCGATCCTCGCGCCGTTGAGCACCACCGCGCTCATGCCGATCAGGCTGTTCGACGCGATCATGCAGCCGTGCAGGACCACGTTATGGCCGATGACGCAATCCTCGCCGATATTGAGGGGAAAGCCGGGATCGGTGTGCAGCACCGCGTTGTCTTGGATCTGCGAGCGCTCGCCGAGCTCGATCCATTCGTTGTCGCCGCGCAGCACCGCGTTGAACCAGACGCTGGCGTCGGTCTTGAGGCGCACCCGCCCGATCACCACGGCGCTGTCGGCGATCCAATAACGACCGTCGCCCGGCAGGTCCGGCGCTTCGCCATCAAGCTCGAAGATCGCCATTGGTGCGCCTCCTCGGTCGAGAGGCGCGACCTTGCCACGGCGCGCGGAGATTGGCGAGGCAGCTTCGCGCGCGCTAACGCGTTCAGCCGGCGGAAATGCCGAATGCCCTCAGCCCCATCACCACGATCGCGCCGCCTATCAGGCTCCAGCAGCTCGCGATGGCAAAGCCGACCGCAAGCGTGAAGACATGCTCAACCCGTTCTGCTGTCATGACGCCCCACTCGAATAACCCCGCTTGATCCTTCGCACGGCGTGACGCCGCGCGCCACAACATCCTTAATCAAGGGTTAATTTTCCGCGGTCGGTGATCAAGCATCGGCAATCGCAATGCCAGCGTCAGGACACAGCGACGCCCGATTATTGAGGACTGATGAGCGGCGACTGATTCGCAGGGCCGACCGCCGCTCATGACCACGGTTCACGTCAGCCAGGAGCGCGGCCGGCATTTGCGCCGTCGTCGGCGCGAGAAGAGCGGTCAGCTCTTGCTGCCGCTCGTCGTACTCGCGGCGGTCGCGGTCTCGGCGTTCGTCTATATCGGCTACGTGCTGTGGCCGCGCTGGCCGACGCCGCGGCTCGATGTCCCGGCGCTGCCGATCACGGTCGCAGGTGTCGCCTTCAACCTGCCGCCGGCTGCCATTCGCGTGCCGGTGCAGCGCCGGCCGGGCGCGCAGGGGCGCGTCGATCTTGCTTTTCTGTGGCCCTCGCTCGAGCCGCCCGATCCAAACGCAAAGCCGCCGACGCCGGCGCCCGGCACGGTGCCTGAAACATCGCAAGCATTCGCGCGCGTGTTCATGACCATCGCCGCCGCCGGCGATACGCTTGCCCCGGCCGACCGCGCGCTGACCATCTATCCGCGCTATACCGCCGCCGAAGCCGCGCCCGGGCCGGGAGGACTGACCGTGGTCGCATTCCGCGACGGCACGCCCTATCAGGGTGAGGACTTGATCTACGATGGGCCAGCACCAAGCTTTTTCGTGCGCTGCACCCGCAACCGCGCCGGTCCAGTGCCCGGTATCTGTCTCTACGAACGGCGCATCGACGCAGCCGACGTGGTGGTGCGCTTCCCGCGCGATTGGCTGCGCGATTGGCGCATGGTTGCCGACAAGCTCGATCGGTTGATCGCAAGCTTGCGGCCACCGCGTTGATCTCGTTGATCGCTATTCCTTGAGCAGTCCCGGCTCGTCCAAATCAAGCGCGAGAATCGGCAGCTCGAAATAGGACGAGCGGGCGTCCTTTTCGTCGAAGAACAACACTCCGATATATTCGTTGCCCACGTAGACTTCCGCCGAGTCCTTCTTCCTGAGCCGCGGAACCACGCGGACGCGCTCGCTGTCGAATTTGCGCTTGAGGTAGGCGTCGAGCTGCTTGAGGTCCGGACCGGTGGTGGAAGCATCTCCCAAGGTGATCTTCACCTCGAAATTGTAGGAACGCTCGTCGTCATCCTCGTCCTCATCGAGAACGAGCGTCCCGACGCGTTCCTCGCCGACGAAAACGTCGGCGGACTCAGCTTTCGTCGGCACGACGTGGATGCGCGCGTTGCCGAATAGCCGCTTGAGATAAGCGTCGAGCTTCTTGACTTCCTCAACGTCCACCGCTCGCGCCCCTTCGCTCAGCCGTCGTTGTCATCATGAAACAGGTGATCCATCGAGCGCGATGGCTCTAGGCATCCGGCCTCGCCGATGACCTTGGCCGGAACACCGGCGACCGTGGTGTTGTGCGGCACCGCCTTGAGAACGACCGATCCGGCTGCGATGCGCGCGCAGTAGCCGATTTCGATATTGCCGAGGATTTTGGCGCCGGCGCCGATCAATACGCCGCGGCGGATCTTTGGATGGCGATCGCCCGCCTCCTTGCCGGTTCCGCCGAGCGTCACCTCTTGCAGAATAGACACGTCGTCCTCGATCAGGGCGGTCTCCCCCACCACCAGGCCAGTGGCGTGATCGAGGAAGATGCCCCGCCCGATGCTCACGGCCGGGTTGATGTCGGTCTGGAATACCGCCGACGAACGGCTCTGCAGATAATAGGCAAAATCCTTACGGCCCCTGCCCCACAGCCAATGGGCGAGGCGGTGCGTCTGGATCGCGTGGAAGCCCTTGAAGTAAAGCACAGGCTCGAGGAAGCGGTTGGTCGCGGGGTCGCGATCGACCGTCGCGACGATATCGGCGCGGAAGGCCGCGCCGATCGTAGGCTCGGCCTCGAGCGCGTCGGCATACGCCTGCCGGATCATCTCGGCCGACACTTCGGGGCTGTCGAGCCGCTCGGCCACGCGGTGCACGACCGCCGCCTCCAAACTGTCGTGGTGCAGGATGGTCGAATAGATGAAGGTCGCAAGTTCGGGCTCGCGACGCGCGATCTCCTCGGCCTCGCCGCGGATGCGCGCCCATACCGGGTCGACCTTTTCGAGCGCTCCAGCCCTCACCTGCCGCTGGGCCATGATCGTCTCCCGCACATTCGTCCCTGACGTCAGCTTAGCACAATTTGACCGGGCAATAGGCGTATATGGAGACTGCGCCGCCAAAGCGGGAGATGCGTTAACAACCATCAAGCGCGCGAAAGGAATAGGCCCACCGCGGTGTGGGCCGCGCGAACGGACACGCCGTAGAGGCTTGCAAAGTCCTCAAGGCTGCTCCGCGAGAAAGCGCAGCGCCGCCGCCTTGAACGTCTTGTCCCCCACCGCGAGCATGTGATCCCGCCGGGGGATGTCGAACGCCCGGCCGGAAGGCAGCAGCGCCGCAAGATCGTGCGCCGACCCCGCAACCACGTCTTTGGTGCCGACCGCGACCAGCACCGGCGCGCGAATCGCTTTGACTTCCGCGCGCGTCAAGGTCTGGCGCGAGCCACGGATACAGGCCGCGAGCGCCTCGAGGTCGGATTTGGTCTGCTCGGCGAAGGCGCGGAACGTGCGTCCTATGGAATCGCTGACATCCGCGAGCGAGGGGGCCTCGAGCGCCTGCGCGATGCTCTCCGGCAAGCCAACGCCGTCGACGAGATGAATGCCCAACCCGCCGAACACGGCCCGGCGCAGGCGCGCAGGATAGGCGAGCGCGAAAAACGCCGCGATGCGCGCCCCCATGGAGTAACCCATCACGTCGGCACGAGCGAGATCGAGATAATCGAGCAGCGCGAGCACGTCCTCGGCCATGCGGGCGCTGTGATAGGCGGCCGGATCATAGAGCTTGCTCGATGCGCCGTGCCCGCGATTGTCGAGCGCGATCACGCGCCGCCCAGCGTTGGTCAGCGTCGCAACCCAGCCCGGATAGACCCAATTCACCTCGGCGGTCGAAGCGAAACCGTGCACGAGGACGGTCGGATCGCCCTCCCCTTCATCGAGAAACGCGATTTCCACGCCCTCGTGCTGAAAACGCTGCATGTTCGCACTGCCCAAAGCCTCGTCCTCGGGCCGCACGGCGGGGACGCTAGAGCGCAGTCGCACGAGATGGAATCAGCGCGAGCGGCAAACTCGGTCTGCTCGCTCCCCCCTTGCGGGTCAGGCGTAGCCTGCGACGCACGCAATAGCGTTCGGTGATCCGTTCGGCCATACGCTTGAGCGACGAGACGAAACCGAAGACGGTCACGATCGCCCAGAACACCCACGTCGCGAGGTTGAAGGTGCCCACCGTGAGGACAATAGCGCCGCGGCCCGCGAGCTTGAGGATCGCGCGGGTCTTGCCGCCCTTGGCCGCAGCGAGGCGCGCGATCCTCGACATGTCGCGCGATCCTTCGGCGACCTTCAATCCGTCGAGCGCGGCTCGCGTTCCGGCACGGGCCTGCACGCGTCCCACGTCGCCGACGAGCCGCACAAGTTCTTGCGCCTTTTCGACCTTGACCGCCTCGCGCGCGCCGCGCATCGCGGCCGCGGGCTCGGCGATGCTTGCGCTGCTGATCGCACGCTTAAGCGCCGTCCAATCGACGACCTCGCGCAGCGCGCGGTTAATCCACGCCGCCATCGCTCCGCCGAGCCGGCCGGTCTTGCGCGCCGCCTTGACCACCGTCAGGCCCACGCGCACGGGTGCGGCCGCGCCGACCGTCGCATAGGTTCCCGCGGTCACCGCCAGACCGACGCAAGCCAAACCGAGGACGAGCTCATCGCCGTCACGGCCGGCGGCAAGCCGCGTGCCCTCGCGCAGCGCATCGCGCACATCGCCGAGCACGAACAGATCCCCGACCGCCGTCCCCGCGAGCCCTGAAATGTCCTCGGCTTCACCAACAATGAGACCGCGGGCGAAGCTCCCAAGCGAGCGCGAGGCGGTGGCGAGGCTTGCATTCGCACGTTCGACCTTGTCGGCAAGCGCAGGATCGATCGGAAGATTCCGCTCGCGGGCGAGAGCAAGAAAACTCATGGCGAGGTCGGCGTCGTTGGCGGCGAGCGCGGCATCGATCTCACGCGTCGCAACCGCGGCGTCGAACGAGCGCGCAACCGCGTGATCGGCGAGCGCCGCCGGATCGTCCTGGGCAGCGAGCAGGAATTGCGCCTCGAAGGCGCGCGGCGCGGCGGCAAGCGCGGCGAGCGCCGAAGCAACGGCGAGAGCGAGCGGCACTGCGATGCGCGCTGCGGTCACGGAATCGTTCTCTTGCGCCCCCCGCCCCCAATTTCGTCAAACACGGTGGCGCCGGCAAGGGACCACGGCGAAAAATTGGCGGGGAAACGCAACCGCCGCGCGCTCCGAAAAATCGCAGTTCGACCGCGGATTAGGACGATTGGCCTAGCCATCGCCAACCAGCCTGGCTATGGTGCCGCACGCTCGCGGGGCGCGTAACCTCGACGGTCACGTCGACATCATGCGACGATCGGCAGCAGCATCGCGACGGGTCAAGGCGGACGAAGAGATGGCGGAGCGGGTCGTTCCTCACTTCCACAACACACCGGGCGTCGCGGTCATCGAGATCGGCGCGCGCGAGTTCATGTGCGAGGGCGAGTTGGCTCCGTTTGATCACCCGCATGTGTTCCTCGACATGGGCGATGCGAGCGAAATCATCTGTCCCTATTGCTCGACGCTGTTCCGCTACGATCCCACGCTCGATCCCCATGCGGCGCGCCCGGCGGAATGTGCGCTGGCGGACGGGACGACCGCCTAACGGCAGGAATTGATGCGACGGAGACATGAGCCGTGGCGTCCTCGCGCACCGTCATCGTCGCCGGCGCGGGGATCGGGGGGCTGACTGCGGCCCTGGCGATTGCGCGGCATGGACTCCATGTCACCGTATTCGACCAGGCGCAACGCCTCGAGGAAATCGGCGCCGGCATTCAACTGTCGCCCAACGCATCGCGCATTTTGATTGCGCTCGGCCTCGGCGAGCAATTGCGGCGACATGTCGTCGCTCCCGAAGAGCTGCGGATCATGAACGCGCGGACAGCGCGTGTGCTTGCGCGCGCGCCGCTCGGCGCGGTCGCCGAGAAGCGCTACGGCGCGCCCTACTGGGTGATCCATCGCGGCGACTTGCAAGCCGTGCTGATCGACGCGGTGCGCGTCCATCCCGGTATCGTTCTCAATCTCGGCGCCAGGGTCGAGGATTTCGCGCTCAACGAGGACGGCGTCACGGTCTTCGCGCGCTCCGCACAGCATCTGGTCGAAGATCGCGGCGTCGCGCTCATTGCGGCCGACGGGTTGTGGTCGAACCTGCGCCGGCGCCTTGGTCATCGGCGGGAGCCGCGCTTTGCCCGCCGCACCGCCTGGCGCGCCCTTGCTCGCGCCGACGCGCTGATGCCGGAACTGCGGGCGCCGGCGGTCAATCTCTGGTTCGGTACCAGGGCTCACCTCGTGCACTATCCGGTCCGCGGCGGCAGCCTCATCAACGTCGTTGCCATCGTACGCGACGACTGGCGCGAGCCTGGGTGGAGTGCGCCCGGCGAGCGCGCGGAAATCCTCGCCCGCTACCGCGCGCCGATGTGGTCGGCGGTCCCGCGCGCGATCCTTGCCGCGCCGGAGCACTGGCAGAAATGGGCGCTCTACGACCGACCACCCCTTGCCCGTTGGGGCAAGGGCGCCGTCACATTGCTGGGGGATGCGGCCCACCCCATGCTGCCCTATCTCGCCCAGGGTGCGGCCATGGCGATCGAGGACGCAGCGGTGCTCGCGCAACGGCTGGCGGACGCCCGCGACGATCCCGCCGGCGCCATGCGCCGCTACGAGCGGCAACGGCGCGAGCGCGCCGCGCGCGCCCAACGCGCCGCCCGCCGCAACGGGATCGTCTATCAGTTGGGCGGACCGGGGGCGTTTCTGCGCACGCTCGCGCTCACCGCCATCGGCGGCGAGCGGCTGCTCGCGCGCTACGATTGGCTCTATGGCTGGAGGCCGGGCTGAGGCTAAGATCGCCTCCAGCATGCCGCTCTTTGCGACCACCATCGCCGGAAGCCTGCCGAAGCCCGCCTGGCTCGCCGAGCCCAATCGATTGTGGCCGCCCTGGCGGGCCGCCGGTGCGGCACTCGCGGACGCCAAGCGCGACGCGACGCTGCTCGCGCTCAAGCTGCAGGAGGATTGCGGCATCGACGTCGTCACCGACGGCGAGCAGTCGCGCCAGCATTTCGTGCACGGCTTTCTCGAATTCGTCGACGGGATCGATTTCGCGCGCAAGGTCGAGATCGGCATCCGCGCCGACCGCTACAAGGCGATGGTGCCGACCGTCACGGGTGCGCTTCGCCTCAAGGCGCGCGTGCATGCACGCGAGGCGCAGCTCGCGCGCGCCCACACCAAGCGCAAGCTCAAGTTTACGCTGCCGGGACCGATGACCATCGTCGATACGGTCGCGGATGCCCACTACGGCGACCGGACGAAGATGGCGATGGCGTTCGCCGATCTCCTCAACGCCGAGGCCCGTGCGCTCGAAGCCGATGGCGTGGATGTCATTCAGTTCGACGAGCCGGCGTTCAATGTCTATCTGCGGGAGGTCGAGGCGTGGGGCATCGACGCGCTGCACCGCGCGATCGGGGGCCTGACCTGCACCACCGCCGTTCACATTTGCTACGGCTACGGCATCAAGGCCAACATCGACTGGAAGGCAACGCTCGGCAGCGAATGGCGCCAGTACGAGCAGATTTTCCCGGCGCTTGCCAAGAGCCGGATCGCTCAGGTTTCTGTCGAGTGCCGAAATTCCCGTGTTCCGATCGGCCTGCTGAAGCTTCTCGACGGCAAGGACGTGCAGGTTGGCGCGATCGATGTGGCGAGCGAGGAGGTGGAAACCCCCGACGAGGTGGCCGCGGTTATCGGCGAAGCGACGAAATACCTCCCCAAGGAAAGCATCATCGCCGGCACCAACTGCGGCATGGCGCCGATGCGGTGGGACATCGCCTTCGGCAAGCTCGAGGCGCTCGGCAAGGGCGCGGAGCTCGCACGCAGGCGATTCGCATAAGTGTGAGATCAATCAGCGCTGTGGATCGCTGCGGCTGAGCACGTCGATAAGCTCGCTGACCTTGCCGCCGCGGCCGCTCAGTTGATGTGGACCAGGGCGCCGCCATCGACCGGGAGCGCGACGCCGGTAATGAAATTCGCCTCATCGGACGCAAGAAACAGGGCCGCGTTTGCCACGTCCCAGGCCGTACCCATTTTGTGACGCAACGGCACCCGCGCATCGCGCGAGGCCGCGACCTCGGCCCGGCTTTTCCCGCTGACGCGGGCGCGCGTATCGACCGCCATGGGCGTGTCCATCAATCCCGGCAGGATGACGTTGGCGCGCACTCCGAATTCGGCATTCTGGATGGCGATCTGCTGAGTGAACGCGATCATCGCGGCCTTGGTCGCCTTGTAGGCCACGTTGGGATACTGCTCCCAGGCGGCGACCGACGAGATCGTGATGATGACGCCGGAGCGTTGCGCGCGCATCACCGGCAAGACGTGCTTGCAGGCCATGATGGCGCCGCGCAGGTTGATGGTCGCGATGCGGTCGAATGCCGCCTCGGTGATCTCGGCGAGCGGGGCGTCGCCGCCGGCAATGCTCACGCCGACATTGTAGTGAAGCACATCGATGCGGCCCCAGCGCTGCCGTGCAGCCTCGACCATCGCCACGAGCGTCGCCTCCTTGGTGACGTCCGCCCCGAACGCAACGCATTCACCGCCCGATTGGCGTGCCATGGCCACCGTTTCCTCGGCGGAGGAGAGATTGTTGTCGACGGCGAGCACTTTCGCTCCCTCCTGCACGAAGCGCAGCACCGTGGCGCGGCCGTTGCCGATGCCCTCGCCCGGCGACTGGCCGGCGCCGACAACGATGGCGACCTTGTTTTTGAGACGCATGGAGCCCTCGAATGCATTGATGCCCCCCACAGCTTATGGACATTCGGCAACGGGGTGGAAGCCGAGCGATCGTCCGGGCGTGATCCGCGGCTCGGAGTTTGCGCTGAGGCCCAATATGACACCCAAATGACGGCAGAACGAAACGAGTATCCCCTTCGCCGGGTCGTTATTCACAAGGGACCGGCATCGGCGGCTGGCGGTGTCACACGGCTGTAGAAGGCGCCGGCTAGGCCATTTGCAGGGGCGGCGGACTGCGCATGCTCGTTGCCAAACGCATTTCGAAAAATTTCGGCACCACGGCGGCGGTGGCCGATGCGTCGTTCCAGATCGACCGTGGCAGCTTTACCGGGGTCATCGGCCGCTCGGGGGCGGGAAAATCCACGCTT
>WNGD01009176.1_pt1 | contig 12505 bp, 11 predicted proteins | sample 5400671 | NCBI WGS metagenome assembly WNGD01 (sample SAMN13153369, study PRJNA577476) | soil metagenome | isolation source: 40 cm soil or saprolite under grassland replicate 2 | place: USA:California | collected 2016-06-15
GCGATGAGCAAGCACATCAGCTACCGGAACGATCCCGCGCGACGCCGGCAGCGGCTCGAACGAGCAGCGAAACGCCTCAACCTCGCCGCCTGAGCCATGACCGAGTTTCAGGTGCAACGTAACGAGAGGCCGCACTAGGTGGAGGTAGCGGCGCGCGGCCTCGCTCTCGATCTCGAGCAGGTTCCCGGCGGCTCCAGCCTCCAGAGCGGCAGGCCGCGCGCGGTGGAGATGCGTGAGCACGACGTCGGCGCTCTCCCCTTCGGCCGCCGCGATCGTCGCAAGAAGCTGATGCACGCCCGCACAGGTCGCGTGTTCGCCGCTTGCCTCGGCAAGAGCGAGCACGCGGTCGAGCGTTCTTTCCGGATCCTCGAGCTCGCCAAGGTGCCAGTCACAGAGCGTGAGGTCGAACTCCCGCACGGCCTCGGTCTGCCGGCGCGACGCGACCACCTCCGGCGGCGCCTCGAGCGCGTTCGCAGCGAAGAACTCGCCGATTCCGCGGTCGAACGCCCTGCTCCGCCGGAGCCAGAACCGCGCCCGCTCGAACTCGCCGTCCGCGAAGAAGGCGAGGCCGAGGACGAAGAGCGACGAGGCGGCCGGAACCGCGGCCAGCGTCATCGAGTCGCCGCTGAGCTCGGGATCGGCCGCCACCGCGTCGCGAATCTCGCGCGCCGCGTCGAGATGCCCGAGGCCTCGGAGCAGGCGGCGGAGGTAGAGCGCACAGCCGAACGCGCTGATCTCGTCGTTCGCGATCCACGCGCGGATGGCCGCGCGTGCGCGCTCATCTGCCTCCGCCTGCACGCCGGTGTCGGCCTCCTCCTCGTCCGTCGGCTTCGCCCCGAGCGCAGAGAAGAACTCCGGCAGCGACCCCTCCACGAACGAGCCCCGGGCACCCGCAGCTGCAACAAGACGTCGGACCGCGGCCGACGGCTGGACCCCCGGCGGCACGAGCCAGCTCACGCCCGGGCCAGCCTCCAGCGCTGCGGACAACTCCAGGTAGTCGTCGGCAACGTCGAGGTCCGCGCCCGAGTAGCCGACAAAAAGCACGTGCTGGTCGCCCGCGAGCTCGCACAACCGCGCGGTCACCGCCGGATCGAGGCCGCCGATCTTCTGCGTGACCGTGTCGATGATCGATGCGTCGTCGCCCGCCGAGCCGTGCACCTTGTAGAGCGGCAGCGCGACGGGAGCGCGAACGTAGTCGCCCGGCCGCGTGAACACATCGAGCGGGACGCCGCGCTCTCTGAACGCACGCTCGATCAGTGTGTCGAAGTTCGTCGACGCGATCGCGGCGAGCGTGCCCGCCTCTGCGAGCTCGGCGCGGTGGCCGGCGTTCGTCTGCTCCGAATCGAGCAGCCGGAGGAACTCGAACCACGACCGGCCCACCGCAAGCGTAACGAGCTGGTCCGAGAACGACGCCACCGGCAGCTCGGCGAGGGAGAGGGACTCGACCGCGGCCACGGTCGACCGGGACAGCCCGGGCAGCGCACGGAGCCCGGCTGCACGGGCCTCGTCGAGCACGAACTGGTTCAGACTCCTCCAGTCCGGCAAGTACGACGGCGCCCCCTTCGACAGCCCAGAACCGGAGAACACCGCGAGCCGCCCGTGCAGTGCGGCATCAGCGAGAGCCGGCGTAAGCCTACGACGGTCGATCATCGGACAAGTTCGCCGCCCGCCCGCTCGAGCGAGACGAACGTTCTATTAAACGCCGCCCAGCCCGAGTTGCGCAAACACGACAGCGCGGCGCCCGACCAGCCGAGCAGGTCGAAACCGCCGCGCCGCGCCGCGCAAGCAGGCCCCGCGATCATCCTCCGCTCCGCGGGGGGTGGGACGTTCAGCCACGCGGTCTCGGACGCAAGCGACCGGGGAGGGCATTGCGATTCGCGACCGTGGCTGCGGTCGCGACCCTCCCGCTGTTTATCGACGAGGATCAGCCGGTAGACGGTGAACGAGGCGGGGACGGCGCTTGCGGGTCGCAAATCACGCGTCCTCTCTTCGGCAGTGGCTCTCGACGGTTTGCACAACGCGGTTGCGGCGGGGTGCTGCCCTCAGAGCCGTTACGGAGGCCGGGCCGCAGCTCGCGCACGACCCGATCCTACTGACGCCCGGGCCGCCAACGCCGCGAGACCAGACCGTACATACGTAACAGCTGTTCCCGGGCACCGAGCTTCATAGAATCGGAGCGGACTGGGGTGTCAGCGTTGCCGAATCGGAGAGCCGTCGACCTGACGCGGGCGCGGATCCTGGCGTTCCGGCGGCACGTCGGCGCACTCGACGAACGGCTTCCGCCCGGCGCTCGTTCGCTTCCGGCGTGCGGCGTGGACGGGCCTGCAGGACAGCATGCCGCGTGCTGCGCTCCTCTCGATCCACGCGCGCGTCGAGCGGGCGCACCCGTCGATCTGGGAGCACCCGTCGCTCGTGCAGGTGTGGGGGCCGCGCTACAGCACGTACGTCGTTCCGGCGCGCGATCGCGCGGTCTTCACGCTCGGCAGGCTGCCGGACGACGCGCGCGGACGGCAGCGCGCAGAGGACGTCGCTGCGCGCTTGCACGCGGTCCTCGACGGCCGGCGGATCACCGACCACGAGGTGGGGCAAGGGAGCCGGGTGCGGTACGCCGCTCCGACCGGCACCGTGCTGATCCGCTGGGAGGGCGCGCGAGCGCCGCTCGTCTGGACGGTGCCGCGACCGGAGGTGGATCCGCGCGACGCCTGTCGTGAGCTCGCTCGGCGGTACCTGCACGTCTTCGGCCCTGCCACGCCCGCGTCGTTCGCCACCTGGGCGGGCATCGTTGCGGGTCAAGCGCGCTCGGCGTTCGACGCGCTCGACCTGACGCCGGTGCGAACGCCGATCGGCGACGCTTGGATCTTGAGCAGCGACGAGCCGGCGTTCCGCGAGCGTGCGGGACCCGCGGGCCGCCGCGCGTGTCCTGCCGAGCGGCGACACGTATTACCTGCTGCAGGGCGCCGACCGCGAGCTTCTCGTCCCCGACGCCGCGCAGCGTGCCGCGCTGTGGACGTCACGCGTGTGGCCGGGCGCGGTGCTCGTCGGCGGCGTGATCATCGGGACGTGGCGTCGCGCGAATGCGGACGTGACCGTCCAGTCTTGGCGCCGGCTGGCGCGCGCGGAGCGCGCCGCGGTCGAAGCGGAAGCCGCGTTGTTGCCACTCCCCGGGCTCGAGCGGCAGATCGCCGTCCGCTGGGACGAGCACCTGTTAACTCGGCGCCCGGAGGTTTCGACTCGTCCGGGGCGGTCGAGCTGGCGCTAAAGGACCGCCGCTTCGCCAAGTGACAACCCCTTTTCCGGCTTTCCTCGGCGTGATCCGTCGGACGTCCGAGGTTCGACTGCCTTCTAGGAGCGGGAGCGACGGGGGCCGATCCCGGGCTTTACACACCACGACATCGCGTTCAGATGACCGTCCTGCCGGTGGGTCCGCGCCCCGCTGTCCGGCCTCGGGGATGACCACCAGCCTTGCTCCAGGTATCAGCTTCTCCAGCTCGCCCGCCACGCTGACGGGCGACCGGACGTCCGCCGCACCCCACACGAGCAGGGTCGGGACTCGGATCTCCGCGAGAAGATCGCGCGTGTCCGAGTCCGCCAGGGATTGAGCCATCAGCCGGAATCCGGCCGGATGGAAGTCCGACATAATCGTCGCCAGCTCCTCCCGGACCTCCTGGGTCGCGGAGTCGCCGTGCATCCCTGGCAGATAGCGCGACACGAGCTCCTCCGCAGGCAACGTCGAATCCCGCAGGCAGTCCGCCAGACGCTCCTCGGCGGTCGCGGCGGGCAGCGATCCTCGCCAGCCGGCGTACGTATCTGCGAGCACGAGTGAGAGTGCGCGGGCGTGGTCACGGCGGTAGACCTCTTGGGCGAGTAGGCCGCCCCAGGAAAGCCCGACGATGTGAGCGCGTCGAATGCCGAGAATGTCGAGGAGCCCTGTCAGGCAGGCGGCCCAGTCGCCGATCCGGAACGGTTTCGGTGGATCGGCCGAGTGACCTGCTCCCGGCGCGTCCCAGGCGATCACGGTGAAGTCGCTCGAGAGGTCTTCGAGCTGTGGTTTCCACGCACGCGAGTCGAACAGAAACCCGTGCAACAGAACCAGCGCCGGACCACGACCCGCCTGCTCGTAGGCGACCGAAAGACCATTTACGTCGGCGCGGAACACTTCCCCTGGATTGTCAGGCGGCTTCGGCGCGCGCCCAGTGCGTGGTGAGGAGTGCGGCGGTGCGTTGCGGTTCGGCTTGATGGGATGTATTCAGGTGGCGCAGGCCGTCGAAGAGTTCGGAGGAGAAGTTGGGGAAGCGACCGGCGAGCCGGTCGCGCATGATGGTCCAGTGTGGATGGCTGAGGCTGCCGTGGGTGTAGAGCACCGGGGCGTCGAACGCCTCGTAGCGGGACGGCTCGACGCGGTGGGCGGGCGAGCGCTTGGGTGAAGGCGCGGATGCCGGCCGTTCGGTTTGCCATCCACGGTGGCGGCGGTCCCTGCGGTCGCGGCGGCGGCTCGACGCCGGGCGCGAGCTGCAAGCGCAGGAAGGCGGCGATCGCGTCCGGCCCGGGTAGGGACTGGGCCGCTGCGATCTCGTCCCAATAGGGATCCGAGTGGTCCTCGTCGCTGAAGTCGGTGGCGGGCTCGTCGACCGCGAGCGAAAGCAGCCGTTTCGGCTCGGCGGCCGCGTAGGCGAGCGCGCACGCGCCACCGCCCGAGTGGCCATAAAGATGGAATCGCTCGAAGCCTGTGCGGTCCGCCGTCGCGGTGATGCCGGCAAGCTCACTCTCGATCGAGTAGTCGGAGGGCGCCTCTTGAGATGCGTAGACCTCGAGATCTTTGGGGATAGCGTTGACGCCGTCCAGGTGTTCGAGCAACGGCGCGTAGCGCACGGCTGCTGGCGCGACGATGCCCGGCAAGAGGATCACGTCCGGCACGACGCCACTATCGCACGGTGCGCGCGATCGGTTCGCCGGTCAGCGATTACCTCACGAGATAGTTCGCTCGGCCGATCACAAGGCCGCTCGTCGTTCACCGGAGGCGCCGCGTACGAACCAGGCGCGCGCGCTGAGGGAGAAGGAACCCTGCGGTGCGCCGAGACGGCGAAAACACGTCTGGCGCAGCGCCGCTCGGTGCTCCTGGTCGAGGGAAGCGCAGTAGGCGCCGGAGGGCGCGATCCCGGTCGGGAACGGCGACCAGTAGTCGTCGAAGTCGTCGTATTCCGCCTCGACGACCAGCGCCTGCGTCTCGATATCGCGCAAGCCGGCATCGGCCCAGAAGGCGCCAAGTTCCTGCGGCGTGCAGTAGCGCATCGTCCGGCCTTCGTCGGGCGCGTTCGGGTCGAGCTCGAGCGCGGCGTCCCAGAAAGCGCGCAGCATCGTCATCTCGCCCGCGTAGTCCCAAACACAGGAGGTAACGGTTCGACGGGCGACCCGTCGCATCTCCGTGACGCCCGCCCGCGCGTCCGTCATGAAATTGACAACCAACTGCGACAGTACGACGTCGAACGCATCTGCTTCGAAGGGCAGTCGCTCAGCAGGCGCGACGCGGAGATCAGCCTCTGGCACCGCCGCGCGCGCCGCCTCGACGAACGGCTCGGATGGATCGACCCCTGCCACGTGATCGCCGCCGAGCCTCTGGGCAAGCTCGAGCAGCAACACGCCCGGGCCGCAGCCGACATCGAGCGCGTCGTCACCGGTCGCGAGGCCCGCCGCGTTCGCGTGCGCCGCCGAGAGCGCCGCACCATACCGGCCGACGTGACGCGCGTACGCGTCTGTTCCGACGCTGAAGCTCACGCCGGTATTTTGATAATGATCCGAGGTGACGACCGACTACCTGCTCGGCGGGCAGCTCTCAGAGCTGGAGCGACTCCAGCTGCAGGCGCGCGTGTGGGAGCCGGCGGGCCGTGCGCTCCTGCGCCGACTCGGTGACGGGGCAGGACAGCGGGTGCTCGATGTCGGTTGCGGCGCGATGGGCCTGTTGCGGCCGCTCAGCGAATGGGTCGGCTGCGACGGGACGGTGGTCGGTACCGATGTCGACGAGCGGTTACTCGCTGCCGCCGCTTCGTTTCTGGAGAAGGAAGGGCTTCAGAACGTCACGGTCGTCGAGGACGATCTGTTCGCGAGCGGGCTGGAGCCCGGATCGTTCGATCTCGTTCACGCGCGCTTCCAGCTTGCACCGCTCGGCCGGGCGGAGGAGCAGCTCGACGCGTACTCTCGGCTCTTGCGGCCCGGGGGTTGGCTGGTGCTGGAAGAGCCGGATTCGGCGTCGTGGCATTTCAATCCGCCGGCGGAGGCTACGGAGCGGCTGATTGCGCTCGTGCACGAGGCTTTCGCCGCTGCCGGCGGCGACTTCGACGCCGGGCGAAGGCTGCCGGCATTGCTGCACGCTCGCGGCCTCGAGCCTGCGCTCGACGCGCACGTCGTCGCGCTTCCGGCGGGCCACCCGTACCTACGGCTGCCGCTGCAGTTCGCCGCCTCGCTCGAGCAGCGCCTGCTCGCGCTGGTGAGCGCGGGCGAGCTCGAGAGCTGCGGGTGCGTGCGGAGCAGGAGCTCACGGACGGCGAGCGCTGGGCGACCTCGTTCACGTTGGTCCAGAGCTACGGGCAGGTGCCGGGCGCCTGAGGACGGATCGTCGGCGTCGGCCGGACTTGCCGCAAAAGCGAGGTGTAAAGAGCGGGAGCGACGGGACTCGAACCCGCGACCTCCGGCGTGACAGGCCGGTCTTGGCCCTTCCGGCCTGAGCGGGGATAGGCGGGGATTCCCGGCGTGAGCAGTACTTTCCGACCCTTGCGTTGCGGGGATTAGCGGGCGGAGGCGGGAGCTTCCGGCGGCCTCCTGCGGGATGAGCGCGGGATGGGGCGTTGTCTTAATGGTGAACGAGCCGGGATGTGCGCGGGATTCCCTGCTGACGCGAACACGAACCGGCGATCGGAGCGGGGCGGCGGGCTGTCCGCTTGAACTCACCGCCCGCGCGGCCGTCGTCGCCGAGCGGCCGTCTCGATCAGCGCGATTCCTTCGCGTTCTGCAGCGTGCAGGACCTTCTCGTCGAAGGAGCCGACCGTGGCGTCTGTGTGGCGGGCGGTCGCCAGGCAGTAGGCATCCGGGAGGCTGATCGGATCTGTGCTCCGGAGGCGCGCGGCCTCGACGCCGATCGCCTCGCCCGGCTGGTGGATCGAGACGCCGAGCGCGGCGATCGCCTCCCGCGCCGCGCTCAGCCTGCGTCCGTCGGCGGCGGGCGCGACCAGCACCTCGGTGAGGTTGACCACGCTGAGCAGCCGAGCCGTCTCCTGCTTCTGCCAGCCACGGAAGAGTGCGCGGGCTTGGGTGTGGTGTGGATCGGAACCGTCGAGCGCGCCGATCACGACGTCGGCGTCGAGGACGACCCTCACCGCTCGGCGTCTTCCCGGTCGAGCTGCTCCAGGTAGCCGGCTGGGTAGGTGCCGGTGAGGGCGCCGAAGGCGCGCTCGAAGCTGAGCTCGCCGCGGCGGATGCGCAGCTCACCCTCCTCCCACGCCTCCACGACCACCTGGTCGCCAGCGTGCAGTCCAGCCTCTTCGAGGACGGCGACCGGGATCGTGACCTGGTTCTTCGCGGAGATCTTCGCCATGCCTTTACTATAAGGGTAAAGGCGAGCCAGGCATCCGCTTTCGTGCGGCCGGGAACGCAGCCGGCACGAGTGCTGTGGTCACCCGATACCGAGCCTCCAACGGATTTAGGGTGGATCGGGATCAGGGTTCACGTGAGGCTCACAGGAGGTCAGCTGGGGAGGGCTGGTAGGACGTCGCGGGCGAGGTGTTCGATGATCTGTTCGCTTTGGTTGGGTGGGGTGGGGAAGAGTGCGACGGTGGTGGAGCCCGCGTCGAGGAGACGTCTGATTTTGGTTGCACATTCGGCGGCATCTCCGGCGATGACGAGGTCTTCGAGCCATTCAGCGGGTACTGACTCGGCCGCGTCGGCCGGATCGCCGCCCGCTTGCTCGATGAGGTCGATGAGTTTGTCGCTGATGCCGTAGGCGTCGGTCAGCGGGCTGCGAGGTTCGAGCGTGAGGTAGAGCGAGGCGAGCGGGCGAACCTGCGCGCGCGCGTGCTCGGGATCGGGATCGACGTTGCAGAGCGCGAATGTCGTGATCGGGTGTGGGCGATCGTGTTTGCGCCGTGCGAGGCCTTCCTCGATTCGTTCGCGGGCCCAGTGGACATAGGCGGCGCTTGCGAGCACCGAAAGGACGGTTCCGTCCGCGATCTCGCCCGAGAGTGCCAGCATCTTCGGGGCGGTGGCGGCGGCGAAGATCGGGGGTAGTGGGTCGGGTGGATGTTCGAGGGCGATCTGCTGAAAGTGAAAGGCTCGTCCAGCGAGCGCGACCGACTCGCCTGCGAGAAGGGCGCGAATTGAGGTGATCGCTTCGCGCATCGCGGTCAGCGGCGAGGCGGGGTTGACGCCCATCTGTTTGAGCCAGTCGCGGACACCGAGCCCGACGCCGAGTCGGAAGCGGCCCGGGTGGAGGCGCGCGAGCGTGGCCGCTTCCATCGCCAGGACGGCTGGATGTCGCGCCATCGCGGAGACTACGCCGGTGGCGACTGGAATCGTGTTCGTTGCGGCGAGGGCGGCTCCTGCCGCGGCGATGCCGCCGGTCGTGAAGTAGTCCTCGCTCAGCCACAGTTCTGCGAAGCCGAGGTGCTCCGCCTGGGCTGTGAGGGTGGGGATGAGCTCAGGTGGGCTGGAGCTGCCGAGGAGGAGCCCGACCGGTGCGGTGCCGGTCAAGTGTTCGACCGGCCGAGCGCTTCGAGGACGGCGAAGGGGGTGATCGGCAGCTGGCGGACCGGTTGGCCGATGGCGTCTGCGACGGCATTTGCGATTGCGGCCGCGACAGGGACGATCGGCGGCTCGGCAACGCCCTTGGCGCCGCCCGGGCCGTTCGGCGACGGTGACTCGAGCAGCGTCAGTTGCACGGCAGGGACGTCGAGCGCGCTCGGAAGCCGGTAGTGCTCGAGGCTGGTCTCGGCGACCTTGCCGTCGACGAGCCGGAGCTCCTCGAAGAGGGCGTACCCGATCCCTTGCGCGACGCCACCCTGCACCTGGCCGGCGATCGCTGCACGGTTGATCGCACGGCCGACGTCCTGGGCGACAGCGTAGCCGGTCACTGTGACTCGGCCCGTGTCGGCGTCGACCTCGACCTCCGCCTGGTGGACATGGTAGGTCGGCGTCGCCAGCGAGGTGACGATGGCGCCGGAGAGCGTGGCCGGGTCGTAGGTGGTGGGCGGTACTGCGTGCGCCCCGGTGCCGACGATCGGTCCACCCGTCCAGAGCGCGGCTTGGGCGACTTCGGCGAGCGAGAGTTGCTTGCCGCCGGGACCGGTGACGACACCGTCTGCGAGCTCGAGCTCGCTCGAGTCCGTCTCAAGGAGCTGGGCTCCGGTGGCGAGGATCTGCTCGCGGAGAGATTCCGCGGCAGCGTTGATCGCGTTGCCGAGCGCGACGGTTGTGCGGCTGCCCTGAGCGCCGCCGTCGTATGCAACGGCATCGGTGTCCGGGTTGGCCAACCTGACATCCTCGGCGCGGATGCCGAGCGCTTCGGCGAGCAGCAGTGGGGCGGCGATCGCGACCGCGCCGGTTCCGATCTCGACTGCGCCGCTGACGAGCAGGATGCTGCCGTCTTCCTCGAGCTTGATGGTGGCGTGTCCCGGTTCGGGATTGGTGATCCACGTCTGGGCGGCGATGCCGATGCCACGCCGGAGGCGGCCGGCGCTCCGCTCGCGCTGTTTGGGCCAGGGCGCGAGCTGATCCAAACGATCGAATGCGTCTTCGAGGCAGGCGTCGTCGAGGGTCTGCCCGAACGCGGTGCGCTCGCCCGCGCGGAGGATGTTGCGCAGGCGGAGCTCGCGGCGGTCGAGGTGAAGCTCGCCTGCGATCCGGTCGAGCGCTGACTCGAGGGCGAAGCAGCAGTAGGGGCCGCAGACGCCGCGGAAGGAGGCGGTCGGCGGCGTGTTTGTGTACACGGCTTGTCCGACGATGCGGGCGTTGGGGATGCGGTAGGTGCCGGTGAGGATGAGCGGGGCGGCGGAGGCGAAGAGGGGTGTCTCGCCGGCGTAGGCGCCTGCGTCGAGGAGGCAGTCTGCGTCGAGGGCGAGGAGGGTGCCCTCGCTGTCTGCGGCGAGGCGGAGGCGGAGGACGGCGTTCTCTCGTGGCCCGCCCGCCTGGAGTTCCTCGCGCCGCGTGGCCGCCAGGCGAACGGGACGGCCGCTGGCGCGTGCGAGGATGGCGCAGATTGGCTCGACCATCGGCTCGAGTTTGCCGCCGAAACCACCGCCGATCGGGGTGACGACGATGCGTACGTCGTTCAAGCGTAGGTCGAGGAGCGCGGCGACGCGCTGGCGGACGAGGAAGGGCGCCTGTGTGGGGGTGTGGATGACGATCCGTCCGTTCTCGGAGCGTGCCACGGCGCAATGGGGCTCGATTGGCGCCTGGTATTGGCGAGGCGTTCGGAACTCGTCCTCGACGACGACGGCCGCGGACGCGAGGGCGTGCTCGACGTCACCTGTCTCGAGCACCGTCTCCCAGGCGAGGTTGGGGTGGCGGTCCCCGTCGGGCTCGAACACGCCGACGTAGCCGCGTGGGTCTTCGTGCACCGCTCGCGCTCGCGGATCGAGCGCGTTCGGAAGATCGACTGCGTTGATTGGCTCCAGCTCGAGATCGATCGCGGCGGCCGCGGCTGCTGCCTGCTCGGGCGTGTCGGCAGCAACGGCGGCGATCGGCTCGCCGGCGTAGCGGACGATGTCGCCTGCGAAGATCGCCTGGTCGCTGATAATCGCGCCGGCGCGCGTCGCCGGCACGTCCTCGGAGGTGAGGATCGTGCGCACGCCGGGAAGCGCCGCTGCCGCCGTGGTATCGATCGTGCTGATGCGCGCGGCCGGCATGGGCGAGCGAAGGACGGCGCCGTGCAGCATCTCGGGCTCGGCGTAGTCGAAGCCGAAGACGAGGCTGCCCCGCACCTTCGCCTCTCCGTCGATGCGGCCGGTCCGCCGCTCGATCATCGTGCTCATTGCTGCGCACCTGCTGCGCCGATGCTGAGCGTGGCGGCGACGATGCTCTCGTAACCGGTGCAGCGGCAGAGGTTGCCGGAGAGCGCCTTGCGTACTTCATGCTCGCTCGGGGCGGAAGTGTGCTCGAGGAGCGCGGTCAGAGTCATCAGGACGCCTGGTGTGCAGGCGCCGCATTGCAGTCCGCCGTGGTCGAGCAGGGCTTGCTGCAGCGGGGTGAGGTCGCCGTGGGGAGGAGCGAGGCCTTCCACGGTGCGCACTTCACTGCCCTCGGCGAGGATCAGGGGAAGGAGGCAGGCGAGGACGGGTTTGTTGTCAAGGAGCACGGTGCAGGCTCCGCAGCGGCCCTCGCCGCAGCCGGGCTTCGCACCCCGCTGCATCAGTTCGTCGCGCAACACGGAGAGGAGCGATCGCATCCCGTCCGCCTCGCTCTCGACCGGCCGGCTGTTGAGTGTGAAGTGCATCGTCATCCCGCTGCCTCTCCGGCGGCGAGCCGCTCGACCGTGTCGCGAATAAGGGCGGGCAGCACTGCTTTCCGGTACCAGGCGGGCGCATCGAGTCCGTCGCGCGCGTCGCACTCGGCGGCGGCGGCCTCGCCGGCCTGCAGCCCTCGATCGCCTGTGAGCGGCGCTCCGATCAGCGCCGCGGCGGCACCGGGAGAAAGCCGTGGCCGCTCCTCGACGCTGCCGAGCGCGACTCGGGCTGCCTCGACTCGGCCCGATTGGTCGAGGTCGAGGGAGACGGCGACGGAGACGACCGCGTACTCGCCGCCGCCGCGCACGGCCAAACGTTGGTAGGCGGAAATGCGATTGGCTTGTGTCGGAAGGAGCACGTGCTCGATCATCGCTCCGGGTGGGAGCCGCGGGCGACGCTGGAGCATCGTCTCGAGGGGTTGCTGGGAGCGACCGCTGACGGTGACGATCTCGACTTCGGCTTCGCAGGCGAGCAGCGCTGGGACGAGGTCGGCCTCGGGAAAGGGCTCGGCGCAGATGTTCCCGGCGACGGTGGCGACACTGCGGATGGCGGGGAAGGCGGAGGTGCGTGCCGCCTCGGCGACGGCTGAGATGGCTGGGACGCTGACTGCTCGCGACCGTCCGAGTTCCTCGTGCGTGACCATCGCGCCGATCCGTACGCCCACGCCGGTCTCGATCTGGCACAGCGCGTGGAGCCCGGCGAGAACGACATAGTGCTGCTTGCGACGCTCGCCGCGCTGCCAGGCGCGCATGATCCATGTGCCGCCGGCCAGCGGCGCGCCGTCGTCGCCGTAACGGGCGAGGAGCTCGACCGCCTCGTCGAGCGATCCTGCACGGGTCACGCTGGTCGCCATTCGTCGCGAAGGCTACGGGCTCGTGAACGGCTCGGCTCGACGACGACGGCACAAAACAGCCGACGTTCTCGTGCTGCGGACATAGTATTGCGACCGGCGATGGCGTCGGTAGCCGATCTGTTGCGCGCGCCGGGGCTTGAGCGGGTGCGTCTACTCGCCGGGCCTA
>WNGD01005317.1_pt1 | contig 12504 bp, 13 predicted proteins | sample 5400671 | NCBI WGS metagenome assembly WNGD01 (sample SAMN13153369, study PRJNA577476) | soil metagenome | isolation source: 40 cm soil or saprolite under grassland replicate 2 | place: USA:California | collected 2016-06-15
CGACGCCGTCGAACAGGGAACCAGCAACGTGCTTCCCGACCCCGTGGCCATCAGTCTGTGGCAGGCCTGGAACGCCGACCCCCGGGGCCTCGACCAGCTGTTCGCCGGCGGCTGAGCCGTACACCAGGCTGATCGGGAAGGTTGCGGAGTGCCCGCCTGTCAAACCGTCCTGCCCGCAAGCTCAGCGTCCAGCGATGTTATCCAGCGCACATAGCGCTGACCTAATGTCAGCGTGCCTGGACCCTGGGATGGTCGCGCCAGGCTGGCATGGTGGCCATGTAGTCGAGCACCTGCCGTTCGATGTCTTGCTTTGAAGCTGCCGGATCGCGGCGCGCCTGCCACGCGGCCATCCGGGCGAAGCGCTCCTCGAACGGCTGGAGCGCGCCGCTGTCGTCGGTGCAGTAGCCGCAGTACCGGCCGCTCTCGATGGGCATGCCGCAACTGTCACAGCTTGACGTCGTGGTCATGGCTTTCTCCTCCGTAAGGTCGTACGCCATCTGACTGGGCACACTCGATCAAGGCGCGCATCGCGGCGTTCAGCGCATCGGCCTGACCAGGTGGCAGCCGGGCCAGGGCGCGGGCGAGCAGGTCGACGTCGAGCACCTCGCGATCCCGGCGCAAGACCTCGTGACCGCCGGGCGTCAGCCAGATCAGTGTCCGCCGCCGGTCCCCCGGATCGGTCTCGCGCTCCAGCAGGCCGTCGCGCTCCAGATGGGTCACAATCTCGCTGATCACCGACTGCGCCCTGCGCATGTGCGCCGCGGCCTCGCCGATGGTCAGCGGGCCGGCCAGCGCCAGGTGTTCCAGCACCGCCCTCGAGGCGCCGGGCAGCTCGCTCCGCGGCCGGTCACGACGATGGAACGTCAGGTAGATGGCATGGAAGAACTCGGCGAACCGTTCCGCCCACGCCTGTTCCCCAGTCACGGCAACAGCTTTCCGGGCAGGTAAACCATCGTCAATCCCGATGCATCGAAGCCGGCGGGGGGCAGTTAGGCCCGCGCCTCTGTGGTCATCGGACGGCGCGGGCGCGCCTCCCAAGGCAGAGCCTCGCGCGGGGTTCAAACTCTGGCTCACCGCCAGGTCGCCCCTATGGGGTCGCGCTGACATCCGGTGCCGGGATCTGACGGCCCTGGAACAAGATGGCGGCGACCTGCGTCAGGGTGTTGGCGCCCGCCCGGAAGCCTGCCTCGCCGCCCAGGTGGTTCATGATCGCCAAGGTGTAGCGCGCGTCCTGGCCAGCGAAGCCGACGGTATTGACAGTCCAGATCCCGTTGATGTTGACCCAGCCGTTCTTGGTTCCCGGCTGGTTGCGGGAACCCGCCCCCCATACCCCCCAGTGCTGGACCGGTGACACGTGCTGGAGGTCATTCACGATCTCATCGCGGTCGCGGTCGGGGAGACGGTTCAGCACGTAGCCCATGAGATTGCTCAGGTCGTCGGCGGAACAGGTCATCGCGCCCCAGTAGGCATGGCTTGTGAAGGAGGCGCCGGTCATCCCGAACGCCCGGATCCGGCTGAGGAAGCCCGCATTTCCGTACGCATACCAGAGCCGGTCGGCGGCCCCGTCAGCGCTTTCCCGCAGCGCTGCGTCGATCAGGGGCTGGTCTGCGGGGGCGAGCCGGACGCTCCCCCGCCGTTCACGGACCAGCAGATCGGCCACCATCGCGAGCTTGACCGTCGACGCGGCGGGAAACGACCGCCGGGCGCTCGCGTTTCGCCAGGTGGCGCCCGTAACACGATCATGGAGCACGAGGCCGATCCGGCCCGGGGCATCCGCCAGATAGCTGCGGGCTGCTTCCAGGCGCTCCTGCATCAGGCAGGAGAACCCGCGCACGATCACCTGGCAGCCGCGGGAGGACGCCGCAGCCCGCCCGCCGTGGCCGCTCGGGGAGGGCTCCGCGGTCCGCCCACCCGGGTCACCTGCTGATCCACAGCCTGCGATCAGCAGGACCGAGCAGCACACAACGGGCAGGACCACCTGGGCTCGTGGGGAACTGACCGGCTTGCGCGTGGCGCCGCACTCGCCCCCGCCCCAGCGGCCATGGGCCCGGCTTACTCCCCGCCGGTCAGCCCGGGGGCGAGCGCTGGTACCCAGAACCACAGTGATAGCCATGCCCAGCGAAACGGCCCCGGGCACCTGTTGCCTGGGCAAGACGCGCCGCCAGCTTTCCGATGGACTGCGAAGGGCGGCCGATGAGTCGGGCGATTCTCGCGCGTCTATATGACATCAGGGGCCACGCGCCCGGTCCTGAACCTTGCCGGGTTGACGGCAGGCCGACCCCCGACGGGGTAAGAGGTGACAGCAGATGGCATCGACGCCCAAGAGTGTGACGTTCGAGACGACGGTCGCCGCGAGCGGCAACAACACCGGAATCGCGGTGCCCGATGAGGTCATCGAGCAACTTGCGGCGGGCAGGCGCCCGCCCGTGCTTGTCAACGTGAACGGGTACGAGTACCGGAATACGGTTGCCGTGATGGGCGGCAGGCACATGATCGGCATCAGCGCAGCCGTCCGCAACGTCACCGGCCTCAAGGGCGGGGACCCGATCCGCGTGACGCTGACGGTCGCCGACACTCCGCGCGAGGTGAACGTCCCGGCCGACTTCGCCGCCGCACTAGCGGCCGATGAGCGAGCCAGAGCATTCTTCGACAAGCTCTCGAACAGCATGCAGCGGTACCACGTCGACAACATCAACGGCGCGAAGAGCGCCGACACCCGCCAGCGGCGCATCGACAAGGCCATCGCCCTGTTCCTCGACGGCAAGCAGCGGTAAGAACGCTTTCACAGCGCGATCAGCGCAATGACGGGCGTGGTGGGGCGCGCTGATCCGGTACCGGTAAGAGCGGGAATTGAGCCGAACCCTGGTGTATCACGCATGCGATGCCGCCCTCTAGACAGCAGAAAGGCAACGGGCTAAAGGTGGAAGAGCTCACCGGGCGCGGTGGCGGATTGGTGCCTGCTTCCGCCCCTCCCGACAGAAACTGAACGGCCCGCTTTCGTCAGCTCCGGCGAGATGGCCCTGCCGGGCCCGCGGGGTTGGGGTTGACGGCTGGGCCGAGATGAGGAGGCCCGACATGGCTCACGGCGATGCAGACGCTGGCCAGCTGACCCCCCGGTCAACCTTCTACGACAGAGGCAGGTTCGGCCGGTTGTTCCCGACGCTCCCTCCATTTTCGGCCGACGTGCCGCTGATCCGCGACGCACTCACGGAGTTGGGGGCTCCCGGGGGCCCGATGGATGCTCAGGACGACCTGTCCGACCCGGTCACATTGATCACGGACCCGGCGAAGAGCGCGCACAACCCGGATAACCCCACGCTGACCGCTGGGTTCACCTTCCTCGGCCAGTTCCTGGACCACGACATGACCTTCGACCCCACATCGAGTCTGGCCCGTGCGCAGGACCCCGAGTCGATCCGCAACTTCCGTATCCCGGCGCTCGACCTGGACAGCGTGTACGGCGGCGGGCCAGTCGTGTCTCCCTACCTGTACGACCAGGACGTGGACGAGGGGCGGACCACCTTCCTCACCGAGGAGATCCCCGGCTCGGCTGCCGTGTCTATCGACGGCAACGCGCGGCGGGACCTGCCCCGCAACAGCCAGTCCATTGCGCTCATCGCCGATCCGCGCAACGACGAGAACATGATGGTCGCCGGGCTGCAGCAAGCCTTGCTCCGATTCCACAACCAGGTCTACCTCGATGTGGCGGCAGAGCTCGGCACCGCGTACACGGTGGATGAGACATTCGCCGAGGCGCAGCGGGTGGTGCGCTGGCACTACCAGTGGATGGTGCTGCACGAATTTCTGCCCAGAACCGTGGGTCAGACGACGGCGCAGGACGTTCTGGACAATGGCCTGAAGTTCTTCGACTGGCGCCACAACCCCTACATCCCCGTCGAGTTCTCCGTCGGCGCGTACCGTTTCGGCCACTCCCAGGCGCGGCCGAGCTACCGCGCCAATTTCGGGACCAGTACGAGCGACCTCACACAGCAGTTCTTCGCCTTGCTGTTCAAGCCCACCGCCACGAACCAGGCCGACCCCGACGACCTGCGTGGAGGCCGACGGGCGCCGCGCAGGTTCATCGACTGGCAGACCTTCTTCGACTTCGGCGACGGCCGGGTGCGGCCGAACAAGAAGATCGACACAACGCTATCGTCGGTGCTGTTCGACCTGCTGGGCCAGGCCCCGGGAAGCCCGACATCGCTGGCCACCCGGAACCTGCTGCGCAACCTCACCATGGAGGTGCCGTCCGGCCAGAGCATCGCCAGCGCGATGTCGCTCCCCCCACTCGCGCCAGGCGACCTGTCCGACCTGGAGCCGCTGAGCCTGCACAACCGCACCCCGCTGTGGTTCTACGTCTTGCGCGAAGCGCAGGTCACCGCCAGCGGCGAACACCTGGGACCAGTGGGCGGACGCATCGTCGCCGAGGTCATCTACGGCCTGATCCAAGGCGACAGCCAGTCCTACCTAGGCCAAGACCCCGAATGGACACCCACATACGGCACGAACGGCATCTTCACCATCGTGGACCTGCTCACCAAGTCAGGCATCGTCGCAACGCTGACCTAGCTCGCGCCCCCGCGCCGCGCGGATGTTCCCACCGAGGCCCTCTGGTCGCTCTAGGCCTGCCGTGTCTCGGGTATGCGCCCGTCAACGGCGGTGAAGGCGATGGTCTGCGTCCACCACGCCGGGTCGGCGCACTGGGCGAGGAAGGTGTCGATGGACCGGTCGTCCAGCTTGCCGGAGGCCACCAGCCGGGGGCGGAGCTCGATGACCGTCTCCCGCCAGTACACCGCCCACGGCGAGCCGCCGTTATAGAGGGCCGTTTCTGCCGTGGCCCCGACGTCGTGCAGTCCCCGGCTGGCCAGTGCCGCCGGCAATCGGCGGCCGATGAAGTAGTCGATTCCCTGCTCGCGTGACCAGGCCAGCCATCCTTTCCAGAACGCCTGGATCTCAGGCGGTTCGGCGATGCTGACCGGCAGGAAATCCGGCTCGATCAGCAAGATCGACCCGCCCGGCCGCGCGCTGGCAACCAGGTTCGTCACCGCGGCCTCGGCGTCGGCGACATGGTGCAGCACGGCGCGGGCCGTCACCAGGTCAAAGTCCGCGGGCGCGACCGGCCCCGCGCAGATGTCGCCCTGACGCAGCTCCAGCCCGGGCACGTCCGCGTCGGCCAGCGACAGGTCGAGATCCACCGCCACCGCCTGCCCACCGGGCGCTACCCGCTCGGCGAGCCAGGCAGAGATGGAGCCGTTGCCACAGCCAACTTCGAGCGTCCGCGCTCCGGGACCCACACCCAGCCGCTCAATGTGGCGGCGGTGCATCGGATCAAGCAACCGCGACATCAGGGCCAGCCGCTGCCCCTCGCCCGACAGGTGATGATCAAGAACGTAATCCGGCACGCTGGCCCCCCGAACGCCTGGCCCCGCCACTCCCCTCAGCAGAACCGAGGGCTGCTCTCCAGAACAGCTTAGGTGCCCCGGGGGCGCTCCTCCGGCCCGGCTACTGCCCGTTGCCGCCGAGGGCATCGCTGTCGCTGACGACGACGGTGCCGGCAGTAAGTGCCATCGTTGGATGGTTGTGATCGGCCGAGGCGTGGGTCTTGACCCGCTCGTCCGGATCGCTTCGGCCGAGTGAGGGGTGGGTGGCGAGGGTGGATGACGACCGGGAGACCGCCCTGGAGGGCGGCAACGTGGGGGGAGCTGTGCGCGTCGGGAACACGGTGCGCCGGCGCACGGGCCCGTGGACCCCGGCGGTGCACGCCCTTCTGGATCATCTCGCCTCGCGCGTCCCGCACATCCCCCGGGTCCTGGGGCGCGACGAGCAGGGACGTGAGGTGCTGTCCTACCTGCCGGGGCGTGTAGTCGATGTCGACACCAGCGCGCTCAGCTTGGAGCAGCTGGTTTCGGTGGTCAGGTGGACCCGGGCGTTCCATGACGCCGTGGCCGGCTTTTCCCACCCCGGGCCGTGGCGGTTCTTCCCCGTCACCGACGCCTCGCTGATCGGGCACAACGACATCGCGCCGTACAACGTGTGCTTTGACGGTGCCGAGCTGGTGGGCGTCTTCGACTGGGACCTGGCCGGCCCCACGACGCCGCCGCTCGAGCTGGCCTTCATCGCCTGGAACTGCGTGCCGCTGTGGCGCGACATCGGCCCCCGGGCGGCCGCCAGAAGACTGACCGTCATCGCCGCCACGTATGGGACGGTCGCCGCCCGCGAGATCTTGCACACCGTTCCGCGGCGGATCCAGACCATGCTCGACGGCATCCCGGTCGCGGCTGCCGCCGGCGATGAGGGAATGGCGAACCTCATGGCGGCAGGAGAGCCCGGCCGCTCGCAAAGGTCACTGAGCAGCCTGATCGAACGCATCCCGGCCATCGACGCGCAGCTGGCCTGAATTGCGGCTGCGTAACGAGATGCCTACCCGGCCGTGAACAGCGTCAGCTGCATCCCGTCTGGTGCCCGGACCCTGGCGTTGCGGTCGCCCCACGGCGTCATGACCGGCGGCGCGACCTGCGCGGCGCCCGCCGCGACCAGCCGCCGCGCCATGTCCTCGCTGTCGGTGACCCTTGCCGCGAGGCGGACCGTGCCGGACACCCGGCGGCCGGCCTCGACCGCATCGACCGTCTCGGCCTGGGGATCGTCGAACAGTTCGAGCGTCGCCCGGCCTGCGTCGAGGGCGACAACCCGCCCGGCCGCGGAACTCCAGTCGGCAATCTGCTCGAGCCCGAGCGCGTCGCGGTAGAACGCCAGCGCCTGATCAAAGTCCTGCACCGTGAGCGCGATACGCAGCTCCGTCACACTAGCCATGGCCCATTTCTAGCTACCTTGCTCAACCCTCACCCTGCCCGGTCCCATTCGAGCCGACGTCCGCACGTGTCGCACCTGGCGCGCGCCGGTGCCCTTCCGGGCCGGTTCAGCTCGCCTGCCCGTCGAGGAAGGCGAGGGTGACCGCAGCGAACAGCGGCGAGCTGACGATGTTGTAGTGGGTCAGGCCGGGCAGGATCGCGAGCGCGTGCCCGCCTTGCGGGCGGCCCTCGCCCATCCAGCCGCCGTCGCGGAGGCCGCCGTCGAGCAGCCGGAAAACCTCGACGTAGTGGCTCGGCGGTGCCATATCAGCGTCGGCGGCGACGATCAGCGTCGGCACCTGCAGACCGCGGACCTCGTCGGTGAAGTCGAAGTCCTTCGCCATCGACTCGCCCATCTTGTCCAAGAGCCGGGGGAAGTCCTCGGGGCGCGGTGCGACCCGCTGGTAGAGCTCATACATCGGCGTGTCCTTCATGAACTCGGCCGCTGCCGCGTTCACCTGGCCCTGCTGCGCGAGCATCTCCGGATAGATCGCGTCGCGCCGGATGTTGGCCGAGGCCGCGACGAGCCTTCGGACCTTGGCCGGGTACTTCACCGCCGTTTGCAGCGCCACTCCGCCGCCGAGCGAGTAGCCGACAAGATCGGGCTTGTCCAGCCCGAGGTGGTCGATGAGCGCCGCGATGTCATCGGCCATGAGGCGGATATCGATCGGCCGGTCGATGTCGGCGGTCCGGCCGTGCCCCTGCAGGTCGACGGCGATGACCTGGTGGCGCTCGGCCAGCGTGGGCAGGAGCGGCCCGAACATCTCGCCCGATCCGAGCCCGCCGTGCAGCAGGATCAGCGGCCGCCCGGCGCCGTGTGTCTCGTAGTAGAGGTTGACGCCGTTGACCTGCGCGTATTGCCCGGTGCCCGTAGCCCCGGCCGTCCAATCGGTGGACATGGTGCTGCTCCTCACGTGCTCGCTGGCGGTCAGATGCGGTACAGACCCCGCTGCCATCTGGAACTCATCGGGCGGTGCGGCCGTGGGTGCCTGTCACCCGCCCACAGAGGCGCCCGCCACCGGGAGCAGCTGCGCGTACGCCGCCGAGAGTACGCCAGAGTGCGCCGGGCCCGGCACGCCCGCGTTGCCAGTCCGCGCTGCGGCCAGCGAGCACCGGTCCCTTGTCAGCCGCGCGTAGCGAGGCGGCCGGTGCCTGCTACCGGACGGGCGCGGCCCACCGTCGGCTTACTCCCCGGGACGCAGGACAAGCGCCTTCCCCGGGCCGACGACGGCGCAGTACCGCGCCGGGTTGCATGGGCGGTGTCCGACGACGAGCGAAGGACCGGCCAGGACCGGCCGGGCGAGTAAGGAGGGGATCACGATGGCGTTTCCCGGGCAGATTCTGGTCAACCCGGACAGCGGGGAGCGGTTCATCTTCCGTACCACCGCGGGTGAGTCCCACGGCGAGCTGCTGGAGTTCGACACGGTGATCGAGCCGCACGGGCGGGTGCCCGGCGGGCACGTCCACCCCGGCCAGCAGGAAAGCTTCGAGGTCCGCGAAGGTGTCATGCGGTTCCGCAAGGGCCTGCGCACGGTGACCGCCGGGCCGGGTGATCTCGTGGTGGTCGAGCCGGGCACCTACCACCGGTTCGCCAACGCGGGCGACGAGCCGGCCATCGTCCGGGTGCGGGTGACCCCGGCGCTGCGGATGGAGGAGCTGTTCGAGAGCGTCGCCGCGCTGGCGGCCGAGGGCCGGACCCTGCCCTCGGGCATGCCCCGCCCGCTGGACCTGGCGCTGTTCATGCGCGAGTTCGAGCAGGAGGTGGCCGCCCCCGTCGCGCCGGCCCTGGTCCGTGCGGTGATGGCGCCGCTGGCGGCGATCGGCGAGCGCCGCGGCCTGGGCGAGCGCTACCGGCGCTACCACCCGGTCCCGGCTGGCCCGGCATCCCGGCGCCCCGCCCCCGCCCGTCCCGGCGCGGGCCGGGCATCCGCCACCCGCCCGTCCCCCGCCCGCCCAGCGCCGTCCAGGCCCGGCGGGCCCGGGGCAGCCGGCCGCCAGCGGACGGCCGCTCGGCGCGGGTGAGACCCAAGCTACGGCAGCGCACTGCGTCCACGGGAGGAGGTGAGAAGACATGATCGCGTGGTACGGATATCCCGGCTGGGACGGCTGGGGCCCCGGCGGCTGGATCTGGATCGCGGCGATGGTCCTGTTCTGGGCCGGCCTGCTGGCGGCCACCGTCTACCTGATCCGGCGGCGGCCGGCTCCCGCTGCCACCGGCGGGGCTGGCACCGGCCCGGCCGAGACAGCACTGGCCGAGCTGTACGCCCGCGGTGAGATCGACGCCGACGAGTACCGGCGCCGCCAGGCAGTGCTCCGTGAGCAGCATGACCAGGGGGCCGGGCAGTTAACGGGCCGGACCGCGACGGCCGCCCGCCGCGTGCGGGCGGCCGTCGCCGCGAACGGCCGGGCCCGTACCAGGCCGTCCACGTTCCCGGACCCGACCCGGTCACGTGCCGGACCACCACGCCTGCGTTAGGAACTCCGCGCTTGCTGCTGCAGGTACTGGGTCACCTGGGTGGCGGCGATCGAACCCTCGCCGACTGCGGACGCGACCCGTTTGACCGAGCCGTGGCGGACGTCGCCAGCGGCAAATACGCCGGGCAGGCTGGTCTCCAGAGGGAACGGCGGGCGCGGCGGCGCCCAACTGGCCCCCGGGTCTCCGCCGTCGGTGAGGTCGCTTCCGGTGACGACGAACCCGCGCTCGTCCCGGCCGATCTGGGACGGTAGCCAGTCGGTGTGCGGCATGGCGCCGATCAGCACCACCAGCGCGGAGGCGGGAACGGTCTCGGCGTCGCCGGTACTGGTGTCTTTCAAGATCAAGGCTTCCAGCTTGCCGCTGCCCTCGGCGCCGGCGATCTGGGTGCCGGTGCGGACGTCGATGTTGGCCGTTGCGGTGATCTCGTCGATCAGGTACTGGGACATCCGGGCTGCCAGGGAGTCGCCGCGTACCACGATCGTGACCTGCTGCGCGTACCGCGCCAGGTTGACAGCGGCCTGGCCTGCGGAATTGGCTCCGCCTGCGATGAAGACATGGCCGCCGCTGAAGGCGCCGCCTTCGGATGCGGTTGCCCCGTAGAAAACGCCGGCGCCGAGCATCGAGTCCAGGCCGGGAGCGTCGAGCCGGCGGTAGGACACGCCGGTGGTGATCAGGACGCTGCGGGCATGGCCTTCCCCGCCGCCGGCGAAGCGCAGCGTGAATCCGTCCCGGACGGGCTGGAGACCGGAGACCGGCCGGGCCACTGACGGGATGGCGCCGAAGGACCATGCCTGCTCGAATGCCCTGGTCGCCAGGCTCGCCCCGCTGATGCCGCGCGGGAAACCCAGGTAGTTGCGAATCAGCGAGCTGCTGCCGGCCTGGCCGCCAATGGCTTCGCGCTCGAGCAGCAGCGTCGACAGGCCCTCCGACGCCGCGTACACGGCGGCGGACAGCCCGGCCGGGCCGGCGCCGACGATGGCGACGTCGACGGTTCCTTCGGGCACGCTGGCCAGCCCGAAGGCGACCGCGATCCGGTCGTTCGGCGGATCAACCAGGACTTCCCCGGTGTACATCACCAGGACCGGGAGCGCCGAGCCGTCCTGGCCGGCCTGCTGCAGCCGCGACCGGCCATCCGCCGACCCGGCGGCGTGAAAGACATAGGGGATGCCGTTACGGGCCAGCGTGTCACGCAACTCATGCGCGCGAGCCGACCGTTCGTGCGCGATGATCCGCACCGCGGGCAGCGCCGGGACGGCGTCATGCGCCCACTCCTCCAGCAGTTCGCTGACCGCCCAGTGAAATTCCTCGTCCCGCCCGGCGCCGGGAGCCGATAGATAGGTGTCGACCATTCCGAGCGCAATCGCGCGCAGGACCGGCGTGGCCGCCTGCCGGTCCTGTACCAGCGGCACGGGAACACGCAGACTGGGCGCACCAGGGCCACCCCGCGGGACCACGAGCACCCGCTTCGCGGCCGGCTGGATGCTGCAGGCCTGGGCGAGGAACTCTGAACCGGGCGTGGCGGCCATCGCAGAGGCGGCCATCAGCACCGCCACCGGGTGGCCAGCGGCCCGCAGCTCCCGGAGACGGCCGAGGGCCGTTCCGGGGGAGGTTTCGCCGATGACCAGATAGTCGCGGTCGTAACGGCGGCGCAGTGCGTCATCGAGCGTTCTGAGACCGCCCGGATCGTCGTCGACCGCCATCAGTACGGGACTTGTCATCGCCTTCCTCCCTGTGCGTCAACGCCGCCGGACCGCCGGCGGATGGCGCCGGACTGCCGGGTGACCGGCTCACCCCGGGGCGGGGCACGGAAAACCGGTCGCCCCTGGTCGTGGCACACCTTACGTTCTTGAGCCGTGCGAAGCCCTCCAGTGGACCTGGTACCGGAGCGCTTGGGACGGGCGCTCGCCGAGGGCTGGCGCCTTCATGCCGCATCGATGGAGTACGTGCCGGAGGGCGGAGGCAGCCACCACTGGAAACTGACCGCCGGCGATGGCCTGCGCCATTTCGTCACGGTCGACGATCTCGACAACAAGGACTGGCTGGGCGACACCAGAGGGGCCGTGTTCAAGGGACTGGGGCGTGCCCTGGGCACGGCCGCCGCGCTCCGCTACGAGGTGGGCCTGCGGTTCGTGGCGGCACCCATCGCAGCGCGCGATGGCGAGCTGCTGCGCCGCCTCGATGACAGGTACACCGTCTCCGTTTTCCCATTCCTGGCTGGCCGTTCCTATCCGTTCGGCCCCTACACCGATCCGCGGCTTCGCGGGCTGGCGCTGGACATGATCGCCGCGCTGCACCAGTCCACTCCTGCAGTTCGCGGCCGCGCTCCCCACCATGCCCTCCGCTTCGCGGGCCGGGGCGACCTGGACGCCTTCCTCCTCGACCCCGATCGCCCGTGGGACGGCGGGCCGTTCTCTGAACCGGCGCGCCGTCTACTCGTGACCCGCACCGCGGATCTTGCCCAGCTCGCCGCGGGTTTCGACCGCCTGGCCGGCATCACTGCCCCAGCACGAGCGGGCCGGGTCATCACCCACGGCGAGCCGCACCCGGCCAACCTGATGTCGGTGGACGGCCGCCTCGTCCTGATCGACTGGGACACCGCCGCCCTGGCCCCGCCCGAACGCGACGTAGCCCTGATCGCCACCACAAGCAACAAGGACACCGACCGCTACCAGCAGGCGACCGGCCGCGAGCTCGACCCCGCCGTCATCACCCTCTATCGGCTGCGCTGGTACCTCGACGACCTGGCCAGTGCGATCCGCCTGTTTCGCAACCACCATCGCGACACTCCCGACACCCGGCGATGGTGGCACGGCCTGGTACCCGAACTGGAGCAACTTCCCGGATGGCTAGACCTTCTGGCTCAACGCAAGGGACAGTTCCAGCAGCTGCGTGGGCCGCGCTGGCTCACACCTCCTTGGGCACGTGCCCGGCGTACACCAGGCGCATGATCTTGTGCCCGAAGTCGGCGGTAGGCCCAAACATCAGCGGGCAGCCGCCGTCGATCACGGTGATGCCGTGGGCCCGGCCGTAGCTGGTGGCGTCGGGCGAGACGCTGCCTGCGCCGGGGCCCCGGTGCATCCACACCTGCTTGATGCCGAGCTCGGCGCACTCGCGCATGGTGTCCTCGGCGATCTCGGGCCGGGTTCCGATCACCACCGCCTCGACCCCGCCGGGGATCGA